>Ga0075021_10001502_pt1 | contig 11986 bp, 9 predicted proteins | sample ColStrG_CSR_2012_FD_72749 | JGI IMG/M metagenome (GOLD analysis project Ga0075021, IMG submission 72749) | Freshwater sediment microbial communities in response to fracking from Pennsylvania, USA - Cold Stream Run_MetaG_CSR_2012 | ecosystem: Environmental > Aquatic > Freshwater > Creek >...
CTGCCAGAAGGCGCGGATCGGTATTGCCGGAACCGGTCGCCGCAACGACGATCCCGTCGGCCCCCGCCGCGACGGCGGAATCGAGCAGCGAGCCATCCATCGCCACGGTCGCCATGACGAGGTGAACGCGTTCCGCGGCTCGCTCTGCCACGACCGACCGCCGCGCCCCGCGCCTTCGCAGGAGCGACACGCGCTCCCCGTCAACTCGACCGAGTGAACCCCCGTTCGGGCTGGCGAACGTCGTCAACGACGATGTGTGCATCTTGAGCGCGTCGTCCGCCGGCTCGATCGTGCCACCGAGGCAAACCACGACGCCGGCGTCTCGCAACGCCGGATCCGCCGCGACCCGCACCGCATCGCGCAGATTGGCCGGTCCATCGAAGCCCGGCTCGTCCGACGCGCGCATCGCGCCGGTCACCACGACGGGCTTGTGACCGTCGAGGACGAGGTCCCAGCAGAAGCTCGTCTCCTCGAGCGTGTCGGTGCCCTGGACGACGACGACGCCGTCGGTGGCCGGGTCGGCGAGGGCGTCGCGCACGGTCGCGGCGATGTCGAGCAACGCGGGAAACGTGAAGTGGCTGGCTGGCGTCCGGCCTCGATCGATGGCGACGACGTCTGCGATCGCCGTCAGGTCGGGCGTCCGGGCGATGATCGCCGGCCCGTCGAGGACCGGGACGTTGCCGCCCGCAGCCGGGTCGAAGGCCGTGCTGATCGTGCCGCCCGTGAACACGACGACCACACGCGCCATCGAGCCGGCCTCAGGCGCGGTCGGTCGGGTCGGATGGTCCGGAAAGCTCCGGGACGACGGGTCCGGCGTCGATCGGCTCAGGTCCCGCTGTGCCCATGAGGACGGCGACCGGGTCGTCGTGGCTCGGGGGGCGGCGTGATTCGGACGGAGGGAGAGGCCCGCGCGTCAGGATCGAGATGACTCCGGTCACCGCGACCGCGATGGCCAGGATGAAGATGACCGCGGTCGTCCCGACGAGAACCGAGATCGGGCCGACGATGATGATCGGCAGGAAGCTCGCCACCGACACGAGCATCCCGAGCACCCCGAAGACGCGACCGCGGACGTCCTCTGGCAGGTCCTCCTGGAGTTGCGTCTGCGACGGGATGGCGACGAGCCCGTAGGCGATGCCCGCGAAGAACGCGATGACGACGACCACGGCGAGCAGGGACGTGACCCCCGACAGGTCGAGGCCGCCCGGCTGGTCCGCGCGCTGCAGGAGTCGACTGATCGGGCCGGCGGCAGAGAGCGCTGCCAGCAGGATCCCCAGCGCGATCAGGCTCGACTCGATGATCCGGCGCCGGATGAAGTAATGCCCGTAGGAGTTGAGGAGCAGGATTCCGGTGACGATCCCGAAGCCGAGCGGCAGGACGACGACCGCGAAATCCTCCGCCTTCAGGCCGAGGGTCTTCTCGGCGAACGCCGGACCCAGGACGCCGAGCACGCCGACGAGCGACGCGCTGATCGCGAGGTAGATCAGCGACCAGGTGATCGACCGGTTGGCCTGGATGAACGAGATCCCCTCCCGAAGCTGCGCGAACGTCCCGCCGACCGCTCGCTCGGCCTCCCCCACACCGAGTCCGGAATGCGGATCCTCGGGCGTGGACGGTGGTGGAGGTGACGCCGGAAGCGTGATGCAGAAGAGCGCGGCAAGGAAGTAGAGCGCTGCGACGACGACGATGACGGCCTCGGCGCCGGCGACCTTGACCACCAGCGGGCCGAGTAGCGCGAAGCCCACCGCGAATGCTGCATTGAGGGTCAGTGTGAAGACACCGTTGGCGGCCAGCAGCTGATTCCGCGGGACCAGGACTGGGATCATCGCGAGTTCGGCCGGAGCGAAGAACACCGTGATCGTCGAAACAGCGACATTGAGCAAGAGGATCAAGGCCAGGTTGGTGCCGGCCAGATACAGGACCACGAACGCCGCCCCCCGAAGCAGGTTGGTGGAGATCAGGATGATCCGCCGGTCGATGCGGTCGACGTAGACGCCGGCCACGGCCGAGAACAGAACGGCCGGGACCAGGAACGAGAGGACAAGCAGGCTGACCGCAGTGTTCGAGCTCGTCGAGTTGAAGACGATGACGGTCAGCCCGAACAGGACCATGTTGCCGCCGATCTGGGTCGCCGCCTGCGACAACCAGAGCCTGAGGAATCCGCCGTTGCGGAAGACCGCGAGCGGGCCGCCCTCGTCCTCCTCGGGTTCGGGGATGGTCGCCTCGGCCGTCACCCGGCTTGGCCGCCGAGGGCTGCGGTCAGGGCGGGATCGCCACGCGACACAAAACCGGCCAGCCGTCGCTCCAGCGTTCGTCGTTCGAGGAGCACGTGACGGCCGCACGTCCGGCAGCGCAAGCCGATGTCGGCCCCGAGCCGATCCACCAGCCAGGCGTCGCCGCCACACGGATGGGTCCGACGCAATCGGACGACATCGCCAAGGAGCAGCATGAGGACGGGCTGGTCGGTCATCGGCGGCTCAGCCTATCAAAGCCGCGGGCGCCCGTGAGCCGGCACCAGCGACCGTGTCGTGGCAGGGAGCTCGAGCCGGTCCATCGGGGTGACGGTCACTTCGACGTCCGGTTGCGTGGCGGCGAGCTGGGCGATGACTCCACCCGACCGAGTCAGCGAGCCGGTCAGTTTGTCCGGTGCCCCGATCGCGTCGAGATCGAACGCGACGCCCAAGGCGACCCCGTCCACCTTCGACGTCCCGGGCGCGCCGGTGATGACCACACCCGTGACCACTCGGACCCCCCCGACAGAGATGGCCTCAGCCCCCGCGTTCCTGAGTTCGTTGATCAGGACCTCGACGCCGGCGCCGTCGATGGCGCCGCGGATCGAGATCGCGACGCCTGGCCCGCCGACCGGGTCGAGGCCGGCGTAGGCACGGACGCGGTGCAGGTCCGCCGTGATCTCGTCCACCGATGCGTCGCCACGGGACCGGTTCGTCTGGAGCGTCGTCAGCTCCGCCTGGAGCAACGACGTTTCCCGACGCAGCTGGTCGTTGCGCGCGTTGAGATTCGCGACGAGGACCGTCAAGTCCTGCGACGACAGCTGGGCGAGACCGGTCGGGCCTGCCTGCGACCGGAGCTGGATGACCACCAGGACGCCGAGGATCGCCGCGACGGCGGCGATCGTGAGCTGGCTCGATCGTCGGTGCATCGTCAACCGCCCGGGGTGCCCGATGGCGCGGTCGACGGTCCGGCCGACGGCGACGCGAGTGGTCGCGAATAGCGCAGCGTCATCGTCCCGACGAAGGCCGGCATGTCCACCGAGTCGGGTTCGGCCAGGGAGACGCGGATTCCGTAACCCTCGCTGCGGGCACGGACGAAGTCCACGAAACCAGGCGATGCGCCGAGCTCGTCATACAGCGCGGGCGGACCCAGGGCGGTCACCTGATACGGCGGGGTGAGATACGCCGAGTTGACCAGCAGCGACGAGCCGACGTCGATGATCGCCGAAGTCGGGGTGATCCGTTCACCGTTGACGGCGATCGCCTCGGCGCCGGCGCCCCACAGCTGTTCGACCACGGTCCGGATGTCGCGGGAGCCGACGAGGTAGTCGGATTGGTTGCCGTCAGGCGGGACCGGGGCCTTCGAGTCCTCGAGCTGGAGGACGATCCCGGGGCCCGTCAACGCGATGAGGCCGGCGGCGATCCGTGCGTCCTGGAGCTCCGCATTGAGCTGGCGCACGAGATCGGCCGAACCAGGGCCCTGGCCCTCGACGGCCTGGATCTGCGCGCGCAGCTGGAGGATCGTGTTCTTGAGTTCGTCCTGCTGCGACTGGAGCTCGTTCGCGGTCTCGACCAGCGGCGTTCGCTCCTGGGTCGTATAGCGGACTCGGGGGCCCTCGGATGCGAGTTGTGCGGCGATCAGGAAGCCGAGCGCGAGCAACGCCACGCCGAGGGTGATCTGCCAACTCGGGATCGCGCGGAGCCGGGCCATCGTCACCCGGCCGTGTCCGTCGTGCGCCGCCTGGAGCGTACGACCAGGATGCCGATCCCCATCGCGCCGATCACGCCCACGACGACCAGCAGGGCGAGGCCGATCGCGGACCCGGACGTGCTGCCGGCGGGCGACGGCGCCGATCCAGCGGACGCCTCGGCACCCGCAGCGGCGGCGTCGTTCGAGGCGACCGGCGACGAGGCGGCGCCACTGATCGCGAGCGGCCACGCGGATGGGACCGGACCGGGCGGTGCGGGCTGCGGTCCGTACTTGGTCGGTGCCGTGGCCTTGACGTCCTTGAACCACGCCCCACCGAAGGCCGTCATGTCCAGGCCGAGGGCGGCCGTGAAGGCCTCGTCGTCCGTCCGTCCCTCGGCGTAGGACCGGATGAGCGTCACGAGCGCGTCGCTGCCGTAGGTCCGGACCATGTAGTCGACCGCGGCGACGCTTTCCGAGTACGCGAGGAAGAAGTTCCGACCGTTCGGGAACTGGCCGGTCAGCCCATCGAGCGGGATGAGCGTGCCCGACTTTGCGGCAGCCTGGACCGCACCCCGATCGTTCGAGCCATAGCCTTCGCTCTGGTAGACCGCCAGACCTTCATTGAGCCATCGGGGCGGCGCGTGATACGGGTTCGATGACGCAGTGTCGAAGACCAGATGGACGAACTCGTGCGGGATGCGGACGGCGACGAGCGGATCGTCGATCTGGTCGGGCGGGATGAGCCCGAGCAACGTCCGGATGTTGGCGAATGCGGTCCCGGCGACATTCTCATGGGCGCCCGGTCCGAGGGCGCCGTAGAAGTCGGCCGTGTTCGCGTAGACGAAGAAGTCCACCGGTTTCGTCTCGGTCACGCCGAGGAGTTTCGATGTCGCGCGGACCTGGTCCTCTCCGAGCGTGAGCGCCTTGGCCGCGAACGCCGCGCTGCCCTCATACCAATGGACGCGGACCAGGTCGCCCGAAACCGTCTTCCACCCGAACCGGTCGTCCGCGTAGACGACGGGCAGTTCGGGCCCCAGGACGCCATGTTCCGGGTCCGAGGCCGGGAATACTCGCCAGCGCGCCACGATCGGGGTGTTCGGGATGAGGTGCTGCTGGCCGCTCGTATCGAGGTGATAGGTCAGGCTATGGGCGCCGCCGCTCGGCGGAACCGGCACCTCGGTGATGGTCGGGCCGATCGCGTTCGCGAAGGTCAGCAGGAGTTCCGCGCGGCCGATCGTCTCGCTGACCGTGATCGGTTGCGCAAGATCGATGCCGCTGTCGAACGTGGACGTCGCGGTGGGAGTGCCGAACGTCGGCGGGACTGCCGCACCGACCGCGGGAGCGAGGCTCAGCAGCAGCCCGGCCGCCGCGACGACCGGCATGAGCCGGTGCGTCAGCGGGCCGCTCAGTCGGCCCATGCGAGTCCCGCCATCCGGACGATCCCGAGGCCGTTCTGTCCGGCCCCGAGCAGGCCCGTGCGCGACAATGCCCAGCCAGGCCCGTACGACACCGGCACGACCGGGACGTCGTCTCGGACGACGGCCTCGGCGCGATCGTAGGCCGCAGACGCGACGGTCGGGTCAATGGCCGAGACCGCCTCGGCGATCGCCGCGTCGAAGGTCGGCGAGCTCCAATGACCGTAGTTGTTGGTCGCGCCCGTTCCGAGCAGCACGCCCAGGAAGTCATTCCGGCCCGGGTAGTCCGCGACCCAGCCGAGCGACCACATCGCCGGAGGGTCGGTGGCGAGACGGTCGAAGTAGCCATCTCCCATCTGTTCGGCCTTGAGCGTGATTCCGAGCTCATGCTTCACCTCGGCCACGATCCCCTCGTCGTAGCCGGAGCCGCCGGTCATCAGGATCGTGGTCGGGAACCCGGCGCCGCCCGGATAGCCTGCTTTGGCCAGGAGCGCTCGCGCGCCAGCCGGGTCGTAGCGCGGCAGGAAATCCTGGACGCTCCGACCCGGGATCCCCGGTGGGACCATCGAGTTCGCCACCTGGACGGTGCCGTCCGAACCGCTCAGCGCCGCCATCCGGCGCCAGTCGATGGCCTGCCCGAATGCCTGCCGCACGAGAGGGTCGTTGAATGGCGCCTTCGTCGTATCGAAGCCGTAGTACTGGACCGACAGCGAACCGACCTGGCGCAGCTGGGGCCCAAGCGCCTGGTCGTAGGCGAGCCACGACGCGTCGATGCCGGGCACCGGGGCGTAGTCGATGTCGCCCGACGTGAATGCATCGACAGCTCCGCGGCCGCCGAGGTCGCCGATGAGGTCGATGGTGCCGATCGCGGGCTTGCCGGCCCAGTACCGCGGATTGGCGGTGAGCTCGAGTCCGGTCTTCGTCTTGCCGCTCAGGACGTACCCGCCGCTCGCCACGAAATCCTTGCCCGGCCCGAGTGCGGAGGTCGGGTTCGCGGACACGCCCGGCGGCACGACGCCGAACTCGGGCCCGGCGACGATATTGACGAAGTCGGTCGCCGGTCGGGTCAGGTCCACGGTGAGCGTCCCGGCCGCGTCGTCGGCGTGCAGCCCCACCGAAGCCGGGGCCGGGGACGTGCCGCGCATGTAGGCCTCGGCACCGGCGATGTCGAAGGCGAGCGACGCGAGAGGCGACGGCCGCTTCGGATCGACCACCCGTAACCAGCTGCGCGCGACGTCCGACGGCCGTAGCGGAGTCCCGTCCGAAAAGGTCAGGTTCGGTCGAAGCCGAAAGGTCACCTGGCGCCCGCCGCCGGCGAAGGTCCACGACTCCGCAAGGGCCGGACGAACCTGCAGGTCGGCGTCGAACGTCGTCAACGACTCGAACAACTGGGCCGTGATCGCGGCACTCCCCGCGTCACCCTGGGCTGCGGGGTCGAGGGTCGAGGGTACGCCCGACAGGATCCTGACAGGACGGTCGGAACCAGCAGCCGTCGAACCCCCACACGAAGCGAACAGCGTCACCAGCACGGCGAGGGCGATTAGACGGCGCATCGCCGGGAGTATAGGGCGGGTCGCGAAGATGGCCTCCGAGGGGTCCGTCCACGGCTCGACGGGCACGAGACGAGGCCTCGCTGGTCCACACCGCCGGGGGAACGATGGAACTGGACCGCGAGGCCTCTGGTGGGATAACGACTCGCGGTCGGAAACGTTAGGGGCGCCGACCGAGTCGTCTAGCATGGTCGGCCAGATGACCCTTCGGTTGCGCAACACCTTGACGCGTCAGGTCGAGACCGTCGAGCCTCTCGAGCCTGGGCGAGTCCGCATGTACACCTGCGGCCCGACGGTGTATCGATTCGCGCACGTCGGCAACCTGCGCAGCAACCTGCTGGCCGACCTGATACGGCGCGCCTTGCTGTATCACGGCATCGACGTCGTCCACGTCAAGAACATCACCGACGTCGGCCACCTGCGCGACGAGGGCTTCGACAGGGGTGCGGACCCGATGCTGGTCGCCGCCGGACTCGAGCACAAGACGCCCGCCGAGATCGCCGACGCGTACGAAGCGGCGTTCCATTCGGACGAGGCCGCCGTCAACATCCTGCCCGCAAACGTGTTCCCCCGTGCCACCGAACACATCCCGGAGATGCTGGCGCTCGCCGAGAAGCTCGAGGACGCCGGGTACGCGTACGCGACCGCTGACGGCAACGTCTACTACGAGGTCGGGCGCTTCCCCGGTTACGGCCGACTCTCTGGCAATACTCTGACCGACCTCCGCGCCGGTCATCGCGGTGACATCGAGCCCGACAAGCGCGACCCGGCGGACTTCGCGCTCTGGAAATCGGCCGGCCCGGGGCGACTCCTCAAGTGGCCGACCGCCCGTTGGGGCGAGGGCTTCCCGGGATGGCACCTCGAGTGCTCGGCGATGGCGATGCGCTATCTCGGCCCGCGGTTCGACATCCACACTGGCGGTATCGACAACATCTTCCCCCACCACGAGGACGAGATCGCCCAGTCCGCCGCGATCACCGGCGACGTTCCCGCTCGCCACTGGGTCCACGGCGAGTTCCTGCTGATGGACGGGAAGAAGATGGCGAAGTCGGCCGGCAACTTCCAGCGGGTGACCGAACTCGTCGATCGCGGGCTGGATCCGCGTGCCTTCCGCTATCTGGTGCTGACATCGCGTTATTCACGCAAACTCGAGTACTCGGACCGATCGCTCGCCGGGGCGGCAGCTGCGCTCACATCGCTCCGGGCAGGCCTTCGGGCGCTCGGGCCGGCACCTGCGGAGCGTCCATGGGCCGCTCCCCCACCGATACGTGCAGGCAGCGCCGGAGATCGACCGGTCGGGGTGGCGACCGGCATCGCGGGTCACGGAACGGTCACCGGCCCATTCACGCGGGTCGACCGTGCCTCCGAACCTGCCGCGCCGCTGTCGTCCGCCGGACGTGCCCTCCACGACCGGTTTGTCGCCGCCATCGACGACGACCTCGACATGCCCATGGCACTCGCCCTGCTGCGCGAGATCCTGCGGGCACCGATCGCGGAAGACGAACGGCGGTGGCTGATCCTGGACGCCGACGCCGTGCTGGGCCTTGACCTGGACCTCGTCTGGAACGACGCGGCGGAAGGTTCTGACGACGCCGCGATCCCCGCAGAGGCGGCGGCACTCCTGGCGGCCCGCGATGCCGCCCGCGCGGCCAGGGACTACGGGCGTGCCGACGGCATTCGTGGATCTCTCATGACCCTCGGCTGGGACGTGATCGACGGCCCGACCGGCAGCCGATTGACCCGACGCGGGTCAGGTCCGAAGGGATAGCATCCGTCAGTGCGACGGCCACCGCTCCCGAGCTTCCTGACCGACCTCGATCGCGAGCCGGGGGCCGTGACCACGCTGGTGGCAGCGTCGCTCGCACTCCTGGCCGCCGGTCTGGCCCCGAGGATCTTCTCGCCTGGGCTCGCATCCGTCCAATCGGCCGTTCGCGAGCGGCCGGAGATCGAGGTGCTCCTGATGCTCGCGTCGATCGTCACCGCGGGCATGCTCCTCATCGGTGGCGTGCTTGGCGATGCCGACGGACGCAGGCGGATCATGCTCGTCGCGCTCGGCGGGTTGATCGTGACCGGTCTCGGCGGTCTCGTCTTCTCCGAGGGTCCTCTCTTCCTCGTCGGACGGTTCGTCGACGTGGGCAGCGCGAGCATCGTGTTGCCGGTCGCCCTGGCCGGGGTTGCGACCCGATTCGAGGGGGTGAACCGGGCTACCGCGATCGGCCTCGCGTATGGCGCCTACGGTGCGGCAGTGGCGGCTGCACCGGTCCTCCTGACGTTGTTCGGGCCGACCGGGCCGCGGGCACTTGCATTCGCGGCGGCGGCGGCCGCCGCGATCGTGGCGTTCATCTACTGTCGACGGCATTGGTCCGACCTGCCGACGCCAGCACCGACCCAGCGGGTGGCTGTCTTCGTGACCGCCGTGTGGGCATTCGGAATCGTCGTCATCACCGCCGGCCTCATCGGGTTCCAGGGTAACGAGACGGGCGGTGCTCGAGTCGGGCTCGTCATCATCGGCGTGAGCCTCGTCGCGGCGGGTCTCTTCGTCGAACGCCGGCGGCGTCGGGACGGTCAGTCGGGGTTGCACATCCAACGTCGTGCCGTCGGGATCGCCCTGTTCGTCGGTTTCGTCGTCGCCTACGCGCAGACGGCTGCCCTGTTCCAGGTGACGGTCTACTTCCTGGTCGTTCTCGCCTACGGACCGATCCTGGCCGTCGTCGCGACCATCCCATTCATGGTCGCCCTGGCGGCGGCCGGTCCCGTCGCGGGGATCCTCCTTGCCCGGTTTTCGCCGCGGAGCCTCCTCGTGGGCGGGATCCTTGCGGTCGGACTGGGCAGCATCGTCATCGCCACGATCCTGCGGCCGGGGGCCGGCTACATCGGGTTCGCCGTGTCGTTCGTCTTGATCGGGGTCGGCTTCGTCATCGCGACGACGGTCCGGACAGCGATCATCTTCGCCAGCGTGCCACGCGGATTGCCGGCCACCGCCGCCGCCATGAACGAAGCGTCTGTCGCGCTCGGGAGCAGGGCGGCGCTCGTCGTCGTCACCGTCCTGGTCACGACCCTCGCGCTCGACAGCTACGCCGCCTCGCTCGCCGGGCGGGCACCCGGCGAGATCGTTGCCGCAGTGGACACCTTCCGGACCCTCCTGTCCGCGATCAACATGCCGACGTACGGCGTCCTCGTCGGGGGCGTCGAGCCGGGCGACGCGGCGGCATACGCAGCGGCATATACGGACGCCGTGAGGACGGTGATGTTCAGCACCGGCATCCTGACGCTGGTCGCCGCGCCGATCGCCTGGCTCGCCATCGGTCGGCGCGATCCGCTCCTCACGGTCTGGCAACACCAGGACGAGCGCGAGGCCGGCTCCGCCGCGATCAGCGGTTGACGAGCAGGTCCCGCCGCCAGCCGAAGCGGTCGATGATCCGGTAGAAGTTGCGCTTGCTCTGCCGGTCGCGCTCGCCCTCGGGCAGGCTGGCATAGCCACGGTGGTCGTGCCGCACCGCAGGGAGGTCCCCGAGGCTGACGGCGCGCCGCGCCGTGGCCTCCTCGCCTTCATCGCGAAGGACCAGGCTCCACCAGATATCGAGGTTCCGGTAGAAGCGGAAGCGCTCGTCGAGCGGGCCACGCTCGGCGGCATCGGCACGACGGAACGCCTGAAGGTAGCCTTCGATCGCGTCGACATCGCCGGCGGGTGCGTCCTCGAACATGCGCAGGTCGCTCGAGACGATGCCCCAGCCGCCGACGACCGCAATCGTCGCGTCATCGAGCGCGTCGACCAACGGGGTCACGAGGTCGCCGGTCGGTTCGATACTCGTATCGACGAGGACCACGATGCCGCCCGTGGCCCGACGGAGGCCGATGTTGATGGCCGAAGCGTGACCGAGCCGTTCGCTCGTCCAGACGATCTCGGCGTCGGCGGTATCGACGGCATCGAGGGCGGCCGCCTGATCCGGTGACGGCCCGTCCGCGACGATCACGACCGACGTCCGATTCGGTGATTCGGCGCGAAGACCGGCAAGTGCCCGAGTCAGGTCGTCCGGCTGATCCGTGGCGATGAGCACGACCGTCGCGAGGCCTGTCGAAGGTTCCTCGAGCCGCGATGGGACACTGCGGCTCGCGCCATACCGGACTCGTTCGCCATCGTCCAGGTCGGGCGGTGCCGCCGGCGTCAACGCGAAGTCCGTCCCGCGGTCGGCGATCCTCCAGCCGGCCGCCTCGATCTCGCCTCGCAGGCGGTCCGCTTCGGGCCAGTCGCGGTCCGCCCTCGCTGCGGCACGCGCGTGCGCCGCCGAGAGGACCTCATCCGGGATCCGCTGTCGCGTCATCGCTTGACCAGCGTGCGGAGCGCCCGGATCACCTTCGGGTCGGATCGAGAACCGGACCCGAGGGCCGGCAGGACCCGGTCGGTGTAGAGCGCAGCCACGTGCAGCGGGAGGACAGTCTGCGCCAGACCCAGCGTCTCGCGCCCGGTATCGTCGGTGACGATGCCTGCCGCGAGCCACGGCCCCAGGTACGCCTCGGCCCGATCGTTGTCGGCCATGTCGTTCGCGAGCAACGAGGCAGCGGACAGGAACGGGTGCGTGATCGACCCGTCCGACCAGTCGAGGAAGACCGGCCCCATCTCGCCGAGGATGACCTCGTCCGCGGTCAGATCGCCGTGCTCGAGACTGTCGGGCACGCGGCTCGCCGCGAGTGCATTGCACGCGTCTGTGAGCTCCGGGATCCGGGCACGGAGATCGGCGACTTCCGCGGCGGACAGTCCGCCTGGTTGCTCCGTTCGCAGCAACTCGTCGTCGTCCATCAGGCGCGCGATGGCATCGGCCAGCGCCGTGACCGGCGCCGCGGCGACACCAGCGATGGCGAGGGCCGTCGGTTCCGCCGCCACGACCCGCTGGATCTCCGCCAACCTCGAGAGCGTGGCGGCCCAGGCATCCGGGCGGTCGCGCAGGGTCGAGAGCGGCGGTCCGTCGACGTGCTCCGTGATGATGCGACCATGGGCCGGGTCCGCCGCGACCACCGCTGGAACAGACCCCGGGTCGACATCCGCAAGCAAGATCGTCACCGCGACTTCGTGGGCGAAGACCTCTGGCACGACCTTCCCCC
>Ga0075021_10001504_pt1 | contig 11973 bp, 11 predicted proteins | sample ColStrG_CSR_2012_FD_72749 | JGI IMG/M metagenome (GOLD analysis project Ga0075021, IMG submission 72749) | Freshwater sediment microbial communities in response to fracking from Pennsylvania, USA - Cold Stream Run_MetaG_CSR_2012 | ecosystem: Environmental > Aquatic > Freshwater > Creek >...
GTCTCATTGGAGGCGTAGGCCACCCATTTTCCGTCCGGCGAGAATTGGCCATTTCTGAGAACGGAAGGCGCTTTCAGGAACAGACTACTCTTCAACTCCGGGAGAGTCAGAAACCACAAGTCCGTGCCACGGGTGTATAGGATATATTTTCCGTCTCTGGACCAGTCGTTCGAGAAATTGTCGAAGCCATTGTGCAAGAGGAGCTTTCCTTCTTGCGTGCCATCGGAGTTCTTCATATACAGGTCGTTTCCGTGTTGCCGATTAGAGAAAAACACCAACCGCCTGGCATCTGGACTCCAAATTGGGGCCGCGACAAAGGCAGCGTCGAACGTCAAGCGCCTCGCGCTGTCGCGCTGCAGGTCATAGATCCAGATGTCCGTGTTCTGGCTTTCCTGATTGGTCTTATTTGCCGCAACCGATCTTCCATTTGGAGCAATAGATACGTTGCCATACACATCGGGCTTGCTTACAACGCCCACCTCTTTCCCCTTACGGTCGGTCCACACGAGTTGCGAAAGGATGACCCCGCTGCCCGTCTGTGCAACCAGCAGGCCGTTGTCGGAGACCGCGAACACTGCCCGTTTGACGGGTAGCAGATCCTCGATCCCCGTAAGGATGGTCGTTGGTTCTCCTGTCAGTGCGAGGCGCTTGAGATCGAATCGCTGGGCAAGCAAGTTCCTGTCTCGGTAAAACAGCAGGTACCCCGGTGCAGCATAGGCCGCGTTGGCGGGTGCTTGCACGACGAAGTGCTTTTCGTTCGATTCCAGCGAACTCACGAAGATGGCATCTACGCCTTTCTGCCCAGAGAAATTGGCTGCCATGTACAGGTAATGCGTTCCGTCCGGCAGAAACACGGGCCAGCGATGGCTATCTTCTCCACTACTCTCATCCGGTTTGCTGACCGGTGCGGGTGTTCCGCCCGAAGCCGAGACGCGATACAGGCCCCCACCCAGCGCCGCATCGGGAGTGAAAACGATCAAGCCGTCCTTGTTCCAGGTTCCGCCACGTCCCGAGGGCGCATCGCAGACCGCTTGCACCGGGCCACCCGATAACTCCAGCTTCTTTAGTTTTCCGTCGGCAAAGAAGGCGAGAGATCGCCCGTCCGCCGACCAGAACGGATAGGTGGCCCCCTCGGTATCGGTGAGGTTTCTAAACTCTTGCGATCCCAGTTGGTAGATCCAAAGCACATTCTTTCGTGCAGACTCCTTATAGGCGACCACAGCGACATCGCGACCGTTGGGAGCTACAGCGATGTCCCGCGCTGGAAACGGCAACGGCGCATAAAAATAGGAGGTTTGTTCTTGTGGCCTGAAGCTGCGCCACCACATCGCTCCCGCGATCAGAATGAGAACGAGAACGCCAGAAAAGAGCCATGCCAACGCGCCTCGGGTCCTTATTGCATCTGCCAAGGGCGCAATACCAGCGGTGTGTCCGCCAGTTTCGGCGATCCAGCTCAATTCGCTGGATAGATCATTCGCATTTTGCCAACGCTCGTCAGGATCTTTCGCCAAACATTTCTTCACGACTCGTTCCAGCGCTGGCGGCGTCATCGGCTGCAAAGCCACCATGGGCTGTGGTTCGGAAGAAAGAACGGTCGCGATCAGACTGGCCCGGCTCTTCCCGGCAAACGCTGGCTTGCCTGTCGCCATTTCGTAGATCACTTCCCCGAGCGCGAATATATCCGTGCGTGCATCTGCCTCTTTCCCTTCCAATTGCTCGGGCGCCATGTACTGGAACGTTCCGATGATCGCTCCCTCGACCGTCAACTTAGCTTGGTCTGCCGTCATCTCGGTCAGTGCGGATGCTGGGGGTGCCGGGCCGGACTCTTTCGCCAAACCGAAGTCCATCAGTTTGGTCCCGGATTTCGTCAGCATGACGTTCGCGGGCTTCAGATCTCGGTGCGTGATTCCCCGCTTATGGGCCGTAGCGAGCGCATCGGCAATTTGCGCTGCAAAGCGTATAGCCTGTTCCAACAGCAACGGTCCCTTGGCCAGACGATGCTCCAGCGTCTCACCCTCGACCAGTTCCATGACGAGGAAGTCCATGCCATCCTGATGACCGATGTCGTGCAGGGTACAGATGTGAGGATGAGCGAGTTTCGAAACCGCTTTGGCTTCGCGCTCCAGCCGTTGCTGCAAGGACAGATCAGAGGACAGATTGGTGGGCAGAACCTTGACGGCTACATCTCGCTCCAGTCGCGTGTCGCGGGCGCGATACACTTCTCCCATGCCACCCGCGCCCAGCGGGGCGATAATCTCGTACGGTCCGAGTTTCGTGCCAGAAGTGAGGGCCATCCGTGCGCGCCATTATAGTCTTACCAATGGGCCTTGAAGCCGCCCCGACGATTCTGGGTGGATGGCCTACCAACTCCGAGATCGACAGCTCCGGCACTGAATACGGCTCGTTGTTCGGCAACTCGCCGACTTGTCCGAGCTGTCCAGGAGATCGAGTTCCAACCATTACACCAAGACGCGAGTGTTTCCTTAGCCTGAACATCTCTTCGCTTGCCCAATGTGACCATGGCCATTGGTAGTACAGCCCCTTCGGTAATCTGTCGTAACACGTCCCTTCGTGCGATTCTCAAATTGCCGTTGGAAACCATCGACCGCGACCGCAGGGCCAACTCCCGCAGGGGCCGCGGATCTCAAGTGAGGAACATTCATGTTGCAGTCTCCGGAACCGAAGTATTCTCCAGCCACGGGCCCCACGAATAGCTACACGCCAGTGAAGCCGGCCACCTCGCCGATGGATCAAGCGCACATCGGACGCACGCTGGTCGTGAAAGGCGAAGTGAGCGGGGCAGAATCGCTGTTCATCGACGGACGCGTCGAAGGCACGATCAGCTTTCCCGACAACCGCGTCACCATCGGCCGCAACGGCAACGTGGCGGCGAGCATCAACGCCAAAGAAGTCGTCATCATGGGAAAGGTTCAGGGGAACGTGGAATGCGCGGACCGTCTGGACATTCGCAGCGAGGGCGTATTGGCGGGCGATGTGATTACGCACCGCATCAGCGTGGAAGAAGGCGCCATTCTTAAGGGCGGCGTCGAAGTGCGCAATCCGGAAAAGAAAGATCAGAAGAACCAGAATCAGCAGAAGGCCGAGGCGCCAAAGGCGATGGCTGCGGCAGCTGGCAGCGCGTAAGATTCTCGAATCGAAAAAGTAGAACGATGGAGACACGGACTGTTGCCCGTCTGTGCCGGGCGGGGGCGCCCGGCGCTCCATCGTTCTTTTTTTTGCGCCTGACAGCCGGCGGGACGCCGACGCTACGTTACTGCTTGGGCTTGAAATCCAGCGACGCGGAGTTCATGCAATAGCGCAGGCCAGTGGGGCCAGGGCCATCGGGGAACACGTGACCGAGGTGGGCATCGCACTGGGCACAACGAGCCTCGATGCGAGTCATGCCGTAGCTTCGGTCGGCGTGCTCGGCGATGTTCTGGCGGTCGGCGGCGGCGTAGAAACTGGGCCAGCCGGTGCCGGAATCGAACTTGGTTTCCGAACCAAACAGCAGCGCGCCGCAACAGACACAGTGGTACCTCCCGTCAGCGTGCTGGTTCCAGTACTTGCCGGTGAAAGCGGGCTCGGTGCCACACTGGCGGGCAACCTTGTACTGCTCGGGGGTTAGCTGCTGCTGCCACTCCTGATCGGTCTTCTGGACTTTCTCGGTTAGCTTGTCAGTCATAGTCGTTCTCCAAAGATGAGATGCGCGGTCGGTTCAAAGGTCGCAACCCGGGATGCGCTATTGGCTCGGCCGGCAATGGCCGGGAATCTCAAACCAACCACAAGTGGAGTGACGGCGCTCACAGCCAAGCGTACCCTTCTTCCTGTTGTATTGGTAAGTGCGAACGGCAACGTCACTTGCAGACGAGAACCGACCGATGCGGGGGATCGCCATGGGCGACTTGAGCGCACATTTTTCCAAGGCGGAATTTGCCTGCCGCTGCTGCGGCGAACTAAAGATCGACCAGGGGCTGATCAATGCTTTGGAACAACTACGCGCCGTAGCAGGCCAAGCGATCGTGATTCACGATGGATATCGCTGTCCCGCGCACAACCAGGAAGTGGGCGGCGTGACCGACAGTGAGCACACGCGAGGACTGGCGGCCGACGTCAGGATTCCCGGCCTCTCCTTGCAGCAGATGTATGACCTCGCGCTACAAGTGCCAACTCTCGCCGCGGGCGGAATCGGAGCGTATGACGGCGGCTTTCTGCATTTGGACGTTCGTTCGTACCCAGCTCGGTGGGCGCGAGTGAGAGGACAGTACGTCGGCGTCCAGCATCTGGTGAAGCAGCCGCTCACGCTGGTGGCGAGCGTGCCGACGACTACGCACCGCGGATAGCTCGCCCCATATCGCCAGCGCGATTCCGCAGCTCCGACTTACTCTGGTAACCGTGGGATCGTTACTCAAAAAGTGCAGTTGCTTGCACCTGGAAGCTCCTGCCCAATCTGCAAATCCTGATTAACCCGCTCTGCCACAATCACTTACGGCATACATTCCGTATGGATTCACAGGTGCTTTATGGAAGGTACGAACCGGCCAAGTTCCTGGGCCAGCTTGGGGGCGCATTGACGGTTATCTACGCCGCACAGAGTGAAGCTCCTCGAAAAACATCCAGGACGGCGCTGCTGCCGCTGCTGATCGTACTGTTCCTGGCGTCGTACGCGATCCTGGCCATGCTGGTGCTCGAGCAGGGCCGGACGATCGAGTCGCAACGGGGCTTGCTGCGCGAGATGTTGAAAGACAGCAACCAGCTCGCGGCCCTGAAAAGCAAGCTGGCAAACGCCGAGGCCAAGCGGTCGCTGGAAAAGGGAGCCGCCGAGGCTGAGCAGAAAGAGCCGGATTCCAGGAGTTCCGCAGCCGCGCCCAAGGGAGCCGACAAAGACGCAAAACGGCCGGGCAAGGCGACCCGTTCGATGAAAGAGATTCCCGAAAAGCCGGCGGCGGACCTGGAAGATGTGCGCCGATCGACGCGAGTGATCTAAGGCGCGATTGCAATCGGGACAAATACGGTTTCTGTGAAGCGGCAGAACGGTCCTGGTAGGGGCTGTATGCCGGAAAGAAAAACAACATGAAGGCCCTGACCCTAGCCTTGATATTGTCCCTTCCTGTGCCCAGATTGGCGCCACCGGCCCAGCCAGCGCTCACTTCCAGCCATCAGCCGGCAAGACCCAAGGGCGGACGCTGGTACTTCGCTGCCAACGGACATGCCGTGTATTGCTACGGTCCGGTCATGACGCTGGCACAGGCCCCGGGCAGCCTGACGAAGGTGGCAACTTTCTGCCGGGGCGACCAGGCCATGGTTCCCCTGAAGGAATAGACAAACTATTACACGGCGCTGTTGACACCCCCAGCAAAATTGGCCGATCATCTTCCGGCAATGCAGTTGAGTTGGTAGAGTCCCTTCGTTTTCCCGCGCACTGCGGACCACCGCGAAAATTTTCAGTAAGGAGAAAGACAAAACGTATGAATCGACGTTTAGCCCTAGCTGTGTGCCTTGCGGCCTGCGCCCTGCTGGCCAGCCTCGCGTTTGCCCAGGACGCGAACTACCCCAGAATTCTCGATGCCAAGCCAATGTATAAGGCCGGCCCCGCGCACCTCGACCGGGCTCCACAGTCTCCAGCCGCAGCCCTAACGCAGTGGAATGGCAGCTTCGTCGATCTGCTGAAGAACAAGATCAACTACGTGATGGTGGGTACGGACCCGTCGACCAGCAACGTCTCGACGACGATTCCGGTGTACATCATCCCGATCCGAATGGTCTACCCCAAGACGAATGGGAACCACACTTTCGATCCGGTCAAGACCAAAGTGTCCAATGGGCAGACGGTGATCAACAACATCATTTCCTCGCCGATTTTCAATCCTGGCCTTAACTTCACCCAGGGCGGGACGAATCTTGGGACGACGCAGTACATCGACGCCTTCCAGCGCGGCAACTTCTGGAAATACGTCAAGAAAAATACCGCGTACCACGTTCTGCTGGGACAACCGAAGGTGCTGGCGGCGCAGAGCATCACTGTCCCGGCCAGTCTCGGCGGGGTGTTCCAGAACCCATTTGGAAGCGGCATTGTCGGCACCTACGACATCAACGCCTTCGACGCCAAGTTGCAGGGCTACATCAAGAAGTTCACGCAGATTAACCCGGGCGTCCTGCCGCTGTTCGTCACCTACGATGTCTATCTGACCTCGGGTGGTGGCTGCTGCATCGGCGGGTATCACAACTCCAATGGCCTCGCTCCCGGCGGACAGACCTATGCGCACACAACGTACGAAGACGCCGCCGGCTCGTTCGCGCAAGATGTATCCGCTCTTTCGCACGAAATCGGCGAATGGATGGATGACCCATTCCCGGGCGACAATTTTGTAGCGTGCGGCGATAACAGCTACATGGAAGTAGGCGATCCGCTGGAGAACAATGCCAACTTCGGAGCGTTTCCCTACAGTCTGGGTGGCTTCACGTACAACCTGCAGTCGCTGGTGTTTATTGGCTACTTCGGAGCGCCACGAGCGACCTCGGTGCACAGCTGGCTCAGTTTCCAGCACGACGAAGCGCACGTCTGCCCAGGCCAGTAGACCGACCGTGTTACTCAAAGCCCGTTCCGAGGAACGGGCTTTTTTCTTTGCGTGTTCCCCTATAATCGTCGAGGAGCGTTGTCGCTGGGCCCGTAGCTCAACTGGATAGAGCATCGGATTTCTAATCCGAGGGTTGGGTGTTCGAGTCACCCCGGGCCTACCAGAAAACCAGCGCCTCGGAGTTCGCAGCTCGCAGTCAGCGATCTGTTTTCTTTTTGGGTTTCATTGTCTCCCACTCTTTTTCGGTAAGCTGTCGGCCGAGGGCCGTGAATTCTCCGGCACCTTGCAGCCATTCTCCGCCGTCCATGGTGACCACTTCCCCGTTGATGTAGGCGGAGCCGTCGCTGACTAGGAACGCGGCGAGGTTGGCAAACTCCTCGACGGTGCCGAAGCGTCCGAGCGGATTGCGGTCTTTCGCGGCTTGCTCCAACTCCGGACGCGGCAACAAACGCGAGAAGGCTCCCTCGGTTGGAATCGGCCCGGGCGCAATCGCATTCATACGAATCCCGCGATTCCCCCACTCCACCGCCAGACTGCGCATGAGCGCCTGCACTCCCGCCTTGGCCACTGCCGACGGCACGACGTAGGCCGAGCCCGTGGTGGTGTAAGTTGTGGTCACACTGAGCACGTTGCCACCGCGTTCGGCCGCGAGCCACCGGCGTCCGCAGGCGAGCGTGGTGTGCAGCGAGCCCATCAAGACGATGCCGATCACGGACTGGAACGCGCCGAGCGAAAGATCCTCGGTTCTTGCCAGAAAATTTCCGGCGGCGTTGTTGATCAGAACGTCGAGGGGACCGTCGGCCCAAATGCCGGCAATCATTTCTTCGACCGCGGCTGCATCGCGCACATCGCAGCGCCGGGAGTGAAGCGTCCCGCCGGAGCGCGCACGCAACTCGTGCTCGGTCGCGGTAAGAATTTCCTCGCGCCGCCCGCAGATGTAGACCTCCGCGCCCAGCTCAAGAAAGCGCCCAGCTGTGGCTTTGCCGAGTCCAGTGCCGCCGCCCGTGATCAGGATGCGCTTACCGCGGAGGAGATCGTTTTGGAACATGTGGAGCCGTCCGGAGTCTGAGATGAGCAACGATTGTAGTACTCGCCCGCGCCTTAGAGCGTGTCGCGATGCCCTATCTCGGGCGGGGCGCCCAGATCCATGAAGCGCAAGTCCCTCTGCTCCTCCTGGACGGAACTGAGGGCGACCATGACTTCGCGAGCATAGTAAAGGGTCCCGGCCAGAAGGCAGATCATGGCCGCTACAAAGACGATCACTGCCGCCAGGGCCGCGTCTTTCACGTAAAGCCCGAGCCCGAGCAGAAGACAGGAAGAGATGGTGCCCGCCAGCGAAAGCAGTGCGAGCAGAAAACCGCGCCGGATGATCTCGGCGCGTTTCTCAATCGATGCGATCTGCGTGGTATACGCTTCGGCTTCCTGCAGGCGCCCGTTCTTGGTCGCGTCATACTTGGCGTGCACGAAGTGCCGCAACCGGCTCACGATTCCCATGAGCCGCACATTGATGGAAAGAATTAAGAGCGCGGTTGCTGAAACAAAAATCGCGGGAGCTAAGAAAGCCTGAAACACACGGCCGATATCATTCATCGCGGTCTTCCCGAACTCAATAGCAGGATACAGGCAGAGGATCGCTTTTGGCTTTTTGGTGGAGAGCGGACCGCATCGGCGGGAGACTGAATTGACAGTGGCCGGCGTTGGGCGAACAATGTTCGCCGTGAATATGCGCATTTCCGCCCTGCTGAAGACAGCGGCCTTCACGGTCCTGGTGCCGGGGACGATAGCGGGTATCGTGCCGTGCCGCCTGCGAGAGACATCGATTGTCCAGGTGGGCGGCGGTCAGCGCGGGGCAGCGTTTGCGGTCATCGCCGCCGGTATCGCGATTTATGTTTCCACGGCCTTTTGGGGATTTGCGGTGATAGGCGGTGGAACACCTGCGCCAATCGCTCCCCCGAAAACGCTCGTCGTGCAAGGCCTGCACCGCTTTGTGCGGAATCCAATGTACACCGGCGTTCTGCTCATCATCGCGGGACAGGCGTGGCTATTCTGGTCAGAGGCACTGTGTGTATATGGGGCGCTGCTCTGGCTGGCGTTTCATCTGTTCGTGTTGACTTATGAAGAACCGACCCTGAGAAGAGAGTTTGGGGAGAGCTACGAGCGCTATCGTGCTGCGGTGCCGCGGTGGATTCCTAGAATCAGGCTTTAGGCTGTCGGCTTGGAGTCACATCTTTAGGTGTCTGCGGTCACATCTAATTTCTACCCCAAGACAAACAATGGATCTCTCTCAGTGGTAAAGACCTAAGGCCACCGCCACGACAGGGATCTCGTTTGGCGTGCGCTTAGTTTGGGGGAGCGAAGCGGACGGTGGATCAACCTTCGCCAATCGAGTACCTCTGGGAGGGTACAAGGATAACGAGCCAGGGGAACGCAGGGAGGCGCTAGCAAAAGACGGCGGCATACGGGAGAATGCCGACGCGATGCGACGTGTCTGCTTTTGGCGCGTTCCCCTTTTGCTCGAGAATGTCTTGGCGCGTGCGGAACGCCACACACCCCCACCACGACTGACTTTTTTTCCCGTAACCGCGGGCGAAGGCTCTTTTGCTTTCGTGGTCTTTTTCCGTCCCGCCGTCTCTAGGGCTTGGTCAGCAGGAACGACTTCACGACGATCTGGTTGGGTTGCATGCCAACGGGAATGATAGTGAGAAGCGAGTATTCCGAGGGCTCGAATTTTTTCTTCGGTATGCGTTTCTGGATCACGGCCAAGTCTCCGGAGCCGGAGTCGAGGACCAGCAGATAGTTCTGGTTCTGCGACAGGGCGAGCGCATCGGGATGAGTACCGACGGGCAGGTACGCAATGACTTTGCCGACATCGATGTCGTAGACGGCAATGTTATTGGAGCCGAAATTCGAAATGTAGAGGCGCGAGTTGTCCAGCGAAATGACGCCACGGGTAGGCTGGGTGCCGACGACATAGCTGCCCAGGACTTCGTTGGGCGTGGTCTCGATGATGGAGATACTGCCGGCGTCGAAGTTGAAGGCCACTAGTTCTCCGCCGTCAGGCTTCAGTGTCAAGCTCACAGGAGACTTCCCGACATCGAGGAGGGTGAGCAGTTTGTCAGTTTTGAGATCGATGCTGGCGACTTGCCCTGATCCGGAGCAGGAAATGAAAGCCTTCGACGAATCGGGCAGGATGGCGATGTCCTCGGGGCCGATACAGACGTTGATGGCGGAGCGGACTGCGAGGCGTGCGGTGTCAATGAGGGAGACGGAGTTGTCGGCGCGATTGGCGACGACGACAGTGGCGCCGTCGGGCGAGACGCGCGCGAGGCCTGGGCTTCCGCCGACGCGGAGTGTGGCGGCAATGGCGCGGTGGTCGAGATCGAGGACAGAGACGTTCGCTGAAGCGGTGTTGGCGACATAGGCGCGGTGGCCGTCGGGCGAGACGTCGATGAAATAGGGGCGTCCGTGCACGCCGATAGTGGCGACGACCTTGTTCTGCTCGGCGTCGATCACGCTGATGTTCGAGGAGCCCGCGTTAACGACATAGACTTCATTCTTCTTCGGATTGGCAGCCACTCCGGTGGGCTCGGAGCCCACTGGTAGCGTTCGGACTGGGCGAAAGCTGCGCAGGTCGATGACCGTCACCGTGTTGCTCTTGCCATTCGTGATGTAGGCGTACTCGCGGTAGAGCGGGCCGTAGGCGGGCAGGGTGCGCTCGTGGAAGTAGTACCAGCAGGCAGCGGCCAGGAGTGGGAGCGCGACTGCGAGTAGGAGGAATTTTCTCAAGGACGCGTGGGCCTTATCAAAGGCAAAAGATTATCAGATGGAGCACTGTCAGTAGAGCTTGAAGCTGACTTCCACCTTGATCTGCACCGCAACCGGGTGGCCGTCTTTGGCGGCCGGAGTAAACTTCCACTGCTTCACGGTGTCGATCGCGGCTTGATCCAACGCCGGAGTCACGCCACGGGCGATTTTTACATCACGGGTCAGACCGTCGGTGCCGACAACGAGATCCACCAGAACGACTCCACGGTCATGAGCCTTACGCGCCTTTTCCGGATACTTAGGATCGGGAGCATAAGTCGCCTGTGGCGCGGTGATACAGTCTGGGGCATCGCTGGCCTTGCCGCGACAGATTGGGACATGCTCCGGTCCTGACAGCGATATGGGAGCAGACACCTGAGCGATTGCAATTCCGCACAAGAACAGCAAAACAGCTGCGGAGCGTAGGGTCATGTTTCCCCCTTTAATCAGGAGTTGGACAGCCTCGACACACCCGTCAACACGGTTGGCGCACCGGCTTCTGGGATCACTCGTCCCAGCACCGCCGCGATCTGGCGGACCTGCACCATGAGCGCGTCGAACTGGTCGGGATAGAGTGACTGCATGCCGTCGGAGAGAGCGCGGTCGGGATCGTGGTGAACTTCGACGATCAGGCCATCGGCTCCGACGGCGACAGCGGCGCGGGAGAGCGGCGTAACTTTGTTGCGCTTGCCGGTGCCGTGGCTGGGATCGACGATGATGGGCAGGTGGCTCAGGCGCTGCACGGCTGGGACAATGCTGAGATCGAGCGTATTGCGGGTGTGGTCGGCGAAGGTGCGCACGCCGCGCTCGCAAAGCACGATGTTGTAGTTGCCCTCGCTCATGACGTATTCGGCGGCCATGAGGAACTCCTCGAGAGTGGCCGAGATGCCGCGCTTCAGCAGGACAGGCTTGCGGGCGCGTCCAGCGCGTTTGAGTAGCGAGAAGTTCTGCATGTTGCGAGCACCGATCTGGATGACGTCGGCATATTTATCGACCAGGTCGAGCGATTCGTAGTCAACGGCTTCGGTGACGATCAACAAGCCGAAGCGGTCGCGGATCTCGGCCATGATCTGGAGACCTTCTTCGCCCAGGCCCTGGAAAGAATAAGGAGAGGTGCGGGGCTTGTAGGCGCCTCCGCGGAAGAATTGGGCTCCGGCGCGGGCGACGCGCTCGGCGATGGTGAAAGCCTGATCGCGGCTCTCGATGCCGCATGGGCCGGCGATGATGGCGAGATCAGAGCCTCCGATGGTGACGGGCGAACCAGGGAACTTGAGGATCGTGTTGTCGGGCTTGGTGTCGCGGCTGACCAGCTTGTAGGCCTTGGTAACGCGGATGACTTCCTGCACACCGGGCATTTCCTCCAGTGTCCCGGATTCGACCTCGCCCTTATTGCCGGTGATGCCGATGGCGGTGCGTTGCGCGCCGGGCATGGAGTGAGCGCGGTATCCAAGCGATTCGATCTTCTGGCAGACGGCGCGGACCTGCTCTTCGGTGGCCTGCGCCTGCATGACAACGAGCATGTGGGAACCTCGAATGCTTAAGTTTAGCGTCCGGGGTGGAACAGGGCAAACGGATCAGAGGAAAGCACAGTCGG
>Ga0075021_10001506_pt1 | contig 11960 bp, 11 predicted proteins | sample ColStrG_CSR_2012_FD_72749 | JGI IMG/M metagenome (GOLD analysis project Ga0075021, IMG submission 72749) | Freshwater sediment microbial communities in response to fracking from Pennsylvania, USA - Cold Stream Run_MetaG_CSR_2012 | ecosystem: Environmental > Aquatic > Freshwater > Creek >...
CCGAAATAGCGAATCGATCTGGCCGTTACGACAACCGTGACGAAATACAGCAGCCGCACCTGCAATGCGCCCGCGCAAAACACCGGAATCTTCATGGGCAAGGGAATGGGTGATAACGCCGGTACGAAAACCGTCGCCAGTCCCCAACGTTGAAACCAGAGGTGCATGCGGGCTCCAGTTTTGCTCGCTACGTGGCGCATCAGCAAAACTTCACCGCCTTTGCGCGCAATAAAGAACAAAATCAGACTGCCCGCCAGCGAGCCGATCACCGCCAGCAGCGCCGCGAGATAGGCTTCGCCCGGCTTGTTCGTGGCCACCGCAATCAACAGCGCATCCACTCCCCCCACCACCGGAATTCCGGCGGAGTCGATCAGCGCTAGAAAAAGCAGCCCTGGTGGACCCCAGCCAATCAGGAGGTGAACGAAAGCCTTCAGGTTATGCTCCGCCGGCGCCAAGCAAGGCGAATAATCCCGGCTCGTCCAGCACTGGCACATTCAGATCGCGCGCTTTTTCAAGTTTTGAACCGGCCTCTTCACCCGCCAACAAATAGTTTGTCTTACTGCTCACGGACCCGGAGACCTTTCCGCCCGCCTCTTCAATGTGCGCCTTCGCTTCTTCGCGCGTCAACGTGGGCAGCGTGCCCGTGATGACAAACGTCAGACCCTGTAGCGGGCCCGTTTTCTTCGTCTGCTTGGGACCGGTAAACTGTAAGCCCGCCTTGCGTAGCTTCTCCACCAATTCGCGGTTGCGCTCTTCGCCGAAGAACTGCCGGATGGATTCCGCCACTTTTGGCCCCACTTCAACCACTTCTTCCAATTTCTCCGCTGGGGCTTTGGCAATCTCATCCAAGTCGCCGAAGTGCCCAGCCAACAACTGAGCCGTCCGCTCGCCCACGAATGGCATCCCCAAACCGTTAAGCACGCGCGCCAGTGGTTGCAAACGGCTAGCTTCTATGTTTTTCAGTATTTTAGCGGCGGATTTCTCACCCATCCGTTCAAGTTCAAGTAATTGCTGAAGTGTGAGCCTGTAAAGATCTGCCGGGCTATGCACCATTCCGTGCGCCAGCAACTGGTCCACCAAGGCGTCGCCCACCCCGTCGATATCCATCACGCCGCGCGCCGAAAAGTGCAGCAACGTCTCGCGCAGGCGTGCCGGGCAACTGGTATTCACGCATCGGCTGGCGGCCTCGCCTTCCTCCCGCACAATATGTCCGCCACACACCGGGCATTGTTTGGGAATGCGGAACGCGCGCCGCTCCTTGCCTTCCTCGACCACGCGCACGATCTTCGGAATCACATCGCCGCTGCGTTCCACCAAAACCGTATCGCCGATCCGCACCCCTAGCCGGGTGATTTCGTCCTCATTGTGCAGCGTGGCGCGTGACACTGTAACGCCGCCCACCGTCACCGGACGCAGATGGGCCACTGGCGTCAAGGCCCCGGTCCGTCCAACCTGGACCTCCACGTTTTCGAGCACCGTTGCCGCCTGCCTCGCCGGATACTTAAAGGCGATCGCCCAACGCGGCGCTTTCGCGGTCCATCCCAAACGTTCTTGCTGGGGGATGGAATCGATCTTGGCCACCACGCCGTCGGTCTCATAAGGAAGGCCGTCGCGCTTGCCGTCCCACTCGCGAATGAATTCCAGCAGTTCATCCAACGCTTTACATTTGCGGCGGTGGCTATTTACTTTGAAGCCGGCTGACGCCAAACGCTCCAGGTTCTCCCAATGGCTCGGCAGCGCGGGCTTGCCGTTTTCCAGCAGAAAGTAGGCGAAGTAGTCTAAGCGGCGCGACGCCGTGATGCCCGGGTCCAATGCCCGCAGCGCGCCCGCCGCCGCGTTGCGCGGATTGGCAAAGCGCTTCAGCCCTTCTTTTCCCTGTTCCTCGTTGAGCCGCTCAAAAGACTTGCGTGGCATCACCACTTCGCCGCGCACCTCAAAATCCTTCGCTAATTCCTTGCGCCGCAATTGCAAAGGCAGCGACCGAATTGTTCGGGCGTTGCCCGTGACTTCCTCGCCCACCAAGCCGTCGCCGCGCGTCACCGCCTGGCGCAGTTGTCCGGCCTCATAGCGCACCGCCATCGATAACCCGTCCAACTTCAATTCGGCTACATACTCATACGCTTCGCCTTTGAGCAACGTCTGAACGCGGTTATCGAACTCGCGTAACTCCTGTTCGTTGAGCGCGTTGTCCAGGCTCAGCATTGCCGAACTGTGCGGCACTTTCACAAACCCTTCGCGCGGCTGTCCGCCCACCCGCTGCGTCGGCGAATTGGCGTTTTGCAGGTCCGGGTGCGCCTCTTCCAAAGTCTTGAGTTCGCGCATGAGCGTGTCGTATTCGGCGTCGCTCACCTCCGGATCGTCTAAGACGTAATAGCGGTATTCGTGATGCTCCAGTTGCTTGCGCAACTCCGCGGCGCGTTTGGCCGGCGACTCTTTCATTCCTGAACCTATAATGTGGGTTGGACTCTTTTAGCGCCAAACGCGCCGCTATCATCTACAATCCGGTCGCGCGCAAGCTCTCACGCAGCCAGCATCTGCTCCAACGTACCATCGCGGCCCTAAAGCAACAGGGCATTGCGGCGACCCTGGTGGGCACCACCGGCCCGGGTAGCGCGGCGCTGCAGGCCAAGCGGCAAATCGAAGCCGGCTGCGACTTGATCCTGGCGGCGGGCGGCGATGGCACCATTAACGAAGCCGCTAACGGCATGATGCACAGCGGCATCCCGCTGGCCATTATTCCAGGCGGTACCGCGAATGTGCTGGCGCATGAAATTCGCCTTCCCATCGACATGGTTGCCGCTGCCAACGCTGTTTCCCAAATGGTGCCGACGCGCGTGGCCATGGGCATGTTGCGCATCGGAAACTTTGAGCAGCGGTCGTTCTTGTGCATGGCGGGCGCGGGACTCGACGCGCAAATTGTTTGCGACTTGAATCTTGATCTCAAGGCCGCCTTGGGCAAACTCGCCTACTACGTGGGCGGCTTTTCGCAAGTCTTCCGGTCGTTGCCGGAATTCGAGGTTACCGTCGATGGCGAGGTTTATGAGGCCAGCTTCGCGCTGATCAGCCGCGTCCGCAACTACGGCGGCGATCTGGAAATTGCCCGCGGCGCGTCTCTTCTGCGCAATGAATTTCAAGTGGTGCTTTTCCGCGGCAAGCATTGCCTTCGCTATCTCCCTTACTTGGCGGCTGTGGGGCTGCGCTGTGTCGAACGCCTCAAAGGTTGCACTCTTGTCTATGGTCGCTCGGTGTTTTGCCATTCCGCCGGCGGCCAGAACATCCTTGCGCAAGTGGATGGCGAACTAGCGGGCAAGCTACCCATCTCCGCTGAAATTATTCCCGACGCTCTTACCCTTCTGCTGCCTGCCGCGTTCGTCGCAAAAGAACAGTCTGCCGTGGAGATCCGGGCTTGCGCTTGACGGCATGGATAACCTTAGCCACTCGCTGACTGGCTTAGCGCTGGCCCGCGCTGGCCTCAACCGCATCGCGCCGCGCGCCTCCCTGCTGCTAGTGCTTTCTGCCAACCTTCCCGATATTGATGTCGTTACTCTTTTCAAGGGTCAGTTCGCCTACCTCCAGGCACACAGGGGTCTGACTCATTCGCTGCTGGCCATTCCCTTTCTGGCAATAGCGTCTGTCTTGCTCACCAGCGCAATTTGCCGCCAGCGCCTGCCCTGGTTAAAGGCGTGGCTGGTGTGCTGCATTGGCGTCGGCAGCCATCTACTTCTCGATTGGACCAATATCTACGGCATCCGCCCCCTCATTCCTTTTTCCATGCAGTGGTTCCATTTGGATCTGAACTCACTCACCGACGGCCCTATTCTGCTGGTGCTAGGGCTCGCCGCCGGTTGGCCTTTGCTTTCTCGCTTAGTGGGCGGCGAGATTGGCGAGGGCAAAAGATCGGCGGGGCGAGGAATTGCCCTTGCTGTCTTGCTGCTCGTTGTTGGGTTTGAGGTTTGCCGGTTTTACTTACATCGTCGAGCCCTGGCACAACTCGATTCCCGCTTGTACGAGGGTGCTCAGCCCGTGGAAGTTGCCGCTTTGCCCACACCCATCAATCCGTTCCTGTGGCGCGGCATCGTAGTCACCGATACAATGTTTTCGCAGTTCAGCGTGAATACGCTCGGCCAACTCAATACCGATAGCGCCAAGTCTTTCTTCCGCGTTCCGCCATCCGAATCCATTGCCGGCGCTGGCCGCACGCCTGAGTTTTCCTATTTCTTGTATTTTGCCCGCTTTCCGGTGTGGTCCGTTCAACCAGTGACTTTAAGAGACGGCTCGGGAAGCCGGCTTGAGTTGACCGATCTGCGTTTCGGCTCGCCCGGCCAGGGAGACTTTCATTGCATTGCAGTGGAGAGCCCCGCGGGGAAGGTTTTGCGTTCCTGGTTTACGTTCGGCAGCGGGGCGGAAATCGGCTGGAACGATCCACGGTAGCCGAACCGCGCGCGAAAGCAAGCGGCTAACGCGGGAACAGGCAATCGCCGACAATCGATCGGCTCACCAGCAGCGAGTCCACTTGGTAGGTTCCACCGCGCACCGCGCCCATCACCTGCGCAGCTTGGTTCCGCATGGCGGCGGCGCCGCGTTTGAAACTATTCAGAACGCCGCTCAGCTTGGTGAATTGAAATTCATCTTGCGCCTCGAACGTTTCCAGCGCCACTGCGGTGTTGACTGTTTCGCTGTTGCTCCTTTGCGTAATATTTGCCGGTAGCGGGTCAGGCGCGTATTCCGGCAAGTTTGTCGTGTTGATCTGGCCCATATTGCAATTGCCATCGCGGGTGGTTGCTGTTCTATGCAACGCCGCATGCTTCCCTTATCGGCCATGAAATCTGGATGCTATTCGAAAAGTGTTTGCGTGCGCTTCCACCGTCAGCTCGATGGGCTCCGAATAGCCGCCCCCTATCGTGATCGCTAGCGGTAAGCGCCGCTGCCTGGCCCCGCCAATCACCAATTCATCCCGCATCCTAAGCCCTTGTGGCGTGAGTGCTAACCTCCCCAGCCGGTCGCTTCTCAACCCATCCACGCCGGATTGATATAGCACCAATTGCGGAGCGAATGCCCAGACACTTGGGAGCGCGGCTTCCACTTGCTTGAGATATTCATCGTCGCCGGCGCCATCCTCCAACTCGACGTCCAGCTTGCTCCGCTGCTTGCGAAACGGGAAGTTCCTCCGGCCGTGAAGCGACAAGGTGAAGACTGCGTCATCCCCTGCGAAAATGGCCGCTGTCCCGTCACCTTGGTGAACATCCAGATCGATCACCGCCATGCGCCGCAAGCCGGTTCGCGCGCGCGCTTCTTCAATAGCGATTGCCAAATCGTTAAACACGCAAAAGCCCGATCCCTCGCCGCGAAAAGCGTGATCCGTCCCGCCCGCCAGCGTTCCGCCAACGCCCGACTCAATTGCTTCGCGCGCCGCTGCGAGCGTGCTGCCGGCGCTTGCCAGTGTGCGCTTCACCAATTCCGGAGACCACGGGAAACCAATGCGCCGCATCACGCCGGCGGGCAGAGTGCCATTGAGAAAGCCTTCGGCATATTCGGGCGTGTGAACGCGCAACACGTCGGCAACCGTGGCCAGCGGCGCCTCTTGCATTTCGAACAACGCATCCCCGGCCAAGGTTTCGCGCAACAATCGATATTTCGCCAAGGGGAATTTATGCCCCGCCGGCAGAGAGAAATGATGTCGATCGCAGTAAAACAGTTTCAAATTGTCTTTGTCCGTCCGATGGTACAATTCAGCCAAACCTAAGGATATTTATGTCTATTGCTAAAAACCTGCTGCGAACTGCGTGTTTCGCTACCGCGCTTTTTGCCGCTGGCTCCTACAAACTCGGCAAGTCGATTCCGCTACCGGGCGACGGCGGCTGGGATTACCTCACCGCCGATGAAGACGCCAGACGCCTGTATGTATCGCATGGCACCGAAGTCGACGTTGTAAACCTCGATACGTCGGAACTCGTGGGCAAAATTCCCGATACGAACGGCGTTCATGGCGTGGCGATTGCCACCGGCCTGAAACGCGGATTTGTCAGCGCCGGGCGCGACAATCAGGCCATCATTTTCAATCTGGCCGACCTCTCCGTTATCTCGAAAGTGAAAACCGGCACGAATCCAGATGGCATTCTCTACGATCCTTTCAGCAAACGCGTCTTCACTTTCAACGGCCGCAGCAATGACATGACTGCCATCGATGCCGAATCCGGCGAGGTGGCCGGCACCGTGGCGCTGGGCGGCAAGCCTGAATTTCCCGCCACCGACGGCAACGGCAACGTTTATGTGAATATCGAAGATACCAGTGAATTGATTCGTTTCGATCCGAAAACGCTGGGAATAAAAAACCGCTGGCCGCTGGCTCCCTGCGATTCCCCCTCCGGCTTGGCTATTGACACCGCCAAACGCCGCCTGTTCAGCGTCTGTGAAAACAAAATGATGGTGGTGACCGACGCCGATTCCGGCAAAGTGGTTGCCAATGTGCCAACCGGCGCAGGTACGGACGCCGCCGCTTTCGATCCAAAGACCAAAATGGCCTTTGCTTCAAATGGCCAGGATGGCACGCTCACCGTGATTCATCAGAAGAGCGCCGACAAATACGAAGTGGTTGCCAACGTGAAGACGGAGCGCGGCGCGCGCACCATGGCGCTTGACCCGAAGACGCACACGGTGTATCTCTCTGACGCTGAATTCGGCCCCGCTCCGGCCGCCACGGCCCAGAATCCGCGTCCCCGCCCCAAAATTCTTCCTGGAACATTTAAGCTATTAGTTGTGTCGCAGTAGACACGCAAACAGAATGATGGCTCGCTATTTCGCAAAGCTACAGGCATTCCCGATACTGATTTCGATCTTGCTGGCTCCGGCCCTTTGCGGCCAAAAGCCCGAACCCGTCGCCCAGCGCCCCAACTTTTCCGGACGCTGGCGCATGGTCAAGGAAAAGAGCGAGTTCAATGGATTCAAAGTGCCGGATATTGTGGTTCGTGTGGTGGACCATCACGATCCGATGATCAATCTGCACACGATCCAGACCACGGGCAAGCAAACGTCCATGTCGGACGTCACCTACTTCACCGACAATTCGGTGACGATGAATACGATCAAAGGCCGCGATGCGCAGTGCCGCGCTTACTGGGACGGGCAAGCGCTCGTTGTTAGGACCAAGATGGTGATGGCTAACGGCGAGCATGAAGTCATTGAAGACCGCTGGGAGCTCTCGCCGGACGGCAAGAAGCTGACAACGGGTAGCCACATCGTTACGGAATCGGGCGAGGCGAATCTCACTTTGGTGTGTGAAAAAGAAGAACCGGCGGCGCGTTAGACGTCCAAACCCACCGCTCGCATCAACTCCAATGCGTTGCTGTGGGTGACTATGCCGGGGCGCAAGAGGTAGTCGAACTCCACCTCGCCTCCCGCAATTCGATCTTCAAAATGCACATTGGCCGCCATTGCTCCCAGATCATCGGCAATTTCGGCGAGCGCCAAATCATGCGTGGTCAGCAAGCCAATCGTATTCCCGCGCAGTAGTCCTTTGACTAGGCCCGCCGCCCCGATGCGCCGGTCGTGCGAATTTGTGCCGCTAAGCAGCTCATCCAGTAAAAACAATACGGGCGTCCCATCCCTCGTTAAATCTACAATCTGCCGCAAGCGGGTGATCTCCGCGAAGAAGCGTGACCGATTGTCTTGCAATGAATCGACAACCCGGATCGACGCGCCCGTCTGCAGTGCCGACACCTTGAGCCGGCTCGCATTCACAGGTGCTCCAGCCCATGCGAGAACCGTATTCAATCCAAGGGAGCGCAGCAAGGTGCTTTTGCCAGACATGTTTGAGCCGCTCACAATCAACAAGCGCGGCGCGCCGTTCAACACGACATCGTTGGGCACGCAGCGGCACTCGGCAATCAATGGGTGGCGCAGCGCTTTAGCATCGAAAATCGCCCCGGGCTCAGGAAGCAATTCGGGAAAGGTCCAAGTCTGACGTTCAAAAGTGAGAGACGCCAGCGATGAGAGCGCTTCAAATTCACCCAAGGCTTGAATCCATTCGCCCAAGTGGGAGCCCGCATCCCGCCGCCAGGATTCGATTGCCAGCGCCACCTGCACGCGCCATAGCAGAAACCATAGAACCAAGCGCATGAGCGGATGGGAACTCATTCCCAGCAAGTCGATCAGCCGTTCCAAGCGCCGGATTTGCAAGGCGGCGGGAACACCGCCCACGCGCAGCCGGTCTGTCAATTGCTGGAGCCGGGGCGCATCAAACCGTTCTTGCTCGAGTCTCTGGATCAACAGCGCCAAAATCGCTAAATGGTTGGCCGGCGAATCCACTGTCGCCAAAATCCGATCGACCGCCGCGCGCGTCAGGTAAATGACGGCGGCGTTCGCCCCGAGAACCACGGCGAGCGGCCATTTCGGCAAGGCATGAAACAGCGCGCCTATCCCGCAGATCAACGCAACGATTGAAAGGGCTAACGATAGCGGCCGCAAAAACGGAGGGAAGGGAATGGGCGGGCTCGCTCCCCAACCGGTGATTACGCTGGCGCGCATGCCGGATCTTACATCTTCGCCCAGCAGCGCGATGTCTTCGCGCAAATCCAGCCGTGCGCTCAATTCCCGCGCCGCTTGCTGGCGAGCCTTGGCCTCGGCCTGCGCCGCCGGATGCAGCAGCCAGTCCGCCAAGGCGTCTTCTCCGGCCACGGTACGCGCCGTGCACAGTAACTCAAACAAGCCGCCCTTGCCGAATAGATCCAGGTCTTCGGCATACACATGATTGGCGTCGCGAAAGCGCTCTCCCTGTTCACCTTTTCCCTGCCATTGATCTTTGAGCCTGTCAAGCGCCCGACCGTAGTAACGCAAAGCGCGCGCTGCCAGGGTCCGGCCACGAATCACCCGCTGGTGCCAAACCACTAGCGACAGAAAGGCTGCTACGGGAACCAGCAGCCACCAGGCACTCAGCAGTTCGCGGCCGAAAGCGAGCCATGCCAACGCGGCAGCCGCAACCGCCACTGCCAAACGCCAATTGCCAAGCAGAATGAATTGCCGGTGAAACAGCTTGTCTTTGGCGAGCCAAGCCGCGTGCCGTGCTTCATATTCAGGAAACGGTTCCGTTGATGGCATGAAGTCACAAGGATAACCGTAATGTTCATGAAACGCTTATCCATCTGAAGTCACTTCAACACTGAGAAGGCATAATCCCTTCGCAAACGGACAAAGGACAATCACTCATGAAGCCACACGCCGAATTAGAAAAGCAGAATCCCGACAAGATCGTGGAACTTCTGCTAAACCAAACAACCAAACAGGAATTGAAACACCTAGTGGAGGCGGCGTCGGCCGCATCCGGAGTTGCCGTCAGCGGAGCGTCATTCGAGCCCGGCGACGACATCTGCCCTACCTTCAAATTCCCGTTCCCATTCCCGCCGCGTTTTGTCGACTTCTTGAACCACGTCGCCAGCCAGCGTAGCCGGATCAAAATATTTCCGATGGGCATCATCGGTCCGGAAGAAGTCATTGTACAAACCCTTCCTCGGATGGGCCGCTAAGAGCTAGGGAAGGGAATAGCCATGTTGCTAACCGGCGAAAACACGCGCGTCTTTCAAATGCACCTTACCGCACGGTGCAATTTGAGGTGTACGCACTGCTATTCCTCATCATCCCCTGACGAGCGCGGTGGTTTGCCCGCTGCGCTCGCCAAACAAGCCATCCATTCGGCGTCGGACCTGGGTTACAACACCATCAGCTTTTCTGGCGGAGAGCCGCTCTTGATGAACGATCTTCCCGAGATAGCTCGCGAGTCGCGCGCCTTGGGAATGCATGTGAATTTGGTGACCAATGGAATGTTGATGAACGAACGGCGCCTGGCGGACCTTGCCGGGGTGCTGGATGTCATCGCCATCAGCCTTGACGGTGTCCCGGAGCGCCACAATCGCATGCGCGGTTCGCCGAACGCTTTCGAAAAGATGCGCGGCAATTTGGAAGCCTTGCGTGCCAGCCGTATTCCCTTTGGCTTTGTATTTACTTTGACCACCGAAAATCTTTTTGAAATGGAATGGGCCGCCGAGTTTGCCTATCGCGAGGGCGCAAAGCTGCTGCAAGTGCACCCTCTAGAGGCTTTCGGACGCGCCACGCGCGAACATGCGGGCCAAGATCCGCAGGAAGACATCGCGGCTCGTGGCTGGCTGCTCGCCTTGCGTTTGCGCCAGATTTACGTGGGCCGCATGGCCATTGAAGTGGACTTGGCGAATGCGGCGCAGCCTCCTCTTTCATCGCAAGCCGCTTTGCAACTGGCGCGAGAATGCTCCAGCGGCGAAACCAGCCTCGGCCATTTCTTATCGCCACTGGTGCTCGAACCCGATGGCATGGTTGCGCCGCTACGTTACGGATTTCCCCGCAGCTTCGCGTTCGGCTCGTTAAAGCAAGCAGACCTCATAGACCTTGCCGGTCACTGGTCCAAGTTGAAAGCCACCGCTCTGGCACGCCTTTATGCCGGTGTACTCGATCAAATCAGCCGCTCAACTTGGCCGTTGGTAAACCTCTACGAACGGCTGAGTCTAGCCGCAGGAGCCGTCCCCATCGCTTTGACGGCCTGAGTTTTGAGGAACACGCGCAAGACGGGCGCGGTGTCAAGCGCCCCGCCCAAAGAGATATGGAGTTCCCATGTTGTTTAGCGGCGCGCAGCCGAGCCCTTTGCGCGTCTAACGCAATCGAATATGATGATTGCGTCATGCTTACCAGACGAGACTTTGGAAAACTCACCCTTGCCGGCTTGCCCTTGGCCAACGCCCTGGCAAGAATCAATTCGAAAATCGACGGCGTGCAGATTGGCTCGCAGTCCTACAGCTTTCGGGATCTCTCATTAGACGACGCCATCAAGGCCATGGCCGCCGATGGCTTGGGAGATTGCGAATTGTTTGGCCCGCACATTGAGGGCGGTGAAACGGGCAAATCGCCAATGGCCGGTTTCCGCCGCGACATGAGCGCGGATGAGCGCAAATCCCGGCGCGAGGATCTTCGCAAATGGCGCCTCTCTGTATCCCTCGATTACTTCAAAGGAATTAAGAAGAAATTCAACGATGCGGGCATCAAGCTGTATGCCTACAACTACAGCTTCAACGACAGCTTTACCGACGATGAAATCGAGCGCGGCTTCGAATTCGCCAAGGCGTTAGGCGTCGGCATTATCACCGCGTCTACGACGGTGCCTGTAGCGAAGCGTGTTGTGCCGTTTGCCGATAAACACAAAACGATTATCGCCATGCATGGCCACTCCGATTTGAAAGATCCCAATCAATTCGCCAAACCCGAGAGTTTTGCAGCAGCTATGGAAATGTCGAAGTTCTACAAAGTGAATCTCGACATCGGCCATTTCACCGCGGCCAATTATGACGCGGTGGACTATATCACCAAGAACCACGAAAATATTGTTCTCTTGCATTTGAAAGACCGCAAGAAGGACGAAGGCCCGAATACGCCTTGGGGCGAAGGCGATACACCGATCAAGCCGGTGTTGCTGCTGCTCAAAGAGAAGAAATGGCCCATACCGGCGTTTATCGAGTATGAATACAAAGGAACGGGCACTTCGCAGGAAGAAGTGAAGAAGTGCTACGACTATTGCAAGCAGGTACTTGGGTGAAAAGAGGGCGTTGCGCGCTGCGGGATAGCGCGATGTTGAAAACTTTTCCTTTGGCCGGCGGCTGGATTCTTGCTATTTGTTAGTTAAGCGCTTAGGTACCGTGGAGGGGTCGCGCCTAACGAGCAGCGCCAGGCTCGCCATCACCAAACCCGCCATCACCAGCATCCCGCTGGCAGGTTCGGGAACACCGCTGAGACTGTTCGCCCGGACACCCCACACGGCCATGTTTGAATCCACCGACGCAGGCCCCTGCCCTCCGCTCAGGAAGCTGACCGCTTCGCGATTGGCGCCAGGGCGGGTCGATGCCGAAGACGACCAATAGTTGTCCTGAATGTTGCTAAAGGGGGCCCGG
>Ga0075021_10001507_pt1 | contig 11953 bp, 9 predicted proteins | sample ColStrG_CSR_2012_FD_72749 | JGI IMG/M metagenome (GOLD analysis project Ga0075021, IMG submission 72749) | Freshwater sediment microbial communities in response to fracking from Pennsylvania, USA - Cold Stream Run_MetaG_CSR_2012 | ecosystem: Environmental > Aquatic > Freshwater > Creek >...
GTCCATCATCCGCGAGAAGCCGCGATGCTGTGCGAGTTCGGTCAGGCTTTGACGGCGGATCAGAATCTGGAAGCGCATCGCCTTTTCCAGACGCCGGTGCCAGCTCTCGAGCTCTTCGTCGATGTCTTGCCGCGAGCGGATGACCAGCTCGGCCGCCGCGGAGGGCGTAGGTGCTCGCAGGTCGGACACAAAATCAAGAATGGTGAAATCCGTTTCGTGGCCGACAGCGGAGATCACCGGAATCTCGGAGGCTGCCACAGCGCGGGCTAGAGCCTCGTCGTTGAAGCAGGCTAGATCTTCGAACGATCCCCCGCCACGGGCGATGACGATCACGTCCACGCCATTCTCTGGATTCAAGCGACGTTCGGCATTGAAGTGTTGCACTCCGGCTGCAACGTCTGCCGCCGCGCTTTCTCCCTGCACTTGCGCGGAGTAGATGAGAACGTTTGCCGAGTGGTGCCGCCGCTGCAGGATGTTCAAAATATCTTGCAGAGCCGCCGCTCGAGGCGACGTGACGATTCCGATACAGCGAGGCAGCGCCGGAATAGGCTTCTTGCGCTCCGAGCGAAACAGGCCCTCGGCTTCCAATCGTGCCTTGAGCTGCTCGAAGGCAATTTGCAGCGCACCAGCGCCCTTCGGCTTCAGGTATTCCGCAATCAATTGCAGTTGCCCGCGGCCTTCGTAAATCGTAATCTTCCCGCGCGCAATAACCTGCATGCCGTCTTGCGGCTTGAAGCGCAGCAGCCGCGCCTGCGAGCGGAACATCACGATGCTCAACTGCGCGCCCGCATCCTTCAGCGTGAAGTAGATGTGATCGGATTCAGCTGGGCGGTAGTTCGAAATCTCGCCTTCAATCCAGGCGTCGCCATATTCCTGTTCCAGACTGGCGCGGGCGGCGGCGACAAGATCGCGCACCGTCCAAACGCGCCGCTCCGGCGGCCGGAAGGAGAAACCGAGTTGGCCTTGGAGGTCGTCGCTGGACATCGAAGCTAATGGCGGGAGCTAAGGCCGCAAGAGGTGAGTTTACAGGGGCGGGCGTGGGCTCACAACAGGCGCTGCCCTGCAGCAATCCTTGGCGCAAGGGAATGTTCTCATGCCGCTGAAACTTCTCGCTCAAGTCGGGGTTTCTAATGAGTGAAGGTTCGCACTGCCTCGGCTGCCCGGAAACGACACCTAACCTAATGAACCCAAGAGAAGGCGTATGAGCGACGCGCAAGATCGAGTCCAGGTTTTCAGCAAACGCACCGTGTTCCCCACTTTTATTGTTTGCCTTCTGGCGCTGCTGCTGGCGTTGTTCGTGATTCAACCGGCGACGGCGCAGATTTACACGGATCTCTACTCGTTTAACCTGCCCGGTGATCTATCGGATGGCGCCTTGCCCGAGGCTGCGCTCGTCAGAGACGCGTCCGGCAACCTCTACGGGACGACCTTTTTCGGCGGATTGGGCACCGGATGCGATATCTATTACAACGGCTGCGGCGTGGTCTTCAAGCTTGACCCTTCTGGCACGGAAACCGTGCTTCACGCTTTTGGCGGTGCTGGTGCTATCAAAGATGGATGGAATCCCACGGCCAGTCTAACGGTCGACGCAGCCGGCAATCTGTATGGGACGACATCTTTTGGCGGGGCGCATGGCTACGGCGTCGTATTCAAGCTGGACCCAACCGGCAAGGAGACCATACTCCACAACTTCACTCGTGGGACCGATGGTGCGAACCCGAACGCGGGACTAGTACAGGATGCAGCCGGAAACCTCTACGGAACCACGCAATACGGCGGCTTCGGCTGCAACGGTCAGGGCTGCGGAACCGTCTTCGAGATCAACGCCGCTGGCAAGGAGACGGTCCTCTACCGTTTTACCTCCGGTCTGGACGGAGCCAGTCCCCTCGCAGGCGTTGTGCTCGACTCCTCGGGAAATATCTACGGCACAACCTGGCTGGGTGGGATCTACGGCTTCGGGACGGTTTTTCAGCTTGACAGCAGCGGCAATGAGAAAGTGCTGCACACCTTCGCGAGTGGGAGCGATGGGGCGAATCCTATCGGCACACCCACGCTCGATCAGGCGGGAAACATATACGGAACTACATCCGCGGGCGGTGCATCGGCGAATGGCCCTCTTGGCGCCGGAACTGTGTTTGTGGTGGACGTCCTCGGCAATGAGAACATCTTGTACACCTTCACTGGCGGGGCGGATGGTGCCTCTCCCTATTCCAGCCTGATCCTGGATGCCTCCGGAAATTTCTACGGCACAAATCAGCTAGCCCTGTTTGAGCTCTCAGGGAGTCCGTTGACTCTGCTGCACGCGTACGATTTTTCCGCTGCCGGCACCGACGGATCGATTCCCATGGGGCCCTTGGTGCCGGATTCCGCCGGCAATTTCTACGGCACCACCGTGCAAGGCGGGGCGAATGGCTGGGGCGCGGTTTTCAAGATTCAATTTTGATGGCGATTCGGCAAAGTTTTTGAGGAAGAGAATGAAGAGGGACGACTGAAATGCGAAATGGAAAACTCATTTTTGGCTCGCTGACGATCTCCTTGCTTGCGATTTGCTCCGCAGCCGCCCAGAACCTCGCGCCGATTTGCCATCCGACCATCACGCCTCCGATCGAGGTGGCATCCTCCCGCCAGCGTTTCGACGCGGGCAAGAAGGCACAACCACCGCTGACGGACGGCTTCGACTGGCCCGATGCGCAGATCACGGCCCTCAAGACCGACAAAGGTTATATGTTTTTCAGCATCGACGCTGGCTTTCATAAGCGTCAGCTATGGCAGGGCCACTGGGTTGGCAACAACAACAGCGGCTCCGTCGTTCGCACCATCGGAACGCTGGACAATCCGTTGGGCTCCGCGCCGCCGATTGACGTGGTCATCGATAAAAACTCCAACCCCAAAATCAATCCCCATAACTGCGATCCCACGAAAAATCCTCATGGTGGTTGCTACACCTACCTCGGCGGCGGACCGGTTTACGTGGTGCCGCAAGGCCAGCCCGGGGCGGGAAATTGGCTTCTGGTCTATCACGCGGAATACAGCGCGCCCGCCTATTTCCTGCTCGGGTTAGCAATCTCCTCCGACCAAGGCTTGCACTGGACCGACATCGGCGAAATCATTCGTTTCAATCAGCCCTTCAGCTATCGGGGCAGCTCAGCCCCGTTCGCTATCGGCGATCCTCCACTCGTGACCTCGCCCGACGGCAAATATTTCTACGTTTATTTCCAGGATTGGCTCAAGGATGGCACGGTCACCATGACTTCGATCGCACGCGCCCCAATTGCGTCTGTATTGAAAGCTGCATTCGGCGGCCCGAAGCACTTTGCCGCGCCGTTCCAGAAGTATTACCAAGGCGCGTGGGATCAGCCCGGAATCGGCGGCGTTTCCACCGACCTGCTTCCCAACGCGCGTTACGGCGGCGGGTTGAATGTTTATTACGACTCCTACCTGCACCGTTACTTGATATTTAACAGTGACTCGCAAAACTATAGCTACGCCGAGTCGATCGACGGCCTGCAATGGACAGACACCATCTTCCTGGGAATGTTCGGGCGCGTGCCAAACGTCGCCGGGTATTCTTTGCCCATCGGCCTCGGCGAAGATCCAACCGTGCTCGGAAAACAGTTCTACGTCTACTTCACGCAATTCCGCGGACCGTGGCCCAGTGCGCAATCGGTAAAGAGATTCACGTTCTCCTGCCAATGAGGGGCGATTGCGCTCTTGGGATTTTGTCATTCTGAGCGAAGCGAAGAATCCCCGCACCCTCGACCTCGCGAAACTCTTTCCAGCTTTCTGGCTTTGAACTTCCCTCCAGAAAGTTGGCGAGAGCCCTGGCACCATCAGCACTAAGGGGATTCTTCGCTGCGCTCAGAATGACAATCTCAAGAAGTTAAGTACGAACCAGGAATTTCTACGGTGTCGAATCGCTCTCCGCCGTATTCAGCAAAATCGTCAGCGGCGGCACATGTTCCGGACTGACGTAGCGGTTCACTAGGAAGCGCTTGCCATCCTTGGTCACATCGTAGGTAAAAGCATCGGTACTCGATATTGGCGCACGGCCGTGGATTTGGAACAACGGCGCTGGCGTACCGGTTGAGAAGCCGCCGTCACTTCCCACAGGAACGGCCATCAGCATTCCGCTGGGGGATATGTAGAAAATCTCTTTGCCATCCCCGCGCCAGCGCGGCTCGGTGCCTCCCCCGCGCGAAACCTGCCATTTCCCGGCCCCGCCAGGGAACGACGTTACGTACACTTCCCAATTTCCTGACTCCTCCGAAGCATACGCTACCCATTTTCCATCTGCGGAAATCTGCCCGTTGATCTGGCTACTACTCCCCGTGAGAAACGGAACTCCAGGCCCGCCCCCTGCCGGTATCAGCAGTAAGGAATACCGTGTGGGCGCTTGCAGCGTACAGAGAATCTGCTTTCCGTCTGGCGACCACGAGTTCAAAACATAGTCGTTAGCCGGATCGCTCGGAACAACCTTCCTTTCGGACTCCAGTCCGCTGGCAGGTTTGGCAAAGATCGCCGCGCCCTCCTCTAGAGCGATCCGGTACGCGATCGTGCTCCCGTCGCGGGACCAAAGCCCGCTGGTTTCTTCCGCTGGATCAAAAGTGAAGCGGGCATTGCCGCCGCCGCTGGTACTCTCTACCCAGAGATCGACGTTATTTGCCTTGAGGTCGGCGATATCTACGACCACGCGGCTGCCATCGGGCGACAGCGTGGGGTTCGAAATGATGCCCGGCTCCCCTACTTTTCCCAAGTCCTTGCCGGAGCGGTCCATCCAGGTTAGAACGGATAGCACCGCACCCACGCCTGTGTTGTAGATCACGGTTCCATTATCGGAAGCGGTCATCGCGGCCCAGTAGGTTGAGGGTTGAAGGCCAACTGCATTCGCTGCGACCACCGGACTGCCGGATACCGTTCCCTTCGAGACGTCCAACGGCAAGCTGACCAATTGTTGCTGTGCATCCGCAAAGTACAGATGCTGCATATCAAAGGCAAAACTGGAATGGCAGAGTACCAGCAATTTCTTGTCGCCGTCTTTCCCGCTCAGCGAACTCCTGTAGATGCCGCTGTAGTGGTCGTTTTTCGAGTTGGAGAAATTTCCCGACCAGTACAAAAAGTGTTCCCCATCGGGAAGGAACATGGGCCAGCGGTGCGTCTGCTCATCTTTGCTGCTGAAAGTGAGAACTTCCCCCATACCGCTGCCATCGGCATTGACGCGCAACAAGTGACTGGCCGTGTCCGGCGAGTAAATGATGACGTTCTTGTTGCTCCAGGCACCACCACGCGGTGCGAGAACGTTCGCGAGCGCCTGAGGCGTGCCACCCGTGACGGGCATCTTCAACAATTTTCCATTCGCGAAAAAAGCAATAAAAGTGCCATCGGGCGACCAGAACGGGAAGCTCGCGTTTTGCGTGCCCGGGAGCTGCGTAACGCTGGATGACCCGATGCGCTGCAGGTAGAGCATTGGCAACCCAGTACTGGGCTCAGGCGACACAAACGCCAACTGCGAGCCGTCGCTCGAGAGTGCCATGTGGCTGACGTTCATCTCCTGTGGAACGGGAATCGCGAACTGCATGTGAGTGGTGGGAGCCGGCCGTCGTGCGATCCACCACGCCGCCGAGGCTGCCACGGCCGCCAAGGCCAAAGCAGCCAGAAGCCACAGTCTCACGGGTGCCCGGCCCGGCACCACGGGGTTCGCGCGCGACATGGTGTTGGATTCGGATCCCGAGAGCGAGCCAAGTGCAAACGACAAATCCCGCGCCGATTGAAACCGCTGCTCCGGGCTCTTTTCCAGACAGCGCCGGACGATGCGATCGAGAGCGGGTGAAACTTGTCGAATGTTGTCCGCGAGTTCAGGCGGATCGTCTTTCAGCACGGCGGTCATCGTTTCGACTGCGGTATCCCGCCGGAATGCCCGCACCCCGGACACCATCTCGTACAACACCGCGCCAAACGCGAAGATATCGGTGCGAGGGTCGGCGGGTTCGCCCCGCACCTGCTCCGGCGCCATGTAGCTCGCGGTTCCCATGACAACGCCCGCCGCCGTGTGCGAGCTGGTCAAAGTCGCGTCGTTCGAAGTCGAGTTCGATCGCTCCACCAGCTTGGCCAGCCCGAAATCGAGAATCTTGATACGGCCGTCTTTGGTGACGAAGACGTTTTCCGGCTTCAAGTCGCGATGGACGATGCCTCTCTCATGCGCGGCAGCAAGTCCATGCGCGATCTGCACGCCGTACTCAATTGTTTTCCGTTGCGGCAGCGCTCCGCGGTCCAGCACCGCGCGCAAAGTCTCGCCGTCGAGAAGCTCAGAGACGAGAAATGGCACCGCACTCGGGCCTTCCCCCTGCGTGCCGATGTCGTGAATCGCCAAAATATTGGGATGATTCAGCGCGGCCACAGCCCGAGCTTCCTGCTCAAAGCGACGCAGCCGTTCCGGGTCAGTGGCAAACGACTCCGGTAGAACCTTGAGCGCAACCTCGCGCCCTAGACGTGTGTCTTTCGCTCGATAGACCTCTCCCATGCCGCCAGCGCCCAGCGGGGAGACGATTTCATAGGGACCGAGTTTGGTGCCAGAGGGTAAGGCCATCGGTTCGCGTCATTATATCCGTCGCCGAGACGGTTCGCGCCCGACGAAATGCTCCCATCCACCCGGAGCCAACGCGACGCGCTTCGATTCAGCGCCGTCGGATTCGGTCAGAATGGATATCTTCTTGTTAGCTCGCAGAATCCCTCCTATGCGCGTTACGCGCACCCTTGCAATCGTGCTCGGGACTTTGCATCCAGCCTGCGCGGTGAACAGCAGCTCGTAATCCTCCCCGCCATGAAGCGCCTGCTCGAGGCTCGCGCCTTCTGCGCACGGAATCCGGCTGGCGGAAATGTTCGCCCCCACCCTGCTCTCTTCGCAGATGTGATGGAGATCCGTCGACAAGCCATCGCTCAGGTCGATCATTGCGGAAGCGATTTTGTGTTCGCGCAGATAGCGCCCCACAGCAAGGCGCGGTTCCGGGAAGAAGTGTCGCGGGTGCTTCATCGGATCGAGCTTCTTTAGATGGAGTTTCTTCGGCTTTGCTTCCGCGCGGGCATACATTTTCGCCAACGTCATCGCCGACGCCCCAAGCTCGCCCGTAACGTAGATGGAATCTCCCGGCCGCGCCCCCGACCGCCGCACCGCCGTCCCCGCGGGAGCTGACCCCACAACGACGATGTCCGCGAGAATCCCTTCGGGCGATGCAGACGTGTCGCCGCCGGCCAACGCAACACGGTGCTTCCGCGCCAGCGCAGTCAATCCGCGCAGAAATCCATCCACCCACTTCTGCGGCAGCTTCGCTGGCAACGCCAGCGACAGAAACATAGCCAAAGGCTCTCCGCCCATCGCAGCAATATCGCTGAGCCCTCGCGCCAGACATCGATGCCCCACCGATTCCGCCGAATGCCACTCTCTCCGGAAATGCACGCCTTCCAGAGAGAAGTCGGTTGTGACCAGCATCTCGTGTCCGGGCGGGACGCGCAGAATGGCCGCATCATCTCCGATTCCAAGGGCAACTTGCCGCGAAGTGCCGGATATTCGGCGGATGCGGGCGATCAGCGATTTTTCGCGCAGAGGCAAAGCAAGACGAATATACAGCCTCAGGCCCCCCCGCGAGTTGTCGGCGCGCCTACGGGCAGCCCAGCCTCAGGAACACCCCAATGTTTTCGGTATACCGGAGGAGCGGGGGCGCCTTCTCCGAGCTTCGGCTTGCCCCACCACCAACCCGAATTCCCATCGCGTCGGGCTATCCGGCCAGGCGTCCGATCGTCCAAAAGCTTGAGGTCCCCGCGAACCTTCGTAACGACCCTATGGGTTTTGGAAGGTTGACACCCGGGAACCTACTTTGTTACGGTTTGATGAGTCAATTACCTGATTTCCCTTAGCCGAAACGCGGACTCTGTGAGAATGGTCGCGCAAAGTAAGCATGCCTGGTTCCGGTTAGGTTGAATTGCTGAACGCGCACGGGCCTCACCTGCTGAAGTTACAGCGAGCGTGAGGGGCGCGATCCCGGAACGGGATGAGCCGCAGTCCGAGGCCTTACTGGCTCTCGAATCCTGATCCAATTTGGACGGCACACATTTGCGCAAGCAGTCATACATCTTGTTTGTAGCTCGCGGAGAGGACGGCAACCTCCGCAAAATTCCGATTTCGCTGAATTATCTTTACGTCCTTGTGGCGGGCATCGCGATCGGAATGTTGAGCCTGACCGGTATCGTGGGATCATACACCCGAATGCTGGTTAAAGTATCCCGTTTCAATCAGTTACGAACGGAAAAGGAACAGCTCACCCAGCAATACTCCAAGCTGGAGCAGGTTGCTAAAGAACGCGACGTGCAAGTCGCTTCCTTGGGATCTCTGGCTGGCGAAGTTTCTTCTCTCTACGGCCTCAAGAGTGAACCAGTCCTCGTGAATACCACAGAGAGACTCGATAGCAACGAGGTTGTTCACTCCATGGATCAGCTGTACGCCCTGCGCACCACGGCGCTCAGCGGCGCGGCTTCGATTGGCATCAGCACACTCGGTGGACAACGCAATATTTCGACGGCCGACTGGATGCGCGCTTCCGCCATGCCGAATCTGTGGCCGGTGGAAGGCACAGTGACCGGCTCCTTCGGCGAGCGCATTGATCCGTTTAACGGAGAAGGCGCATTCCATATGGGCGTGGATATTTCCGCTGAAGTTGGAGAGCCTGTCCTGGCTCCAGCCGACGGCGTCGTCGACTTCGCCGACTTCATGGGTGGATACGGACGCGCGATCGTCCTCGAACATGGCAACGGCGTTGCTACGCGCTACGGACATCTTTCAGGATTTGCGGTCGTCGCAGGACAACGCGTTCACCGCGGCGACACAATCGGCTACGTAGGATCTTCCGGCCGCAGCACCGGACCCCATCTCCACTACGAAGTTCGCATCGGCAATACCCCAGTCAATCCCTATAAGTACCTGCGGATGACCTGGGCCCGGCACCACGGCACGATTGCAGCAGGCATGTAGAGGCTTCTCCGCCTCTCCGGCACGCGTTCTGGAACACACGCTCCCGATCGCAGCTTAGCCTTTCTGAACCTCATCAAAGCTCTCGTAGTAAACCAACCGGTTGCAGCCATACCTGCTGGGGAACCCTTCGAGCGTCCCGGCTTTGTGCTCCAAAGCCCGCCGGTAGATATCATCCGTCATCCCGATATAAAGCGTCCCCGACCGGCTGCAAACGATGTAGGTGAAATACTTGTGTTCGCCAGACATAGGGCGTCTCAAAATCACTTTTGGGCCCATTAATACCAAACACCCCAAACCCTGACAAATCTTGTTTAACCAATCTTAAGTTTTAACTTACCTACACTCCACTCATCCAACCCACCTCCACTTACTCGACCCACCCAACCCACTTACACCCACTCACCCAACCCACACTCGACTCACCAACACCGCTGCCATCCTGAGCGGAGTCGAAGAGCCTGCGCTATCGCCCGTTGGCGCTGAGGGGCAGGTGTACCGTCATTTTCGTCCCTTCCCCTTCCAGGCTTGTAGCGGTAAGTGTGCCGCCGTACGCTCCTACCAGAGCTTTGGAAATTGCCAGGCCCAATCCGAAGCCACCAGTTTTCCGGGCGCGCGAGTCATCGCCGCGATGAAACCGCTCGAAGATGTGAGGCAGGTCGTCCGCAGGAATCCCGCAACCGCGATCTTGTACGGCGATGACCGCATCGTGAGATCCGTTCCGCTTGACCGTTACCTCGATCACCCCGCCTTCGGGGCTGTAGCGAATCGCATTTTCCAGCAGGTTGGTCCACACCAGCCCAAGATCTTCTGGATCGGCGCGAAGGTATATGGACCGATCCGCGGTAAGCGTCACCACCAGATTGCGTGCCTCAGAAAGCGCCGACAGGCGATCCAAAGACTCCTGGCAGGTGATCGCAAGACTAACGGGTTCCAATTCACGCCGTAACCCGCCCGTCGACCACTGTTCGGCCCGCGCCAAACGCAGCATGGAGTGCAGCAGCATCTCCAGGCGGTCAAGATCTTCCGACGATTGCTCGAGTCCGAGCTTGTACTCCTCTGCGGAGCGGGGCTTTTGCAAGAGCGATTGAATGGTCGATTTGAGAACGGCCACGGGAGTCTTCAGTTCGTGAGCCGCATTGGCCAGAAAATCGCGCTGCTGCGAGAACGAGCGCTGCAATCCACTCAGCATCGTCTCCATCGCCTGTCCCAGAGGATACAGCTCCTGCGTACTATTGACTCCGGCTGGAGACTCGAAGTCCCAATTCTGGATCGATACTCTTTCCGCTTTCGCAGTCAGCTCGCGCAGCGGAGACATGCCTCGCTTGACTGCCCACAGCGATAGCACGCTGGTGGCCAACAGCATGACCAGGCTCACGATTGCGATATCCGTGGCGGTCTGCCGGACCTGATAGCGAGTGTCCAGCATGGGGATGGCGTACGTTACCGTCACAGAGGGCGGGGAATACGGGCCTTCTCCATCATTATCCAAAATGGGCGCACTCAGCCGCAGAGCGCGGTACGGCACGCCAGCATGGGTGAACTCAAAATGCGGATGTTTTTGGCCCAGCGCTGGATCAAGGTCGGGAGGCCAACCGGCCGAACGCGTCAGTACAGCTCCTCCCTGCGTTTCAACTTGATAGATATCGGGATGTTTTGCGTCGATTGACTTCGGGACCAAGGTTTCATCCAACCGGAGGTTACCCGCATCGTCTGGATCGCGAACTAGCGCAACCAGGCTGAGGACGCGTCCCTGCAGGCTTGTGTCCAGCGCAGATTTCAGGCGGCGTTGCGTGTAGACGACCGACGTCACTACCATCCCAACCACCAGCAACAGCTGCGCGATCACGACGGTCGCAATCAGCCGGTTCGTAATGGATCTTCGTTTCACCATTTGAACAGTTACTCCCGCAGCGTGTAACCTTGGCCGCGCAGCGTATGAATCAGCGGCGGCTGCTCCCCGCTGTCCAGTTTGCGCCGAAGCCCGGAAATATAGACTTCGATCACGTTGCTGAATTTTTCCCAATTGTAATCATAAAGGTGTTCCAGGAGTTCGGTTTTGGAGACGACCGCGCGCGGCTTGTGCGCCAGATATTCCAGCACGCGATACTCCATGGCGGTTAGTTTCACAGGATGGCCCGAGCGGCGGACGGTGCGTTCGACCGTATTGATTTCCAAATCCGCCACAGAAAGGACCGGCAGCGATTGGCTTTTACCGCGCCGGATGAGCGCCTTCACGCGGGCCAGGAGTTCTCCCAAATCAAAGGGTTTGATGAGGTAATCGTCCGCTCCCGCATTCAGCAAGGCAATGATGGAATCCTTCTCTTCACGGGCGGTCAGGACCAGCACGGGAGTGGTCGCTCCGCCGCTCCGCAGCCGGCGCAGCAGTTTGAGACCGTCCATCCGGGGAAGCATAAGATCCAGCAGAATGAGGTCATAGGCAGTCGATTCCGCCATGAACAGCCCTTCCTTCCCATCCCCTGCCAAATCAATGGCATAGCCAGCCCCTTCTTTCATGCTGCGGGCAATGTTTTCAGCTAGCCGCCGCTCGTCTTCCACCACCAATATCCGCACATCCGCTCCACGATGCCAAGCTGGCTCGCATGGTTCCTAATCGCATGATTATAGTGGGGAAAATCCTAACTGTGGCCCCCAGGCTCCTCCTGTCCCTGCTTTTGTACAGGATTCCCTGTACATAGAAATATTTTGTTCCGACTTAAGCCAGGCTTAATGTTGCCCCGGATACCCTCTATCTAATCGAGTCTGGCCTCTCGAAAACTGAGCAGCATTCTTGAATAGAGAGCCCTTATGAGTACCCCAGCATCGAACGAGCATACTCTGTTGTGCGTGGATGACAATCCTGGCGTTCTAAAGATGTACAAGGTGATTCTCGCCGGTTTTGGCTACTCCGTAGCTGTGGCGGGTAGCGGTACCGCT
>Ga0075021_10001508_pt1 | contig 11951 bp, 9 predicted proteins | sample ColStrG_CSR_2012_FD_72749 | JGI IMG/M metagenome (GOLD analysis project Ga0075021, IMG submission 72749) | Freshwater sediment microbial communities in response to fracking from Pennsylvania, USA - Cold Stream Run_MetaG_CSR_2012 | ecosystem: Environmental > Aquatic > Freshwater > Creek >...
GTGCGAGACAGCAACGGCATAGGGAAACTCCGCGGGGATCAGGCGATGCTGGCTTAGGTCAAAGTGCTGCACTTCCTTCCCTGTTTCGGTATCAATCAGGACCACGTCGTCGGAAAGATTATTGGCAACTAATATCTGCTCACGTCCGCCACGGTTGGTTACGGCAATTCCAGCCGGATATGGAATAGCTCGGCCGCGTCCGAGCTTGAACAGGCCCTTCGCAATGAACTTATCCTCACCCACAGACTGAGCGGCAATCTTAAGGAAGCGATCCTGTTTTACTCTTCCATCCTCGAAGGTGTAGACAGCGATGCCGTTTCCAGTGTGGCCAGGCTTCTCTCCATTGGGATCGGAAATCGACCCCATTGACGCATATAAGTGACGACCATCTCCCGAAAAAGCTAAACCGAGGAAGTAGCTCTGCGCGGCGTTCTCACCCAGGCGGTCGTCCGGAAAATCGGTGACCTGGTTTGAATCAAGATTGAGAATGGCGATCGACTGTTTCAGGCCGGAATCCGCCGCGCCGTATCCGTTATTCAGCAACGCTGCAAAATGTCCGCTCGGATGGATGGCTATGGCGGTCGGCAGACCGTTCGTTCTCTGAGGATCTCCTGGTATCCGCAAGGCAAGGTTTTTCCCAGAGGGTAGCGGAGTTGAGTCCACTGGCCTGGAGGCTTTCGCCAAGAGAACGCCAATCGGGATTAAGAGGATGACAACTATCGCAAGGCGCAGAGATGGGCGCAAGTAAGGCCTCCAGACAATTCCAGAGTATTATTCCTCGCTGGCGCTAGGAACGAAGAAACCAAATGACACAAGACTTAGCTTCCGCTGCTTCCAGCAGCAGGCTGCGCCGGGAATTCGGGAGACGCATTGTGGCGAACATCGTCGCCGCGAACCCAGAAGATAACGTCTTCAGCAATGTTGGTGGCGTGGTCGGCAACACGTTCCAGGTTGCGCGCAATCAGCAGCGCATCCAGCGCCTGCCGCGTCGCTTCAGGATTGGTATTCATCTTCTTGACCAGCACAATAAAAGCGTCATCGCGCATGCGGTCGACGACGTTGTCCATCTCTAAGACAGCTTGCGCCAACTCGGCTTTGCCTTCGACAAAAGACTCCAACGCGCGCCGCACCATCGCCGACACCGCGGTCGCCATACGGGGAATATCTACCGGTAACTCCACTGCCGGGAGCTCCACCATGTCCATCACGCGCTCAGCAATATTGACCGCCTGATCGCCTACGCGCTCGAGATCCGCATTGATCTTGACCACCGCAAGCAGGAAGCGTAAATCCACCGCCATCGGCTGCTGCATGGCCATTAAGTCGAAGGCAGTCTCGTCGATGTCGCGCTCGGCAGCATTGATAAGCGTTTCATTTTCGAGTACTTGGTGACAACGGTTCAGGTCACGATCAATGTAAGCCTGGCAGGCGCGTTCCACCGCCTGCTCCGCCAGCCCGCCCATGCGCAGGAGCTTTTCCCGGAGATCGTCGAGCCCTTGCTGAAAACGCGTCCGCATTATCCGAACCTGCCTGTGATGTAATCTTCCGTCCGCTTGTCGCTGGGCGTTGTAAAGATCTTCGTGGTCTTATCAAACTCGATCAACTTGCCCAAAAGGAAAAATCCAGTGTACTCCGCGACGCGAGCGGCCTGTTGCATATTATGCGTCACAATCAGAATTGTATAGTTCTGCTTCAACTGGAAAATGAGATCTTCGATCTTGCCGGTCGAGATCGGGTCGAGCGCTGAGCAGGGCTCATCCATCAAAACTACCTCGGGCTCGACCGCTAAAGCACGTGCTATGCAAAGCCGTTGCTGCTGGCCTCCAGAGAGGCTGGCGCCGGACTTCTTCTTCAGGTCGTCTTTCACTTCATCCCACAAGGCAGAATTCTTCAACGAACGTTCGACGATTTCGTCCATCTGCTTGTGGTTGCTGCTGAATCCGTTCAGCTTCAATCCCGCAGCCACGTTGTCGTATACGGACATGGTTGGGAATGGATTCGGTTTCTGGAACACCATCCCTACACGCCTTCTCAACTGTGTGGCAGACGTTCCGTTGTAGGCGTCCACATCGCCGATTTTCACCGACCCCGCGGCCTTCGCGTCGGGAATCGTCTCGTGCATGCGGTTGATGCAACGCACGAACGTGGACTTGCCGCAGCCGGATGGTCCGATCAGCGCAGTGCAATGATTCGCCTGCGCTGTCATGGTGATATCGAACAGCGCCTGCTTCTTCCCGAACCACGCGTTCAGGTTTTGGACTTGGATGCTTACACCCATAGCTTAATGAGCTCCACCGAGGTTGCCGCGACTAACTGCCAGGCGCACCGCTGACACCGCTACAACAATCATAACAATCAGCACGAGCGCGCCGGCCCAAGCCTGCTTGTGCCACTCGTCAAACGGAGAAATGGCATACGCGAAGATTTGCAGGGGCAAGGCTGCCGTTGGCTGATTCAAGTTGAAGTTCCAAAATTGATTACCGAATGCCGTAAACAGCAACGGCGCGGTTTCGCCAGCAACTCGAGCAAACGCCAACATGACGCCGGTGATCACGCCCGGAAGAGCTGTGCGCAGCGTAATTGAAAGAGTAGTCCGCCACTGCGACACACCAAGTCCGTACGCCGCTTCGCGAATCTGCGTGGGCACCAGAAGAAGCATTTCTTCTGTCGTACGGGTGATGGTTGGAATCATCATGATTGCCAAAGCCACACCGCCAGCCAGCGCAGAAAAATGCTTTTGCTTCAGAACCACCAGGCTATACGCAACGATTCCAATCACAATGGAGGGCACACCGTTCAGAACGTCGGACACGAAACGTACTACCGAGCCCAAGTATCCGCCCCGACCGTACTCCGCGAGATAGACTCCCGCGCCTATGCCAACGGGAACTCCCAACAGACTGGCGAGACCGAGAATCACCGCCGAGCCCTCAATGGCATTGGCCATACCTCCGCCGATTTCGCCGACCGGTTTGGGAGTCTGGGTTAGAAAGTCCCAACTAATGGAACCGATCCCTTTGTAAACGAGGTATCCGAAAATCGCGACAAGTGGCGCAAGAACCAACAACATGGCGAACACCGAGAGCCCCGTCATCACATGATCCGTGATCATGCGGCGAAGGCCCACATTTGGCATTTCGGCCGACTTAATCGGAATTGCTTGGTTTGGTGTCAGCGCGCTAGACATTGCCCCTCGCAGGTTGTCCCTTGGTCACAGACCAGACCAACAGGCGCGCCAGAGCGTTCACGATAATCGTCACAAAAAACAGGGCCAGCCCTATCTCCACCAGCGCACTCAGGTAGAGGTCTCCCGTCGCCTCGCTGAACTCGTTCGCGATGACCGACGCCATGCTGTAGCCCGGTGCAAACAGCGATTTCGCGATCTCAGGACGGTTGCCAATCACCATCGTGACAGCCATGGTTTCGCCTAGAGCACGCCCGAGGCCCAGAATGATGCCTCCGACAATCCCCGTGCGGGCGTTTCGCAGCACACCCACTCGGATCATTTCCCAGCGCGTGGCGCCCAGAGCCAGGACTCCTTCACGTTGGTGCGACGGGACTACTCGCATGACTTCGCGTGTAATCGAGGAAATGACCGGAAGGATCATGATCGCGAGAATCACTCCCGCTGCTAACATCCCAATGCCGAAAGGTGGGCCTTCGAATAGGGTGGTCCACCCCATCCACTTAGCCAGCCACGGTTGCACGTAATTTCTCAGGATAGGGACCAGTATAAAAATTGCCCACAAACCATAGATTACGCTGGGGATAGCTGCCAACAGCTCGGTAAAGAACGAAAGCGGACCGCGCAACCAAGTCGGGCACATTTCCGTCAGGAAAACAGCCGTTCCAACCGCGAGGGGCACTGCAATGACCAGCGCAAGCAAAGACGAGACCAACGTACCGTAGATAAAGGGCAAAGCGCCGTAGTGGTCCTGGACCGGATCCCAGTCTTGCCCACTAAAGAACTTGAAACCAAAGGCGTTCCAGGACAAACGGGAATTGAGCACCAGTTCGTAGACAATCAAAGCCAGAATGATCAGGACGGACATCGCGCACGCCCACATCACGTAGCGAAACAATTGATCGGGCCAGCGGGCATCGCGAGATTGCGCCAGAGGCGAAGGGCGGCGCTCTAGACTGGGTGCCAGCTGCGGTCTGGCGTTCGACATATCTATGTTGATCCCAGACATATTCGGGGCAGGGTCCGCCATCGCGGAATCGTAACATGCTGGTGTTACAAACTGGTTAAAAAGCCCCGGTTTCGCTTGCAGCGACGTTGCGGCACATCTCGAATGCTCGATTTTGCTTTGCAAAATAGCATGAAAACATTTAAGAGTGCTAAGGACTTGATCCCACTACCCTTATGCCCGTTTTTGCAGCCGTTGACATCGGCTCGAACTCAGTTCGCCTGAAAATAGCGCGCCTGCAAGGGCGCAAGTTGACGGAACTGCACGAAGATCGTGCTGTTACAAGGCTTGGCGAACTCGCGTTCCGCACAGGCTATCTGTCGCCGGATGCCATGGCGGAGACCATCAAGGTCCTCCGGCGGTTCCACAAGACCGCTCAGCGTTTGGGTGCCGATCAGGTTCGCGTGGTGGGAACCAGCGCCATGCGGGATGCACGCAACTCCCAAGCCCTGCTGGAGTGGGTCCGCTCCGCGACCGGCTGGACGGTCGAGATCATTTCAGGTCAGGAAGAAGGCCGCCTCATCCACCTTGGACTCGTATCCAACCTGCGTCTCAGCACCTCTCCCATGCTTTTAATGGACCTCGGCGGAGGCAGCTGCGAGCTCACCATTTCGCAGCACGGGCACATCAAAGACAGCGTGAGCCTGCCCCTGGGCGCGGTTCGCCTGACCAACGAGTTCCTGCGCCACGATCCTCCCCGGAGCGGCGAATTGGACCGTTTGCGGGCGTTTGTGACCCGCTACGTGGGACGGGTCGCCCAACGGGTGGCTGCCACAGGAGTGAAGATGGCCCTTGCCACATCCGGCACCGCAGCCGCGTTGGCTGCACTCAGCGAGAAATCCACCACTCCAAAGAAAGGCTTGGTATCCCGGGATTCTGCCCGCCGGCTGGCAAAACTGCTGGCCCGGCTTGATCCGGAAGAACGCAAGCGCCTGCCGGGTATTGGGCCCCGGCGCGCCGAAATCATCATTGCAGGGGCTGCCGTTTACGCCGAGATACTGGAACGCTGCAAGCTCCCGGGCTTTCGCTATTCCTCCCTGGGTCTACGTGACGGCATTCTGGCGCAGATGGCGGCCGAGTATGACAGCCGCACTCGATCCGGGAAGCAGATCGAATCTGAACGCTGGGATTCGGTTCTCGACGCGGTTCGCCACTACCACGTCGAGGAGGAACATGCGCTGCGAGTCCGCGAATTCGCCATGCAGCTTTTTGACGCGCTGAAATCGGTGCATTTGCTTCCCACTGAATATCGGGAACTACTCGGAGCCGCAGCCATGCTGTACGAGGTCGGCGACTACGTGAATCGCAACGGGCGTCACCGCCACACGTACTACATCATCGCGAATTCTGAAGTGCTGGGATTCAACCCTGAACAACGGAACGTCATCGCCGCAATTGCGCGCTACATGGGAAAGAGCCGCCCGCTGCCGACCGACGCTCCGATGCGACCACTGCCACCCATCGAGCAGGAGCACACACGCAAGGCAATCTGCTTGCTGCGTTTAGCTCGAGCGTTGAATTTGGGGAGAAGCGGTTCCGTGCGCTCCGTCAAAATCCATTCCCGCGAAGCGAACGTAAAGTTGACGCTGGTACCCAAGCGCGGCATGGGCGCGGATCTGGAACTGTGGGCGATTGAAAAGGATCAGATTTACTTTCGAGAACTCTTCGGGCGGACGCTCTCCGCTGCCGCTGTGTGAACCGCGCGCAGAACTCTGGGCGTGATGCACCACATCAACTCGCCCGCATTGCGCCTTAGTTCCACGCGAGCAACCGCTCCTTTTTTCAAATCAATGGAAGCTTCACATCCAGCGGGGCTGATAATTTTACCGACAAACTCGCTCAGGTTCGGATTGTGGCCCACGACCATCACCGCTTCGAGCTTGCGATGTTTTTCCAGAGCCGCGCGAAATTCGGAAAAAGTTCCAGCGGGACGCAGGGCAGGCTCCATCACAATCTTGCCATCAAATCCCATCTCGTTTCCGACCAGCGCAGCGGTCTGCGCGGAACGCTTTAGCGGGCTGGAGAGAATCGCATCGACGTGCACATCTGCGGCGGAGAGAAAGCGTCCGAGATAACCGCACTGTTCGATGCCGTCTTTGTCGAGGCCGCGCTTCTCATCCTTCTTGGGGTTGTCGAGGCGCTCTCCGGCACTGGCGTGACGGAGGAAATAAACAATCATGCGAAACCAATCCTTCTTCTCTGCAATCCTGCCTTAGGCGCCACGACCGACACGATCCCGCACACGGCGTGACTGGGGAACGGGGATAGCATCCAGAGAAACCTTCCCCTCTGCCAATGCCATAAAGAACTCTTGAGCGTTGAACCCAGCCAGTTTTTGACGAGAACCGCTCGGCTTCCTCAGCCGGCGAGTATGGACGTAACTTCCATCGCGCTGGAGGAGTCGAGCCTTGCGATTGTCTTGCAGATACGCTTCCAGTATCTCATGCCGGATGCGCTCCCGTAGCAGTACATCGCGAACCGGAACCAGGACTTCCACGCGGTCGTACAGATTACGCGGCATCCAATCGGCGCTGCCAATCCAGGCCTCTTCCTCGCCGCCGTTTGCAAAATAGAAAATCCGGCTGTGCTCCAGGAAACGCCCTACGATGCTTCGCACATGGATCCGATTGCTCACACCCCGTATGCCGGGCCGGAGCGAACAAATACCACGCACAATCAGATCGATTTCCACCCCCGCTTGCGCCGCTCCGTAAAGCGCGACCACCATGTTCTTGTCCAGGAGCGCGTTCATCTTGGCAATAATGCGCGCGGGACGACCAGCTCGCGCATGTTCTGTTTCGCGGGCAATAAGAGCCAAGCATTGGTCCGCCAAGTGAAGTGGCGCCACCAACAGTGGTCCGTAATCCGCGTGCTCGGCGTAGGCCGTTAGAAAGCTGAACACGCTGGCGACCGAACTCGTGATCTCCGGATTCGAAGTGAACAAACTCAAATCGGTGTAGAGACGCGCCGTGGAGGCATTGTAGTTCCCTGTTCCAATATGGCAATACCGGCGCATCACGCCATCCGGGTCACGGCGGACGAGCAGGCACAGTTTGCAATGGGTCTTGAGGCCGACCAACCCGTGGAACACTTGCACTCCAGCATCTTCGAGATCGCGTGCCCAGCGGATATTGGAGGCCTCGTCAAACCGCGCTTTGAGTTCAACTACGGCCGTAACTTCTTTGGTTTCTGCGGCTGCGATCAGTGAAGAGACAATCTGCGAGTTCTCCCCGGTGCGGTACAGCGTCTGCTTAATGGAAAGCACGTTGGCATCGCGTGCCGCAGATCCCACGAACGAAACAACGGCATCATAGGAATCGTAGGGATGATGCAATAAGATGTCGTGCTGCCGCAGTTCCTCGAACAAGTCCTGTGATTTTGCGGTGAGGCGCAATTCGCGCGGGGTGAACGCCTGGAATTTCAGATCCGGACGGTCCGTCTGCTCGAATATGTTGAAAAGGCGGGAGAGGTTCACCGGGCCATCAACGGAAAATACCTGCCACGGATCCAGGTCGAAATTCGTGCGCAAACGTTCGATAATCTCTCGATTCGCTGAGGCGTCGATCTCCAGGCGGACAGCATCCCCCTTGCGGCGGTTGTGCAGTTCGGCGCGGACCGACTCCAGCAGATTCCGGGATTCTTCCTCCTGCAGATAGAGATTACTGTTGCGTGTGACGCGAAACGCCGCCGAAGAGATGATCTCGTAACCCTTGTACATACGGGCCGCATGGTGCGCGACCAGGTCCGCCAGGGAAATAAAGTCTGTAGTGCCGCGCGAGGGCAGCCGCACCAGCCGGGGCAAAGCGCGCGGCACAGTCACGACCCCCATGTAGGTCATGGAAGATCTGCGGCGGCGGCGCAGCAACAGAGCCATGCACAGCGCCTTGTTGATCACGCGAGGAAAGGGATGCGCGGGATCCACCGTTACAGGGGTGAGAAGCGGGTCCAGCTCTTTTTCGCAATACTCCTCCGCGAAGGCCAGGGCCTCGTCGTCGAGTTCCTCAACAGTGAGAACACGGATACCGCTCTCGCTCAGGGCGGGCAGCAGGTCATTGTTCCAGCACTTGTACTGCTCGTCGACGAATCGACGCGCCATTTTGGCAATTACCGCGCGCTCTTCAATCAGCGTCAACCCATCGGGTCCGCCTTGGCTAAAACCATCTTCAATCTGTTGGACAAGGCCCGCGACCCGGACTTCGAAAAACTCATCCAGGTTGCTCGCGGTAATGGCGAGAAACTTCACCCGCTCAAGCAGCGGATTACTTTCATCCTCGGCTTCCTGCAAAACGCGCCGGTTAAACTCCAGCCAGGAAGCTTCTCGATTTGTAAAATACGACGGTTTGTCGAGGGCGATGCGGGCCATTGGGATCTCAGTTAGGGGTCAGGGTTTTTTAGGGGCTTCCGAATCCGGAGCAGACCGCGTCTTTTTTTGGATCGACCAGCGAATCTCGGCAGGGCTATCCAGGCATTGCACGAACAGGTTGTGCTTGCCTTCCACACGAACTTTCACAGCTTCACCGGGCATGCAGCCATCCGGCAAAACTTCCTGCGCAGTGCGCGGCTCGTACTCGACGGTGTAAACCAGGCCCCCCGAATCGACTTGCATCTCGAGGTAGGGCTCCTCGGTCGTGACCGGCGTGTTTACTATGTAGTACTGAACGCGCGAACGCGTCTTATGCTCGACCGTGAGGATCACTCCGGGCTGAGCGCCCTTCTTCTCGACACTGTAGGCCGCTGAGGCCAGCAGCAAGAAAGCTGTGATCCCTAGAACCTGACCGCGCACGCAAACATCTCCGTTCTCAATCCATCGCGCTACAAAACCCAGTATAGATCAGGAGCAGCCGGTCAAAATAAAGCGGGCGCTAATCTTTTCGACTAGCGCCCTTAAAGCATTTGCTGTCTTAGACTTAGAACGTATAGATCAGGTCAAACTGCAAGCGATTCAGGCTGTGACCCAAATCCCCCGGCTTTTCAAGGCCCGGAATCAGGACCGCGTTCTCCAGCGCCGTGTTCAGCGTGCGGCCACGCCAGAAGGTGAACGAAGCTACCGTGTTCGGATTCATCCGGTACAGCGCATAGAAGCGGTGCTGCAGGATGTTGGTTGGAGCGCGCTGATCGCTTTCCACGAAGGACGCGATGGCAGAATCCTGCTCTTGCCGCAAGTACGCATAGCCGATCTGGAAGTCACCCTTGTTCTTGACTTGACCGACACTGACGTCGAAACCGTAGGCCTTCCCTTGGCTGCCCAGATTGGTCAACTGAACCAATTGCTGGGTGTTCGGATCGAAGGTCGTTCCGTACGGATGCGCGACCGCATCCAAGTTATCTTCGAATTCAAGATTGAGGTTGAGCGGCAGGCGCTTGAACGGAGTCTTGAACGTGTTGTTCAAAATGAAATCCGCATACAAGAAGCCGGAGGCAAAACGTTGATTCGTAATGGTGACGTTGCCAAATGTTGGATCGACCGTTCTGGTGAAAATAATGGCGTTCGTCATCCCGTTCGGGGCGAAGACGCAATTGGGGCTCGCCGGGACGGTGAAACTCTTCGACGTAGCCTGAATCACATCGGTACTCAGCGTAATCTTTGGATTCGAGCAGCCCGGCCCTTCTCCCGGAAGGTTAATGGTGAACAGAGTCGGCGTAGTTTGCTGGCTACCCGGCGGTGGTTGCGGAACGATCGGAATCTGCGCCACGATGCTAGCCGATGTGGCGCCAACCGCGAAGGCGCTGGAATTCAGAATTGAGTTCGGCTTGTTCCACTTCGTAGCCGAAAACGCCGCTGTTGCAGTCCACCAATCACCGAATGGTTGAAGCTTAGCGCTGGCGTGAGCACCGAGAGCGTAGGAATCGGCGCCGCCGCTCGACTCGTTATAGATCAACGCGTAGCTACCGACGGTGAAATTTTTCACCAAGGGACCGTGGAGATCGTACGAGAGCTTAGCGCTGAAGCCATCCGGATTAATATCAGGATCGAACGTGACACCCGTGCGCAACCAAGTGTAGGCGAATTTACCGCCAGTGAGTTGAAGAGCCTTGAAGCGCTCCGGATTATAGGTAATGTAAGCTCGATCTAACGCAATCGTCTTGCGGGCAAAATTGTTGGTCAGAGTTTCGTTGGTGGTGGTCGGGTCGCCGAGCGTACCAGTCGCGATCGACAAGCCTCCCGTGAAATCTCCGGATTTGCCTTCGACTCCGAAGCGCACGCGAACACGAGCGCGATTGCGGTCGGGGGTTCCCTGCTGATTGAAGGACTCACCTCGCACGCGGATATCGCCCGCGAACTTGAAGCGGTTCAACATGCTCTCAAAGCCAGCCATGCGCTTCTGATCGTCGATCGTCGTGAGGGCGCTGTTGGTCAGGGTGGTCTGCACATCGGAGAGCGAACTCGATAGCTTGTCGACCGACTGCTGTTGCTGCGCGTCCGTGCTTTCCAGAGCGGCGGCCTTGGCTTTCGCTTCGTCTGCTTCAGTTTGAGCGGCCTGCAGCTTCTGCTGCGTGTCTTGCCAGGCCTGATCGCGCTTCTGAAGTTCCTGCTTCAGGGTCTCGATCTGTTGTTGCTGCGTGGCGACTGAGTCTTTCAGCGCCTGCACGTCTTGTTGCGTAACCGGCGGCTCAACAGGCTTGGCAACTTTCTTATGTTTTTTGGTGGGGGCGGTCTGCGCTGCTATGCTTCCAGCCAGCACGAGTACGACGCCCCATCTGAGTACGGTAGTCATTGCATCTCCTTGGCCCCAGCTAGGAAGGCCGACATTTCGAGAACGAGATTTAAACTCTACTATTTCAATAGGAATTGTATCAGACCGAGCCGCCTATTTCACCTGTTTTACGGCAGCCTTCACTTTGTCCGCCACGTTCGGAGGCAAAGGCGCGTAGGTGAGGTCCGCCACCATCTTTTGGCCATCGTTGGCCATCCAGTTCAGAAAGTCCGCGAGAATCTTGCCCTTTTTGTCATCCTTAGACTTTTCTGGAATCAGCAGCCAAGTGAAACTCGAAATCGGATAGGCGTCTTTGCCCGGAGGATTGGTGATGGAAACCCTGAAATCGTTGGGCATGGTCTTGACCGAGGCAGCTGCCGCAGTCGTGCTGGCCAGGTCCGCTTTTACGAACGCGCCCGACGAATTTCGCACACTGCCGTAGTCGATCTTGTTTTGCACGGCGTAAATCAACTCGACATAGCCGATGGAACCGGGCAGCTGGCGGATGGAACCGGCCACGCCTTCATTTCCCTTGCCGCCGAGACCCACGGGCCAATGCGGCGACGTGCCCTTCCCCGGGCCGTTTTTCCAGTCTTCGCTGACCTTGGAAAGATAGTCGGTAAAGATGTAGGTCGTTCCGCTACCGTCCGAACGGTGCACTACGATAATCGGCTGGTTCGGGAACTTGACGTCCTTATTTGGCTTGGCAATGATGGGATCATTCCAATTCGAGATCTTGCCCAAAAATATTCCAGCCAGCATCTCGGGGGTAAACTTCACTTCACCGGTCACACCGGGAATGTTATAGGCCGGGACCACCGAACCAAGAACGGTCGGGAAATGCAGAATCTTGGTTTTGGCTGAACCCAGTTGCTCGTCGGTCATGGGGCCGTCACTGGCGCCGAAATCCACGACACCTTCCGAAACCTGGCGAATGCCGCCGCCGCTGCCGATCGACTGATAGTTCACTTGAACGTCAGAGTGCTGGTTGTGATACTCGCTGAACCACTTTGAATAGATTGGGTAGGGGAAGGTGGCGCCAGCCCCGTTTAACGTTGTCTGCGCC
>Ga0075021_10001509_pt1 | contig 11950 bp, 13 predicted proteins | sample ColStrG_CSR_2012_FD_72749 | JGI IMG/M metagenome (GOLD analysis project Ga0075021, IMG submission 72749) | Freshwater sediment microbial communities in response to fracking from Pennsylvania, USA - Cold Stream Run_MetaG_CSR_2012 | ecosystem: Environmental > Aquatic > Freshwater > Creek >...
CCGTGCAGAACGACATCGGCTCCGTAGCCACGCGTGGCTGAGACCTTGATGAGAGGCGTAGTCAGCGGCATACAGATCAGGGCGCGGACTCCAAGTTTGCCGGCGTGGTACGCGACACCCTGGGCGTGATTTCCGGCCGAGGCGGCAATGACTCCGCGCGAACGTTCCTCGGCATTCAACAGAAGCAGCTTGTTAAGCGCTCCGCGCTCCTTGAACGCGCCGGTGCGCTGCAGGTTGTCGAGCTTTAGATAGACGTGGTTGGCTGTGGACTGCGAGAAGGTCTCCGAGCGCGCGCAGGGTGAGAGATAGATGGAACTGCGAATGCGGCCGAGGGCCGCTTGGATGTCGTTGAGCGTGATCATTTCCAAACGTGATCATTCCAAACCAGGTAACCGGCATGAACGATTTCAACATCTTACCTGAATCGCGGCGGGGTAGAACTGGTGTGGCGCGGACATTCCCTTCGGCTCCGCTCAGGGCAGGCTTGTCCGCGCGCGTACTCCGCCAGACTGTCGACACGCGGACAAGCATGTCCGTTGCCACACTCTGCTGTGAAACGAAGGGACAAGGAGTGGCAGGCGCAGAGGTCCACCTTCCGTAATGGCACCTTGGTACAGGGACTAAGCCCTTCGAAACCTGTGCAACCAGCGAAGAGTCCGCCAGAATGGAGTTTCAAAGGAGTTCACCCCCTGGGACTCATGCAGACTTCTGCCGGTACCGCTCTCGCTCCCCTGTCCGCGCACCGGAAATCCGCGGCGCGCGTCGCCTTGTTCGATTTGCCCGAGCCATCTTCCACGTTGGTCTCCGATTGCTTCCGCCAATTCGGGATCGAAACCGTCCCGATTTCGGCGGAGGCCGCGGATCGCCTGCAACGCGAGAAGTTTGAGGCGTGCGTGTTGCCGCTAGGACCTTCCGCCGGATGCGTGATCGAACTTGCCCGCGCATCGGCGTCGAACAGCCGGCTAGTGGTCTACGGCTTAGGCGGCAGCGCGCAGGACTCGCTGCAATATTCCAAGCTCTGTATCAACGCAGTGTTTCAGGAACCACTGGAACGGTCGGCCGCGCTAAAGCTGGTGCGCGCTACCCGGATGCTGGTGCTGCACGAATTCCGCCGCTATGTGAGGATTCCGGTTATGACCGAAGTTGGGGTCGTCACGGCCGATGGCACGCGGGTTACCGCCACCAGTCAGGAAATCAGCTCGGGAGGAATGTCCCTCAAGGGGAATCACTCACCCGAGCCGGGCGCCCTGGTCGAAGTGTCGTTTGCGTTGCTGACCTTGCCGCGCGTTTGGGTGCGGGGATACGTGACCTGGAGGAAATCGAATAAGAGCTTTGGCATCCGCTTCGATGCCAGCGACGAGCGGCGGCAACGCCTCAGAGAGTGGATCGTGGCGTACCTGGAAACGTAGAGCCAGTCTCTGGTTTCCAGTTGCTTGTTTCTCGTTTCCGAGGTTCGGAGTCTTCCCGCTACAATAACGGCGTGAGCTCACCCGCGACCGCCCCTGCGCAAGAGACTTCTGAGCAGCGCGCGTTCACCGTTCGGCAGCGAATTCTTCTCTGGCTGGTCAGTTCCACCGGCTACCTTGCGATTCGCCTGATCTGTCCGACGTTGCGCTACTCGATCTCCTGGGAAGAGCCACCATCCCCGCCAGACGCAGCCTTTGAGAAGGCGGTGATCTATTCCTTCTGGCACCGCGCGGTATTCCCGGCGGCATGGATGTGGAGGAAGCTCGGGATCGCCGTGATGGTCAGCCGCAGTTTCGACGGCGAATACATCGCGCGGATCGTGGAAAAGTTCGGATTCGTGGCGGTCCGTGGATCGAGCAGCCGGGGCGGCCTCGAGGCTCTGCGCGGCATGAAGGAAGAGCTGGAAAGAGGCGCGGCGGTGGCGTTTACGATTGACGGCCCGCGCGGGCCGAAGTACGTGGCGAAACCGGGACCGGTGCTGCTTGCGCGCTCTACCGGCAGGCCGATGGCGGCGTTTTATGTGGCCTTGAGCGATGCCTGGGTGCTAAGGACGTGGGATGCGCTGATGATCCCGAAGCCGTTTTCGAAGGCATTGGTGCGGGTTAGTCCGAAAGTGTCTGTGCCGGAGCGCGCCGATGAGAAGCAAATCCAGGCTTTCCACGGTCTATTGCAGCAAGCCCTCGAACGCGTCACCACCTTCGCAGAGGAAAATGTGGCGCGCGTGGGCACAGCAGATTTTCCAGTTCGCGAGGCGCGGGAAGCTCCGCGGGCGACCTGAGCGGCACTCGATCGTGGCTCCGGATGAAGAAGCGGGCGGAACGTCTACTTATTCCTTCGAGCGAAAACAGATACTTCGCCCGCTTCCAGGCACCAAGACATGGAAAGGCCTCAGCTACTACTGCTGCGGCTTCTCCTCTATCTTCGAGGTCGCACTCGTCGGCACTACTGAAGACTTTCCGGCGTGAGCTTTGGCGTTGACCACCGGCTTGGGCTGCCAATAGTCGGGGGCAGCGGCGACCACCTGTTCCGGAGCGTTGCTGAGTTCCGGCAAGAAGCGGTTGATCACCGTCTCAGTGCGCGAGACCACTTCGGCATTCGTCTTCAGGAACTTCTGGTAACCCTCGTCCCCTAACATCTGCTGTGTCGTGGGGAGGCCGTCAAATCCCGCCAGCGAATTCTGGAGCGTGGTGACGTAGAAGATGGTACCCTCCTGACCGGCAACCGCTTGGGAAACAAACACCGTCTGTGGGGGCGAGGATTTATCGCGCGCCGCCTTTACGTCTTTCGCTAGCGCTTCCCAGTTGGCGATCTGTCCCTGTTTTAGGTGGATCGCCGTCGTGCGCACCCAGCGAGTTTCTCCCAGCAGCTTGGCGTACGCTGCGGGGTCGGCGGGTGCGTTGCTGCTCAGATCCCAGCGGCGGCGGCGGATTTCGGAGCGCGAACTCTCGATGTATTGATTGAACTGCTGCTCCATCTTGTCCCCAGCTACTTTCCCGTAGGTTTTCTCCAACGCCTGGTCGAAGATCGCCGGGGCTTTTTCTATTTCCGCGTAGCCGCGGCGCGTGCTGATGAAGGTCACCCGATTGCCGGGGCCGTAGGCGGTCTCCATGGCAATCCAGATGTCGCCCTGGTTTTGCCGGTTCGCCGCCGCTACTTTCTTGGTGAGGGCATCGAACTCCGCCCGTCTCTCCGGTTTCACCTGGACGGTTTCAACGTCAAGGTAGTCTTCTGGCATCTGCTGTGCCTGGCTAGCGGCGATCGCAAACGCAACCATACTCACGACAGAGGCCCATCGAGCTTTCCGCTGCATAACTGCCTCCTCAAGGTAGTTGGGATTCCCGTTCAGGGGGTGACCGTACACCCAGCGAAAGGCGCCGTCAAGCGAGGAACGCAATCTAGGCCGATGGCTAAGGTTCCGGCCCTCCACCGCCAGTTTTTTGGGGGCGTTTGACTTGAGCGCGGCCTCCCAGTAGATTTGCGAGGTCAGTTGTACCGCTCTTTCGAAAATTGGGGTTCGCGCATGATCGTAGGCCGGCTCAATGCTGGTGCTATGGGAAGCGGGTGCAACTCCCGCGCTGCCGCGCAACTGTAAGCGAGGACACGGCGGACAGTCCACTGGGAACAAGCTTCTTTCGGAAGCTCCTGGGAAGGACGCCGCCCGCAAGCGGGCTCCAACGAGCCCTAGCTCGCAAGCCAGGAGACCGGTGCGAACCCTCACCAACAACCCTTTCGCGTGCAAAGGAGGATGGTTTGCGCTACTCGAATTTTCTTCTTGTGGTTTTTTCCGTTTCTGTAGCGTTTGCCGCAGATCTGCGCGTCAGGGTGGTCGATCCGCATTCAGCCGCAGTAGCCGGTGCGCAAGTGTCGATTTATCGCCACGGCGAGTCCGTCCCGCTTCAAGTCAGAAGCACGTCGGGTGAGGGCGAGGCGGTTTTTCATGGGGAGAACGCGAGCGCTCTCGGCGTCCAAGTCCTGGCGCCGGGATTTGCGGTGGCTTGGGCGGACCTGGATGCGTCCTCTTCGACTCCACTGCTGGTCAAGTTGCGGGTAGCGCCCGCTTCGGAGACGGTGATCGTGATCGCGACCCGAACGCCCACTCCGGAACAAGAGACCGGCAGTAGCGTATCCGTTTTGAGTGGGGAACAAGTCGGCGCCCTTCAGCCAACATCGTTAGTTGAAGCGGTGCGATTTCTGCCAGGTTCCGTGGTTAACGCGGCGGGGCAGCGGGGTGGACTCGCGTCCCTATTCGTACGCGGTGGCGATTCCCGCTACAACAAGATTCTGGTGGATGGAGTTCCGGTCGACGAATCGGGCGGCACGTTTGACCTCGGCACGGTTCCGATGGCGGAAATGGACCGAATCGAGTTTCTGCGCGGCACCGAGAGCACATTGTATGGCTCGGACGCGATGACTAGCGTGCTCGAACTATCCACGCGAAACGGAACCACTGCGATACCGGAATTGCGTTTTGGCGCTGACGGCGGAAATTTTGGAACAGCCCACGGATATGTGGACGTGGCGGGCGCGAGATCACACGTTGACTACAACGTCTTCGCCGACGAGTTCGGAGCCAACGGACAAGGCCGGAATGCGCGTTATTTCAATGCCTTGCAGGGGGCAAATTTGGGCGTACAGGCGGCCCCCAGAGTCTTGCTTCGCATTCGCGGGCGGCATTCAGTCAGCCGAACCGGAGTGCCGGGAATCTGGAGTCTTAACAATCAGCGCCTCCTGCCTCCTGACAGCGACACTCGCGCCGGGCAGAACAATCTGCTGGGAAGTGCGGCCTTGACCATCGCGGGGCCTTCGCGATGGATTCATCACCTTACCGGTTTCGAATACCACCACCGGCGGACAAATGCCGACAGCGTCCAGGATCCGGGGCGGGTTTCGCCGCTCTACGGAAACTTCGATTTGCCCTATCACACGCTGCTGAATTTTAACCGTTCTGGATTGGCCTATCAGGGTGACTACACTGAACGCTCGTGGGCGCGCACCACCCTCGGCTACGAGTTGGAAGATGCGAACGGCTTCTTCGGCAACGTGACAGGGCAACAGCATGGGCTGCGGCTGAATCAGTCCGCCTTTGTGCAGCAGTCCGTCACGTGGAATCGCTTGTCGCTGGTGGGGGGAGTTCGCATCGCACACAACGAGACCTTCGGGAACAAGGTTGTCCCCCGAATCGCGGTTGTCGGGCGCATTCTGCGCGGTGGGCAGGTCTTCTCCGGGACCAGGGTGCGTTTCTCTTACGCACAAGGGATCAAGGAGCCTCGCCTTGAAGAGTCTTTTGCAAACGACGCGTTCACCTTGCCGAATTATCACCTGAAGGCCGAACAAAACCGCGCCTTGGAAGCGGGTTTCGAGCAAGGCCTGTCGTCTGGCCGTCTTTTGCTAAGTTCCATTTATTACAACAACCACTTCCGCGACCAGATCGACTACGCCTGCTGCAACCAGAATTTCCAGGGGCAATATGTCAACGTCAATCGTTCGATGGCACAGGGCGCGGAAATTGCGCTGGGTGGGAAACTCACATCACGCGTGCGGCTCGAAAGCGGGTACACCTACACTGCGACAAAAATCCTTGCGGCCCCGGACGCTTTCGACCCGCTGCTGGCAGCCGGGAAGCCGTTGCTGCGCCGCCCCAAGCACTCTGGGAATTTGCTGCTCACGTATCTCGGATCGCGCTGGGGCGCGAACTTGGGCGGCAGTTTTGTCGGTCGCAGGCCAGATTCAGACTTTCTGGGATTCAATATCAACCACGCTGCCGGTTATGCGCGCGTGGATCTGGGCGGCTGGTACGCCTTCAACTCGCGGGTCACGGCTTATGCCAACGTCGAGAATGCGCTGAACGATCACTACAACGAAGTCGTGGGATATCCGGCACTGACGGCGAACTTCCGGGCGGGAGTCAGGTTCCGGATCGGGGGAGAGTAGGGCCCCGGAGCGGCAATATCTGGTTCAAAGTCACAGCAATCAAGAAGGCCGCGCGGACAGGAGTGTCCGCGTCACACGGCTAGACTAGCGGCGGCTGCCAGCCGTCTCTCTGGGCTCGGATGCGGAGTGCAGGTCGTCGCCCTCAACCGACATCTTCGCCGTCACCGGCTTGCCGCCTCCGTTATAACGGTCGCGCGCGGCCACGAGCTTTTCCACTTCCTTTTCGCCGAGTGGCTGCTCGTGCCCGAGCAGGTGAGTTACGAGGGTGATCTTGGCGAAGTGCTCGACAGTTTCCATCTTCATGTAGGCATTTTCGAGCGACGAGCCAAGCGTCACCACACCGTGGTTCGCCATGAGAATGGCGTCGTGGCCGGGAATAAGCGGCTCTAAGCCATCGGTCAATTCAGGTGTACCGGGGGTTCCATAGCGCGCCAGAGGAATGGAGCCCAGGCCCACCACTACTTCGCACACAAGCGGCCGGTTCAAGTCCAGTCCGGAGGCCGCAAACCCAGTCGCCGTGGGCGGGTGCGCGTGCACTACGCCGCGCACGTCGGGCCGCAGGCGATAAATCAGCAGGTGCATGCCGATCTCGGTGGATACTCTCCGCTTGCCAGCCAGACGATTGCCGTCCATATCGACGATCACTATGTCGGCCGGACGCATCATGCCCTTACTCATGCAGGTGGGTGTCACCAGCAGGCGATGTTCGTCGAGACGAACCGACAGGTTGCCATCCGTTGCGGCGACGAATCCGTTGGCGTGCAGACGTTGTCCGAACTCTACAATCCCGAGACGATATTGGCGTTCGCTAGGCATTCAAGCTTTTCATAGTAACCCAGGGTTTTTCCCCTTACAACCAGCCTTCGATGAAAAAACCGCAAATTTTCGACTTATGTTAGAGCGAAGGTGCATGCGGGGAGGAGCCACCTTCCTGTCAGGAACCCTATAATCTTGGCGGTGCTCGTTTCCGAATTCCTCTACGACCTGCCCCCTGAACGAATCGCGCAGGAACCCCTCCCCGACCGCGCGGCTTCGCGCATGTTGCATCTGGATTTGCGAGGGGCGACGTGGCAGGACCGTATGTTCCGTGAATTTCCGGGCCTGCTCCGGCCAGACGATCTGCTGGTAGTGAACAATACCCGCGTATTTCCGGCGCGGCTGTATGGGCACAGGAGAGGGCATCGGGCGCAGCCCCTGAGCCCACACAACCCGGCAGCGCGGGAGTTTCTGCGGGGACGGGTCGAGGTGCTGCTGACCAGACAAGTTTCCACCGATCCGAATGAATGGGAATGCCTGGTGCGGCCGGGACGAAGGATTGGGATCGGGGAAAAGCTGCACTTTGGCGATCCGCCTGAACTGGAAGCCGAGGTCATCGAGCGCGGAAACTTCGGCGAGCGGCGCGTCCGGTTTGCTCCGGTGGCGGACTTCTTTGGCCAAGTGGAGCGCGTGGGCCACGTGCCGCTTCCACCCTATATTGACCGCGAAGACCGGCCGGCCGACCGGGAACGCTACCAGACCGTGTACGCCCAGACGCGAGGATCGGTGGCCGCGCCCACCGCCGGTCTACACTTCACACCGGAAGTACTGGAGCGCATTCGCCAGCGCGGAATAGAAGTAGCCGAAGTCACACTGCACGTTGGGCTAGGGACGTTTCAACCTTTGAGGGCAGAGAAAGTTGAAGACAACAGACTGCATCGTGAGCGATACGAAATTTCCCCGGCTGCCGCGCTCGCAATAAACACGGCGAAAGCCTTGCGGCGGCGCATCGTAGCGGTTGGCACGACCACGGTGCGAACCATCGAATTCGCGGCGCAACAAGCCGGCGCCGATCGGATCGAAGCGGGCACTGGCGAAGCGGATCTGTTCATCTATCCCGGATACCAGTTCCGGATGGTTGATGCCCTGCTGACGAATTTTCATCTGCCGCACTCGACGCTGTTGATGCTGGTATGCGCGCTCGGAGGCCGGGAGTTTGTAATGCGAGCCTACCGCCACGCCGTCCAAGCCGGCTACCGCTTCTATTCGTACGGCGACTGCATGTTGCTGGAATGAGGGAGGAAGTGTGGCGCGGGCATTCCTGCCCGCGTCCGCTATACTAAAGCGTTTGCTCGCCGTTGTTCGTTCGCCCCGTGGGTCCCGCGAATCACGGTTTTTGACTGCCAATGCAACCCGGGGCAGACATCTGGCTTCACTACAATACGGTGTGCGGGAAAGCAGTAGTCGGTAGCCAGTAGTCAGCCGGCGCGCCGACTTGAGGGGAGATTTAGATTCTGCGGTGGAGCTACTGCATCAAGGAGGAATCGTGAGGAAGACTTTGGGCATAGTGGCTGCTGTGGTTGCGCTCAGCGCGATGTCGTGGGCACAGCTTCCGGGAGAGAATCCCCAGCCCGGCCCCCAATATCCCCGTGTCGAACTGTACGGTGGATACTCATACGGCCTGACCGACCTTTTTAACTCAAAGCGCCGCGTCGGACTCGACGGCTGGAACGCCGGGCTGGGCCTGAACGCGGCCCCGTGGCTCGGGTTCGTCTTCGAAGGCAGCGGCTACTATGGGATCTCAAAAATTCCCCTTGCCGTGCCCGTACCGTTTCCGGCGTGCCCGCCGTTCTGTCCCAGCGGAAGCGACGCGTTCAACGTGAATACGAAACTCTATAGTTATATGCTTGGCGCGCAGTTTCCCTACCACAAGTGGGACCGCTTGACGCCGTTTGGCGAAGCGTTGTTTGGACACTCGGCAACCCGGGGCGAGGCACATTCGGGCGACGGCACGCGGTTTGCCCGGGTGGGCAGCGGCTTGGGCCTCATGGGTGGTGGTGGCGTCGATTACAAGATCAGCCCGCGGCTGGCGCTGCGCTTCAAGGCCGACTACCTTCAGACCCGCGGGTTCAAGCTGAAGCAGGACAACGTCCGATTCTCGATCGGCATTGTCATCCGCACCGTGCACAAGAAGAAGCGCACGCTGGAGGACGAAACTCCGCCCGAGCAGTAAAGTCCTGAGGCTGGGAAAGCGTACCGCGCCCGTCGTGGAATTTCCGCGTCCAGCTGAGATTTATGGCTTGCGCAGCAAGTCGGTCAGCGGCTCGGCTTTGGCGCGCAGCTCATCGGCGAAATCGGCGCCTCGTTCGACTGCTTCGTCAAAGCGGTCCTTGGCATCGTCGCTCCAGTCGGAGATGGTTTCCAGGGCGTCTTCGTAGGAGCGGCGCAGGTCTTTCCGCATCTGCCGGCCCGACTTGGGAGCCAGCAACATACCGAGCGCCGCGCCGACTCCTAAGCCGATCAGCAGAAAAGCAACGGCTGTGCCCGCGTTGCCATCCGAAGTCTGGTATTTTCCGATCCGCATAAAGACCTCCTCCATCACAGCACTATTTTAATCCCATTCGTGCTGGCAGCGTTTCGTTGCGTTCCCGCCGTTTCCCACAATCCTGAAGGCTGTGTAAGATAAGTAGTTAGCCCGTGAGCGGCGGAAGCCCCGGCGACCTCCACCCCAGCGGGCCAGAAGCGGGCCGCCGGGAAGCCCGGACCTGCCCCGCTGCCGAGAAACCCTGGATAGAGAGAAGGAGATGTAAACCAGCAATGGCAATTCCTGCGACCCAATTGCGTCCCGGCATGATCATCAAGCACAACAATGATCTGCATTCCGTCTTCAGTGTGGAGCACCGCACGCCCGGCAATCTGCGCGCCTTCATCCAGGCCAAGCTTCGCAACCTGCGCACGGGCGCCATGTTCGAGCACCGGTTCCGCTCGCCCGACCCGATCGAAAAGGTCAACGTGGACGAAGTCAACATGGAGTTTCTCTACAGCGATGGCGACGACTACTACTTCATGAACACCGAGAACTACGAACAAACCCACTTGACCCGCGACACCTTGGGCGATGCGGTGGATTACCTCACGTCAAACCTACAGATCAAAGTGGAGTTTTTCGATGGCAAGGCCGTCGGCATCGAGTTGCCGCAGACCGTCGTGCTGACTGTGATGGAAGTGGAACCCGGCCTGAAGAGCGCCACTGCCTCGAGCGTGACCAAGCCCGCCAAGACTGAGACCGGGCTCGTCGTGCAGGTGCCGCCGTTCATCAACGAAGGCGAGAAGATCAAGGTGGACACGGCGGAAGGAACGTATTTGTCGAGAGCGTAGGAAATTCAGAAGTAAGAAGTCAGATTGAAGAAGTACACGCGTTCGCATCGGAATTGTTGCTGAAATCTTGGGATCGTACTTCAGCAAACCTGATTTCTTACTTCTGCAATCGATGTCATGGTTTCCAGCGAAAAATCTATTGTCCTGGCTCGCCGCTTCCTGATTCGCGGACGCGTCCAAGGAGTCGGCTTCCGGTGGTTCGTTGAGCGCGAAGCGCACATGCTTCAGATTGCCGGTTGGGTGCGCAACAATCCTGACGGTACCGTCGAAATCCTGGCTCACGGGACACGCGACCAGTTGGCAGGGCTCCATTCGCGCTTGCGCGAAGGTCCGCGGGCCGCTCGTGTGGATGAGGTGGATGTATCCGAGGTCCAGCCAGTCGCCGGGCTAACTTCATTTCAGATTCAAGGAGCGTAGATGCCGACTAAGGTAGCCGTGGACTGCGACAAGTTGAAAGAACTGATCCGGGAAGTCCCCGACTTCCCCAAAAAGGGCATCTTGTTCTACGACATCACCACGTTGCTTAAGGACAAGGTCGGCTTCGCGCGTCTGATTGACGCGCTTTCGGAGAATTACATCGGCAAAGAAATCGATCTCGTGCTGGGCATGGAAGCGCGCGGATTTATTTTCGGCCCGGCGCTAGCCTACCGCCTCAATGCCGGATTCGTGCCCGTCCGCAAGCCCGGCAAGCTGCCCGCCCAAACCGTGAAGATCAGCTACGACCTGGAGTACGGCAGCAACGCTCTGGAGATCCACAAAGACGCCATCCAGAAGGGCCAGCGCGTGCTGATTGTGGACGATCTGCTGGCTACCGGCGGGACCGCAGCCGCAACCGCGGAACTCGCCCATGGCTTGGGAGCGCAGATTGCTGGGCTGGCGTTTGTGGTGGAACTCGACTTCCTGAAAGGGCGGGAAAAGCTGGCGAAGCACGATGTCTTCGCGCTGCTGCACTATGATCGGTGATTCGCCGGGTGGGCCCGTTCCTGGTTTTGCCCAGGAACTCCTCGGCCCCTTCTTACTTTACCAGGCGACCTACAACCCGGAACAAACCGGCCCAAATGGCTGCGCTTGCGGCCAGGGACCCGGTGTACGACAAAATTGCGATCCAGTTGAGCTGAACAACACGCTCTCTTTCATGAATGAGCATGGGGGAAGGCTCCTTCTACTACGCAGTATAATAGCAATTGTCAAACCGTTCATGGCTCATCCGCAAGTAACTGAAAACATTCCCTCAGCATCCTGTAGTTCCTGCTTGAAACAGGGTCAGATGGGCACGAAACCGTGAAAATTTGCTCCCTAGTGCCGAATTTCTCGTACAAATCGCGGTATACAATTTCAGTATGGGCGGCCTGATTCAGCAGACTCCAACCAAACAAACCGAAGAGTCGAGTCTGCGGCCCATTCTGATTGGAGTGTTCATCGTCGCCGTCGTCGTCGGCATCCTGGTGCTCGCCTTCCGCGGCCAACAGAAGAAACCCGCCCAAGCACCCGCCTATGCCGCCAGTCTGAAGTTCTCTGACCTCAAGGCGAGCGCCGCGCAGAATTTCGTTGGCGCCACGGTGAGCTACCTGGATGGCACCGTCACCAATGCCGGAGACAAGACGGTGATCCATGCTGTGGTGCAGATCACGTTCAAAGACGACATGGGACAAACCGCCCAGCGCGAAGAGATCGCCATCCACGTCCTGCGCACGGGTGGGCCCTACGATGAAGCCGTGGATCTTACTATGTCGCCACTCGAGCCGGGCCAGACCAAACCGTTTCGGCTCACCTTTGAAAGCATTTCAGCGCAATGGAACCATGCCTATCCCGATATGCAGATCACGCAGGTGAATACCAAGTAAGAAGCTGCTGGCTTCGGAGCCACGAGCGAATTGGTTGCTCGGGGCTCGTAGCCTTCGACAATCCGGCTAGAGCT
>Ga0075021_10001511_pt1 | contig 11946 bp, 7 predicted proteins | sample ColStrG_CSR_2012_FD_72749 | JGI IMG/M metagenome (GOLD analysis project Ga0075021, IMG submission 72749) | Freshwater sediment microbial communities in response to fracking from Pennsylvania, USA - Cold Stream Run_MetaG_CSR_2012 | ecosystem: Environmental > Aquatic > Freshwater > Creek >...
GAAGGCGGGCACTCCGCACAATAGAAAGAAAAAGACCGGCAACAATCGAAGTGCGACCTTGCCCAGCCGAACGTTGCTGAACTTTTGCATGTTCATAGAAATCCCCTGACTACCTACAAGAATATACTCGCCGACATTTCCTGCTTGAGCAAGTGTTTTAGTTTTACTAGCCTGGCGGACACATCATCCAAATGTCAGGCGTCATACGTAGGCATTACTTGGGTTGCATAAGAACAACAGCCCTCGCGCTGAATACCTGTGTGAGCTTCATCACATAAAATTTACAAAAGAATTCGAGATTCTAGGGTGAATCCGCTATTGAAGTCATCTGACAAATGATAGAGTAAAAACTCGAAAGCCTGGGGGGAACTGCACTGTGATTTTCCATTTTTGGGAAGGCGCGCCCGCCATGCGGACTGCCATGTCAGTGGCGCTCGTGACGATGCTGGTTTCGCCGCTGGCTGAGCCCGCTCAGGCGGCGAAAGACCAAGTCGCCCAATACGAAGCGAGCGGCGATTTGGCGGCCGCCCGAGCGCTGTTAAGCCGCGATGTGGAGGCAAACGCCGGCAGTGGAGGCGCACGGCGGTCACTCGCCGAATTTCTGTGCCGGCATGGCGATGCCGCATGCCGCGACGCCACCGTAAAATGGGCCGGCGCCGAGACCGATGGCGGCCTCAAAAAGCTGGCGCAACGGCAACTGCTGCTGATGGACTACATGAGCGGCAAAGATACTAATTCCGATCTGGAGCAGTACCGGGCCGCCGGTGGGACCGATCTTTCCGCGCCTGGCAAACGCGAGCAGGCCGTCTATTCCATGGTCACGATTCCGGGTCCGCTTGCCTCGTTCGCGCGCATGGCGGCGCTGTCTCCGGATCTGGCGCCGGAAGATTTGTTGCCCGCACTGGCCAGAAATATCGTCACCAACGGCTATGAAGCGGCGGGCAACGAAGCGTTGCAGCAAACCGAATTTCTGCGCTTGGCCACGCGCTACGTGGGCGAGGCGCGCGAGTTGCAGGCGATGGCGACGAAAGACGGGAAAATCGTCATCCCGACTTGCGACAGCGAAGAAACCGGCGCCCTGCTGAAGATTCTAGGTTACCGGATGCGCGGCTCCTGCGGCGCCGATATCGTGCTTGAAACGGTAAACCCGACCCGCGCCTTCCTTACCGTCGATTCCGGTTTCCCCCTCACTCAACTGGAACAGGATTTGCGCGCCAATCACCGCTTCGAATTGCCTTATGCGGCCACGCAGGTTCCAGTCCTCTATACGGCGCAGTATTGGCTGGCCGCCCTAAACCGCAACGGCGAGGCCGACTTTTTGGATGCCTTTCTCTCCGACCCCTCGCTTTGCCGTTTATATCTGGGCTTATCGCATCTTGACCGTACAACAGCGGAAGCGTTACGCAAGCAGGCCGCCCCCAGCAAATTGAAGGTCTATTCTCACGTACTGGACTTTTTCGGCGGCATGTTCCAGATCCGCAACGGCGCCGCGGTGGTGCCGGGATCGCCTAAAGTTTGGGCGTCGCTCGTGGGGGTAAATCCCTCGAACCCCGGTGCGTTTTTTGAGAAGCTCTTGGCCACGGACGATGGGTGGCTCGCCAGTTATTTCGATTCTCTCTCGCGCATCAACGGCCCGTCCCTGGCTTATCTTACGCAACCTGACCGCATGAAGCGCAACTACGACGCCTTGCGCGGTAAAGTGACTAGCCCAGGACCCGCGCGCCCGGTTTTCCGCTCGAGCACCGATTTGATGCTGCTGACCAACGCCCTGCGAATCGATGCCAGCGGACAAGCGCATGTGCCCGGCAACCTGGAGGTGTGGCGCACGCTGTTTGTGAAGCATCCGCACGGAAAATACGACGGCAGGTTGACCCGATCGGCGCAAAGCTGGCGCTCCAGCGACGACTTATTTGAAGCGCTCTTTGGCTTAAGCCGGAAATCGGTGGAAAATGAGCCGCTGAAGATTTTTCTGGCGTTGAACGATGTCGACCGTGATCGCGCCAAACCAGTATCGGGCGAAATGGCGGCCAAGCTCATCGCGGGTTACCGGACTTTTGGGCAACAGTATGTCTTGTTCGCGGACTCGCCTGCCTTGAGCGAGGCCTCCATGGAAAAGTACTTGGATTGGGGTGCCAGTTCCATGAAGATGCGCGATAATCTCTTGCGTTCAGACGCCCTGGGCGCATCGCAAGCCTTGCTCGAATTGTGGCGGATCTTGTGCAGGCAGGGCTCCATTCCGCTGGCGGCTCGCGACGAAAGCTTCAGCAAGATCATAGAGCCTTTTGCCCAGGTCAAACAGCAATCGGACGTGTTTGATGCCGCGCGCGCGGGCTTGAACGTTCTTTTGACGGCTGCGGAAGTCAAAGCCGGGCCCGGTAACCGGCAGGAACGGTTAGTGGAAATGCTAGTGGGCAAATTGCGGACTTCAACGCCCGCTTCTCCGGCGGAAAACTTTCTGCGGATTTTTGACGCGCAGCGGCTGGTTTCGCTCGACGGACTGTTCTTGGCGGCGGATCGCCTGGACAAAGGTAATGCGGAGCCTAGCGCCTTGAAAGCGTTGAACGAACAACTAAAACGGCTGCAAGAGACTGAGCCGACGCGCGGGTCGCTTTCCTCGGAAGAGAAGAATAGTTTGGCGGTTGGCTATTGGAGCGAGCGGCATATCGACCAGGAACGCAAGCTCAATGTGGAAAGCCTGATGAAGGGCACCGACAAAAAAGATCCCAAAGGCGCATTGGCGCCATTCCTTCGCGATACGCTGGTCGGCATTATCTACAGTTACTACGCTCCGCCCGGCGCGCAGTTATGCTTAACCAATCCGCTGCTGGTCCGGTCGCACGATTTCATTGGGCCGGAAGGCTCGCCCGCGGAATGGCGCCACACCGAACTGACGGGAAGCGGCTGGCCCGAGAGCGCGGGTGGGCGTCTTACGGGTTCGCTCATCGCTTTGCCCTACGCTTTGGCGGAAGCCGAACAAAACTTTCTAACGCCCAAACGCGAGCAGGCGCTGATTTGGGCGGATTTGGTGCCGCAAATCATCGCGGGTGTCACTGTCAATCGCTGGCGCAATATTACCCCGGCCCAGGTCCGCTGGGTAGCTCTGCATCTTCAGCGAGGCCGCGCCCTGCTGGCCATGGCGGCGATGAACCCCCAGGTGGAAGCGCGCGTTTTGGATAGCCTTCGCGGATCGTTGCAGCCTTCGAGCGTGGAATGGATTGACGATCATTTGTTCACCGGCAATTTTGAAAATACCTCGGCGCATGTTCCTCCCTCGGCGCTGTATTCCCTTGCTTCCGATGTGGCGTTGAAAGATCTCGCGCCGGATGCTGCGTCGTTGGCTATTGAGGACTTAGCGGACCAGCACCGTCCGGAATTGGAGCCCGCGGCCATTGGGCGAGCCTTTGGTACTCCCAAGCCGACCTTGACCCATTCCTACCTTCCGGGGCTGCTGTACTTGCGCACTTTCCCGGCGTTGATGGGCTATTCCAGCCGCATTCTGGCGGAAAGCTGGGAATCGAACAACCTGTATTACGCGGCGCTGGCCGATGAGGCGGGCGTGCCGGCGGGGCAGTTGGACTCCTATGTGCCCGAATGGAATCGCGCGGCTATTGAAAACATTTTCGCCACCCACTTGGAAGACTGGCCGGCGCTACTGCGGTCGCTGGGAGCGCTCGCCACGAACGTCAGGCAGCGCGGCGCGCAAAGCGTGGCCATGAATGGGGCGGGCAACTAGGAACTCTGTGAAGAAAATAACTGGCGTCATCTCTGCATTCTTAATTGCCGCGGTCGCGGCGGGCTTTTGGTTGCCGGCGCAAGAACCGGAGCAGCCCACCTTCCGCGTAAAAGTGGATTTGGTGGTTCTCACTTTCACGGTGATCGACCAGAAGAATAAGTACGTAAACGGCCTGAAGCCGAAAGACTTCAAAATCTTCGAGGACGACATTAGCCAGAAAGTAGCGACGTTTGCCGAAGGCTCGCGCTCTCCCGTACAGGTGTTGGAGAACGGCGAAACGCGGCCTTTGCGAGTGGGCGGAGACGCGGCGGCGGGAGGCGGAGTTGGCAATCCCGACGCGATCGATCCGCGCGCTGAAGCCACCGGCACCAACGTATTCGTCCTGTTCGACACAAGTAACTATATGTACCGGGGATTCGTGTATGCGTCGGATGCGATTGCGGATTTCATTCGGGGTCTGGACCGGTCGGATGCGATTGCGGTATATACGTACAGCCGGAATTTGAATCGGGCCGTGCCCTTGAATCGCGACCGCGGAACGGCCATCGGAGGATTGCGCAAGGCGGTGGCGGGCGACGATTCCGCGCTCTATAACTGTTTGCTCCTGACGCTGCGCGATGCCGCCAAAGTGCCGGGTCGCAAAGTGGTGATCGTCTTCTCAAACGGGCCCGATAACGCCAGCATGGTTTCGCCCGACGACGTGCGCGCCGTGGCGGAAGACGAAGGCATTCCTATTTATGTGATTTCGACATCGGAAGTAAGTAAAGATCCGATTTCTTCTTCGATCTTCAAACGTATTTCGACCAACACCGGCGGTAAGAGCTATTTTGCGAAGACTTGGCAAAAGCAGATCGAAGCGTTTGAATCGATTCGCGAGGACTTGGGGAACAGCTACACGGTCACGTACTACCCGCAGCCGAATCCGAATGAAGGGTTTCGCAGGATCAGAATCGATTTAACGCCTGAAGAGATGCGCAAGTACAAGATCCGTGCGCGGCCAGGGTATCGCCCGCAGCGCGGATTCTAGCCGTCATTTCGTTCGTTTGATGTTGAACGGCCCGAAGGCTTGGCAAACGGGCATGAGTTGCATCACGTTCACGTTCATATGCGGTGGCAGCATCGCAACCCAGTGGATTGCCTCCGCAATGTCATCGGCGGTGAGCGGCTGCGTTCCGTCGTAGACGGCGGCGGCCTTCGCTTTATCGCCCTTGAAGCGCACTTCCGAGAACTCGGTTCCGCCGCACAGTCCAGGCTCGATGTTGGTGACACGGATAGGCGATCCCACCAGATCCGCGCGCAAATTCTGACTGAACTGATGGACGAAAGCTTTGGCCGCGCCATAGACGTTGCCACCGGGGTAGGGGAATTCGCCCGCAACGGAGCCGATGCTTATAATGTGGCCGCGGCTGCGCTGGATCATGCCGGGCAAAAAGAAACGCGTGCAATACATCACGCCCTTGATGTTGCTATCCACCATGCCATCCCAATCGTCCAGGTTGGCCGTTTGCGCGGGATCGAGACCCAGCGCCCCCCCGGCGTTGTTCACCAGCACATCGACGGCGGCGAATTCAGCGGAAAGGCCGGCAATTGCTTGTTCTGTCTGCTTGCGTGAACCAACGTCAAACGTGAGTGGCAGGAAGTTGGGTCCAATTTCTTTCGCCAAGTCCGCTAGGCGATTGGCGCGCCGCCCCGTGCCGATGACTATCGCGCCATCCTTGGCAAACTTGCGAACGGTCGCCTGGCCGAAGCCGGCGGTTGCCCCGGTAACGAAAACGATCATGACTTACATGATAAGCGGCGGTATGGAATCGGCGGGCCTCCCAACAATCCTCGAAGAGGCGATTGAGGGCGAGGATGGAATGGTCGCCCCCGAACGCTCCAGAACATGCCGGACTGTTTGAGGCGGGCACCGATGACGGTTCTGCTTTGGTTGTGACGTCCAAACCGGCTAGGATTTTCATCTCCTGGCGTACTGACAGCTCGGTTGAAACATCTATTAGATCTCCCAGCCCCATTTCATTTGACCAGCTTCTTGACATCTTCGCGGCTCGGTGTTATTCGTTTAGCAGGGTGCCAAAAACCCAGCAGATTTCTGCTCTTAGAGGCTCGCCGGAAGGCGGCTGATGCGCCGCGCTATCCTCCTCTCTGCTTTCAGCTTGGCGCTCTTATGGGCGTTTCTGGCAATCGTTTTGCCTGAAGCCGCAATGCCCCGATGGGCTCATTCCACCGTCGCCGTCCGGCATTTCTTCCTCCCCAATAACGTCTTGGCCTTCTGGCCGTTGATGCTGTGCGCTTGCGCCGCTTTCCTCGCCCTCGCGCCTTTACTGATCGCCTATTTGCGTTCGTGGCCCATTGTGCGCCGCGCGGTTCCGCTGGACGATGCCGCTTGGGTAATCTTGCTGCGCGATCTCTCCATCCAACTCGGTCTTTCGCGCCCGCCCGCCTTGCTCATTCACCCGGAACCTCTGGTGCCGATGACCTTGGGGTTTTTGCATCCCCGCATCGTACTTCCGTGCGATTGCCTTTCGTGGACGCCGGCGCGCCGAAAAATTGTCCTCCTCTACGAACTGGCGCATGTGGCGCCACGCGATCTCACGGCGCAACGCTTCGGATCTTTGGTCGCCGCCTGCTGGTGGTTTCGGCCTTTGCCGTGGAGGACCTTCCGCTTGCTGCGCAGGCGGAATGGCCAATATGTTCTACGTGTGCGGAAACCCGGCCGTGGAGTTTTCTTTCCAGAGCCGGTTGGAAAATCCACCTGCGGACCGGCACTTCCCCTTGGCAACACCGAAGGCGCCGCGCCGCGCCAGGTTCGCGTCGACGGCAACGCGGAGCGGCTTAAATTGACCCGTGAAGTGCCCGCTATCTATCCCGATGCCGCCAAAGCCGCCGGTATTCAGGGGACTGTTTCCTTTGAAATGACGATCTCGACCGATGGCGAACCCCGCGACATCCGCCTTCTCTCTTCACCGGATGCTTGCCTCACGGAGTCGGCCCTCGAGGCTGTCCGACAGTGGCGGTATGAACCAACGCTGCTGAATGGCGCTCGGGTGGAGATTGTCACCGATGTGAACGTGAGTTACACGCTGGCGCCTTAGGAAACGCCCGGCACAATTTTCTTGACAGGCTGCAGGCTTGGTGCTACTTTTTCAGCATGATGCTAAAGGAGCAGCAGAAGCTCACGCGCCGCGAACGCCAGATTATGGACGTCCTTTACCGCCGCGGACGGGCCACGGTTGCCGAGATTCTCGAGAATATTCCCGAGCCGCCCAGTTACTCGGGCGTGCGCGGCATGCTGCGGGTTCTGGAAGAAAAGAGACACATCCGCCATGAGGAGAAAGACCTCCGCTACGTGTATCTTCCTGTCGTTCCGCGCGACAAGGCGCGCCGTTCCGCCGTCCTCCACATGCTCGACACATTCTTTGAAGGCTCGCCCGAGCAAGCTGTGGCGACGCTATTGGATGTATCTGCCCGCAACCTCTCCAGCCCCGATTTCGACCGTTTGGCCGCCCTGATTGAGAAAGCTCGCGAGGAGGGCCGCTGATGCTGTGGCTTTTGGTCAACCTGTTGATCCGTTCGGCCTTAATACTGGGCGCGGCCTTGTTGCTGTGGCGCATGCTCGGGCACGCACGCGCCGCGCAGCGGCACGCCACGCTGTTCTCGGCGTTCGGACTGCTATTCCTGTGGCCCATGTTCGCGGCGCTTTTGCCGGAAGTGGCGCTGCCACTGACTCACAGCGTAGCGGCTACCGGCACTGTGACCGTTCAACAGTTTGTCCTGGCTCGCCGGGTGGCGGCCGGGACGCACAGTCTCGTTTATTGGCCCGTACTGCTTTGGGCCGCCGCTGCTTGCCTGGCGTTCCTTCCGCTGGTCATCGCGCATCTCCGTTTGAGGCCGATCCTGCGCCGCGCCGTTCCCATCGCGGACGCGGATTGGCTTACGCTGCTGCATGCGCTTTCCGCGCAGCTCGGCCTTAAGCAAATTCCCATTCTTTCGATCCATCCGGAACCCATCATGCCCATGACATCGGGACTGTGGCGGCCGCGCATCTTACTTCCCGCCGATTGCGATTCGTGGACGTTCTCCCGCCGCCACATTGTGATCCTTCACGAACTGGCTCACATCAAGCGCCGCGATCTCGCCACCCAGTGTTTCGCGCGCTTGATCGCCGCCGGATGGTGGTTCCAGCCGCTGTGTTGGAGCGCTCTGCGCCTTCTGCGGCGCGAAAGCGAACGCGCCTGCGACGCGCTGGTTTTGGCGTCAGGCGTCCGCCCCTCCGAATATGCGGCCGAACTGCTGGCCATCGCACAATCGTTCAGCGCTAAACCGAGCCTATCCGCCGCGGCGATTGCGATGGCGCGAGAAGGAGATTTGGCGGGCCGCTTGCGCGCCATTGTCGCGCCGCCTCGCCCGCCGTCCGCCCGAGCCGCTTTTGCCGCAATCACCTCTCTTACCGCTTTGACGATTACCGTCTCAGCCGTTACTCTACTTTCTGATTCCAAACCAACATCGCTACGAGGTCACTCAATGAAACACACACTGTTCGCCGGTCTGCTCGCATCGGCCGGTCTCTCGGCCGCCACAATCGGCGGTTCCCTTTACGATCCCAGCGGAGCGGCCGTGCCCAACGCCAACGCTTTGCTCTACGATCCCGATACCAACGCCAAATTCGAAACCACCACGTCGCCGGAAGGCAAGTTCGCGTTTGAGGCTTTGCCTGCGGGCCAGTACATTCTGCGCGTTCAGAAACCGGGCTTCGCTACGCTTTTTCGTGAGTTCAACGTGAAGCCCGACGCCAAGGTCGACCGTGGCTTGACGCTCGCGCTGGGCGCCGTTCACGAACAATTGACGGTCACCGCCAGCGGCACGCCCACGCCGGCATCCGCTCAAAAAGTTGCGCAACCGATACGCGTAGGCGGCAACGTTGAACAAAGCAAGCTGACACGCAAAGTGCAACCCAAGTATCCGCTGGCCGCCAAGGCCGCCGGTATCCAAGGCACGGTCCTGCTCGAAATGGTCATCTCGAAAGAGGGCGAACCCCTTGATATCCGCGTGGTGTCTTCGCCCGACGACAACCTGACACAGTCGGCGCTCGAAGCAGTGCGCCAGTGGCGTTACGAAGCCACGTTGCTGAACGGCAATCCCGTGGAGGTCATCACGGACGTGGTGGTGAACTACACGCTCGCGCCTTAGATTCATTTCCGCGGACGAACAATTTCCAAAGCTTCGAGCATGCGTACAGATCGGGCGCCGACTTTGTCGTTCGGGCAAACGAGGCGGAGTGGGCCTAGCTCGCCGGACAGCGGCTTGCCGGCGCGCAGATCGGCGACAATCATGGGCGTCTTGCCGAACTCCGGCGCGATTTCGCCGAGGCTAAACAGTACTTGATAGCCGTCATGCGCTTTCGCGAGCAGGTAGCCCGACAGCGTCTTGCCGCGCAATTGCTTGTCAACGGGTGCGCCGGCTTTCCGCAGGATCGCAAGCAGCGGAACGCCTTCGTACTCGGCCCTTGTTCCATCGTGCTCTTGGATGACGACGGTTTGGCGGGGCATCTTGGCGAGATCGGCGGTTTTCAATTCAAGCTGTGAACCGATGCCGCCCGATACGGTAAGGGCTACGGCGGCTGGCGCTGCTTCTTGAGAGTGGGCGGTGAGAACGGTGCTTGCCATAAAAACGAGCACACGGATGTAAGGCATAAATGCCATTGTCCTTCAAAAGAGACAAGTAGTCCACAAATTCGGGCTGAGCGCTCGGCATCATCTCTCGCCCCATTGGCGGCATATATCCACAACTCGGGATCGTCGAAGGAAACGCCTGCTTTTGCGCTCGTGCTTTAGTTAGCTGGGCGGCGGTGAATCAAACGAGTCATTGGCTTTCGCTTACGGCAAGGGAAGCGTAGCCCAGTTGTTATCGCTGGATAGCGCCGCCTAGAAGCGCTGATCCGCGAGGACTGGCCACCCGCTGTAGCGTGCGAAGGAATTCCTCTGGGCTAATCGGCTTCGATATGTACTCGTCCATGCCGACTTCGAGACAAGCCTCTTTGTCTTCGCTCATGGCGCTGGCGGTTAAGGCAATGATAGGAACGTGCCGGCCCGTCGAGGCTTCCAATTGCCGAATGGCGCGAGTGGCCTCAATGCCGCTCATTTCCGGCATATGAACATCCATCAGAATCAAATCGAAGCTACGCTCGGAATAGAGCTTGACGGCCTCGCCTCCATTTGTGGCGGAAATGGTAACGTACCCTTCCTTCTCAAGCAGGCGCATGGCAAGCCGCTGATTGATGAGGTTGTCTTCGGCTAGGAGAATGTGAAGAGGCCGCCGATCGCGGGCCTCGCGCGGGCGGATTTCGGGTACTTCCGGGTTGACGCTCTGCGCGACTCCCTTGGCGAAGCGGGCGGTGAAATAGAAGGTGCTGCCCGTTCCTTCGGCGCTTTCGAGCCAGATTCTGCCGCCCAGAAGATTGACCAGCTTTCCGGTGATCGCCAAGCCGAGTCCCGTTCCGGCAAAGCGTCGAGTCGCACTATTGTCGGCCTGCTCGAATTCGCGAAATACCAGCGCCTGCTTTGTGAGTGGAATGCCGATGCCGGTGTCTTCCACCGAGAATTGGTACTCCATCTCTTCGTTCGCGCATTTAGCGGAAACTACGATCGAACCAGAGTCGGTGAACTTGAGGGCGTTGCCAATTAGATTCAACAAGATTTGACGAAGCCGCAAAACGTCGCCGGCAACGACATCCGGCACGGCGTCATCCACCTGCGCGGTAAGCGATAACCGCTTCTGCTCTGCCCGAGCGCCCAGGATGGAAATGCACTCGGCGAGGCAATCCCGGATGGAGAAATCCGCGGTTTGCAGTTCCATCTTGCCCGCTTCGATCTTCGACAAATCCAGAACGTCATTGATAAGCAGGAGCAGCGAGTGGCCCGAGGTGCGGATGGTGTCCAAATACTCTTTTTGCGACGGGGTGGGATTTTCCCCGGCGGCTAATTCAGCCGCAAGCAGAACGCCGTTCAATGGCGTCCGGATCTCATGACTCATGTTGGCGAGGAATTCGCTCTTAGCGCGGCTGGCGGCCTCGGAAGCTTCCTTGGCGGCGCGCAGTTCCGCCGTTTGCTCGCGTACCTTCCGGCGCAACATCAAGAGCCAGCCGGCGATAGCGACAATGAGGACGACCATTGCGCCTATCGTCCACATGCCGCGGCGGAAATTCCACCAGGGAGGGCGCGAAAGGACGACAATGTCCTGCGGGGAACGCAGAAGCAACTCGACCGTATCGGGATCGGCGCCTCCCGCGACGGCGGCCGAGCAGATGCCGGAAACACGCAATTGGCTGCCAGGCTCGAACGCCGCCAGCGCGGATAGGGCGCGCGGGTCCTCGGATTTCACATGAATTAAAACACGGCCGCTTTTGGTAATGAGGATTTGTTGTTGCGGCGTGAGGGTGCGATCAAGCAAGAAAGTATCGACCCGCACCAGTTCGCTATCATGCGCGCCTTCGCGCAATTGTTCGCCGGATAAGACGGCCGCGCTAGGCGGCTTGGCATGCCCAGTGATGCGGAAGATCGCTTCCTGCAGGAGCGGGTTGTACTCGCCAATGGCGGGAAACCCTACCGCGTCCACCTCATCGCCGGGATGAACGACCGTGTTTTGCGTGGATTCCACGCGAATATCGTCGTCATTCCCCTTAAGGAAGAAGTAGCGGCCAAGCCGCTGCAATGTTACCACTCCCTGGACCCGCACACGGTGGCCGGACGTGCCGGCCACCGTGAATCGCAACACGCTTGCCACGGTTTGCAGGGGAAGGGCGAAGGGATCGGCTGGGCGCGGCTCGACGATGCGAACATCGCTCAATGCCGGAATGGAAAGTGTAATTCCACGAATTTGGTTCTTGGAATTAAACAGGGCTCCGCAGACACCTCGAATCCGTACCTTAGAGTCCACGAGTGCCGATGGAAGAGCGCCGCGGTAGGCGGGCACATAGCCGATCACACGGCCACCGTTCATGCTGATGCCCAGCCGCAGATCGCCCTTCCACATTTCAACGGATCGGACGATGCCATCGATCTCGACCCAGCGGCTGTCCAATTGCGTCGAGGCCAACTGCCCGAATTCCGCAAGCACGGGTTGCGGCATCGGTGCCGTACCAAGGATGCGGTATTTCGGATTGGTGATGTCGGGCGCGAAATCAGTCTGTGCGGTGATACCGCTGAGCTCAATTT
>Ga0075021_10001512_pt1 | contig 11944 bp, 10 predicted proteins | sample ColStrG_CSR_2012_FD_72749 | JGI IMG/M metagenome (GOLD analysis project Ga0075021, IMG submission 72749) | Freshwater sediment microbial communities in response to fracking from Pennsylvania, USA - Cold Stream Run_MetaG_CSR_2012 | ecosystem: Environmental > Aquatic > Freshwater > Creek >...
CTGGGCAGCTCCTTCTACGGGCTTGCGATCGGCTTCACCGTTGCGGCCGGTGCGTTCGCCGTGGGCGGGATCTCGGGCGGCGCGTTCAACCCGGCGGTGGCGATCGGGCTGATCGTGCTGGGCGTGGTCAAGTTCAGCCACATCTGGGTGTACCTGGTCGCGAACTTCGCCGGCGGCGCGGTCGCGGGAATCGCGTTCCTGGCGCTGAACCCGGAAGAGGCCGGAGCGCAGGCGCGAGCCGCGCCGGCACACCGCGAGGAGAGCGCCTGAGAAATCTGGCGGGCGCCTGAGGATGTCGGGCGCCTGAGGATGTCGGGCGTCTGACGGTCTCGGGCGCCCGAGCCCCCAGAAATCGCCCCGCGTTGCCGGGGAGGCGAGACCGTCTCATATCCTCGCCCTGTGTCTACAACGCCCGCCGACCGGCGCCGCGAGCTCCCCGACCAGCCCGGCGTGTACCTGTTCCGCGACGCCCCCGGGAAGGTTCTGTACGTCGGCAAGGCGAAATCGATTCGCAAGCGCGTCGCCTCGCATTTCGCCAATCCGAGCACCCGGGTCGGCCGGGACCTGCTGCCGATGATCGACCAGGTCGAGGCGCTCGTCGTCCACACGGAGGCCGAAGCCCTTCTCGCCGAGCAGAACTTCATCAAGCAGTACAAGCCGCGCTTCAACATCAGACTGCGGGACGACAAGTCCTACCCGTACATCGCGATCTCGCTCGATGAAACGTTCCCGCGTGTCTATTTCACGCGCGAGCGCCACCGGCGCGACCGCGCCTACTTCGGCCCGTTCAGCAACGCCAAGCGGGTTCGCGCGACGCTCGAGGTGCTCGGCAAGGTGTTCATGTTCCGCACGTGCGATGGTCCCGAACCGGGCAGGCGCAGCGGCTCGCCGTGCCTGGACTTCTACATCAAGCGCTGCGAAGCGCCATGCGTCGGCTACGTCAGCCGCGAGGAGTACCGGGCCGCCATCGACGGAGTGATCGCGTTCCTGTCGGGTCGCTATCGCGAGATCGAGCGCGGTCTCGAGAGGGCGATGCTGGACGCGGCGACGGAACAGCGCTACGAGGATGCCGCGCGCGAGCGCAACCGGCTTCGGGCGGTGCGCTCGCTGCTCGAGCGCCAGCGCGTCGCCAACGACACGGTCGGCACCCTTGACGCGATCGCCGTCGCGCTGGGGGAGGGCGAGGCGAACGCTCAGGTCTTCCAGGTCCGCGACGGCGTGCTGTCCGACCGGCAGAGCTTCTATCTGGACAACGCGGCCGACTTCGCGCTCGCGGAGGTCGCGGAGGCGTTCATCCTCCAGTACTACGCCTCGGCAATGGTGATCCCGCCCCTGTTGGTCGTGCAGCACGAGGTCGGCTCGGCGCCCGCGCTGGCCCAGGCGCTGGCCGAGCGGCGCGGGGCGGGGGTGGAGATCCGCCCGGCGGAGCGCGGCGACAAGCGGCGGATCCTGGAGTTGGCTCAGCGCAACGCGGCGCTGGCGCTGGACCAGGAGCGGCTGCGGTCAGAGCGGCGGCGCCAACAGCGGGTCGAGGCGCTCGACGGGTTGCAGCGGGCGCTCGGGCTGGACACCATCCCATTGAGGATCGAGTGCTTCGACATCTCGACGTTGATGGGCACCAACACCGTCGCGTCGATGGCGGTGTTCGAGGGGGGCGCTCCGAAGAAGGCCGACTACAGGCGGTTCAGGGTGCGCGAGGTGGGCGACGCAGCGGCTGCGAGCGAGGGTGATTATGGGCCCGACGACTTCGCCGCGATGGAGGAGATCCTCGGCCGACGGATGGCGCAGTTCGAGAGTCAGCGCGAGCGCTCGCCGCACGACCGGGACTACGACCCGAGCTTCGCGGCGCTCCCGAACCTGATCGTGATCGACGGCGGAAAGGGTCAGCTGTCGGCCGGCCTGCGGGCACTGCGCGGGTTTCGCGAGCGCGGCGTCGTGGTGGTATCGCTCGCAAAGAGGATCGAGGAGCTGTTCATCCCCGGCCGGGCGGCGCCGCTGGCGCTGCCGCACGACACCCCGGAGCTCCAGCTGCTCCAGCGAGTCCGGGACGAGGCGCACAGGTTCGCGATCAGCCACCACCGCCAGCGGCGCGACCGCGCGATGAGGGAGTCGATCCTCGATGGCCTCCCGGGAGTGGGGCCGGCTCGCAAGCGTGCGCTGCTGGCGCACTTCGGCTCGCCCGACGCGGTGATGGCGGCCTCCGCAGAGGAGCTCGAGGCCGTTCCGGGACTGCCCGGGAAGCTCGCTCGCGATCTGCATCGGGAGATGCACAGGACAGGCGTCTGAGCCTGCGCGGGTGAAACCCCCAGCAGCCGCGCCGGTGCATGCTCGCAGCGCGCGGGCCCCCGGCTCTCAGCGCGCGGGCATGGGCCGCGGGCATACGGCGCGGGCATGCTCTCAGCGCGTCAGCAGCAGCGCCGAGGCGGGCGGCACGTGGATGTCGTAGAAGCCGCTAGCCGAAGCGGTGAGCTTCGCGATCGAGGCGCTCGAGGCGGGCAGCTCGCCGCTGGAGGTGTTGGCGGCGAAGCTCTCGCCACCGAGCGTGACGCCGGCGCTCGACTGCAGCGACGGCGCTCGGAGCGCCTGCTCGGACAGGGGCGTTGCGGCGCCGGCGAGCCGCAGGTGGAAGGTCGCGGCGGCAGAGGCCTGTTCGTTGATCAGCACCACTCGGACATGGCCATCGGGCGCTGTCGTCGCCCACACCTTGACGGGGCCCGCCGGCGCGCTGACCCGCAACAGCCTCGCACCTGCCGGGAAGGCCCGCGTGAACGCGAGCAATCCGTAGTACAGAGGCTGCACGGTGGCGGACCAGCGACCGCCGCGGTGCTCGAATGAGAACGGCGCGTACGCGGCTCCGGGCAGCGTGTGGATGTTGACACCGTCGACCCCCGCCGCCGCCAAGGCGAACAGCGTGTCAAGCGACCAGAGCGCGGCCGCGAACGTGTCGCTGACGCCGCGGCGGCCGGTGCATGCGGCGGAGTTCAGTTCATCGAGCCGGAACCGCAGGCCCGTATGGTGCGCGAGCGCCGCGAACGGGGCGATCTGCGCGGCCAGCCCGTCGGAGGACGAGGGCCTCAGCACGTTCACGATCGAGGGGAAGTTGGCGGCGTTCGGATTGCGCTGGCACGCCCACAAGGGGTATTGGTGGAACGTGACCAGTGCGAGGCCGGGCTCGGAGGCCAGGAACGCGGCGAGCTGCGACATCCAGCTGAAACCGGCGAATGCGGGGCCGGCGACCGGCCCCGCGCCGAGCGTCCGGCGGAACGTCGAGAACTGGGCGAGGTAGTCGCGCATCGCGTAGGCCTGCGGGCGCGCCAGCAGAGCCGCCCCTCCGGGGGCCGGGTACCACGGGAGGAAACCGTAGACGTCCGGCTCGTTGCCGATCTCGAACGCGGCTATGTATCGCGGGCCGACGACCGCGCGCATCGCGGTCGCCTCGGCGCGTGCCAGTGCCGGGTAACCGGCTGCCATGTTCACGTCGAGGATGGTCTCTGCGTCCAGTGCGGCGGCGACGGCGTGAGCGACCCGCAGCCAAGCCCCGGTCACCTGGAACCGGAGCGCGGGCGAGCGGGTCTGCAGCCCAGCTGCGGGCAGCCAGGCGGCGTCCGCGCTGCGCCCACCGATCCGCAGCCACGGGCGGGCGCCGGGCGAGAGCTGGCGCACGAGCGCGATGAACAGCGGGTTCAGAGCGGAGGGATCTGTACCCGCGTAGGCGGACAGCGCGGGAAGCTCCATCGATAGGCCCACGAAGCCGCTCGGGATCGGCCGCCCCAGAGGCGTCGCCGACACGCCGGCGTAGAGCACGCCTGCCCTGGTCGGCGCCGCTCCAGAGGTGGGCGCGCCGCGGCCGGCGAAGCCGACGAGCAGCAGCGCCCCCCCGAGCAGCGCCAACAGCATCCCGATGCGCTGTCTTCGGCGTCGCACGCGGGCAATAGTGGCACAGGCGTCCGGTGTGCCGGTCAAGCTTCGGACTGTCGATGAACGTCCGCGACCCGTCCGCCGAGGATCCGAACGATGCGCCACGGCTCGCGGACCTGATCCTGATCACCGGCTTCTCGGGCGCCGGCAAGTCCACGGCGATGGCCGCGTTCGAGGACGAGGGCTACTTCTGCGTCGACAATCTCCCATCGGAGATGATCCGTTCGCTCGTCGAGCTGTTCATGCATCCGGGGTCGAAGGTCGCGCACGCCGCGGTCGTCTCCGACACCCGCGGCGGCAGCTACTTCGAGGGGCTCGCGGCGATGCTGGACGAGCTGCGCAACAGCCGGGTCCGGCTCCGTGTGCTGTTCCTGGAGGCCGACGAGGAAGCGCTGCAGACGCGCTACAAGGAAACCCGCCGGCGTCATCCGATGTCGCCTTCTGGGAGCGTTGCGGACGGGATCGCGCGGGAACGGAGGCTGCTCGAGCCGCTGCGCGAGCGGGCCGACGCGGTGATCGACACCACCGGCCTGACCGCCTCGATGCTCCGCCGCCGGCTCGCCGACGAGATGCTGTCCGGCGAGCGCGGACGGCTCGCTGTCACATTCGAGAGCTTCGGGTTCAAGCACGGGACCGTGCGTGACCCGGACATGATGCTCGACGTGCGCTTTCTGCCCAACCCCCACTACGAGCCAGACCTCCGCCCGCTGACCGGAGCCGACCCACGAATCGTCGATTTCATCAACCGCGACGGCGCGCTGGACGCGTTCTACGAGCGGCTTTATCCGCTCCTGGACTACCTGCTGCCGCAATACCTGACCGAGGGCAAGGCACACCTGGTGGTCGCGATCGGCTGCACTGGCGGGCGCCACCGATCGGTCGCGATCGCCAACCAACTTGCCGAGCGCTACCAGGGTGAGGGGTCATATCGAGTCGAGGTCGTCCACCGGGACGTCGGCAGGCACGGATGAACGCCCACAAGCCGGGATGATCGACCATGTCGGGTTCGAGGTCGCCGACCTGGCGCGGTCGGCGACGTTCTACGACGCGGTCTTCTTCACGCTCGGAGTTCGCCGGCTGGTGGATACCGAGCACGCGATCGCCTACGGTGTCGTCCGGCCGTGTGTCTGGGTGGTGACGCGCGGTCGCTCGCCGGCTGCCGGTTACGGGCACCTTGCCCTGCGGGCCAGTGGCAGGGCGGCGGTCGACGGCGCGCACCGGGCCGGCCTGGCGGCCGGCGGCTTCGACGACGGCGCGCCCGGGCCGCGGCCTCGGTACGGGCGCGGCACCTACTCCTGCTACATGCGCGATCCCGACGGCCTGCGCGTCGAGATCGTCTCGCGGGCCTAGGCGCCAAGCTTTCGCGAGCACGCCGACAGCCGAGCGGCCTGGGGCGGCGCGCGGCGCGGCCTGACCCAGTTGGGCTCGAACGGGCAGGGCCGGCCCGGCGTCATATAGCCTTGGGGCGGCCGGAGGACTCCGGCATCCACTTTGCAGCGAGCAGCTTCCCGGAGGCACTCATGGCGGTAAGGGTCGGAATCAACGGTTTCGGGCGGATCGGGCGCAACGTGTTCCGCGCCTCGTACGAGCAGGGCGCCGAGATCGAGTGGTTGGCGATCAACGACATAGTCGATCCCCCGACGATGGCCCACCTGCTGCGCTACGACTCCAACTACGGCCCGTTCCCCGGCGAGGTCGAAGCCGCCGACGGCGCGATCGTGATCGATGGCAAGCCGATCAGGGTGCTGGGCGAGCGCGATCCGGCGGCGCTGCCGTGGTCAGAGCTCGGGGCTGAGGTCGTGATCGAGTCGACCGGTCTGTTCACGGACCGCGAGCATGCCGCCAAGCACCTCTCCGCCGGGGCTCGGAAGGTCGTGATCTCGGCCCCCGCGACCGATCCGGACGTGACGGTCGCGCTCGGCGTCAACTTCGAGCAGGCATATGATCGCGACCGCCACCAGATCATCTCGAACGCGTCCTGCACGACCAACTGCCTTGCGCCGGTCGCCAAGGTGATCCAGGACACGGTCGGGATCCGCCACGGGTTGATGACGACGATCCACGCTTACACGGCCGACCAGCGCCTTCAGGACATGCCGCACAAGGATCTGCGACGCGCGCGCGCCGCGGCGATCAACCTGATCCCGGCGACGACCGGCGCGGCCAAGGCGATTGGCCTGGTGATCCCCGAGCTGAACGGGAAGCTGCACGGATTCGCCGTGCGCGCGCCCGTCCCGACCGGCAGCGTCGTCGACTTGACGGTCGAGCTCGAACGCTCGACGACCGTGGAGGAGATCAACGAAGCGCTGAGGGCCGCCGCGAACTCGGATGCGATGGCCGCGGTCCTCGACTACACCGAGGACCCGATCGTCTCCTCGGACATCGTCAAGAACCCGGCTTCCTCGATCGTCGACGGCCAGCTTACGGCGGTGATGGACGGCACGATGCTCAAGGTGATCAGCTGGTACGACAACGAGTGGGGCTACTCGAGCCGGGTCGTGGACCTCGTTCAGAAGCTCCTGTGAAGACGCTGTCGGACCTCCACGACCTGGACGGCAGCCGGGTGCTCGTCCGGGTCGACTTCAACGTTCCCCTGAAGGACGGCGCGGTCGCCGACGACACGCGTATCCGCGCGGCTCTGCCGACGCTCCAGGAGCTGCGCAGGCGTGGTGCGAGGCTGGTGCTCGTCTCGCATCTCGGACGCCCCAAGGACCGCGAGCCGTCGCTGTCGATGGCGCCGGTCGCCACACGACTCTCGCAGCTGCTCGGCGCGACCGTCACGCTGGCGCCGGCGGTCGTCGGCCCAGAGGTCCTTGAGCAGATCGCGTCGCTGGACCGCGGCGGGGTGCTGATGCTCGAGAACGTCCGCTACGAGCCGGGGGAGACCGCAAACGACGGCGAGCTTTCGGAGCAGCTCGCCACGCTGGCCGACGTCTACGTCGACGACGCGTTCGGCGCCGCGCACCGCGCCCATGCCTCCACCGAGGGCGTCGCCCATCTGACCTCGCAACGCGCCGCGGGATTGCTGCTGCAACGCGAGGTGACTACGCTCACGAGGCTGCTCACGGACCCCAAGCGGCCGCTTGTGGCGCTCCTCGGCGGCGCCAAGGTGAGCGACAAGCTGGCGGTCATCGACCGCTTCCGCGTGCTCGCCGACACGATCCTGATCGGCGGCGCGATGGCCTTTCCGTTCCTGGCTGCACAGGGTCACGAGGTCGGCGACTCGCTGTGCTCGGCGCAGGACGTGGAGCTCGCGCGCCGGACCCTGGCGCAGTGGTCCGGGTCCCGGGCGCAGCTGCGTCTGCCCGTCGACCTGGTGGTCGCCGAGCGGCTCGCCGATGATGTGCACGCGCGGACGCTCGACAGCCTGGAGGTGCCGTACGGGATGATCGGTCTGGACATCGGGCCCCGCACCGCAGCCGCATATCGCGAGGCGATCGTCGCAGCCGGAACCGTGTTCTGGAATGGGCCCATGGGCGCGTTCGAGACAGCGCCGTTCGCGGCGGGGACTCGCGCGGTCGCCGAGGCGGTGGCCGACGCGCTAGGCACGACGATCGTCGGCGGCGGCGACTCGGCGGCAGCGCTGAGGCAGTTCGGGCTGGACGGGGCGGTCACGCATCTCTCGACCGGCGGCGGCGCCGCACTCGAGCTGATCGAGGGCAAGACCCTCCCCGGGGTCGAGGTCCTGGCGTGAACGAGTCCGGTACACGCACGGTGCTGATCGCCGGCAACTGGAAGATGCACAAGACGATCGCTGAAGCCGAGCGGTTCGCAGCCGCCCTGCTGCCGCGCGTCTCAGCGATCGACGCGACGGACATCGCGGTCTGTGCTCCGTTCCTCGCGCTGGCGGCGCTTGTCGACTCGACTCGCGGCTCGCGCCTGCAGGTGTACGCGCAGAACGTGCACCACGCGTCCGAGGGCGCCTACACCGGCGAGGTCGCGCCGCAGATGCTCGCGGAGGTGGGCGTCCACGGCGTCGTGCTCGGACATTCAGAACGACGCGAGCAGTTCGGCGAGACCGATCGGGCGCTCGCGCTCAAGGTCCCCGCCGCGCTCGAGCTTGGGATCATCCCGCTGCTGTGCGTCGGCGAGACCGAGGAGGAGCGTGAGCGGGGGGATACCGAGCGCAAGCTGCGCCATCAGGTCAAGGAGGATCTCGGCCGCGTGCCGACCGAGCGCCTCGGCGACGTGGTGATCGCCTACGAGCCGGTCTGGGCGATCGGAACGGGCCGGGTGGCGACGCTCGAGCAGGTGCAGGAGGCGGTCGCGTTCGTGCGCGCCCTGGTCGGGGACCGCGATCCCGATCAGGCGCAGCGCACCCGCGTACTGTACGGGGGCAGCGTCAAGCCCGAGAACGCCGCCGAGCTGCTGGCGCTCCCCGACGTCGACGGCGCGCTCGTCGGCGGCGCGAGCCTTGACCCCGACTCGTTTCAGGCGATCATCGACGCAGTCGCCTAGGCGAGGGTGTGACGCTCGCTCCGGGTCCGAAGCAGCTCCCCGTGCCGGCATGCACGCTGGTCGTGCTCGACGGCTGGGGCCTGGCACCCGCCGGCCCGGGCAACGCGATCTCAATCGCCGCTACCCCCGTGTTCGACGAGCTGTGGAACAGCTACCCCCACACGACGCTGAACGCCTGCGGCCGCGCCGTCGGGCTGCCCGAGGGGCAGATGGGCAACTCGGAGGTCGGTCACCTCAACCTCGGCGCCGGCGCCGTCGTCCTCCAGGACCTGACCCGGATCGACGAGGCCGTGGCTCACGGCGAGCTGGCCTCCAACCCGGCTCTGCGAGCGCTGTTCACCGCCACGGAACGGGTGCACCTGATCGGGCTCGTGTCCGACGGCGGCGTCCACTCTGGACTGCGCCACCTCCGGGCGTTGGTACGCCTCGGCGCCGAGCTGGGGGTACGCGACCTGATCCTGCACGCGTTCACCGACGGCCGCGACACGCTCCCGCATTCGGGTGCCGGCTTTCTGGCGGAGGTCGCCGGCTGGATGCGCGAATCCGGCTGCGGGCGGATCGGCACGGTGGTGGGGCGCTATTACGCGATGGACCGCGACCGCCGCTGGGAGCGTGTCCAGCTGGCCTATGACCTGCTGGTCCACGGCCGCGCTGCTCACACCGCCCAAACCGGCGAGCAGGCCGCGCGCGACGCCTACGAGCGGGGTGAAACGGACGAGTTCATCACCCCCGTACGGGTGGGCCCCGACGCGCGGATCCGTTCCGACGACGCCGTGTTCGCGTTCAACTTCCGTCCGGACAGGATGCGCGAGATCACCCGGGCGCTGGCCGACCCCGGCTTCGACGAGGTGGATCGCGACGGCGAGGCGACAGTCGGCCGCTACGTGACGATGACGGAGTACGAGGAGGGGTGGAGATATCCGGTCGCGTTTGCGCCTGAGCGCCCCCAGGCGACGCTCCCGGCTGTGATCGCCGCCCACGGCAGGCGCCAGCTTCACGTCGCCGAGACCGAGAAATACCCGCACGTCACGTACTTCTTCGGAGGCGGCGACGAGGCGCCGCGCGTCGGCGAGCGCCGCGAGTTGGTTCCGTCCCCGCGGGACGTCCCGACCTACGACCACAAGCCGGCGATGAGCGCTCGCGAGGCCGCGCACGCGTTCGCGCTCGCCTGGGGCGAGGACCGTCCCACATTCGGGATCATCAACTTCGCCAACGCCGACATGGTCGGACACACGGGCGTGATCGCCGCCGCCGTCGCCGGCGTCGAGACCGTCGACGCCTGCCTGCGCGAGGTGGTGCAGGCTGTCCACGCGACAGGCGGCGCCTGCGTCATCACTGCCGACCACGGCAACGCCGACAACATGCTCGAGCCTGACGGCAGCCCCAACACCGCCCACTCGCTGAACCCGGTGCCGCTGATCGTCACCGTGCCGGGCCTGGGCCTGCGTGCCGGCGGGACGCTCGCGGACGTCGCGCCGACGGTCCTCGAGCTGCTCGCCTTCGAGCAGCCGGTCGCGATGAGCGGTGTGTCGTTGCTGCGCGCCGGCGCATCGCCGTAGCGCCGGCGCGCCGCTTTTCGGGGCCGGCCCGCCGCGGTAGCCTCAGGTGCGTAGTCAGCCTCAGGGCCCGTAGGAGCGACGGATCACACGCTCTGGGGCGCGAACACCTCCGCGAGCGCTTTGCCGGCCAGCTCCACGACCTCGAGGTCGTGCACGTCTGGGATCGAGATCGTCAACCCCTCGATCCCCACCTCCGCGAACGACGCCGCCCACTCGGCCAACTCGTCCCCTTCGCCGACGGTCGCGGCCTCCAGCCGTTCGCGCGGGAGCCCGGCGGCCGCGAGCCGTTCGATCTTCGCGTGCGCCGCCTCGTGGGTGTCTCCAATCAGGACGACACCGATCTTCGTCTTCGTGATCTCCGCTGGGTCGCGGCCGACATCCTCGCAATGGCGCTCGAGCACGTCGAGCTTGTGGCGGACCGTGGCCGGGTCGCCGAACAGGTTGCAACCGTCTGCGTACGTGGCCACCAGGCGCAGCGTCTTGCGCTCGCCGCCGCCGCCGATCAGGATCGGAATGTCGCCCCGCAGCGGCTTTGGGTTGTTGTATGCGCCCTCCACGCTGAAGTGTTTGCCTGCGTAGCTGGCGCGCTCCTGCGTGAGCATCGCCCGGATCACCCGCAACGCGTCCTCGAGCATCTCGAAGCGCACCTTCAGCGGCGGAAACTCATATCCGTAGGCACGGTGCTCGTCCTCGAACCAAGCTGCGCCGAGCCCAAGCCACGTACGCCCCCCCGAGATCACGTCGAGCGTCGTCGTGACCTTCGCCAGCAACGCGGGGTTGCGATACGTGACGGCGCCCACCAGCGATCCGAGGGTGACGGTCGAGGTTCTCGCAGCGAGCCCCGCGAGGATCGTGTTGGCCTCGAACATCCAGTTCTCCGGCGGTCCGACCCCGCGGATCTGGTGCAGGTGATCCATCACCGAGATCGAGCTGAAGCCCGACCGTTCGGCCGTCTGGGCGATCTCGACGAGATGGTCGAAGACCTCGTCGGGCCCGACGCCGGGAAAGTTGAAGTTGGGGAGGTGCAGGTCAAGTGTGATCGGTGCGCGCATGGATCACACGCTACACGTGCAGAGCCTCGGCGGCTACCGTCCCGGTATGGAGGCCGCGGATGCGCGCGCACGGTTCGAAACGGTGCCCGTCGCGCGCCTGGCGACGATCGGGCCCCACGGCGCGCCGCACCTGGTGCCGATCACGTTTGCGCTTCTCGGCGAGGGGACGATCGTGACGGCCGTCGATCACAAACCAAAGCGCACGCCGGCGCTCCAGCGACTTCGGAACATCGAGGCCGATGCCCGCGTGAGCGTGTTGGCCGACCACTATGACGATGACTGGTCGGCGCTGTGGTGGGTGCGCGCCGATGGCACGGCGACGGTGCACGGCGCCCGCCAGTTGCCCGCCCAGCGCGCGGCCGCGCTCGCCGCGCTGGCCGCGCGATACACCGCGTACCGCGAACAGCCACCGACCGGGCCGCTGATCACGGTCCTCGTGCATCGCTGGTCTGGCTGGACCGCTCGCTGACAGGGATCCGCCTGGGGCGGGAAGGAATCTCAAGCTCGCGTCGTCGTGTGTTGTGAGCGCTGGCAAAAAGAGTACCGGCGCACCGGCAGTCTCACCAAAGGCTCGATGACAGTGGCTTACTATCGCTTTGTGGCGTCGATCTGGCGTGGCACATAACGGTCACGGACTGACCGCCAGTAACTGACTCAATCATCCAGAGGAGTGAAATGACTATGCATTCAAGGCCCGCAAGCGCGGGCACGGATATAGCTGCGCCTCAATCTGCGGACCAGTTGCAGAATGTATGGAACCGCGTCGTCGGACGGCGGGCGTTTCTGCGCAGCGCCGGGCTGGCGAGCGCCGTGGCGCTGCCCGCTTCGGGAGCGTTGGCGGCGACCGCCGCCGCCCACGGGGCTCACGCGGCAGATGCCCCGCCGACCGCAGGGGACTTCGCGATCCTGCGCTTCCTGTGTGCGGCGGAGATCATCGAGAGCGACCTGTGGGAACAG
>Ga0075021_10001513_pt1 | contig 11944 bp, 8 predicted proteins | sample ColStrG_CSR_2012_FD_72749 | JGI IMG/M metagenome (GOLD analysis project Ga0075021, IMG submission 72749) | Freshwater sediment microbial communities in response to fracking from Pennsylvania, USA - Cold Stream Run_MetaG_CSR_2012 | ecosystem: Environmental > Aquatic > Freshwater > Creek >...
GGCTTCGAGTCGAACGAGCGGCTCGAGTTCCTCGGCGACGCCGTGCTCGGGTTGGTCGTGACCTCGCACGTCTACGCCGAGTTCCCCGACATGCCCGAGGGAGAGCTGGCCAAGGTGCGCGCCTCAGTGGTGAGCGCGGCGACCATGGCCGAGGTGGCCGCCGAGGTGGGCCTCGGCGACGTCTTGGCGCTGGGCAAGGGCGAGGCGGCCAGCGGAGGGAGCGAGAAGCCTTCCATCCTGGCCGATGGCATGGAAGCGGTGATCGGTGCGGTGTACCTCGATCAAGGGTGGGCCGCCACCCGCGAACTGGTGCTGCGCCTAGTTGGGGACCGCATCGACACGGCGGCCGAGGGGCCCGGCGGACACGACTTCAAGACCCAACTTCAGGAGCTGGCGGCCCGCGAGTACGAAGAACTGCCCGCCTACGATCTGCGCGACGAGGGACCTGACCACGCCAAGCGCTTCTTTGCCAGCGTGTCGGTCCGCGGGCGTCAGGTCGGCCAAGGTGAGGGTCACAGCAAGAAGGTGGCCGAGCAGGCCGCGGCCCGCGCCGCGTGGCACCAGTTGACCCGTGAGCTTGACGGGGTCAGCCGAGCCGAACGACTGGCGCCGACCCATCCCGTCAATGGGCCGGCCGATCGCGACGGCCCACGGACCGCTGACCCGTTTGATCTTCCCAGGCCCGATCGGGCCGAACCCCGCCCTGCCGTCGCCGGCCGGGCTCGAGAGAGTGAGTCGCACGATGCCTGAACTGCCCGAGGTGGAAACCATCCGGCGCGAGCTCGAGCGCGAGGCGGTGGGGAAGAAGATCAAGGCGGTGGAGGTCCACGGCACCCGGACCGTCCGCCGTCAGACGAAGAAGGCCTTTGCGTCCAAGCTCGACGGCGTGAAGATCACCGGCGTCGAACGTAAGGGCAAGTACCTACTCGTCCGCCTCGATAGTGGCGACGTCCTGATCGTCCACCTGCGGATGAGCGGCCAACTGTTGCGGGCGGCAGCCAAGGACCCGGTGCCGAAGCACACCCACGTCATCATCACGTTCACCGTGGGCGGTCAGCTCCGTTTTGTCGATCCGCGCACGTTCGGCGAGATGTTCGTCGCCTCGCCGGAGACGATCAACGAGGACGTGCCGGAGCTGGCTGAGCTGGGCTTCGACCCCGTCGAGCAACCGGTGTCGTGGCAGACGTTCGGCCAGTTGCTGCGCAACCACAAGATGAAGCTCAAGGCGTTCCTCACCGACCAGACCATCATCGCCGGACTGGGCAACATCTACGCCGACGAGATCCTGTTCACCGCGGGCCTTCGCTACGACCGGATGACCGACTCGCTGTCCACCCAGGAGATCCGCCGCCTGTACCGCTCGGTGGTGGAGACCCTCCACGACGCCATCAAGTACGGGGGCTCGACGCTGTCTGACGAGCAGTACGTGGACCTCAACGGCAAGCCCGGGGAATACCAGGAACACCACAAGGTGTACGACCGGGAGAAGCTGCCCTGCTTCCGCTGCCGCCGGGCCAACATCTCCAAGGCCAAGTTCGCCGGTCGCTCGACCTATTACTGCGAGCTCTGCCAGGTGTGAGCCATGAACCGTTGCCAGATCGCCACCCACTAGGGTCGGGCCACCAAATCACCGCGGAGTAGGTGTGTATCTCAAGTCCTTGACCCTCAAGGGGTTCAAGTCGTTCGCTGACGCGACGACCCTCGACCTCGAACCGGGCGTCACCGTGGTGGTGGGGCCCAACGGAAGCGGCAAATCCAACGTGGTCGACGCCATCGGTTGGGTGCTCGGCGCGCAGGCCCCCAGCGCCGTCCGCTCGCAGAAGATGGACGACGTGATCTTTGCCGGCACGGCCAAACGCAGCTCGCTGGGCCGGGCCGAGGTCTCGCTCACCGTCGACAACTCGTCGGGCATGTTGCCTATCGAGTTCAACGAGGTGACCATCACCCGGACGCTGTTCCGCAGCGGCGACAGCGAGTACGCCCTCAACGGCATCCCCTGTCGGCTGTTGGACATCCAGGAGTTGCTGAGCGACAGCGGGGTCGGGCGTCAACAGCACGTCATCATCAGCCAAGGCCAGATCGATGCCGTCCTGAACGCTCGACCCGAGGAGCGGCGCTCCATCATCGAGGAAGCAGCGGGCGTCTTGAAGTTCCGGCGCCGCAAAGAAAAGAGCGAGCGGCGTCTCGAAGCCACCGAAGGCAACCTGACCCGCCTGCAGGACCTGCTGCGTGAGGTGCGACGCCAGCTTCGCCCTCTCGAGCGTCAGGCGGACGCCGCCCGTCGCCACGGTGACGTGGTGGCCGAGCTCCAGGCGCTCCGGATCCACGTGGCCGGGCGGGAGTTGGCGGGCCTGCGCACCCGACTGGATGGGGCGGCCCAACGCCGCGTCGAACTGGGCGCCGCCGATCGGGATCTCAAGTCCGAGCTGGCCCGACTCGACACTTCGGTGATGGCCACTGAAGCCACGCTCACGGCCATGGGCGGCGACGATTTGGGCGATTCCCTGGCCCAGTTCGAGTCGTTGTTCGAAAAGGCCCGTGGCCTGGCCTCGCTGCTGACGGAACGTCGCCGTGGCATCGACCGCGACCGGGGCGCCTTCGTCGACCAAGGCGTGATCGCCACCCTCGAAGCGGAGTCGGCCCGACTGCAGGCCGAACTCCGCGAAGTCGAGGAGGAGGCGGCCGTCCTGGCGCCGCTGGTCGAGGAGTTCGCCGCGGCCGAGCAGGCCCTGGCTCAGGAACGTGAGCGCTTCGAGATCGATTGGGCCGAAGGGGTGATCGCCCCGAGCGGCCAGGCCGCCGAGGTGCGAGGCGAATTGGCCGCGCTGCGTCAAGGGGTCGAGCGGGGCAGTGGTGAGATGGCTCGGATGCGCGCCCGCCTCGACGTGCTCAACGACAAGTCCGTCCGTTTGGCCGAGGAAGCCGACCGTCTGCGAGTGGAGATCGGAGCGGCCGAGGAAGCCGAACTGCCACTGGTCGAGGCTCTCGACGGCGCCGAGCACTATCGGGCGGAGGCCGAGGCGTCCCTGGCTCAGGCCGAGGCCGCCCATCGGGCCAGCGAGTCCGATCACCATGCCTGGCTGGCCCGCGCCGATGCGCTGGCGCTGGCGCTCGACGAGGCGCGCTCACGCGCCGGGGCCGAGCGGTTGGCCGACGTCGATGGTGTGTTGGGCACCTTGTTGGACCTCGTCGAGGTCGATGCCGGCTGGGAGGCAGCCTTCGAGGCGGCCGCCGGTGAGGCCTTGGCCGCCGTCGTCGTCGACGGCGTCGACGCCGCTCGACGGGCGTTGGAGACACTGCACGGCGAGGCCATCTCCGGTGCGGTGCTGGCCCTCAGCGCCGGGGGGATGAGCCGTCCGGCACCGGCCGTGGGAGAGCCCCTGCGCCGCCATGTTCGGGGCGCCCGCCCTGGCGTCGACGGCTTGCTCGACGCGTTGGTTGGTTCGGCGGTAGTCATCGACGGAACGTGGGCGGCCGCCGTCGACGCGGCATTGGCCCACCCCGATTCCGTCGTCGTGACTCCCGGCGGCGACCGGTTTGGGCTGAGTGGTTGGCGGGTGGGTGCCGCCGGCGCCGCCGGTGCGACCGGCGCGGCCCTCGAGGAGGCTCGCAAACGCTCGCTCGAGGCCGACCACGTCGTCACCGCCGCCGCTGAGCGACTCGGCGTTGCTCGCCAGGCCCTGGACGAGGCCCGACGCGCCGAGGACGAGCTGTCGCGTCAGCTGGATGGCAACGACGGCCGGCTGGCGGCCGGGGGAGACGGGCTGCAACGGGTCGAGACCGACCGTCGTGACGCGTCGACCGAGGCCGAGGCGCTCCAGACCCATCTCGATGAACTCGCAGCCCGTGTGGCTCGTGAGCAAGAACGGATCGCCGAGCTCGAAGCCACGCTTCCCAGCCTCGAAGCCGCCGAGATGGCCACGGCCGAGCGCGGTCGAGCCATGGGCGAGGCCCGGTCCCGGCTCGAGGAGCGAGCGGCCGAGGTCGGTTCGCTGCGCACCGACATCGAGGTGCGAGGGGCCGGCGTCGGCGAGCGCCGCGAGTTCCTCCAGCGCCGATTCACCGAAGTGGAACAACGCTTGACGGGGGCGGCGGAAGAACGGGCCGCAGCCGAGGAGCGCCGTGTCGAGCTAGATCAACGCCAGTTGGCCACCGACCGCTTGATCTCCCTCGTGGCCGAGCGGCTGACCGTGGTGGAACACGAGCTTGGGGGCCTCCGGGAGCGTCGTCGTCGCCAGAGCGAGGCGGCACGCGAGGTGGCGGCCGAGCTCGATCGCCTTCGCAAGGCCCGGGTGGAGGCAGAGCGGAACCTGAGCGAGGTCCGCGAGCGTGAGCAGCGCCTGGAGATCGACGACGCGGAGACCCGGCTGCGCATCGAGACCGCGGTCGAGTCGATGCGCCGCGATCTCGACTGCGAGCCCGACACCGCCATGGCCACCGAGCGGCCCCCGCTGGCCGACGGCGCCACCCCCGCCGGGCGTATTCGTGAGCTCGAACGTGACCTGCGGATCATGGGCCCGATCAACCCGCTCGCCCTCGAGGAGTTCGAGGCGTTGACCGAACGCCACGAGTTCCTCCAACAACAACTCGATGACGTGAAGGAATCGCGACGCGAGTTGGCCAAGATCATCAAAGCCATTGATGGTGAGATCGTCAATGTGTTCGCCGCCGCCTACGCCGATGTCGCCCAGAACTTCGAGCATCTGTTCGACACCCTTTTCCCTGGCGGCAAGGGCCGGTTGCGTCTCACCGACCCCGACAACCTCCTCGACACCGGCATCGAGGTCGAGGCCCGTCCCTCGGGCAAGAACGTCCGGAAACTGTCGCTCCTCTCCGGTGGGGAGCGTTCCCTCACCGCCCTGGCCTTCCTGTTCGCGGTGTTCCGCAGCCGGCCGTCGCCGTTCTACGTGATGGACGAGGTCGAGGCGGCCCTCGACGACGTCAACCTTCACCGGTTCCTGGGGCTTGTGGCTGAGTTCCGCAACGACGCCCAGCTCATCATCGTGAGCCACCAGAAGCGCACCATGGAGGCCGCCGACTGTCTCTACGGCGTCACCATGCAACCGGGTGGTTCTTCTCGGGTGGTCAGCGAGAAGGTCGGCTCGGGCGCCTAGCCGTTCTCGTCGTGTCCAACCAGGTCACCCAGGTCGTGGGTGATCACCCGACCGACGTGTCCGGCCGTGCGCAGGAGCTCCCACTTGTCGCCCAGGTCGAGGGAACCGAGCGTTGGATTGCAATCGTCGAGCGTCCAGCCGAGCGCGTCGTGGCGTCGATCCACCTCGGCCAGCGCCGCCGTGAATCCGTGGGCCTCGGCCCGAGTGGTCAGCCACGTGCGCATGTTGGACCAACCCACGAGGAAGTCATGGCGGCGGAAGTCCTCGTCCACGAAGCCACCGAAATGGAAGAGGAAGTCGCCGGCCAGCCGGTCGCTGACCGGCGGCGAATCTCCGTCGAGGAGCGGTGACACCATCTCGACCCGGGCTGGTCGCTTGTCCTTCAGTCCGCTGGCCCGCGTCAACAGGTCGCTCACCGCGGTCGCGAACTCGCCCTTGATGGGGTCGGCCGCGACCTCGCCGGTCGGTTCGGGTGTCGCCGTGCCGTGGTGGTGAGCGCGTAGACGGAGATGGTCGCTGTCCATGGTGCCGGCCGCCTGGCCCAGGCGCTGGCGAACGGCCGCCTCCACCGCCGGTCGGTTGGCGGGATCAACCGCCGCTAGCGCCGTGTCCAGCGCGTCGGCCAGGGCCTCGGCGGCGGCATCGGTCCAACGGATGCGGCTGTTCGTCTTCTCCAGCAACAAGAGGTCGTCGTAGACTGACTGCTCCCCCTTCAGATTGAACACATCGAAGAGGGTGAACGTCCACCGCGGCTTCGTCTCCGGGTCCCACCAGCGGCCGTTGAAGTCGACGGTGGCCGGTTGAGGCTCGACCAGTACGAACAGACGCTCGTCGGTGGCGAGGTCGCCGACCTGGGGATCGGCCTCGGCCTCCACGACGAGATCGATGGCTCGCCCGAACGGTTGGTTGTCGATCGTGCCGCCGTCGGTGTACCAGAGCATCCACTGCTCGTCCTGGCTGCGATCGGGTCGGATAGGCGGAGCAATGATGTGGTTCGCTTCGTAGTCGGCCCGATCCGCGGTTCGATCGAGGCGGGAGGGCGGGAAGCCCAGGGCATTGGCGGCCGAGGCCAGCGCCGGTTCGCCGGCCCCCGCGAAGCCGTCGTCGGCATCGTTGGCCGCAAAGGTATGGCTCCACCAATCCAGGTGGGTCAAGGCGTTGAACCACGGTTGGTTGGCGTCCAAGCTGGGCAGCCGGTAGGCCAAGCCGCCGAGGCTGGCCAGAGCCATCGAGATCCGCACGGAGTCGCCCTGGCGGTACGAGTCGGCGGCGCCGTCGGGTACCGAACCGGACGGGCTCAGGAGGTCGCGTGCCAGTGCCCGTAGCGGCTCAGGATCCAGTACCGACGCCGTGGTGTGGCTGCGGAGCGAGGCCAGGGAGTCGGCCTCGACCCAGGCCTTCACCATGAGGTCCACCGGATCCGCGCCCCGGAGCAGAGCCCGGGCGGCCAGCACCCCCGTGAGGGCACCGGCCGAGGCGGTGGCCATGGCATCGATGAGCAACTGCCCGTCGCTGTGTTGAGCGGCGACCAGGAGGGCGGCCAGGGCGCCACCGTGGTAGGCGCCGAGCGACACGGCGCCGGGGAGCGTGAGGGCCAGGCGGAGTCGTGGCGTGGGGGCAGGGGGAGCAGCGGGGGTCATGGTGCGAGCCATGATGCCTCAGCGTTCAGGGAAGGCGCTGGAACCAGATCAGGCTGAGCCCACCGGTGATGAGCATGAACACGAGGGCACCTCCGATGAACCAGGTGGAGATCTCGTGTTGCTCGGTTACGAAGCCGACCGAACTCCCGATGTTGTCGTACACCTGCTTGAGCTGGCCCTCGGATGCCGCGGAATAGAACGTGCCACCGGTGGCCGAAGCGATGGACTTCAGCGCCTCTTTGTCCACCGGCACGGGGATGGGGAACGGCTCCTGGGGAATGGTGATGGTTCCGGCATCGGTCCCGAAGGCAATGGTGGACACGGGGACGTTGGCTTGCTTGGCCGCGGCCACGGCCGAGTCGTTCGGACGCCCGTCGGTCGTGGTTCCGTCCGTCATCAACACGATGCGGGCCGGTACCTCGGTGCCATCGCTGGCGGGCACCTGCTTGAGCGCGTCGAGGCTGGTGAAGATGGCTTCGCCGATGGCGGTGCGTTCACCGAGCTGCGCGTCGTCGATCGCCCGCTTGACCGCCTCACGATCGGTGGTGGGTGTGACTCTCAGGGACGCGTTGCCGTTGAAGGTCACGAGCCCGACATTGATCCGACTGGGGAGTTGTTCCACGAACGCCTTGGCCGCGGACTGAGCCGCCTCGATCCGCGTGGGTGACACGTCGGTGGCCTCCATCGACAACGAGGTGTCGAGGGCCAGCATGATCGTGGCCCGCTCCCGGGGGACCTTCACGTCCCGCGCCGGCTGGGCGAAGCCGAGGATCAGCGTCGACATGGCCAGCAGGAAGAGCGCGGCCGGCACGTGGCGCCGCCACCCGGGGCGTTTGGGCGCGACCTGGTCGAGCAGGGCGATGTTGGTGAATCGGAGCGTGTAGCGACGACGTCGCGTCTGGGCGACGACGTAGATCACGGCGAGTGCGCCGGCCGCAGCCAGGAGCCAGAGTCGTTCGGGGGTCAGGAAGGTCATGAAGGAATCCTCGAGAGGGATTGGAGCCGCTCGCGACGCCAGGCGACGAAGCGCACCAGGTCGAGCAGCCAGTCGTGGTCAGTTCGGAGCACCAGATGGTCGGCGCCGGCGCTGCGGATGCGCCCGGCGATCTCGGCCCGCTGGGCGGCGGCGGCTTCGGCGTAGCGGCTGCGCGTCTTGGCGTTGCTGGTTTGCACCTCGCGTATGGCGCCGGTTTCGGGATCGACGAGTTCGAGCAGGCCCACATCGGGGAGCTCGAGTTCGCGAGGATCGACGACCTCGACGGCCAGCACTTCGTGGCGAGCACCGAGCACGCGTAGCGGGCGCTCCCATTCGTCGCCAGCCAGGAAATCCGAGACCACGACGACGAGGCCCCGGCGGCGCGTGGCGGTGGCCAGGCGGCGGAGCGCTCCGGACAGGTCGGAGGCGCCCGGGTGGTCGGTCTTCGCCGCCACCAGGGCCCGGTGCAGCAGCCCCTGGAGGTTGGCCCGTCCTCCCCGGGCGGGCAGGGTGACCGCGTGCTCGCCTTCGAGCACGACGGCGCCGATCCGGTTCCCAGTCCGTTGGGTCAAGAAGCCCACCGCGGCCATGGCGGCGAGGGCAAGATCCCGTTTCTCGCAGTCGGCGGTGCCGAAGGCGAGGCTGGCCGAGAAATCGGCCAGGATCCAGGTCTCCAGCTCGCGATCCGCGATGGTTTGGCGGATGTGAGGTTCCTGCGTGCGAGCCGTCACGTTCCAATCGATGCGCCGCACGTCGTCGCCAGGGGCGTAGGGACGGGTCTCGCCCGGTTCGCTGCCATGGCCGGGGACGAGTCCCCGATAGTCACCCTGCAACAAGCCATCGAGGCGTCGCGTGACGGTGAGCTCGAGCCGGCGGAGGACCTCCGACGAGGGACCGGTGGCAATGCTCGGGGGTCGGTTGTCGCGGGTCTGGGTGTGGATCGCCTGATTGGCGGCAATCGGCGGCCGCGTGCCGTCGGGCGGACCACTCGGTGGCCCACTCGACCGTGTCACTCCGGAGGGGTGGAGAGGATCGGTCACGAGGTGGGCGCGGCGAAGGGAGTGGTGGCCGACGGGGGAGGAGGCGGTGTGGGTGCCGCGGCGGCCGAGGCCGATGACTGTTCCTGCGACGGTGAGACGCGGGGCGCGGGAACCGTGGCCAGCAGACGGGCGAGGAGGTGGTCGACGGTCAGACCCTGGGCGAGCGCCTCATAGCTCAGCACGAGCCGATGACGCAGCACGTCCGGGGCGATGTCATAGACATCCTGGGGGAGGGCGTAGGTGCGACCCCGAAGCAGGGCCAGCGAGCGGGCCGCCGCCACCAGGCCGAGGCTGGCGCGGGGGCTGGCACCGAAGGCCAGCAGCTCCTCGAGCTCGGGCAGGTTGAATTGTCCGGGATTACGCGTCGCTAGGACGAGGCTCACCGCGTACTCGACGACGCCGTGATCGACGTAGATTTCGTCGGCCAGGCGTTGGAGGGCCATGAGCTCGTCGAGGGTGAGGACGGGCTGGGCGTGGGGAGGGTTCACGCCCATCCGATGCACGATCTCGATCTCCTCGGCGGGAGTCGGGTAGCCGATGACGATCTTCATGAGGAAGCGGTCGCGCTGGGCCTCGGGCAGGGCGTACACACCCTCGCTTTCGATCGGGTTCTGGGTGGCGAGCACCAGGAACGGGGTCGGAACGTCGAACGTCTCGCCCCCGATGGACACGTGGTGCTCGGCCATGACCTCGAGCAATGCCGACTGCACCTTGGCGGGGGCCCGGTTGATCTCGTCGGCCAGGACGAAGTTGGCGAAGATCGGGCCGAGCTCGACATCGAAGCGCTCGGTCGAGGCCCGGTAGATGCGGGTGCCGGTGATATCGGCCGGCAGCAGGTCTGGCGTGAACTGCAGGCGGGTGTACGTGCCCCCCACGACGGTGGAAAGCGTCTCGGCGGCCAGCGTCTTGGCCAAGCCGGGCACGCCCTCCAAGAGGGCGTGGCCCCCGGAGAGCAGGCAGACCATCAGGCGCTCGATGGCGCGGTCTTGGCCCACGATGACTTTTTTCACCTCAAAGATGGCTTGCTCGAGGCGGGCGGGTGACACGGACGGTGGCGTCGGGGTGGGGTCGCTCATCGGCGGCTGCTCCTGAAGATCGGTCATAGGTGGGCACAAAACCACATCGCGCCGAAGGTCAACATAAAGCCACGGTCGTGGGTTGAGACCCACCCTGTGCCCTTGTCCGCGAGATCGACACTACGTTTCGAGCTGTGCGTGTGCTCGTGGTGGACGACGAGGTCGAGTTGGCCGATGCCGTGGCTCGAGGTCTGCGCCGTGAGGGATACGCCGTGGACGTGGCCTACGACGGCTCCGACGCCATCGACAAGCTCATGATCAACGAGTACGACCTCGTGTGCCTGGACGTGACGATGCCGGGGATCGACGGCCGCGAGGTCTGCCGGCGCATCCGATCGGACCTGGGCCTCGAACCACCGCCCCGGGTGCTCATGCTGACGGCCCGCGACTCTCTTGAGGACCGAGTGGCCGGCCTCGATGACGGCGCGGACGACTACCTGGTCAAGCCCTTTGCCTTTCCGGAGCTCCTGGCCCGAGCTCGTTCGCTCCTGCGCCGACAGGCGGCCACCACGACGTCGGTGTTGGTGGTCGGCGATCTCGAACTCGACGTCGCTCGCCACAGTGCCTGTCGGGGCGAACGCACGCTTGACCTGACGGCCAAGGAGTTCGCCCTCCTCCACTACTTCATGGCCCACGCGGGCGACGTGTTATCCCAGGAGACGCTGCTGGAACATGTCTGGGATGAACACGCCGACCCGTTCACCAACACCGTGCGGGTTACCGTCGGCACCTTGCGGCGCAAGCTGGCGGTGGCCGACGAGGAACAGGTGATCGACACCGTGGTCGGGCGTGGCTATCGGTTGCGAGACGAGCCATGAGCATTCGCCTACGACTGGCCCTCATCTATTCGCTGGTGTTGTGCATCCTGGCGGCGTTGGCCGTCGGTGCCATCTACCTCGCCTTGGCCCACGCCGTCGACAGCTCTCCCATCTACTCCCGGGCGGTGCCGGTGGCGACCCCCGACGGCATCGTGGTGCAGCGAGAGACGTTCAAGACGGTCGAGCGGGTCGTCAATGAGGCCACGCTTCAGAAGCTGCGCAACTACTCGTTGAGCGCGGTACTGATCCTTTTTGTCGCCAGCGTGGGTGTGGGGTGGGCGGTGGCCGGCTACGTGCTGCGCCCCATCGGCCGGATCACCGGAGTGGCGCGGGAGATCTCTGCCACCGATCTGTCCCGGCGTATCGATCTCGCCGGGCCCGATGACGAGCTCCATCAGTTGGCCGACACGTTCGACCAGATGCTGGGGCGCCTTGATGCCGCGTTCGACGGTCAGCGTCAGTTCATCCAAGAGGCGTCGCATGAGCTGCGTAATCCCCTCGCGGTGATTCGAACCAACCTCGAGGTCACCCTCAGCGATCCTGACGCGACGGCTGATGATTTTCGGCACACGGCTGAGGTGGTCGAGCGGTCCAGCGAGCGGATGACGCGGTTGGTCGACGATCTCCTGCTCTACGCCCGCAACGAGACCCCCGCCCTCGAACGCCGACCCCTCGATGCGGCCAGCCTGGTGCACGAGGCCGCTGAGGAGTTTCGGGCGTCAGCCGAAGCGCGTCACCTCCGCATCGACAGCGCCGCTACCAGCGGCCTGCTCGTCACCGGGGACCGTCATGCGCTGCGCCAGGCGTTGGCCAACCTCCTGGCCAACGCCGTCCGGCTCGCCCCGGCGGGCTCAGCGGTCACGGTTCGGGCCGGACGCGAGGGGGCCTGGGTGTGGCTGGCCGTCGATGACCAAGGGCCGGGCATAGATGCTGAGGAACAAGCCTTCGTCTTCCAACGATTTTGGCGGGGGACGACCGACGGCACTACCAGCGAGCGCCGTAGCGGCCTCGGTCTCACCATCGTGCGCCAAATCGCGGAGGCCCACGGGGGCGAGGTGAAGCTCGTCTCCGCCGTCGGCGTGGGCTCCACGTTCGCCATCTGGCTCCCGGCCCAGCTGAGTCCAGGTGCCGGTCCGCCGGGCGTGTCTCTCGATCCTGAACGGGTCGGCGAGGGTGAATCTGAGGCTTAGCTTCGCTTTACCCGGTGATCCGTATGGTCGTCCACAGATCACCCTCCCCCTCGTTTGAAGGAAGCCTTACGTGACGACACCCTGGGATGT
>Ga0075021_10001514_pt1 | contig 11943 bp, 10 predicted proteins | sample ColStrG_CSR_2012_FD_72749 | JGI IMG/M metagenome (GOLD analysis project Ga0075021, IMG submission 72749) | Freshwater sediment microbial communities in response to fracking from Pennsylvania, USA - Cold Stream Run_MetaG_CSR_2012 | ecosystem: Environmental > Aquatic > Freshwater > Creek >...
GAATTTGCTCCCGTCGCCGAGCCGCTCTCGCTTCCAGTCTGCGGAGACGTTCGTCCGCCGGACGCCCTGCTTACTCCCGACCCCACGCTTCAGCCGCAGGACGACGATTCAAGTGCGCGTCAGCTTCATTGTGGGTTCCGATGGGCATGTGCACAGTGCCTTCATCCTCGATAGCGGCGGGTCCAGCAAAGACCAGTTGATCCTTGGCGCGGTTGGCCATTGGCGATATCGTCCCGCACTCTGCAACGGAGTTCCCACCGATTCTGAAGCCCGCGTGCGATTCACGCTCCGCTAAATCGAGAGTTTCTCCTACAATGTCATCGGTGAGGTGGACGTGAGTCTAGAGAAGCCGAATCCTGCAAAGGCAGAAAACGATCAACCCGGCGAGAACCGCGAGCTGGAGGATTTTTTTCAGCGGCTCCCAGCCAATTTTCGCTGGCCGAAACCGAACGACGAGGCGATTGCCGCGGCCATGGAAGCGATCCAGCGGATGTCCGGCGGTGTGGCCGGTTCCGAACTCGCGGTTGGCGACGGTGAGGACTCGGGCAATGCCTGCGTCGGCTGCGGCGGTTTGATGCCGGTGGGGGCTCGCTTCTGCGTTTGGTGCGGCATGCCCAAACTGTCGGCCGCATCGGAAGATTCGGGTGCGGGATCTCAGGCTCAGGCCGCTGGGCAGCACCACTATCACCATCACTATCACCACTTCGTTCCCGCGCAGGGTAGCGTGTCAGCCGCGCCGACGTCCGCTCCGGAGGCATCCGCGCCACGGGGCCGCGCTCCAGGTTCTCCGGGGACCTCGACCGGGGGCCGGGCGGAAGCAGCCGCGCGCCAGGTAGCCCAGGATTGGGCCCAGGCCTGTAACACCAAGCATATGGATGATCTGCTGGAACTCTACGCGGCCGATGCCACCCTCATCCGCTCCAGTGTTCCTCCGGTCCGTAGCCTTTCCGCTATCCGTGAGTTTTTGTTCTCCCTGCTCGAAGCCGGCTTGGGCGATGTGGAAATGGAATCGCTGCGCGTCGAAGTGATGGGGGAGATTGCCATGGACATCGGCCGCTGCAAAATGCTGGTGCCGGTCGCCATGGGCAAGCGCAGGGAAGAGCGTGGGAAGTATCTGCTGGTTTTGGTGCGGCAGCCCGCCGGTACGTGGAAGATTATCGCTGATTGCTGGTCCGCTGATTCGGTAGTGAGCGCGCCGCCCCCTGCCGACGCCGCCAAGAAAGCAGCGGGACCCAGCGTGCCGGTGCCCAAGCCCCGCTAACCTCAGCGACTGCGCACGGTGATTTGCCGGCCCCCTGCGCTGCGATTCCGTAGCATCCTGCCCCTGAAACAAAGAGCCCCGATCCTTTTGGATCGGGGCTGCTTGGGTTGGTTGAGTTGACGTCTACCTAGTTGGGACGCGTCGTGAAAAGTTGCCGGTAGCCCAAGCTGTCCACGTCGCGGAACAGAGGTGTTCCGGGCGGCAGTCCTCTCGGATTGGAGAAGTCCTGATCAAACGTGTAGTTACGGGTCGGTGGTTCATAAACCGAGTACGTGCAGCACTTGAACAACCCGGTGTTATAGGTCGCGTAGTACAGGCTGACCAGCGAGCCTGCGTAGTTCAGTGTCGAGTTGGTGTTCTGCCAGTCTTCGAGGAAGCGCAGAAAGTTGTGCACGCCTCCATCGGTACCGAAGCCGTAGTCGGTGTTGTTCTCCCATGCCGGGAACGGGAAGTTCATGTTCTTGCCGCCCGCGATCGCCACCCGGTAGTAAGTGGTGACGGCCGGACGAGTTTTTGACGCTTTCGTAATATCGTTACTAGCTGTGACGCCTAGCAGGCTTCTGCGGTCGTCCCAGTTGTTCGAGAGAACCGTGACCGCGTCGGCGATGATGCCGGCCGCCGCATGTCCGGCAACGTCCGTCCCGCTTGTCCAGAACGTGTCCGTGGCAGGCGCCGCGCTGTTGTAGTTCCCTTGGATGTACACGGGGTTTTCCGATGCCACCGTGAATCCGCCCGTATTCACGTTCCCGGTGTCCGTCCGCAGCGGAACGTTGCCCAGAGCCCCATCGACCAACTTCAGGACGTGCCGCGCTCCACTGACCCAGTTCTTGCGTGCAGTCGTCCCACAGGTCGTGATGCGCGGGCTATAGGGATTGTCTGGTGTGGGGGCAGTAGTCAGCGTATTGAGGTTGGTCGCGGCGGTCGTACCGTTATAGAAGCCGAGACCAAGGTTCGCGCCTCCAAAGTTGTCCAAGAATGTATTCTGATTGACGTCCTCAGGCGAAAGTGTCTGGCCAGCCGGAGGCGTTTCCTTCACTCCGTCCGGCGTGCCGGGGGCACTGGCAGCGTTGATCACGTCTTCCAGCCCCGAGTCGCCGCTCTTCATGGTTCCCGAATAAGGGGGATTCGGATTGGGCAGCATGCCCCGCCGATCCGAGAAATACAACACATAACCGTTCTGGGCTACGAAATCGACGTTGCCGCCGTTCGTGCCAGTCTGACCCGCCAGCCATCTCTTCAGATTGCCCACATCGATTTCGATAGCATTCATCACGCCGTTCACCGTGCAACTGTTGTTATTCCAATCCGTGTCGCGAGGTTCGCCTTCGCGTGCATCGTAGAAGTTGATCGGATACCAGTTGTACTGCGTAACGCTCTGCGCAGCCGTCGCGCCATTGGTAATGCCAAACTGCCAATACCCGGCTGCCCCTAACGCTTGCGTCTCCGCCGCAACTTCCGGGGGCGCGCCCGGGCTCCACGCCGTGCAAACACCGCCGACAGTCGCACCCGGATTACAGGTCGGGGCAACTCCGGTGGAGTTCAACACGCCGCTAGCATCCCGATCTGCGGGTTCCTGGAGCAGCAGAATCGCGTCCGGGTTGTATGGGTTCCTCCCGCTTACAGGCAGGCCCGCCCCATTGGTCGTCGGCGCCGTCAGGCCCCGCGCAAATCCCAGTTGCAGCCATTCCATGGTTGCGGGGTGCCAGGCTCCAGTGGCGCCCTTGTATTCCACCCGCAGGTAGCCATCGATCAGGTTCCAGTTCGTCGAGGTGGCCGCGTTGGCGCCGTTGGGAGGAGCGTAGTACGGATATGTCCCTGTCCAAGGACAGTTGGCAGTCGGCGCAGGTACGCTGGCTGCATTAACGTTTGCCGGCGGACAGAGATTGATCGCCGGGGCCGCAGCGTTACTCGCGTAGATCGGGGCGCCCGCTGGCTGAAGCAGGGTGGCTCCGCCCCATGCTTTGGGTGCGAGTAGCCAGTCTGTGCCGCACGCAATACCCGCACAAGTAGTCGTAAGTGGCACGGCATTCGTCGCGGCAGCGAAGTAGGTCACATACGAAGATCCCGCAGCCAGCGGGAAGCCCGTCGTCAGCGCCGCGGGGGCGGATGTGACAATTCCGTACGGGTTGCTGGGGGTCACTCCTGTTACGTTCGCCAACCGGACATTGTTCACATCCCCAGCGCCGCCCGGCAGTTCCGCCGGATCGTCGCTCAGCAGCACCCGAATCTGCGCCAGATTGTATTCACGCGACTGGCCCAGGGTCGACGTTGCCCCCTCGCCCGCCGGTGGCCGACGAATTATCTCGTAAGGGTGAGTAGTGCCGTTCACGAAAGGCAGCGCGAGCTTCTTGGCACCCGTGCCGTACGTAGTATTTCCATAGTCGCCGTCGATGATTTCGCCGTTGTAGTAGCTTGCCGACAGAGAAATACTGTTCCAGCCGGGCGAACTCGTGTTCTGGCTGGACTGTGGCGGATTTCCGCCCGCCCCAGTCACGCTGCCTTCCGTCTGCCCGATCGGGCGGCACGACGGCAGGCTGGTGGTGGTGTCACATCCGGTACTAACCGTCGGTATAAAGACGGTGCCTGTGTCATTGAATGAAGATGCCGCTAGCCCGTTCGGAAGAACCTGTCGAACTACGTTCCCGTAGGCGGTCAATTTGTCGTGGAAGGTCAGGGTGCAGCAGTTGGCCACGCCCAGGTACAGATCTCCATTGGTGTGCACACGTCCGGCAAAATCCAAGTTCGGGCTGCTGAAAAAGCCCAGATCGCTGTCGGAGAACACACCAAACTGAAACACCGGAATCAGCGCGACCTGTGCCTGCCGCGTCATGCTGACTTCCTGCCCGCCCGGTTCGGCGGCGGTGGCTAGCATCGTGACCGGAATAATCTGTGCCCACAAGCCCTGGTTCGGTCCCGCGGTAATCTGCCCAAACTTTGCGGTCAGTGTGGCTGGACACGCAGACCCCGGCGTCGATCCCGGAACCACGGAGTACTCCTTCCAGGTCACGCCCGGCATCGAAGGCTGGAGTGTGCCCAGGGCGCAGATCTGACTGGCGGTGGGTGACTGCGCGTTCTGGAATGTCGCTGCCAGGTCCGTGCTCATTTTTTCGATTCCACCCTCGGCGCTGTGATAGGCCGCGTTATTCTGCAGATCCGATCCGCCCACCCTGCTTTCGGTGTTCACCATCATCATCAGGCCGATCGCGATGCCGGACAGCAGCAACAGCAGCAACAACGACGCTATCAGCGTGAACCCTGGTGATTGATGCTTCGTGCTCCTCATATCCAAATCCCCCGTTCATCCCGTATTTCTTTAGAAAGCTAGCCGCTTCTTCTATTGCGGGTAGTCGTTCTTGAAGGTCAGATCGCGTGCGCTGACCGATGTCTGTAAATCCAATCCCTGGTAACCGCCCTTGGCCCCTTTCAGAGTGCTGTTCATGGCCATGTGCTTAATGTTGATTTTGGTGATCTGGCTGGGGGTCAGATTGTTAGAGGCGCCGCCGTCTGACTGGTCGGTGAGGATGGACCCGGTCGCCGAGTTGTACAAGTCATAGCTGAACTGAAGGTGCACAACGTTCTCCGCGACGGGCATGGGGGTATGCCCGCTCACCTGCCGCATCAGCCGTGGGGGACTCAGGGTGTTATCGAGGTAGTACGTGATCACCAAAAGCCGGGTTGCCGACCCAGTCCAGTTCGGGACGTTAACCAGAGCGCCACTGGTCGCGGTGGTCTGATTCATCTTGAGCGCATCCCCGGTGGCAAATGTCACGTCGTAGTACTGATTCGGTACGGTGCCGGATAACGATCCAACGCCCGTGACTTCGGCAATGATCGGCGAATAGGTAGCCCCCGCGCCCACGCCATTGGTGAGGCTGAACCACAACAGGTCGCCCGGTGTGAGTCCAACGACTGCGTCATTCACCGCTTGTGGCGCTACGAGGGTCGCCGGCAGTACGCAATTGGCCGGCAAAACCGTGGGCACCGTGAAGCGCACAGTTGTCGACGATGTGACTTTCGCGGAGTAGCAACTCAAATAGAAGCCGGGGTCGGTGTAGGCCACCGTGGTCGTGTCGGTGGGGCCCTGCGCTGCGAGCAGGGTCGGTCCAAATTTCCATCCTGGCATCAGGCCGTAGAGATACGGCTTAGCACTTTGCGCTGGGTACGCTGCCCCCGTGCCGTTGAGGTAGCACCCTGTCTGGCTGCAGCCATACACGGGCGACGTTGCCGTTCCGGCCGGCAACGGGATCTGTACGTTGTTTCCCAGTCCTGCGGCTGCCAAGCCAAGGTCTTTTGTCAACATGTCCGAGGCCGCGCGAAAGTCCTGCTGCATCTCCGCGCGCTGGGAGATCGACCACGTAGCGTTCACGCCCTGAGAGTAGAGTTGGACCGCCGCGCTCAGCACGACGAGGCCCAGGGCCATCGCCACCATCATCTCAATCAGGGTGAAACCACGTTCGCGTGTTCTTGAGCGAGAGCGCATATTTCCTCTTTTTCGTTACCGGAACTGCGAAATAAACGAACTTAGAACGTACGTCTTCGTCGTACCGAGCCGGGGAGTCGTGTACTGGATGGTAACGTTGATGGCGCGCAGCGTCGTCACCACGTTCCCGTTTACATCCAGCACGGGCGAAATTGTGACCTGGCGCTGATAGTTGGTCAGATACAGCAGCACATCGTCCGTATTTCCGAAAACTCCGTCCGGCCCCGGTTCCCGCAAAAACTGCTGTCCGGCCGTGGCATCGTCGGTTGTTCCCACAATTCCATCGGTGCCGGGCAGATTAATCGGCTGAAGCCCGGTGAGGAAAATGCCCGACCCGTAGCCCACGTTTTGCACCTGGTCCCATGTCAACTGGGCGGTGTTGCGCGCAGTGACGATACTCTCCAGCGATTCGTTCGCCAGTTGCTTCGCGATCATGTCCTGCTGCGACGTTTGAGTGGAAGCCATCGCCAGACCGAACACACCCAGCAGACTTACCAGTCCGATTGTCAACACCGCCATCGAGATCACCACCTCGATCAACGTGAAACCCCGTTGCCGCTTGTCGTGCGCGCGTACCGTTGCCCAGCCGCTCTTTACTGTCGCTGCCACGCCACACCTCCCGAAGTATTGTTGTACAAACGCCATCCACGGATGCGCCCTGTTCCGCCCCAGACCGTGATGGCCCGCGAACTCATCAACTCTCCCGGCCGCGCAATATAAACCACTCCGCTATTCCAGTTCCCGCCGCAGAGCCCGGTAACATCGTCCTGTACCGATCCGTCCGGGCAGAAATAAAGATCCGCCGATCCCGTGGTTCCCGTTCCTTGGGGCTTGTAGCCGAAATCAATAGCCGTCACTCCCGCCCCGAACCCATCCGGAGTGCCACTGGTTGGAATTCCGGACTGAGCGGAAAAGGCCACATCGGTCGGTAGCGAATAGGTAAAACTCTGTGCGCCCTGGAACGTAGTCACCATCGGAGTCACGTTGATCGTGTTCGCTGTCGTGGTCGACACGAATTGCACGTGGTACGACGTGCGCTGCGACACCGCGTTGTCGCGGGCTTGCCGCAAGGCCGACAGCGTGATGTTGTAAGCATTCGCGACGCGCTGTGCTTTCAACGACGGCTGCAGGGTCAGGAACCCGATCGAGGCCATCACAATCATGATCGCTACCACCATCATCATTTCCAGCAAACTGAAACCGCTGGCTCGATGCCTGCGACGTTGCGCTTTGTTGTTCAGGCTCTTCATAGCATTCGCCGGTATCCGAGGCTGCTCCTGTCGATTCGTGCGTAGTTCTCAACTCGATTCCACGCAATGCGGTTCGCGCTACTTCTGCGTTGGGGACAAGTCATGAACTAACTGTGATGGTAAGAACTATCCGAAGGTCAGTCAAAGTACAGGGGTACACCGTACTTTTGCACACTGTCCCTTCGTAAGGTAATCGAATGGAAGTTACCCGCGTGTTAAGCGCCGCTTGCCTGCGTGTAGGCGGCTGCTTTCGTTGGGTTGCGCCGGGTGCTGGGCACGTAGGCGCACGAGCGAAAGTCATAGTGTTCGCCCAAACACTCGCCGCAGAGGTGTAGCTGGTGTACGCGACACTGAATGACGGGCTCATTCTTGCCGCAGCGGTCGCAGTTCGCTTTTCGGTTACGCTTGGTTTGCGGCGCCGCGTCTTCGCTGGTTCTTTCGGAAAACGTCCGCGCCTTAATATAGAGCCCGCCTGCCATCAGCATCATGCCGGTCGACAGAATCGCCATGCCCGCACCGAGCAGGCTCTTATCCGCGTTCGGGCCAAAAGCAGCCGGGAACGAGCAGAGCCCCAGAAAGGCGATGCAGGCGCCGATCACAATCAGCCAAGTTCCAGTTTGTTTTGCCATGGGTTTTCCATCCTAGTTCTAAAGGATCTGCGCGCGGGGCACTCTTGGAACGCGATGTCAGCTTAGACCCGGAGGTGAGGAAACTCCAGATGACCAAAGTTTGTCGATCACAAAGGTAACTTGTCGATGGTGCCGGTCTCCACCTACGATGCTTTCATCATGGATTTACGTGTTCTCTTGGTGTGCCCGGATCAGGACTCGGCGAACTTACTGACGCTGATTCTGCCCGAGATGGGAATGGTGGCTGAGCCTACGCCGTCGATCTCGCGCGGATTGGAGCAGCTCGACGGACAGCGTTTCGACGCTATCATTTTGGATTATCGCTCCGATGCGAGTTCGCAGGAATTTCTCACGCGCTGGCGGCAGTCCAGCAAGAATCGCGACACCATGCTCATCGCCATCGTGGACGGTGAGTTCAATGCCCGCCCCGCATTCGGCATGGGCGCAAATTTTGTGCTGTACCGTCCGCTCTCGGCGGAACGCACGCGCGTCAGTTTACGGGCCGCTCGCGGCCTGATGCGGCGTGAGCGCCGCCGCGCTCCGCGCACTCCCGTGAATTCACTCGCGAGTTTGGCTTATCCAGGCGCAGGTGAGCTGAGCGCCACCCTCACGGATCTGAGCGACAGCGGTACGTCGCTGACCACGGCAAACCGCCTGCCTCCTGCCTGCAAGGTCTATTTCGAGTTCGCGCTTCCAGGTCAACAACAACTGGTGCGCTTGTCCGGCGAGGTTGCCTGGCAGGATTCTAGCGGGCGGACTGGAGTTCGTTTTCTCGATGTGCCGCAAGCTTCCCGCCGCCTGATGCAGGCGTGGCTCCAGCAACACAGTTCGAGCCAGACTCCCGCGCAAGCAGCTCGCGCATCCACAACCGCGCCGGCAGTGGATCAGAAATCGGCAAGGCCCAAGGCGGGTCTGACGCAAGCGTCGAGTGGTGGCAATCGGCGGGGTGAGCGCCGCCTTGCCTGCAAGATCGGTGCCGAGGTCTATCGGCTTGGCACGAACGTGCCTAATCGCTGCACGCTTTCTGACATCAGTGAAGGCGGCTGTTACGTCGAGATGCCGTCTCCGCTGGTTGGCCAGTCTGGGGTCGAGATTCTGGTGCGAACGTCCGACATGAAATTGAAGATTCGCGGTCAGGTGCTGGCCACGCACCCTGGTTTTGGCATGGGAGTGCGCTTCACGTTTCGCGATTCGGCCGAACGTGAAGAAATCCTACGTTTGCTGGCGGTTCTTTCGGCGGGTCCGTCACTGGGCGAAATTTCGCGCTGAACCTAGTGCGAGCGAGCTTACTTGCGGTCTGGCGTCACGCTGACTGGGCCTTGTCTTCGGTCACAGCCTTACCAAAATACTCGAGCGACTGTTTCAGCCCGCTCTCCAGATCGACTTTCGGTTCCCATCCGAGCAGCCTCCTGGCTTTCGAGATATCGGGCCGCCGCTGCTTGGGGTCGTCTTGCGGCAGCGGTTCAAATTGAAGCTTGCTCGGGCTGCCACTTACGGCGATCACTTTTCGAGCGCACTCCAGGATCGTAAATTCCGTCGGATTCCCGATGTTCACCGGGTCGTGCTCCGGCGATCGCGCCAGCCGAACGATGCCGTCAACCTCGTCGCTAACGTAGCAAAAGCTGCGCGTCTGGCTGCCATCGCCGTAGACCGTCAGATCCTTGCCTCGCAGCGCCTGCCCCATGAAGTTGGGAATCACGCGCCCGTCGTTGATCTGCATCCGTGGTCCGTAGGTATTGAAGATGCGCAGGATTCTGGTGTCGACCTGGTAGTAGCGGTGGTAGGCCATGGTGACGGCTTCGGAGAAGCGCTTGGCCTCGTCATACACCGAGCGCGGTCCGATCGGGTTGACATGTCCCCAGTAGGCTTCAGTCTGCGGATGCACCAGCGGATCGCCGTAGCACTCCGACGTCGATGCCATCATGAACTTCGCGCCGCACCGCCGAGCCGTTTCGAGCGCTTCAAACGTCCCGTAGGACCCGACCCGGAGGGTCTCGATGCCGTGCTCGGAATAGTCAACCGGACTGGCGGGGCTGGCGAAATGGAAGACGTAGTCCAGGGCGCCGCATTCGATCCGGTTGCAGACGTCCCGCTCCACAAACTCAAACCGGGAGTCGCTCCGCAGGTGTTCGATGTTCGCCAGTTGCCCGGTGAGCAGGTTGTCGAAGGCGACCACCGCGTAACCATCGCCCAGCAGCGCGTCGCACAGATGCGACCCCAGAAACCCCGCTCCGCCGGTGACGAGTGCGCGTCGAGTGGACATGACGTCAGGCGCGCTCTTTCTTTCTATGCTGAAGCTCGCTTGCGTCGTCCAGCACGGCCGCCGGTCGTCCCACGCTGTAATAGCTGAAGCCGTGCTCCACCATGCTCGCCGGATCGTAGAGGTTTCGGCCATCCAGGACAATCGGATACTTCAGCAACCGGCGCAGCCGGTCCAGATCCAGCGTGGCAAACTCTTCCCATTCGGTGAGGATGAGCAAGGCGTCCGCGTCTTTCGCCGCGTCGTAGGAATTCTTGGCAAACTCGACGCCCGATTTCAACACTTCTTTCGCGCGCTCCATGGCGGCGGGGTCGTATGCTCGTACATGGCAGTGCTCGCGCAGCAATTCCTGCACTAGCAGTAGCGCTGGAGACTCGCGGATATCGTCCGTGCCTCCCTTGAACGCCAGTCCGAGGACGCCGAGCCGTTTTCCGCGCAGAGTCCAAAGTACGCCGCGCACCTTGCGCAGGAAACGTTGGCGCTGTTCCTCATTGATTCGAATCACTTCGTCGAGCAAGCGGAAGTCATATCCGTTTTCCTTGGCGACGGCGCGGAACGCCATCAGATCTTTCGGAAAGCAGGAGCCGCCATACCCGATGCCCGGATTCAGGAAGCGCGGCCCGATGCGCGAATCCGTGCCAATCCCCTCGCACACTTGCCCGACGTTTGCGCCCACTGATTCGCAGATCGAGGCGACCGCATTGATAAACGAAATCTTCATGGCGAGGAAAGCGTTCGAGGCGTGTTTGATCAACTCCGCGCTCTTCGTGCTGGTGATGATCAAAGGTGGCGGACCCTGTAGGCGGTCTGGACCCGGAATCGCATCCGCCTTGCCGTGGTAGGCCCCGCTCGTCAGCGGCTCGTAAATCGCACGTAAGACCTCCGCGCAGCGCTCGCTTTCTACTCCCACCACGATGCGGTCGGGATACAGGAAATCCGTTACCGCCGTTCCTTCGCGGAGAAATTCCGGATTGGAGGCCACATCGAAGGCGGCCGGATTTGCTCCGTTCCTCAGAATGATGGTGCGAATCCACAGGCTCGTGTAAACCGGGACGGTGCTCTTCTCGACGACCACCTTGTAGCCGTCGACCGCGCCCGAGATTTCCCGCGCCACCGACTCCACATATGACAGGTCGGCATCGCCGGTTTCCGTCGGCGGTGTTCCCACCGAAATAAAGACGGCCTCGCTTTCTCGCGTCGCGGCCTGCAAGTCGCCGGAGAATTTGATCCGCCGTTCCCGGTGTCGTTCAAGCAGTTCAGGCAGGAAGCGTTCATGAATCGGAACTTCGCCGCTGCTGAGCGCTGCCAGTTTCTTTTCGTCATTGTCCACCAGGACAACATCGTGTCCCAGATCGGCAAGGCAAGCTCCTGTAACTAAACCGACGTACCCGGAACCAACTACCGCGATGCGCATAGCGAGCCTTCTCCTTCAGAGTTTGGGTGCTGCACGTCCGGCTCGTCGGAGGCGTGCAGTTCTCTTACTCTATCAGCACTGGCATGGGCTGACGCAGGTCAGCAGCGGGGGGTATTAAAATTGCGGTCAAAAACGGGAATCCGAACCTCACAGCGTCCCGTGACGGCCGTCACTTCACCCGTGTTCATGCAGGCCTGACAATGCGGGGAGGAGGGAATCATGCCCATCCTAATGCTGGCTCTCATTGCGCTCGGGGCGTTTGGATTGATTGGACTATTGCTCGTATTAGCCGTTTCGCTCGAACAGAAGAAGAAAACAAACGCACCGCAATCTCACTCCGGCAAAGCCGCCTGAGATCGCTGGACAGGTCTGTGAAGTCGGGCGATGATTCCCTGTACGTCGCTCGTGGTTCGCTCTTAGGTCCTCACAGATTTTGATGGTAGATTGCGGCCGCCGTACCCACCTCCGTTGTTCCTCTCTGCTGTCTTCTTCTGTTGAATCGTGAGCGCCGTCCTCAGAGCCACAAGCTAGCCATTCCCTGTTTGATACTATGGTTGGTCAGGCATCGGTCCCGCGCGACGTATTCCCGCCAACCCCGCCAGGTCCGGAAGGAAGCAACGGTAACGGGCTCTTTCGTGTGCAGTGGGTC
>Ga0075021_10001515_pt1 | contig 11942 bp, 9 predicted proteins | sample ColStrG_CSR_2012_FD_72749 | JGI IMG/M metagenome (GOLD analysis project Ga0075021, IMG submission 72749) | Freshwater sediment microbial communities in response to fracking from Pennsylvania, USA - Cold Stream Run_MetaG_CSR_2012 | ecosystem: Environmental > Aquatic > Freshwater > Creek >...
CATCCGCTTCGTTGTAGTTTGGTGTGCGCGGTGCTTTGGCATCAGGGAACTTATTGTCATCACCGGGGGCAGGTGTCGCCGGTTGATGGGGCGCGTAGACGGCCATATATGCGAAGAACGGCTTCTTTTCTTGTACAGACTGCTGGATGAAACCCTTGACCTCGCCTGTGTAAACGGTCGTCCCATAGTCTTTTGGTTTGTGGGTGTAGGTGATTAGCGTGCCATCCGTGTTGAGCGTGTAGTTGTATTCGCTATACGGGTTGCCCTTCACGGCGGAACTCCACTCTGTCCAACCCGGTGGGATATAGGTATTGCCGGCGGTATTGGGATAGCCGTTCAGATACTTGCCGAACAGCCCGGTGCGATAGCCCGCGCCTTGCAGCCAGGTTGCAATCGTAGAACTTTCAATGCCGAGCCGGTGGGCCGTTTCGAAGCCGCCATTGCCACCCCCGTTGGTTTCGACGCCGGTGTTGTGCGAATACTGACCGCGGATCGTCGTCGAGCGTGATGGACAACACAGGGATACGCTGACAAAGTAGTTGCTAAAGCTGGTGCCTTGATCGATCAGCAGCGATTTCAGCGTTGGCATGTAGGCAATCTCCTCCAGGTCAAGGTCATCGGTCAGGATGAACAGGATATTGGGCGGCGCCTTGGCTTGCGCAACCGGCGCATCTTCGGCCCGTGATGCAGCCTGAGCAGGCACGGATTGGCTCGGCACGAGCGCAGTAATGGCTGAGAAAGCCATCAGTGCCACGAGTGAGAGCCGGCTTTTAAGCGTCTTCATGGTGTCTCCTTCAAAAACAAATAGATATGGATTTGGATTCAGAGACAGTGGCGTTTTACGCTACATGTCCCCCTATGAAAGCTTCGCATCCTTTTGTAACACGCGGATGTTCTCGGTGTAAATAGATTGCAAAATGAGTTGCTGCTGAATCGCTTTGATCGCTGTGTACTAGCTGGCACCAACTGATGCCGACCGATGGCCGGTTGGCATGGCACCTCGACCGATATCCACGAGCGAAAGCAGGCTGAGCTAGACGCCAGGTCCTCACTGACCTGGGCCAACTCTTCGTGCAGCATCGACCCGGCTGAATGGATCGCGACTGTGACGCGTGCCGTCGGAGAGATCTGGATACTTCACACTACCTGCTCTGTGACATCGACCTAGACCGAGGCGTATTTCAAGCTCATGGCCATTTTCAGCGGAGTGACGTGCTATCACCGGCAGTTGTCGGCGAATATCCGATCAGCAATTTTCTGTCCGAAAACATCACGGACTACTGTGTTGGCCGGACAATCGTCAGGAGGGATGTGCGAACCAACCCCCGCACGGCAAGCCGTTATGAGGTGACCTACAGGCCGTTGGATATTCGTACCACGATGGGCGTGCCACTGTTGCGTAGGGGCGTTGGGTGGTCGTGTTCAGCTTGAATGACAACTGGCCACGTGCATGGACAGAGGTTGAGGGGGCCTTGCTGCACACGGTCGCCGAGCGCACCTGGCTGGCAGTGGAGAACGCACGCTCGAGACGCGTGTGGTCAAGCGCACGGCTGAGTTACATGACAGCCGCGAGCAACTGCGGCAAATATCAACCCATGCAGAGCGGATGCGTGAAGAGGAACGCACCCGCATTGCCCGTGAGGTGCACGATCAACTTAGCAGCTCGCTCACCGTGCGGCTGATGACCCTCGCGCGAGTGCGCAAAAACGTGAGGCGGATGAAGCGCTGGCCGGGATCGCGACGGATATGCCCAAGCAGATCGACGAGTTGGTGACCCTGGTGCGCCGGGTCGCAACCAACCTGCGGCCACCCATGTTGAACGAATTTGGCTTGATTGCGACGCACGAGTGGCAGATCAGCGAATGGAGTAGACGCACCGGCATCACTTGCCAGCTTGACGCGCCCTCACGTGAGGTAATGCTTGATGGAGACAAGCGCACAGTACTATTCCGCTTGTTTCAAGAGACGCTGATCAACGTGGCCCGGCACGCGCACGCCACGGCGGTGGTGGCTGCCGTGCAGGCAGCGGACGGTCAACTGGTCCTGACTGTGCACGACAAGGGTGCGCCATCCCGGCCGAGACATTGCTCCCGGGCAAATCGCCTGTCCTACTTGGCATGGGTGAGCGTCTGCGCGAGGAGTTGGGCGACTGAGAGATCTTCGGTGTGGCGGGCCATGTCACGATGGTCACGATGCAGGTGACGAGCTGAAGCTTGCATCCAAAATGATGAATCGATACGATGCTCAAGTAAACCGTGTCGTGTGGGCTGTGTGGGCTGTGTGTATTACTCAAGGGTAGGGCTGGCTGAGCGCGGTCATCCAGTCCGCGTGTCTCTGGCAGAATCGTTAGCGCTTGCGCGATGATATTGCCAGCCACGCTCGAAACAGGGACGCACGATCTGGCTTTGGCTCGGTGGCGACACCCTTCAAGAGGTCTCAAGGTCCCGTGCCCAGCATGCATTCAAGATGGCGCGCATAGGTTGCATAGGCATGGGCATACAGTGTTGCATGTGTTGTGTCCGGCGCAGTAACCAGGGGAGGCTCAAATACGCGATTCAGCGCCTGGGCAAAGGGTAGCTCTGGCTCAAGCACTTGCATACACAGCGCATATACGACATTGCTCGCTGCGCTATCCGATCTGAACACGTCGACCTGCCGTTGACATGTATCAGCGATGATGTGCCGCCAAATCGAATGACGCGCAACGCCGCCTGACAGCGCCAGCGTTGGCGAGGACATGCCAAGCCGTGCAAAGCGATCTAATATCAGCCGCGTGCTTAGCCCCACGCCTTCAATGACTGCCCGAAGCATATGCGCCCAGGTGTGCCCCAGGTGTAGGCCAATGAACATGCCGCGCAGGTCGTCACGCCAGAACGGGCTCCGTTCGCCGGTCAGATATGGGATAAACACTAGGCCATCCGCGCCCGGCGCCATATCTGCGATCATGCTCATGGCGTTGTCAAACGCCATCCCAGATGCTGCGCCAAAGGCGCGCCAGGCCCAGTCGAGCGCGCCACCGGTGAGCGATGACACGCCGCCTAGCAGCCGGAATCCACACAGGTCATACGGATAGATGCCATCATCCTCATCGCGCACATGGTGTAATGCATCGGGCAGGATTGCATACAGCATAGAGGAAGTGCCGATGGCGGCCATCACCCGCCCAGCTTGCACGGGCGCACCGCCGAGGATTGCCGCGACATCACCCAAACCAGTGATGACCTGCGTATCCGTTGGCAGACCCAAGACACGGGCGATGTCGGGCAACAGATTGCCGATGACGTGCCCCTCATGGCAAAGACATGGCAAAACCTGTGGAGACAAATTCGCAAAACTCAGACGCTCCGGCGTCCACACTCGGCGCTGCCAATCCAACAAGGCTGCACCGCCGGCCTCGGTAGGATCTGTGCATAGCACGCCAGTCAGCTTGAAACGCACATAATCCTTTGGGAACAAGAGCGTCTTCGTCCGCGAGATTACGTCAGGCCGGTGGCGGGCCAGCCAGACGAGTTTTGGCAGGGTATAGGTGGAGTTGAGGTGATACGGCGGGAGCTTGAGCTCAGCACTCAGCTCGGCTGTCTCGGCGGCACAGCGCCGATCCAGCCATAGCAAACAGGGTTTGATAGCTTCGTTGTGTCCATCCAGTAATACTGGGCTATGCATTTGGCCCGTCAGACCCATCACACGCACGCCGCTCAAGTCGGCTTGCGCTTTGAGCCTATTCACCACATTGGGCACGGCGCGCCACCAATCGTCAGGGTCGGCCTCGGCAGCGTTGGGTTCAAGACAACGATACTCGTAGCCCTGGGCGGCCTGTGCCAGGACTGCGCCCGTGTGGGCAAATAGGGTGGCCTTTAGCGCCGATGTGCCTACGTCCAAGACGAGAATCATCATGCTTTCCAGTCTCATCGCTCGCCCCCTCGCCCCCTCGCCCCAGTCCAATTGCCACAAGATAACAGACAAGCCAACCGTGTCGTAGCGATGCAGTTGGCTGGAGATGTGCTTCCGGCAACACCTGGACTTTAGCCAAAATTAGGAAGCGTGAGGACAACTTTTGTTAAGATGAGCTTAGCCAAAGACATCTGCAACGGGAGAACGGCATATTCACCGTTCAAAACTGGCTCACTTCGTCGGCACTCGTCAACCGTCTCTGAAGTATCCACGAGCGGAAATGCACGCCAGCAAATGCGGGGCCACCGGACAGCTATGCCCGGCTACTCGCGCGTCAACGCCGGATTGACTTCGACGATCACTTTAAGCCCTTGCTGCGCCTGCACTTGCTCGAAACCGCGGTGTAGCTCGCGTAGCGGCACCACATCGCTCACAAGCGTTGCCACATGGACTAATCCTCGCTCGATCAAGTTGAGCGATTCAGCATAGTCGATCGGCGTATGGTCTGCCGACCCGGTGATGACGAGTTCATTGTAGTGAATCAGATTGGGATCGACATGGACTTGATCCTGCGGATGTACGCCAGCAAAGATATTTAACCGGCCGCCATAGCCCAGCGTTGCCACCGCCGTCTCAACTAGCCGGGCCGAGCCAAACGCAACCACGGCTGCATCCGCGCCATACCCATCGGTCTGGGCCAGCACAGCCTCGCGCAAGGCTTGGGCTGGGTCAAGGGCCACATCAGCACCCAGGGACAGCGCCTTGTCCAGCCGTTCGCGTTTGAGATCACTTACCAACACACGTGCGCCATACCGTTTGGCTACCTGAACATGCAGCAAACCGATGGGCCCACAGCCGACGACGAGCGCAGTCTCGCCTGGCACAATGCGCAGCATACGTTCACCACGCAACACGCATGCCAGCGGCTCCGTGAATGTTGCATCCCGAAGAGGTGTTGTGTCCCGGATTGGATATACATTCATGTCCGGCACGACAGTTGCCTCTCCATATGCACCGCTGGCGTAACGTACTCTTTGGCACTTGTTCGGGTGGCCCTTGCGGCAGGACGGACATGTGCCGCATTTGAGGATGCCGTCGTGCACCACCCATTGGCCCGGTTTGACGCTACTCACCTCGCTCCCGATGGCGGTCACCTGCGCCACGGCTTCGTGACCTAGAACCTTGGGTAACTTAGTCGAGTGTGATTTACCCAGATATACGCGCAAATCGCTCGGGCAGATGCCGGTCTGCGCGATCGCCAGCAGCACATCGTGCGGCCCGAGCGGGGGTAGCTCGAGTGCTTGCCACTCGAGCGTCAGCGGGGCAGTGCATACCATCGCATGCATCTGTTAATCATTCTCCTTTGCGTTTTGCACCATGGTCAAAGTTGACAAACTGGCAGCATGTTCATACTATACCGACAATACTGCTCCCGTCATGGTCAGAGCTACTTTCTAGAGGGTGCAACAACAGACTGTCAGGCGCATGTATCCGTCGAAGCCGGCCACACAACCTTTCAACCTGCTCCTCACGACGGGAGTTTACTTAGACATGCATCATGCGGATGTGCGATCTGACCGTATGCTCGCCAGGAGGCGACATGCAAGCTGGCTTGGCAGCGATTCCAAGAAAACGCGTGTCGTGTGTAACGAATCGATGATCTGCCATTGTTCGGGCCGCTAGTAGTTATTCCCGCGAGGCAAGAGCCGAGGCCGTTTTGGCCGCCAGAGGTTTTCCAAGGAGGTGTATTCGGCGTTTAACCAACTGTTCAAAAGCCGAGGCAGGTCTTCTCGACTAGTGGTCGTCTTTGCATGCCCCGGCCTTCTATCGTCTTCCTCGGTAAATATGCAACACAGCCCAACCCCGTCGTTGCTGCGAAGTGTGTGAATCATTCACCAAAAATATATAAGGAATAGCGACATGTCACGTAAGAAATCAAGGGCGATTCTGGGAATCTTAGGACTCATCGCCATCGTCTTGTCGGCGTGTTCTGCGCCACCGCCTGCGGCTGCGCCGGTCGCACCGACTGCGCCCGGAGGGGGCGCTGGGGCGGCACCAGCGGCAGGAGGGCCTGTGGCATCTGGCAGCACATGCGATGCGCTGGTCACAAAGGCTTATGCCGGCAATAAGCTTCAGTTGGCAGCCGAAACCGATCAGTATATCGAAGGCTTCCGGGCGCTGATCCCAAGGTTCAAAACGCTGTCCGGCATCGACATGAATACGGAAGAACTGGGCTACACAGATATGCGCCAAAAGGCGACCGCTGATTTCGTCGGTAAAACGGGCAACTACGATTTGATGACGGTGGACATCGTGTGGAGCGGCGAATTTGGTCAGAACAAATGGACGGTGGACTTGAAGCCATGGATCGAGCGCGACAAGGCGCAACTGGCATACGATGATATTCTGCCGGTGATGTGGACGCTGGGTAGCTGGCAGGGCGGCCAGTTTGCCTTCCCGTTAGCTGGTTATGCCAACATCCTGAGCTATCGCGCCGACGTTTTCAAGACCGCCGGTGTGGGTGTGCCAAAGACGCTCAGCGAACTGCAAGCCGCCGCCACAAAGCTCACCAAGGCGGATGGTAGCCAGTTCGGCATCGGTTTGTTGGGTGCAAAAGGCCCGGCCGTGGCGCAGGACTTCATGGCCTACATGCAGCAATATGGCAGCAGCTTGCTCGACAAAGACGGCAAACCTGCTCTGAGTACTGATGCCAACTTGAAAGCACTGGAAGGGTTCAAGTCGCTATTCAAGGCTGCGCCGCCAGATGCGACAGGCTGGTGGTGGGCTGACCGCAATGATGCCTTCGCAGCGGGCAAGATCTCGATGATGCTGAATTGGAGCATCGCGATCAAGAATCACAAGAATCCAAGTATGAACAAGTTCGCCAGCGACATCGAAACCGCGTTTTCGCCGCTTGGGAACGAAGCTGGCAAGTATGGCTTTGGCGGATGGGGGATTGGCATCAACGCCGACTCGAAGAACAAGGATGCGGCTTGGATGTTCATCAAGTGGCTCACCTGCGCCGACACTCAGAAAGTGTGGATTGATAACAACGGCGCGCCGATTCGCAGGAGCACGCTGACTGATCCTGACTTGGTAAAGAAATATCCCTGGTTCCCGGTTCTACTCCAATCGTTCGAGAAAGGTGATGGCGACTATCGCCCGCGGCAGCCGTGGTACTCGAAGATGGAGGATGTGATCGGCACACAGGTAAATGCCTATCTCGTGGGTCAGACCGAGGCGAAAGCCGCACTGGACGAAATGCAAAAAGCGGCCGTGGGCATCATCAAGTAGGTTGGGCTTCGCTTGGCAAACATCGCCTCACCGATGGCTGCTCCGGGCCAGATGCGGGTCGTCAAAAAGCGCCGGCCTGATCCGCGCAACGTCACGCATCTGGTCATGCTCGCGCCAGTGTTGATCTTTGTCCTGGTGATCGCGCTGGCGCCGCTGGTCTTTTCCTTCGTGATCAGTCTCACCGACTATCGCTTGACCGATCCGACCCAAGCGCGACCGTTCGTCGGCCTCGGAAATTACATCAAGGCATTCCAAGACAAAACCGTCGTCGATACGCTGCTCAACACTTTTCTCTTTGTGGCCGGTGCCGTCGTCTCGCAGGTGGTGCTTGGACTGGCGCTGGCGGTCTTGATGAGCGGTGAAACGCGCTTTATGCGCACCTTGCGCTCGCTCATCATCCTGCCGTTGTCGTTGCCGCCGCTTGTCGTCGGCTTAACCTGGCGCGCACTCCTCAATGTGCAGATTGGCCCGATAGCGTTTTACCTGAAACAACTGGGTGTCGATGTCGGTCGCGGGTTATTGGGGGAGACGCACACCGCTATGCTGGCGGTGCTGCTCATCGATCTGTGGCAATGGACGCCGCTACTCATGATCATCTTTCTGGCTGGCATCAAAAGTCTGCCGGGCGAGATTCATGAAGCTGCATTCGTTGATGGTGCCAGCCGATGGCAGGCATTTGTACAGATCACGTTGCCGCTACTCATGCCGGTGCTGTTTATCGGCGTGTTGCTCCGTACCATGAACGCCTTCAAAATCTTCGATGTGATCTTCGTTACCACCGGCGGTGGACCAGGCAATGCCACCTCGGTGCTGAACTTTCACATCTATAAAGTTGGCCTGACATTCTTCGACATGGGTTACGCGGCTGCATTGGCGAACATCCTGTTGTTCATGATCGGGGTGTGTTGCGCGTTCTACATTTTGCTGCTGCACCGTCAGCAGGCACGGGCCGGTGGAACATGATGCCTGCCCGTCGAGCCGAAAATGCCGTGCGCAACATCGCCGCACTGGCTGTTGCGGCGTTCTTCTTGTTGCCGATGGTCTGGCTATTCACGACGGCTTTCAAGCTGCCGCGCGATATCTTTAACCTGCCGCCGGTATGGCTGGGATTTGAAGCGACGCTAGACAACTTTGGGTTTGCGTTTGGTCAGACGCAGGTGATGCGCTTTGTCCTCAACAGCATTATCATCACCCTTGGCACAACACTGGCCTCAATCGTGCTGGGCACGCTGGGCGGGTATGCCGTGGCGCGCTCGCGCCTGCGCTTTATCAGCGCATCATCGTATTTCTTTCTGGTGCTGCTCATGGTCCCCCCGGTCGCCATGCTGTTGCCGTTTTACCTGCTCATGCGCGACTTCGGCTTGCTCGGCTCTTACCTCGCGGTCATCATCCTTGATACCTGCTACAACGCACCATTCGTGGTGTGGATGATGAGCAATTACTTCCGTGCGTTGCCTACGGAGATGGAAGAAGCCTCGCTGGTGGACGGCGCAACATACATGGAGTCCTTCCTACGGGTGACGCTACCTGTAGCCGTGCCCGGTATCATTGCCTCGGTTTTGTATTGCATCATCTTCTCCTGGAACGACTTCATCTTCGCGTTGCTTTTGACGTCACCTGCGACAAAAACTGTCCCGCTGGTGATTCTGGGTCAACTGAGCACGTCACAGTCGGCCTGGGGCTCGCTGGCAGCATTAAGCGTGTTCGCGGTGTTGCCAGTGCTACTGATCGCGCTTGTGCTCAATCGCTATTTTGTGCAAGGCCTCACCGCCGGAGCGACCAAGGGATGAGGGGGAGTATCCGTGACCGTGAGGACCCATGAAGTGCGGCTTTGAGCATTTCCGCGTCAATCTGCAGCGGACTGGCGTCCTAGCGGAGGGATTTGCGCCGCCGGTGTGGCTGGCATGCCAATTTCTGATCGACGATGAGGTGCGGTCGCCGACCATCGCGCAGGGGCGTGTCTACTTTGCCTCGCTCAACGGTCATGCCTATGCCGTCACACTCGATGGCGAGCTGGTCTGGTCGTTCAAGGCCGGGGCGCGGATCAATGGATCGCTCGCGATCATCGACGGCCGCGCGTACTTCGGTTGCAACGATCATGGCTTTTATTGCCTGGATGCGGACACAGGGGCACTGATCTGGCGGCGGCAAGCGCGAGCCGCTGTCCAGGGTAACTTCGCGGCACACGCAGATATGGTTATGTGTGGTGCCTACGACGGTGTGGTGTATGCGTTCGATTCAGCCAGTGGCATACCGCGTTGGCAAACCCAAGTCGGCAGCGGCGTGAATTGCAGCCTGGCCGTTTTGAATGGCGTGATCTATCTTGGGACAAATGGTGGCACGGTGCATGCACTCGATGCGTGCACGGGCTCGACTGTGTGGCAGGCCGACGCACCAGGCGGTATGAACGCCACCTGTGCCGTCTCTGCTTGTGGGCTATTTATCGGCACGCGGACGGGTCAGGTGTGTGCGTTTGACATTGCGACCGGAACCAGGCGTTGGTCAGTGGACTTTGGCCCAAGGATCTTCGCGTCGCCTGCGCTGGATGCCGACTTCGTCTATATTGCATCTGACCTCGGCACGCTACGCAGGCTGCACGCCAGTGATGGCTCGCTTGACTGGGAAGTTGCGATCGGCACGGGTATATTGCCGCCGGGTGGACAGGTGTGGACGTGCCCACTGGTCGCGGATGGTGTTGTGTGGATTGGTCCTGCGCTCGGCGAGATCATGGCGGTGCAACGCGCCACAGGCGAGAAAATGTGGGCATACACCGTCGACGGCTCATCGTCGTCAAGCATTGCCATCGGCGACGATGTGCTCGCGTCCAGCACGGGTGGCAATCGCTTGCTGGTCTTTCGGCGAACGCGCTGAACCGTGTCCTTAAGGTTTGACATGCCTTCCAATGATGATGAATTACGCCAAGCGCAGGTTGCGGCGCATATTTAACGGGGATGATAAGACTGTGATCGTGGCTATGGATCACGGCAATTACCTAGACAAACCTATGACCGGCCTCAGTGACCCAGGGAAGGTCATGCGTGACTGCATTGCCGCCGGCGCCGATGCGATTCTGACCACCCCTGGCACAGCCATGCGCTGCGGTGACGCGCTCGGGCGCGGTGGTCTGATCCTCGCCATAAACGACGGTGCGCCGAACGCCGCCTCAGCCGTAGAAAGCGCGCTTCGTCTAGGGGCGGATGCGCTCAAGGTGATTCTTGCACCCTTCTCCGGCGACCCGGCCAACCACGCCCACTGTGAGCGCATAGGACTGGACTGCGCAGCTTGGGAGTTGCCATATCTAGTCGAGACCGTCCCGGGCACGTTCGCGGCTGGGCCGGATATGCGCACGCCAGAGAAGATAGCCGCAGGCGCACGTATCGGGGCGGAGTGCGGCGCAGATTTCATCAAAACCTTTTACACCGGCAGTCCAGAAACGTTTCAGACGGTGCTCGATAACGCCACAGTTCCGGTCGTCGTGTTGGGCGGCGAAAAAGCTACGGATACCCGCAGTGTGCTGACGCATATTCACGATGCGATGTCCGCCGGTGCCAGCGGCGTGGCCGTAGGCCGCAATATCTGGGGACATGTATCACCGGCCAAGATGACCGAAGCGATCGCTGCCATCGTGCATGGTGGTTACACTGTAGACAAGGCGCTGAAGGCGGTTGATCCATAACGGATGCATGGCCTGGCTAGACACTGAGGATCTAGCCAGGTGGACTGCGCTTGGCCGTAAATTTACGACCCGCGAGCACCAGATTCAGTGGCATCAGAGGCACAACGCTGATCACGGCGCGATGGAAGGGCCTGTTTTTAAGGCCTTGCAAAGGCCGGGACGAGTCATGCCGATGACTACCAGAACAAATGCTCTAAAACCGTTCAGTTCCCCATGAGCACTGACGCGCGATCTACATCAGCCCCAGCTGGGCCAGTAAGTCAGGCACATTCCAATACGTCTCCTCGCGCACGATCTTGCCCTCTTTTATCGTGGCGATCAGCACACCATCGATGCTGCCCTTTTTGCCTGTCGGTGGAATTATGCCTTTGGCTGTGGCGAGCGGGCCGTCGTGGGTGCCCGTGCCTGTCCAGGTATAGATCACCCGCACAGCCAGCCGGGTTGTAACGTAGCATGTCAGGCACGTAAGGCCGTGCAGGCTCATGAAGTCCATGCCAATCAAGGTTCAAGGTGTCGGTCAGTAAGGTTTTTGGGCGTATCATCTTGACTGTGTCAGCGCTGACCGACGCGCCCATTCTGTCGCCTATCCTCGCGGGGCGGGCTGATGAGGTGCGCGCGTTGCAAGCGTGGCTAAGGCGCGTAAACGCAGGCAGCGGCACGACCTATTTGGTCTCAGGAGAAGCGGGCATTGGCAAGTCGCGGCTGGTGCGTGAGGCGAAGACCATCGCCGCTGAACTGGGCTTGACCGTTTGGCAAGGTAACTGTTTCGAGCAAGATCGCGGCTTGCCCTTTGCACCGTTTGTCGATTTGTTACGGCGAGTAGATGTCGGCCTTCTCAAAGAAGACTGGCAGCTGGCGCAGATGTTCAAGCTCACGCCCGATCTGGCAGTGCGCTTCCCCAGTGTTCAACGTGCACCGGTTGCCGAGCCAGAGCAGGAGAAGCGTGAGTTGTTCCGGGCGTGGGTGTCGTGGCTGGCTAGGGCGCACGCCCAAACGCCCGACGCGCCACTTGGCGCGACCCTACTGATCTTCGAAGACCTTCACTGGTGTGATGACGTGTCGCTCGAACTGCTATTACAAC
>Ga0075021_10001516_pt1 | contig 11941 bp, 6 predicted proteins | sample ColStrG_CSR_2012_FD_72749 | JGI IMG/M metagenome (GOLD analysis project Ga0075021, IMG submission 72749) | Freshwater sediment microbial communities in response to fracking from Pennsylvania, USA - Cold Stream Run_MetaG_CSR_2012 | ecosystem: Environmental > Aquatic > Freshwater > Creek >...
CCGGAATCCAGAAGGCGGGTGTGATGGCCATTGGGTCGCGTCCAGCGTCGCTGGCAGCGGTGCGGATGATCTCCAAGCGTGCGGCGTAGTCCTGCGGTAGGTGGGCGAAGCCGGGGAACCAGGCGTCGCCGTATCGTCCGGTCGCGCGCAGCATGCGTGGCCCGTGGGCGGCCACCCAGATTTCTGGCCACTTGCCCTTGCATGGCGGTAGATCGAACATGGCGTCGCGCAGCGGGTAGAACGCCGAGTCACGATTGACCAGTTCGCCTTTGGAGTCCCATAGGGCGCGGATGGTGGCCAGCGCCTCCTCGAACCTCGCGACCGGCTTGGACCAGTCCACGCCGTAGGGTTCGTTGCCGACCCGCTCGCCGGGGCCGATCCCGAGGATCGCTCGACCACGGGTCATCAGGTTCAGGGTTGCGGCGGCCTGCGCCGTGACTGCGGGGTGACGTTTGCCGGTGTCGGTGACGCCGATACCGAGCGGGAGCCGGTTGAAGCGGCGTCGCGCGGCGAGGCCGCCCAGCAGCGTCTAGGCCTCCATCGCCGCATCGGGTGAGCGCAACATCCGCGCCGCCACGGTGTACTTCGGCTCCCACAGCGATCGCGGTGTCTGTCCGTTGATGTGATCGGGCACCCAGTACGAATCGACTCGGTTGGCCACCGCACCCAGGTAGCTGGCACGGCTGACGGCGTCGACGCGCCCGCGTGCCGCCATCACCGGGTCCATCAACCCGACACGTATCCCGGCCACGCTCAACCCTTCGTCGAATGGTTGGGGGTTGCCGTAGGCGCGATTTCGCCGATCCGGCTCATGACCAAACCCCTGGCTTCGTCCGAAGGTACTCAACAGAGCGGCACTTGCCGCTGCCAGCGGTCCCAGGCTCGAAGCTCGGGACGACATAGCTGGGATGTCGACGCACGGAAATGCGCTCGCGTGGTGTTTTCACTACGACGACGAGCCCGCCGAAATCGTTGCCCTCGATATGGATTCGCTGGTCGGGCTCATCAGCCCACCTCCAGAGTGGCGCTCGGTGTCAGTCCCGTCATGCTGGCTAAATCCGGTTGCTCCTGGCGCAGTAGCAACAGAGGCAGCGTCGATCACCGTGCCGGTGTTGATTGCCATGGGCGAACGCGATGTGGTTCCCGATCCGTGGATGGAGCCAAGGGCTTATAAGAGTTCGACCGATATCAGTCTCTTCGTATGCCCCCGTATGAGCCACATGCATAACTTTGCGCACACTCGGCAGAAATTCTGGCAACGGATTCACTCTTGGGGAACGGCCGTCGCCGAAGCAAGGTGTTAGTCGTGTTTAAAGCTGGACTCGAATTCACAGGGGGAACTCGTGACCGCGTTTGAGATATCAACGGTGGAATCCGGGCCGCGTAGGGTAGCCCGGCGGGTCGAGGTTTCGGCGCCAGCTGCCGAGGTCTTTTCGCTCATCGGCAACCCACACCGCCACGCTGAGATCGACGGATCGGGCACGATTCGACACCGACGCGGAGCAAGCTATCGCTCCTCAGCCCTGTCCTGCACCCCGGTACCGATCAACGCCATCATCACCACACCCGTTGTGTGGATCGCGATCGTCAAGAGGATGAGCGCCAGGCCCAAGGTCCAACTCGCTCCGTCCACCAGGTTCTCCTTCAGTCAGCGATGTCCACGAATGTCGTGCCTTGAAGGTTGCAGCCCTTGTAGTACTCTGCAGTCCCAGCCAGACAGTGCCTCGGCTACCAGTGTGGGGTCCCGGTATTCTTGAGCACCGCCTCCGCTTGCTCAGGGGTGAAGATGCCTGCTTCGAGCAAGTGCCGGATTGTCGCGGGAGAGCCTATGGCCGCCGGGTCATCGCCGCTGACGATGGTCAGCATCAGGCCTTCTTCCTCGCCCGGATCGGCTTCAATACATTGAAAGCAGTGTTCCACGCCGATCGGACAGGCGATGAAATCCAGCGGCCCGAGGATTACGTAATCGGTGCCCTTGTCCAGTTCAAATTCCAACTTCCATTTGCCCTTTATGAACAGGAAACACTCGACCGTGTCGTGGAGGTGCATCGCCACACCCATGCCCGGCTTGGCGGCGACGAACGAGACGCCCAATCCAGCCTTCAGGTGCGTTATCTTAGCTACCGCCGTGTCGCCGAAAGGCGAGACTTTGCCGGTGCCCTTAGGCTGGCTGAATCCCAATACATTCAGGAAGGTGCGGTGGAATTCGGGCAACAACATGTCGGGGATGCCCGTTTCGCAGCGCTCCAGTTCGCTGAATTGCGCGATGCCCCTTCGCACTTCTTCGAGTGAGGGTTTGACTATTGGGATGTTCATCATGCTCTCCTAGGGGTGGGTGATGGTTGAAGGAGATGCGACTCCTGCAAATTTCCATAAGCGCCGCCCTCCAAATGGATCGACTAACGGCTACGGAATAATACCCACCGATGTGCCCCGGGTTGGGTGGTGTCGCCGACGGGTTCTTGGCCCAGGAGGAAGGCGAAAATCACTGCGCGGCTAGCCACCCGTTGATGAACCCTGCCGGCCGCGGGTCTGGGAATGATTCACTCTAAACGTCATGCAGGTGTGGCCGATGGACGGAAGACTGTTGGACGGGGCAAGCCGGACCTTGAGCCTGTCGCTCATCGTGCTGACCATCGCGATCCACACGGCAGGGGTGGTGATGATGGCGTACGCCGCCACAAGGATTCGAGGCAGGGCCGAGGAGCGGCAGCTTCGTCCGCTGCGAATGATTACGGTGGTGATCGGCCACATCGGAGTGGTCGCGCGGATACTGGTTGCCCTGCACGGGCTGGAGGCCGCGCTCTGGGCGGCGGGATATGTGTGTCTCGGCGCAATCGGCTCGTTCACGGACGCGTTGCTCTATTCCAACGCCGCGATGACGACACTCGGCTCAATGGGATTAGAGTCGCCATCTCGGTGGCTGGCTCTCCCTACGGTGGAGACGGTGGAGGCGGTGGAGGCGGTGAACGCCACGCTGCTGTTCGGCATCAGCACCGCGTTCATTTTCACCGTGATGCAGGACTACTGGCCGCTGCTCTCCCGCCGCGGTCCGCACCAGTAGTATTCGCCGCGGTGGACGGCCCGGCCGGGTCCCAGGATCAAGAGGACCTCCTGGCTGGTAGGCGCACAACCAATACGGTCATTCCCGCCGCAGGCCGCCCGCCACACCAGGAGCCAAGCCCACGTTGCATGACGCGTCGCTGATCGTGCACTTGCGGATCCGTTCAGGCCGCACCACTGCATGGCCGACGCGCCACGTTCCGCGGATCAGGACAGAGCCGTATTCGGAAATATCGTTGATCGGACGTGGCAATCGACACCGTGCTGCTCGCGCTGACGTCGGCGAACGTGTCGACAACCAGGCCCGACCAGTCGGTGATCGCCTGGTTGAAGATCACCGGTGCCGAACCGCGAATGCGCCCGCGCCGCGTACTCCTTAGTCGCGGGCGAGGGCGCCGGCTGCTTCGCGTTCAAGGTCCAGGTATGCCTCGTCGCTCACGTCGATCGCGACGCCGAGAATTGTTCCGCCGGTGAAGGTGCCGGGGTTCTGGTAGTGCTGGCTGACGTTGTCGCCGCTGTCGAAGCCGATGCACAACCCGTCGCCCGACAGGGTGAATTTGCCTGCCTGCGAACGCATCGGACCCTTGGCGACGGCCTGGTCGTCGACGAAGAGCGTGGTGGTGCCGAGCGATTCGCCATGCTCGCCGGCGTCCTCCCGGGCGAACTCCACGCCGAGCGCGTGCTTGCCCGGTGTCAGTTCCTCGGACACGAAGTCCTGCTCGGGCTGGATGCCAAGGAAGTTGTAGACGTAGTGCAGCTTGCGATCCTTGATGAACAGGGCGTGGCCGCCGAACCGTGAGCCGTGCGCGAAGATCACCCCGGTGGCGTCTTTGGTGATGTCGACGTTGGCGACGATCTTGTAGGACCTGCCGCGCACATTCACGGCGACGCCTTCGGGTATGGGTGCCGTTCCGGAGTTGTAGACATACCGGTTTCGCGCGGGCTCGGACTGCGGCCGCTCGATGGAGAGTATCTGCGTGGCCGTGCGGTCATCGAGTGGCAGCACGAAGTTCTTGTCGGCCTCCTCGAACCAGGCGTCGATGAGCGCCTTGAGTTTCTCCGGGTGTTCGGCGGCGAGGTCGACGGATTCCGCGCGGTCTTCGTCGACATGGTAGAGCTCCCACCTGTCCTGATCGAAGTGACCAGTGTCGCTGAAGGGAGCATGCAACGCGGCTGCCTTCCAACCGTTTTCCCAGATCCCGCGGGTTCCCAGCATGGCGTAGTACTGCCGCGTCTTGGTGGTGGGAGCATCGGCGTCGTCGAAGCTGTAGCGCATCGACACACCGTCCATCGGATGCTGCTCGGCACCCCGATAGGTGGCCGGCATGTCCAGACCCGTCACGTCGAGAATGGTCGGCACGATGTCGGTGGCGTGGTGGTACTGGTGGCGCACTTGCCCCTTGGCCTTGATCCCCTTGGGCCAGTGGATCACCATCGGATCGCAGGTTCCGCCGGAATACTGCGAGTACCTCTTGAACATCTGAAACGGCGTGGAGAAGGCGACAGCCCAACCGGTCGGATAGTGGTTGTAGGTGTCCGGACTGCCCAGGGTGTCGATGTACTGCATGTTCTCCGACAGTTCGTCGGGGTAGCCGTTGAAGAACTTGTTCTCGTTCACCGAGCCGTTCGGGGAGCCTTCGCCAGAGGCCCCGTTGTCGGCGCAGTAGAAGATGAGCGTGTTGTCCAGCTGGCCGGTGCGCTCCAGGTATTCGACGATCCGTCCGACCTGGGCGTCGGTGTACTCGGAGAATCCTGCGAACACCTCGGCCATCCGTGCGAACAGCCGCTTCTCGTCGTCGTTGAGCGAATCCCACGGTCGCACCGCGTCACCGGGCTGGGCAACGTCATCGGGCAGGGGATTAAGCGGCGTCAGCGCAGTGCCCTCAGGAAGGATGCCTTTCTCGATCATGCGCGCCAACACCCACTCGCGGTACGCCTCGTAACCCTCGTCGAACATCCCCTTGTACTTGGCGGTGTACTCCTGCGGGCTGTGGTGCGGTGCATGGTTCGCGCCCGGGCAGAACCACAGGTACCAGGGTTTGGAAGGGTTGGTGGCCTTCTGATCGCCCAGCATCTTCAGCGCCTGATCGGCCAGGTCCTTGGACAGGTGGTACCCATCCTCGGGGCCAAATGGCTGTTCGATGAATCTGTTGTCCTCGACCAGGTCGGGATACCACTGGTTGGTCTCACCGCCGAGGAAGCCGTAGAACCGGTCGAACCCCTTCTGCAGCGGCCACTCCGACCTGCTTCCGCCGCTGGCGACGTCCTCCTCGGGGACGTTGTGGTTCTTGCCGACCCAGAATGTGCTGTAGCCGTTGTCCTGCAGTACCTGCCCGATGGTGGCGCACTCCGCAGGCAGCCGGGCCGCCGCGCCCGGGAACCCATTCGACCCCTCAGTGATCGCTGCGCTGCGGTTGACGTGGTGATTGCGTCCGGTGAGAAAGCACGATCGCGTCGGTGAGCACAGCGCCGTCGTGTGCCACTGCGAGTAGCTCAACCCGTTGTCCGCCAGCTTCTGCATGGTCGGCATATTGATGCGCCCGCCGAACGGTGACCACGCCGCTAACCCGGTGTCGTCGTAGAGGACGACCAGAACGTTCGGCGCACCCTCAGGTGCACGCGTTAACTCGTACGGCGTCCAGTCGGCAGTGGAGTCCCGCACGTCCAGCTTGATGACGCCCTTGAATTCCTCGTTCATGCTCGTCTCCTGACGATGGTCGTTTCGCTGATGGAGTGCGTTGGCCTACATGCATGGCGTCGATGTGCGGAGCTTCAGGTCGGATCCACGTGAGTGGGCGTCAACCCGTCCCCGTTCAGGCTTCTTTCACCGCGTCAACGGTAGGCGCTTTGCTCGTGCAGGAAGCTAGATTCGACCACCGATCTGTAGCGAAAAATCTCTTGAGACAACAATTCCGGCGCAGAATGCTTTTCCTGCGCTCACCGGCCCGGAGTTTGTGGGATGGGGTGGGTGTGTCCACGAGTGGGCTTTGTTTGCCGGTGGTCGAGTCGGATCGACCCTCCGCGGGCAGGTACCAGGAGCACGTTGCTTCTGCCGATGCGTTCCGACCGTCGGGAACTCGGCGCGAGACTCGCGTGGCGCAGGATGGTGCGCAGCACGACGCGGGCCTCAACCAGGGAGAACGCCGCACCGAGGCATCGCCGGCGGCCGCCGCCGAACGGGATCCACGCGTAGGTGTTGACGTTGGTGTTGAGGAATCGTTCCGGACGGAATTCGAGCGGGTCTTCCCAGAGGTCGGGACGGCGGTGCACCAGGGTGATGTAGGGGAGCACCATCGTGCCTTTCGGGATCGTCAGCCCGGGCAGCTCAAAAGTCTGGGCCGCTAGGCGGGCGGTCATCGGCGCGACCGCCCGCAGTCGCATCGCCTCCTTGATGACCGCGTCGAGGTAGTCGTTGTCGCCGTCGCGGGCGGCGGCCTCGGTGCGGGTGAGGACCTGCGGATGGCGGGTGAGCCGCTCGAGCAGCCAGCTGAGCGTCGAGGCCGTGGTGTCGTGGCCGGCCAGCAAGAGCGTCCGCATGGCATCGCACAGCTCGTCATCGCTCATTGGAGCGCCGTCATCGTCGGGGGTTCGCAACAAGATTCCGAGCACGTCGTCGCGGTCGAGATCGGCAGCGTTGCGGCGTTGGGGGACCTCCTCGAGCACGATCGCGTCGACCGCGGCCATCGCCCGGCGCATCCTGGGGAATGGTCGGTCCCAGCCGTTCTCACGGGAGGTCGCGATAACGGTCTGCAGCAGAAAGTGTCGCGAGTAGACCTCGCGGATGAGCGCCAGCGTGGCCGCTCGAAGGCGGGACACGCGCCCGGGATCGGTGACCCCGAAGACCACCGCGATGATCACCTCCAACGTGATCGCCTGCATCTGCGGCTGGGCCGGCGTTGACCGCCCGTACGGCCAGTGTGCAAGGACGTCATTGGTCTTGTGCTCCATGGTTTCCTGGTACTTCGTGAGCGCCGCACCGTTGAACGGCTGGTTCTGCACGCGCCGGCGGCGCGCGTGCTCGGCCCCGTCGAGATTGGTGAGCCCGGTCGGGCCGAGCACGAGGGGATGCGGTGCCAGTTTCGCGAGCGCCGCCCCCATCCGCAGCACATCGGGGTCGGCCAGGAACACCCGTTTGATGTCGTCGGGGTGGGTCAGGCACAGCCACGGCCCGGTGGTGGGCAATGCCACCTGAAACCGGTCGCCGAGGCGCTGGCAGCTGTGGGCGAAGCGATCGGGTGCCAGCCAGTACTGCGCGGCGTTGACCGCGGCGGGGCGGCGCAACCTGGGTACGTCCAGCCGGGTCTGCATCATCATCTGCACCTATCGTCAAGATACTCAGTTACTCTTCTAGTATCATCATCACCATGCTGTCAATAGTCGACGACCTTGACGTCGGCCCCGAGCCCGGCACGGACGAACTGCTCGATCGCGTCGCAGCCGCCGCTCTGGCCCAGTTCGCCGACTTCGGAATACGCCGATCGACCATCGGCGATGTCGCGCGCCGCGCCGGCGTTTCCCGCGTGACGGTGTTCCGTCGCTTCGAGAACAAGCAGCGTCTCGTCGAGGTGGTCGTGGCACGCGAGATCCGACGCGGCGTCGCAGAACTCACCCGCGCGTGGGAGGACGGAGAGTCCTTGGAGCAGCGCATGCAACATGCACTCTCGTTCACGGTCAGCTTTGTCAGCGACCACCCATTGTTTGACCGCCTGCTACGCAGCGAGCCCGAGATTCTGCTGCCCTTACTTACTGTCGACGGCGCCCCGGCGCTCGCCCTCTACCGGTCCCTGATCGCGGAGTTACTGCGCGCCGAGATCCAAGCCGGCCGGGCGGCCACCACCGACCCCGACCGAGTGGCCGAGGTGATTGCACGCCTGGCCATCTCACTGGTACTCACCCGCGACGGCACCATCAGCCTCGATGACCCCGACTCGATGGGTGCGCTCGTCAAACTCGCGCTGCTTCCCATCCTGCAGCCACCCACGACCCGACCGCCGTCGACGAGGTGAAGTCCTTGGCGGCGAGGAACCGACTGTCGACTGAATTAAGGTCAAGCATGACCAGGTACGGCGATCGTTCGTGGGACTCAAGGCGATCACGCGGGGCAAGCTGCGGCATTCGAATATCTCGCGGATGCGTGAGGCCGGGGTGCCCGCTGATGTGGTCGCGGCCTGGCACGGGCACACCGAGCGTATGACGCAGGCCGTGTACGGAAGCGTCACCGATGACCGGCTGACCGCTGCGGCGGGTGTGTCCTCGACAGCGGCGGCAGCGAACTGAGTTAGGCCACCGTTAGGACATTTGGCATCTGTCTAGTCCCTCTCAGCAAAGAATCCCAGATCCTTTGACCTGGGATTTCTCTTGTGGAGGCAATAGGAAGAAACTCGAACCTCGGTCACCTCTGTAAAAAATGGGCTGAACTGCGCAAACGAATCAACGAATCACCGGCCCAACCACCTCTGTCCCGCCGGGATGCCCCGAAACCTCGCTCGAAACGCTTCCTGACCGCCGAAGATGTCACCGATATCGTGGACCGATACGAGTCGGGAGAGACTACCCAAGAGATCGGCAAGCGCTATGGCATCTCCAAGACTCGTGTCGCTGACGTGCTTTGCGAACAAGGCGTCGCTATCCGCCGTCAGGGCCTGAATCACGAACAGGTCGATGAGGCGGCAACCCAATACGCAGCGGGGAGATCGCTTGCGTGGCTTGGTGCTCGTTACGGTGTCTCACACACTACCGTTGCCACGGCCCTTCGGCGCCAAGGCCTTCAGTTGCGACGGCCGCCAGGCTGGATTTGACGTTCGATCCGCGGTGAGCACGCGTCTTGGCCGACGAAGCGTACAGCGCCGCGAAGGGCGCATGTTGCGCTGCGACCGACTGAAGTTATCGAAGCTGCGCAATGATCGCATCCGCCAGGTTCGCACCGAGATCGCCGAACGAACCTGCGAGCCCACGAGTGGAGACAGCGAAGTCGAATCGTGAAAGGTCGCACTCAGTCGGCACAAATGCCGTCGGAAGTCCAGCCACGACGCGTCGCTTCTTGAGCGAGCTGTACGCGGGAGGTGAGCCCGAGCTTGGTATAGACGTGCGTGAGGTGGGCCTGCACGGTCCGCGGTGAGACGAACAACCTCGCGGCGACCTCCTTGTTGCCCAAGCCTTCGCTGACGAGCTTCACGACGTCGAGCTCGGCGCGGGTGAGCGACGCCCAACCGCTGCTTGCGCGATGACGCTCACCACGACCGCGTTGCGCGTAGGCGACGGAGTCTGAGATGGACAGCGCCGCACCCTCTGCCCATGCTGCGTCGAAGTCGTTCGTACCCAAAGCATCCCGAAGCGCAGCGACGGTGGCGTCATCGCCCTCATCGAGAACCTTGAAGCGCACGAAGCCCATGTGCTTGCGGGCTCCGTCCGCCGCACCGAAAAGGCGTACAGCCATTAGGCGGTTGTCAGTTTGGGCCGCCGCGCTGGCGAGGCACTCGAGGGCGAGAGGAACGACGAGATCCCCACCGATACAGCCTGCGATTTCGAGCGCGTCGTAGGCGTCGCGATCGGCAGCGTCGAGCTCACCCTGTGCGATCGCTACACGTGACCGTGACGTCAAGGCCGCTGCAAGACCCCAGGCCACGTTCGACGACACTACATCGTCGGCCCAGCGACGGGCAGCGGCGAGATCGCCGCATGCCAGCGGAGCAAGCGGCGCCCACGTGTACATCCCCGCCATCCAGGGGTTCATCGCGGTGCGCTCGCGCGCGGCCTCATATGTTTCCCACGCTGCCGCCGCGTCACCCGCGGCCAGTTGCACGGTGGCCAAAGCCGCGTGGGCCAGTCGTCTGTGGAACTCAAGGGATTCGGATACGCGCTCGAGGTTTTCAACGGCCCTTTCCCGCGCGTTCTCGATATCGCCGAGGTAAGCCAGCGCGCATATCCGCGTGGGTGACACGGTCACTGCCCACGCCACATCGTTGGCCGCGATGGACTCTTCGACCACCTCGCCGAGCCGGGCGACGCACCCGATCGAGTCGCCGCGCAGCACCAGCGTCCAACCCAGTACCCAACGCAACTGGCGACAGAGGAAACCGTCGCCGAGGTCCTCTGCGATCCGCAGTCCTTCCTCGGCAGCTCTCTGTGCCGCGGCGGGCTCGTTCAACACGCGGCCGGTCATCCAGTCGAGGACGATGATCTGCGCCAACGACCGGGAATCGCCAAGTTGTCGCGCGAGTTCCGTCGCCTCTGCGAAGAACGGTCCGGCCACCGCACGGTCGTACGCGTTGACGAGCGCACCGCAGGACGTCAGGGCCCGCATCACCAGCGCAGGGTCGCCGAGTTCCCGGGCAGTTGCCAGGGCCTGCTCAGCCTCCTCGCGGCCCTCTGTCGAGCCTGAAAACGACGTGAGCAGTGCTTTTGCCGCGCAAGCCCGCACGCGAGCCGCCGATGCGTCAGCGCCCTGTGGGATATCGCAGGCAAGCGCGGCGCTCAGCCAGTTGAGTCCTTCCTGCATGCGTCCCCGCGTCAACCACACCGGTTGCAGCGACGACGCCAACGCGAGTGCCAACTCGTCATCTGATCGTTCTTGGCTCCAGACGAAAGCTGCTCGTAGATTGTCTATTTCGGTTTCCGCCCACTCGAGACGGTATTGATAGCCGCTATCCGCAGGGCCGTCTAATCGGGCGGCCACCGCTGTGTAGTGGTCGCGGTGACCGGCCCGCACGCCATCGCCCTCGCGGGACTCATGCAGCTTCTCCTGTGCGTACTGACGAACGGTTTCCAGTAGCCGATACCGGGTTCCATGTGGGCCGTCTTCTGCGACCACAAGTGACTTGTCCACCAGCAGGGTGAGCTGATCGAGCACCTGGTATCGCTCCGTCTCGGCGCCGGCCGCGACGGCCTGCGCGGCGTCGACATCGAACCCGCCGAAAAACACCGCCAGCCTTCGGAACAGCACCTTTTCGGACTCGCTCAGCAGATCGTGAGACCAATCCACTGAGGCGCGCAACGTCTGCTGGCGGCGCACCGCGGTGCGCGCTCCTCCGGTGAGAAGACGGAACTGGTCACGCAGGCTGTCGAGGATCTCGTTCGGCGACAGTGCCCGAACCCGGGCCGCTGCGAGTTCGATGGCCAACGGGAGGCCGTCGAGTCTGCGACAGATCTCGGTCACGATCTCTCGGTTATCCCCTGCGACCCGAAACTCGGGCTTCGTCCTGCGTGCGCGGTCTCCGAACAACTCGATCGCTTCGTCCTCCAGTGACAGCGACGACACGCGCCAGCTCGCTTCGCCGGCAACGCCGATCGGTTCGCGGCTCGTCGTCAACAGCGTCAACGCCGGGCTGCCTGCGAGCAGGCCCACGACCAGCTCGGCGCTGGCGTCCAGCAGGTGCTCGCAGTTGTCGACGAGGATCAACATCTGGCGATCGTGAACAAACCGCAGCAGAACGTCCATCGTCTCCTTGCCGGGCTGATCGGGCAGGCCCAGGGCGCGCGCCGCCGTAACGGGCACCACGTCGGGATCTGTTATCGGAGCCAGGTCGACGTACCACACCCCGTCAACGAACTCGGCGGCGATCTCGGCGGCGACCTGAATTGCCAGGCGTGTCTTACCCGCGCCGCCCGCGCCGGTCAGCGTGACCAGTCGGTTGTCGGCGAGCGCCTCGCGGATGCCGTTGATCTCGCCTGTGCGTCCGATGAAGCTGGACAGCTGCACCGGAAGATTTTCGGCCGCAACAATATTCGCTGTACGCAAGGGCGGGAAGTCATTGTGCAGGTCCGGGTGGCAGAGTTGCACCACGCGCTCGGGCCGGGGCAGGTCGCGCAGCGAATGGCTACCGAGGTCGTTGAGCGTGACGTGGGCGGGAAGCTGGTCGACGACAAGCGGTTCCGTCGC
>Ga0075021_10001517_pt1 | contig 11927 bp, 11 predicted proteins | sample ColStrG_CSR_2012_FD_72749 | JGI IMG/M metagenome (GOLD analysis project Ga0075021, IMG submission 72749) | Freshwater sediment microbial communities in response to fracking from Pennsylvania, USA - Cold Stream Run_MetaG_CSR_2012 | ecosystem: Environmental > Aquatic > Freshwater > Creek >...
CCGCAGACCTGCACCACGATTGTGGGAACCGACGCCCTCCCGCCGGACAGGACATCGGCGCGCCTCGAATTCGACCACGACGGTGGTGGTCTCGGTAAAGGCGGACTGGCTGGGGCTCCTGGTCGACGACACTGAAGTCGGCCGGTCCCGCATCGAGGCGACCGTCCCACTGGGCTTCAGCCCCGACGAAGGCGCCGACGTCGGCATGGACACCGGCACCCCCGCCGCCGACACCTACGAAGGCAGCTTGCCGTTCACCGGAACGATCGAGGCGGTGACCATCCAGCTGCGATCCGCGTGATGGCCGACATCTCCGCCTTCGTGAAGATCCGGCACAGTGCCCACGCCGCGTCCGTGAGCCCGCGGGCCGGTTTGCCGATTGAAGGCACGCCGGGACGTCAGGTGATGCCGGGCGCCACAGTCGGCAGCTGTGCAACGCGAGCTGCAGCCAGCAGACGGTGGTCGTAGACGCAAAAGGCGGAGAGTCGGCTCCGGTGTAGGTCTGCGGTCGCCAGATGAATGGCATCCAGTGTCCGCAGCTCGACGGCGCCGATCGTAGTGGCCGCCGCCGCAATGGTGTCAGTGAGGACCAAGGTGTCAGTCATCGACGCCACCCGCTGCGCGGCGGCTGTTGCGGCCGCGCCGAGGCGGCGCGCAGCGCGGATGAGTTCGATGTGTCCGATGGCGCTGGTGGCCAGCACCTCGTCGGAATGACCGTTGAGCCAACGGATAAGTTCCCCAGACTCTGGTTCTGCCGTAACCATTTTCACCATCGCCGATGTGTCGAGGTAGATCACCGGTCCGCGCGCTGTTCGTCCAGGATCGGAGTCAGGGCGTGGCCCACGATCAGATGGGACGCATCGAAAGCCGTCCGCGGCGTAGCGGCGGGTATCAGCAGGCCGGCGGCGGCCAGGGCGTCGCGCTCCAGATCGGTGGAATTGATCGGCATCAGCCGAGCGACGGGTCGACCGCGATCCGTGATCTGAATCGACGCTCCAGATTTGACTTTTTCGATCCATTTACTGGCGTGCTGACGTAGCTCCCGGATTCCAATCTGCTCCACGCTCGTGATTGTAGCACTTTATGTGTTACATATTGCTGCCGCAGATAACCCCCGGGCGGAAGACGAATCGGTCGGCGTCGATCGGCCGCGCAAGGAGTGGGCCGGCCCCGCATGCGGATTGATCCGACCAGCAGAGAACGAAACGCATTGGGCCGGTATTTATTACGGATGATGGCTAGAGCGGGCAGTTGGGCTCGCCGCCAGAGTGGCAAGACCGTATTTTCCGCATAACGACGAATCTCACGGTCGGAACCGTTGCTTACGCCGCATCCGAACAATAGATGGGTTCCGACCTCGACGGATCAGGCTATACAGCCGATTTCCATTTGGTCGACGGCCAGTGGCAGTCTGTGCAGATTAGGGACCGAGCGCAATATCCGCAGTGCTCGGTAGATCGCGATAAGTACGTTCTCTCGCGCAGGGGCGATGGGCGTCATTGGCAACCGGGCGCTACATCCCTAGCCGTCGTGTACCGGTGCGGCAGTGTCGATGTCATCCATCACAACCTTGAGCGGCTGCCGCTGTAACAGATCGCAACGGCAGCCCGTTCACACCAGCGAGTAGCGAACCGGCAGGTGTTTGAGGCCGCCGACGAAAGTCGTGGCGGTGAGTTCGGGATCACCGCTGCACTCAATGGATTTCAGCCTGGGCAGCAACTCGGTGAAGAAGCTGTTGATCTCCATGCGGGCCAGCGCAGCACCCATGCAGAAGTGCACGCCGAAACCGAAGGCGACATGTTTGTTGGGCTCACGCCCGACGTCAAAGCGGAACGGGTCGTCGAAGATATCCTCGTCGCGATTCGCCGACACATACGACAGCAGCACCGACTCACCGGCGGCGATCGGCGTTCCGCGCACGACGGTGTCGTTGGCGGCCGTCCGCATGAAGTGCTTCACCGGGGTGACCCAGCGGATCATCTCCTCGGTGGCCATCGGCATCAAGCCGAGATCGTCACGCAGGCGGCCAAGCTGGTCCGGATTCTCGATCAGCGCATGCAGGCCGCCGGAGATGGTGGCGCTGGTGGTGTCGTGGCCGGCGGTGGCGATGATCAAGTAGTAGGACACCGTCTCGAGATCCGACAGCGGCTCACCGTCGACGCGGGCGTTGGCGATCGCGGAGGCGAGATCCTCGGTCGGATGCTCGCGGCGCGCCGTGGTCACCCCGTTGAAGTACTGAAACATGTCGAGCAGTGCGGGTAGCTGATCCTCATCCGTGGAACCACGTTTGAACTCACTGTCGGCGCTGCCGAACAACTCCTGGGTCAGCGTGAGCATGCGCGGAAAGTCGGCCTCCGGAAGGCCCAGCAGCGACATGATGACGTACAGCGGGTAATTGACCGCGACCTGCTGGACGAAGTCGCACTCGGGCCCCTCGGCCAGCATTTTGTCGACGTAGCTCTTGGCCAATTCATCGACACGAAGCTTCAACGCCCGCATCGCCTTCGGGCGAAACCAGTCCGCGCCGATGGCCCGCACCACCCGGTGTTGCGGATCGTCCAGGTGAATCAGCGTGCGAACACCGGCCGCGCTCTGAAGTTCGTCCCCCTGAACGGTGGCCAGGACCGGGCGGGGCCAGTTCGTGAAAAGGTTGTTGGCGCGCTCGATGTCCATGATGTCGGCGTGCTTGGTGATCGCCCAGAACGGACGGTAATCAGGCACCTCGACCCACGACACCGGAGCGGTGGCGCGCAGATGAGTCAGCGCCGCGTGCAATCGCCGCTCATCGGTATACGCCAACGGATCTGCGAATACCTTGGCGGCGTCGTCCATCGTAGGTGCACTCATCGGCGAAACTCCTTCAGTACGGTGGCGGCAATAGATGCCTTAGACGTGTCAGTAGCGGTCATAAAGATCGGCAGCGCGCGGTCGACCGCGCCCTCGCAGCGGCTTCGGAGGGCGTCGGCGATGGTGTCGACCGGGCCGACGACGGCAAAGGCGCTCAACATGTCATCCTCGATGAGCGAGCCCATGGTGTCCCACTCGCCTTCCAGGGAGAGGCGGTGAAGTTCGGTTTGCAGATCGCCCCAGCCATGCAGCTCGAGCACCTTGCGGTAAGCCGGCGTCGATCCGTAGAAGGCTATCTGCTTGCGAACGGCGTCGGTGGCGGTTTTCAGTTCGGCGTCGTTCGCACCGGTGGCCACCATCACCTCGGCCGACAACTCGAACTCGTTGCGATCACGTCCGGCGCGCTGCATGCCCCGCGCTAACGCGGGCATGGTCACCTCGTCGAGGTAGCGCCTGGAGACGAAGGGGTGACCGAGGTGGCCGTCGGCGATCTCTCCGCACATTTCGGTCATCGCCGGACCGACGGCGGCGATGAAGACCTTCGGCACGGGATGGGCCAGCGGCTCGGGCGTGAACATCGGAGTCATGATCTTGTGGGTGTAGAAGTCGCCCTCGAAACGAAGCTTGGTGCCGTCCCGCCACGCCGACCAAATCGCCTGCAGCGCAGCAACGAATTCGCGCATTCGCGGTGCCGGATGGCTCCACGGCATGCTGAACCGCTTCTCGATGTGGGGCTGGATCTGGGTTCCCAGACCGAGGATGAACCGGCCCCCCGAATAGGCTTGCAGGTCCCAGCCGATATTGGCGACGATCATCGGATTGCGCGCGAAGGCGACCGCGATGTTGGTGCCGAGCTCGAGTCGCGATGTGTGTTCGGCGGCCAGGAGCAGCGGCAGAAAAGGATCGTGGCTGGTTTCAGCTGTCCAGCCCCCGTCGTACCCATCTTGTTCCAGGGTGCGGGCCGCCTCGGCCACCCGAGCGAGTTGATTGGGAATGCCGCCGTCGACCTTGAGACGGCGGGCGCTAGCCATGTGGGTAACTTTACAGTAAGCAATCCAGTATGTGACCCTGCTGGTCTAGGAACAGGGCTCAGTCTAGGCACGAGCCACGCGATGGTATCGAGGTAGGACCCAAGTATGAGAAAAGGCGACGTATGACAAAAGGCCCGGACTGGGCGGAGACGCTCGAGGATCTCGACCGTCGCCGTCAGCACGCGATGAGCATGGGCGGGCCTGAGCGGCTCGATAGGCACCACGGCAAGGGCAAGCTGGACGCCCGCGCACGCATCGAGCGACTCCTCGACCCAGGCACCTTCCGCGAACTCGGCACGCTCGTCGGCGGCGAGGTCCCCTCCGACGCGATCGTCACCGGCTCCGGCTTGATCAACGGGTCGCCGGTGATGCTGGGCGCCGAGGACTTCACCACGATGGCCGGCAGCATCGGACCCGGGGGTAACTCCAAGCGCTACCGCATCGCCGAGCTGGCGGTACGGAACAAGATCCCGCTGGTGATGCTGCTCGAAGGGGCCGGCTTTCGCCCCACCGGTGGCCATTACGGGCGTAGCCCGACCGACCTGCTCGCCCAGGCAAAGTGCTCGGGCCGAGTCCCGACCGTCGCCGCCGTGCTCGGCCCCTCGGCCGGCCATGGCGCGCTGGTGGCCCCCGTGTCCGACTTCCGGATCATGAGTAGGCAGGGCGCGATCTTCACCGCCGGGCCTCCTGTCGTCAAAGAGTCAACGGGAGAGGAAATCTCGAAAGAGGATCTGGGCGGACCGGATGTCGCACTGCCGAGCGGAGTCATCCACAACGTCGCCGAGGACGACGAAGCTGTGCTCGACGACATCCGCCGTTACCTGTCGTACTTCCCGCCAAGCGCGTGGTCATATCCGCCGTCGCGGTCCGCCGACGGGGACAGCGAGCCGCGGCCGACACCGGAGCTGCTCGACATCGTGTCCCGCGACAACCGCCGGGTTTATGACATGCGCGCGGTGCTCGATGTGATCTTCGACCGGCCCGACTGGTTCGAAGTGCAGCCCCGGTTCGGCAGGGCGATCATCTGCGCCCTCGCACATCTCGGCGGCCATCCCGTCGCGGTCGTCGCCAACCAACCCCAAGTGCTGGCCGGTTCCATCGACGCCGACGCCGCCGATAAGGCAGCGCATTTCATCATGGTGGCCGACTCGTATCACCTGCCGATCGTCTTCCTCGCCGACAACCCCGGCATGCTGCCCGGCAGCCGGTCCGAGCGCGGCGGCGTGCTGCGCTACGGCGCTCGGATGTTTGCTGCCCAGACCGTGGCCACCACGTTGAAGTTGCACCTCACGCTGCGAAAGGCCTACGGGTTCGGCTCCATGGTCATGTCACTGCTGGGTTTCGACGACCAGGCCGCGACGTTCGCCTACCCCGGCGCGACGATGGGTGCCATGAGTGCTGCGGCGTTGAGCCGCGCGTCGCATGCCGATGAGGATCTCTCCGTCAAGCTGAGCAACGCCGAGCTGCAGGCGTCTTACCGCTCGGCTGAGCACATGGGATTCGACGAACTCATCGATCCCCGCGAGACGCGTGACGCGCTGCTGACAGCCTTGCAGCGCGGCCTGTCCAGCCGGCAAGCCGCGGCCGAACCGGTGACGCGGACGGTCATCCTGCCGTAATTTCCGTTGCGCGAGCAGACGCAAAAGCCCCCATTTCGAAGCGAAAATGGGGGCTTTTGCGTCTGCTCAGCGGGTTCTAGCCGCGGTACTCCGCGACGATCGGCTCGAGCTCATCGGGTGTCGCGCCGTGCATGATCACCGCGTCGGCGCCGTACTCGAACTCTTTGCGAATGCGGTCGACACACTGCCGGGCTGACCCGGTGGCCGAGGGTTCCAGCCACTCGTCCGGTAGCAACGTGGCGATGTGCTCGATCTGTTCGGGTGTGCCTTTGTGATCGATTCCGCCGGCGATCGACGTCACCATCGGATCCGCCCGAAACCGTTGCAGCACGGCGGGATCCCAGTTGTTTGTCCGCACCAGGAGGTCGCCGTACCCTTGCAAATAGGTAGCCAGTCGCGCAACGGTCTTCTTGAGCCGCAACTGTTCGGGAAGATGGTCGCCGACCGTGGCGAAGCACGACCACACCCGCACGCTGTCGGGGTCGCGACCCGCCTTCTCCGCGGCGGTCTTGACGGTCTTGACGCAGCGCTGCAACGTCTCCGGGGTGAAGTAGGTGTGCAGGATGACGTCGTCGAACGCCCGGCCGCCGAGCGCGAGCGTATTCGGCCCGAATGCCACCAGCGCCAGTCGGATGTCTTCCTTGAAGTCCGGGTCCAGAAACAGGACGTTGTATTTGCCCATCGGCCCGTCGTGGTTGAAGATCACCTCGCCGTGCCAGAGCCGGCGCATGACCTGGGCCCAATCCTCCATCTGTGCAGTCGTTACCGCCGGTATGCCGAATGCGCCGTAAATCGCGGCGATGCCGCGGCCTATGCCCAACGTGAACCGCCCACCGGAGAGCCGGTGCATGGTGGTCGCCCACGATCCGGTGATCAGCGGATGGCGGGTGTTGTGATTGGTTGCGGCGGTGGCGATCTGCATACGGCTGGTGACGGCGCATGCGGCCCCGACTAGAGACGAAGCCTCCTTGACGTTCCAGCGCTCGGAGATGAATGCGGTGCCAAAGCCCAGCTCCTCGCCTCGGCGGGCCTCGTCCATCAAGGTCGCAGGCCCCTCGCCACCAGCCCCCGCCAGCAGGTAGTAGCCCAACTCGTCAAGCGTGCGATCGGTGCCGGTCAATTCCAAACTCCTTGCTTGTAGCCGCAGTTCCAGACTTCGGTGATCTTGCCGGCGACGACGCGGAACACCTCGATGCTGCCAACGTTGGTCTCGGTGCCGTCTTCGGTGGCCATGGTCGAGTCGTAGACGATCGCGACGTGCTCGCCGTCGTCAGATGCGACGACGATGTTCAGGTCGAATCGCAGCGAGTCGAAGAGCTGCCACACGTCCGCTACCCGTTGGACGGCCTGAGCGCGGGTCAGCGTATGTGCCTCGCCGACGTCGTGCCGGATGACGTTGTCAGCGAACAACTCCCGCGCCAGATCGAAGTTTTTTTCATTCCACACCACAAGGTTGTACAGTTCGACCACTTCGCGCGCAGTCCGCGTTGCAGCCATCATCCGCCGCGCACGTCGTCAGCGACCCCGCGCAGGAACCGCTCCGTGACCGCGTGCACGCGCCGAGAGAAGATGTGACCGACGTGGCTGCCGTCGTACCAGTACACTTCGCCGCCCCAGCGCTCTTGCAGCGCAAGCGCGGGCTCGCGCATTGCCATCCGATCGTGCCACGCTCCGACAATCAGTCGGCGGTGCGGCGGCGGCGCCGGGTCGACGCTCAGCGGATCGATCACCGAGGTCAGCTGCGAGACCACCGGCGACTGCAACAGCTCCCGGAGCCCGTCCCTAGACGGCCCCCAGCGCGATAGGTGCCGCGCGATCATCGCGTTCAGCCCCAGAATCGGGGTATACAGAGCGACCGCGTCGACCTGTCGCTCCAGATGCGACACCAACGCGGCCACCGGCGTGCCCATCGAAATCCCGGCCACCACAACCGCGGTGGCCTGCGGCTGCACCCACTGCATGACGGCCCGCACCTCGGACACCGCGCGCATCATGCCCGCGACGTTGCCCAGCGGATCCATGTCCGGATAGGCCGGCCAGTCGTGGCGACGGCAACCGTGCCCGGGCTGCACCGGCATCGCAACGTTGTAACCCAGCTTGTGGTGTATGCGGCCGATTCGGGACAGCACCAGGTCTTCGGTGCCGCCTTGACCGGCGCCATGGATCCAGATCAGCCACGGTCGTGGACCGTCGGGGTGTCGGCACACGTGAACGACCGCCCGCGCCGGGCCGCCCCGTCCGTCGGCCGCCAATGTCTCGGGCAGCGCGGGATCATGCTCGAAGGTGATCCGCTCATACGCCAGTCCGGCGATCTTCCGCTGCTGTATCGCGCTGGCCCGTAAAGGTTTGGGGTCGGCATGCGCGCGGTCGATGCCCAGCGTCGACAATTCCTCGGCCGCGGGTTCGCACTCAGTCAGTGGCCGTAGTGCCGGCGGCGCCCCGCCAAGCAGCGAAAAACCGGTCAGGGCAAGCTCGTCGAGCATGACCTCGCCGAACTGGCGCACGCCGCGAGGCGACCCCGGGGTCCAGCCGGTCGATTCGTTCAGCCCGGCCACCGTTCGCGGCACTACCATGCCCAGCTCGCGGGCGATATCGAAACCACGAGACGCCAGTGAAAAGCCCGTCATGCCACTCACCCTAAACCAGCCCCCATAACCGATTAAGCCAGCTTGAAACCGGTGTATCCGCCGGCCGCGATTTCATCGCAGCGGCGCCGGTATTCGGGTATTCCGCCGGTGTAGCCCATGTACATCCGTTTCTTACCGGGCACATTGCCACCGTTGTACCAGGAGTTGCAGGAGGAGTGGACCAGCACCGTCGACGCGACGATTGACGTGGCGTGGTCGATCCATTCCTGCTGCGCACTGGCCAAGGCCTCGATGGTGCGGAATCCGTTGTCGCGCAAATGTACGATGCAGTCGCCGATCCACTCCACGTGTTGCTCCAGGGCGGCGACGAAATTGCTGGCAGGGCTCGGGCCGCCCGGCCCTTGAACAGTGAACAGGTTCGGAAAGCCGGCTACTGCCAACCCCAGGTAAGACAGCGGACCCTCGCTGGCCCAGAACTCGCCCAGCGATATTCCATCGCGACCGCGGACATCGATGCGGCTCAGCGCCCCGGTCATGGCGTCGAATCCGGTGGCGTAGACGATGACGTCGAGTTCATGCAACCCGTGCTCGGTCCGGATGCCGGTCGGTGTCACCTCGCGGATCGGCGACTTACGCAGGTCGACCAGGGTGACGTTGTCCCGGTTGAACGTCTGGTAATAGCCCTGGTCGATGATCGGCCGCTTGCACGCGAACGGATGCACCGGCACCAACGAAGCCGCCGTCTGCGGATCTTTGACGATCCGGGCCACCGCCTCGCCGTACAGTTTGGCGGCCATTTGGTTGGCTTCGATGTCGAAAAAGATATCGCCCCAGCTCAGTGCACCCAATATGCCGTTCTCGTCGATAGCACGCAGTTGCTCTTCGCGAGACGCCGACTTCAACGGCGGCTTGCTGAGCATCTCGAGCAGCACCGAGAACGCGCTCAGCCGGGCCGCGCCGATCGGGTGCGCCCGTTGGGTCGCTCGGATCTCGCCATACCGGGATTTCATCTCGTCCAGCTCCCCTGGCCCGAATTGGTGCACCCGCCACGGCAGGGTGTACGTCGGCGAGCGCTGAAAGACTGAGAGCTGCAGGGCTTCCCGGGCCACGACCGGGATCAGCTGAACGCCGGTCGAGCCGGTGCCAATGACGCCGACCCGTTTTCCGGTGAGGTCGACGCCCTCCTTCGGCCAGCGGCTGGTGAACAGCGACTTTCCGGTGAAAGTGCTCATCCCGGGAATGTCGGGTTCCAGGGGCACCGACAGGATGCCCGAGGCGGCGATCACGAACGGGGCCGTATAGGAATCGCCGCGTTCCGTTTGCAGCGTCCACGCGGCGGCCTCCTCGTCAAACGCCATCGCGACGACCTTGGTACCGAACTGGATGTCGCAGCGCAGGTCGAGCCGGTCGGCGACGAAGTTCAGATAGGCCTCGATCTCGGGCTGCGCCGGCATCGACTCCGTCCAAACCCACTCCTGCTGAATCTCTTCGGAGAAGCTATAGGAGTATTCGATGCTCTCGATGTCGCATCGGGCGCCCGGATATCGATTGAAGAGCCAGGTGCCGCCGACATTTTCGGCCATCTCCAACACCCGGGCGCGTATTCCGAGCTGCCGGAGCCGATGCAGCATGTACAGGCCGGAGAATCCGGCGCCGATCACCAGCGCATCGAACTGCGCTGCTTCGCCGTTAGCTGTCATCGCCACCGCTCCCATATGGCCCTCGAACTTGCTCTCCTGCCATAACGCTCCTTGCCGTGCACGAAACGAACTGCTGAAATCTATACTGTAATGGCCTTAGTATCAACGATTGGGAGGGGCGCCGACGTGTTAGTCCCGTTCACCTGGAAGGTCACCGGGTGGTTCATGGTGGGGTGGTCTCCCGAGTTTCCGGTCGGCGAGGTCCGGCCGCTTCGCTACTTCGGCGAGGATCTGGTCGCCTACCGCGACGAGTCCGGTGAGCTGCATGTACTCGAGGCGCACTGCAAGCACCTGGGCGCGCACATCGGCCACGGCGGCACGGTCGTCGGCGACTGTGTCCAGTGCCCGTTCCACGGCTGGCGCTGGGGGCCCGACGGCACCAACCGATACATCCCGTATCAGCCGGACCGGCCCAATCGTGCGCTGACGCTCCGAGTGTTTCCCGTCCGTGAGCAGTACGACTGCGTGTTCATCTGGCACCACCCGGACGGCAAGGAGCCGCACTGGGAGATGCCGGACATCTTCCACAAGTTCCCGCAGTTCGAGACCGATCCGGCCGCCTACTACCGGGCCTACCCCGAGTTCTCCCGGCGAGCGGAACGCGAACCGGTGCATCCGCAGATCGTCGCGGAGAACGCCCCCGATAGTGCCCATTTCGAATACGTGCATCACGCCACGGTGACGCCGAGGGTGCTGGACTGGAAGATCGTCGACCAGGAATGGCGATTCATCGCGGGCTGGCCGGAAGCGCGCAGCGACAACCCCGACGATCTCGCTTTGCGTTTCCACAGCCACCTGTTCGGCCTCGGCGGCGCGATCAGCGTCTTCGAGGGTGCGCAGAATCACCGCCTGATCTTCACCTGCACGCCGGTCGACGACGAGAGCTCGGACCTGTTCTACTCGATCTGGTGGCCGCGAATCCCCGGCGATGACTCCGACGTGCCGCACGGTAAGCTGCGCGACCTCATCGAAAAGCAGTTCCTATCCACCGTCTTCGACGATCTGCAAATCTGGCGCTACCAGAAGTACGTGGAGCACCCGGCACTCTCCAAGGTTGACGCGAAAGGGTATATGGCGCTGCGGAAATGGGCAGCGCAGTTCTATGATGTTCCGCCGACGGTCGCTGCGCCGGCATGATTCCAAAACTTGCCGAACTCGCGGCGCCCGGGCACACCGCGATCCTGACCCAGGAGTGCCAGGGTGCAGTCATCGGCCCCAACGCCGGGCTGGCGGCGCTCGCTGAAGAGGCACGACGCGTCGCGCTGCCCAACATCGTTCGGCTGTTGCCCGCGGCGCGGGCGGCGGGAGTGCACGTCGTGCACTGCCTGGTGCAGCGGCGACCCGATGGACTCGGCTCGAACCACAACGCGAAGATTTTCGCCCTCGGGCGCGGCGAGGTAGACATCACTCCGGGCACGCCCGGAGCTGCCGTGCTGCCCGAATTAGGTCCCGAGCCAACCGATCTGGTCTTGAGCAGGTGGCACGGTCTCGGACCGATGGGAGGCACCGATCTGGATGCGGTGCTGCGGAATCTCGGGGTGTCCACGGTGGTCGTGGTCGGCGTTTCGCTCAACGTCGCGATCCCCAACTTCGTCATGGACGCGGTCAACGCCGCCTATCGTGTCGTTGTGCCCAAGGATGCGGTGGCCGGCATACCCACCGAGTACGGCGCTGCGATCATCGCCAACACCCTGTCGCTACTGGCGACCATCACCACTACCGACGATCTGCTGCGGGTGTGGCAGCAGCACGCCGAGGGGACTCCATGACGGACACGGCCGACACGGCTTCCGAAGCGCATTCCGTCCGGGGCGGATTTCCCGAGATCAAGCCAGCCGAGCACGCAGCCCCCGGGCTTGGGCGGTTCGTCGCCGCGCTGCGCCGCTTGCAGGACCTGACCGTCTCCACCGACCCGGGCGGTTCGACGTGGACCACGGCGGCCCTACTCGTCGAAGACGCCTGTGCCTTGCTGGACGGCCACCAAGTGCCTGCGACGCTGGCACCGGCCGGACGAGCCATCGAACTGCCTGGGTTGGGACATCCCTTGATGCCGCCATGGACCGTCCCGGTCTCGGGGCCGGACGGCGTCACCATGGAGGGGCACTTCACCCGATCGCACGTGGGCGGAAACAACGCCGTGCA
>Ga0075021_10001518_pt1 | contig 11927 bp, 10 predicted proteins | sample ColStrG_CSR_2012_FD_72749 | JGI IMG/M metagenome (GOLD analysis project Ga0075021, IMG submission 72749) | Freshwater sediment microbial communities in response to fracking from Pennsylvania, USA - Cold Stream Run_MetaG_CSR_2012 | ecosystem: Environmental > Aquatic > Freshwater > Creek >...
TGGGATCGTTGTGGTGCTTGAGATGCAGGGTCTTGAAGCGGCGATAGGGAATGAAAAGACCCGGCGCGGGAAACACCAGTGCCTCGTTCAACAATCGGCTTCGGGTTGGATGCCCATGCAGGGCCTCGTGCTGCAGCGACGAATGCAGCGTGACGCAAAGGGCCGCAAGCGCCAGCAGCGGCCAAGGACCGTCGCGACCGGCAGCCCAGGTTGCCGCCATCCACACGCCGGTACAGGCGGCCGCGATGGCGACCGTTGGCCATTCAATGCGCAAAGGGTGAGTCGCCATATGACAAAATTAGGCCAACGCCCCTCCCTGATCAATGCGGCGGATCAATCCGTCACCCCGCCACCGCGTTCGCCGTGTCGCGCGCCTGGCCCTTGATCTTGTCGAGCAGCACCGCCGCCTCGCTGCCGCGAATGCGGGTGATGTCGTCCTGGTATTTGAGCAAGGTGCCAAGCGTGGAATCGACGCTTGCCGGATCGAGCGCGACAACGTCGAGCGTCGCCAAGGCTTGCGCCCAGTTGATGGTCTCGGCGATACCTGGGTTCTTGTAGAGATCCATCTGGCGGATGCCTTGCACAAACGCGACCAGCTGGCGGCTTAGCTCCTCGGGCGCGTTCGGCACCTTGAGCTTGAGGATCGCCTTTTCGCGCTCGATGTTGGGAAAGTCGACCCAGTGATAGAAGCAGCGGCGGCGCACGGCATCGTGGACCTCGCGGGTGCGGTTGGAGGTCAGGATGGTGATCGGCGGCTCGGCCGCCTTGATGGTGCCAAGCTCAGGGATCGTCACCTGGTAGTCGGCGAGCAATTCCAGCAGAAAGGCCTCGAACGGCTCGTCGGCCCGGTCGAGTTCGTCGATCAGCAGCACCGGCGACCGGCCATCCTTGGAGAGTTCAAGCGCCTGCAGCAGCGGCCGCTTCAGCAAAAAGTCGGCCGAGTAAACGTCGCGTTCGATGCTTTGCAGATCGTGCCGCTCGCCGGCCGATTCGGTCGCGCGGATGTGCAGCAATTGGCGGCCATAGTTCCATTCATATACCGCCGAGGCGATGTCCAGACCCTCGTAGCACTGCAAGCGGACAAGCGGCCGGCCAAGCGTCTCGGCGAGCACGCGGGCGATCTCGGTCTTGCCGACACCTGCCTCGCCCTCCAAAAACAGCGGACGCTGAAGTTTCAGCGCAAGGAACACCGAGGTGGAAAGCGCCTCGTCGGCCACATAGCCGCCGCCCAGCAGCAATTTGCGGGTTTCGGCGACGGATTTGGGAAAGCTGGTCATGCGGGGGTCCTGCGGACAAGGGCGGAGCGCGGCATATGAGCATGTCGCACCGGCTTCGTCTAACGCTGACGCACGCGCACGATTCACACCCGTTGCCGCATGGCAATGCCGCCACCTGGCACGGGGCAAGGTGTTTGGCGGCACGGGAGCGCGGACGCCGGATGGCCGCGTATGGGGCAGTTCCAAGGAGCGGCCTTCCGGCGCCCACACCGCGGAGATTTGTGCCGCGGCCCTGCTCACGGGGCTGATCGCCAGACAACGTTGCCTCATCGGCGACGCACCAGCATTCAGTCCCTGCCCCTTCGGCGCCCATTGGATAAGTCCATTGCTGGAGCATCCTTTGGAGGGCATAGCCGCACGGCCTCCGGGTCCTCCTGGGTCCGTCCCCTCCCATCGCGGGAGAGGTCCCCGAGCCTCCCGGCCTCCGCCGTCCCCTGCCACATGCGCGACGGTCGCGACGACGCCCCGTTATTGGCAGGCGATGGGGGAAGTGTAGATCAGATTGAGTATTTGTCGGGTATAAATAGTATAGTATGGTTAGTATAGTTGATTGGCGAAGCGATGCAGGGGCATCGCTGCTTCAGGTTCTCGCGCACCGAACCAAAGCAGAAACCCGACAGGACCGCATGTTCGGGCGCAATGAACCGGGTGATGACCCGGAGGAGAATAGGACGTAGCGGGATGATCCCGTTCCTGCGATGTCGGCATGTGGTGAGAGCAGAAAGGCAGTCAGCGCAATTCCGCTCCTCGCAAAATGCAACCAATAGCCCTTTAGAAGCTGCTTCCATCAGCCGAGCAAATTTCTCTCCATGTAGTCGGCCAAATACGCTGCGTCATCTCCGACAAAGGACAGGAGCCCCGATTTGAAGGTCTGCATCCAGTGAAGTCCAAGAAAATACACACCCTCGCAGTTGCTGATGCCGCGTTTCTGGATCGGCACATCATGGGTATCAAATATGGGGAGGCGCGCCCAGCTGAAATCAAAGCGGTGACCGGTTGCCCAAACCACGGAACCTATATTCGCAATGCGAAGGTCAAGCTCCTCTAGTTGACTAATGCCGGGCGACGTTCCGAGATCACGATGGTCGCCTGCCGCTTCGAGTAACGAATTCAGATCAGACCGGGCCGCCAACTCATCGGCGGCAGAAATGAAAGCGGCGTTGGCCTTGTCGGCTTCCTCCAGTATTTCAGCGGCATCCGAGGCGAGTGAAAAGGCGCCTTCGGAAACTCCCCGGACATGCCCGATAATTCTGACGCCATCTCTTGCGAATTGCCGAAGGTCAAGATCGTAACCGCCGCGTACGCCAGTCACGACGGTCGAAGGTGGGTATTTGCGATCAGGGAAGGCATCAATGGTAATGTCGAACCTGCCGAGTTTTTGAAACCACCAGAACATGTCCTTGCCCCGGTACCGCCTTGGTACCCGTCTGTGCCGGCTCGCAGAAAGGTAGACCGTTCGTCCAGCGTGATAGAGTTCGTCCGCGATTTGGCAGCCCGAAGCGCCGCTTCCGACAACCAGTACTGCACCGGGCGGCAACTGATCAGGGCTCTTGTACTGCGATGCGCTGACCTGAAAGACCGATGATGGAATGTGTCTACCAAAGCTCGGAATATAGGGGGATTGAAACGGACCTGTAGCGATAATCACGTTCCGGGTACTGATGTTACCACTTCGCGTCTCAACAAGGTAACTCTTTTCTGACGACTCCCGACTTACCGAAATAGCCTCAGTTCCCTCTTTGACCGGCGCATTGATGTTCGCGGCATAAGTATCAATGAAGTGCACTATCTCTGTGAAATGAGCAAATCCTTCGGGATCGGCTCCAGTGTAGGGGGAGCCTGGAAGCTGAATCGACCAATTCGGGAACTGAAAGCGTAACGATTTCCAGCGTTCGTTTCGCCATCGATCCGCTATGCGACCTCGTTCCAGGATTACGTGTTCGCGGCCACGCTGTCTCAAGTGATAGCTCATGGCCAAACCCGCCTGGCCGCCGCCGACGATAACAGTGTCGTGATGCTCCGACATGGCGCCTCAAGCTAGAATAGTCTTCGTCATCTGAACCGATGGAACCACCGTCCGGCGCCCGTAGGCAGTGGGCACAGGCGCCCCTTGGACAATCGGCCATTCGCCTCGTCCTTGATGGACGCCACCTCCTTGCGCCCGCCGTCCAGCAAGAAGCCGCCCAGCGATGATCGCGGGGCGGCTTGAAGTGGTGGTTTCGCTGACCGGTCAAGGGGTGCCGGACTTTTTGGCCCCAGCCCTCCCCCTACTTCGCCGCCGCCACCGCCCTCTCGGCGATCACCGGGATCACGCTCGCGCGGTATTCGGCGCTGCCGTGCAGGTCGCTGAGCAACCCGGTCGCAGGCACGGATGCTCCCTTCAGCGCATCGACCGTGAACCCCTTGGCCAATGCAGCTTCCAGGCTTGCCGCCCGGAACACGCCGTTGGCACCGGAACCGGTGACCGCGATGCGGATTCCCGCGGCGGTCTGGGCGGCGAACACGCCGACCAGCGCATAACGCGAGGCCCGCTGCTCGAACTTGGAGTAGCCCGCCTTCATCGGTACCGGGAAGCGGACCGCCTTGATGAGCTCGCCCGGCTTCAGGGCCGTCGCGAACAAGCCAGCAAAGAAGTTGTCGGCCGGGATTTCGCGGGCGGTGGTGACGATCACCGCGCCAAGGCCAAGCGCCGCCGCCGGATAGTCCGCCGCCGGATCGTTGTTGGCAAGCGAGCCGCCGATGGTGCCGACGCTGCGCACGGCCGGATCGCCGATGCCGCCCGCCAGCATGGCCAGCGCCGGAATCGCCGCCTTGACGTCGGCGTTGGCCGCGACCTCGGCGTGGGTGGTCATGGCCCCGATGGTGATGGCGTTGCCATCGCGCCGGACGCCCTTGAGTTCGGCGATACCGGCGAGGTCAATCAGCGAAGCGGGCATGGCCAGCCGCTGCTTGATGGTGGGGATCAGCGTCTGGCCGCCGGCCAGCGGCCGGGCTTCCTCGCCAGCGCCCAAAGCCTTGATGGCATCGGCCAGCGAGGCGGGACGGACATAGTCGAATGCGTACATGGGTTGTTCTCCTTTGCCCGGGGCCTTACTCGGCGGCTTTCATTTTCGAAGCGTTGATGGCGCGCCAGACCCGCTCAGGGGTGGCGGGCATGGCGATGTCATCGACATTGATGGCATCGCAGATGGCGTTGATGACGGCCGGCGTCGAGCCGATGGCTCCCGCCTCGCCGCAGCCCTTGACGCCCAGCGGATTGTGCGTGCAGGGGGTGACCGTGGTGGTGACCTTGAAATTGGGCACGTCGTCGGCACGCGGCATACAGTAGTCCATGTACGAGCCGGTCACCAGCTGGCCCTTGTCGTTGTAGACGGCGCCTTCCAGCATCGCCTGGCCGATGCCCTGGACGAGGCCGCCATGCACCTGGCCCTCCACGATCATCGGGTTGATGATGTTGCCGAAGTCGTCGGCGGCGACAAACTGCTGGATTTCGGTGACGCCGGTGCGCGGGTCGACCTCGACTTCGCAGATATAGGTGCCGGCGGGATAGGTGAAGTTCTTGGGATCGTAGAACGCGGTCTCCTCGAGGCCCGGCTCGATCTTGTCGATCGGGTATTTGTGCGGCACATAGGCCGTCAGCGCGATTTCGCCGAAGGTCTTCTTCTTGTCGGTGCCCTTGACCGTGTAAGCGCCGTCCTTGAACTCGATGTCGCCTTCCGAGGCTTCGAGCAGATGGGCGGCGATCTTCTTGCCTTTGTCGATCACCTTGTTGAGGGCGTTGACGATCGCCGAGCCGCCGACGGCCAGCGAGCGCGAGCCGTAAGTCCCCATGCCGAACGGGATCTTCTGGGTGTCGCCGTGGACGATCTGCACGCTGTCGGCCGGGATGCCGAGCTTGCTGGCGACAACCTGGGCGAACGTGGTCTCGTGGCCCTGGCCATGGCTGTGCGAGCCGGTCATGACGCTGACCGAGCCGGTCGGGTTGACCCGGATGGTTGCCGCCTCATAGAGACCGGCGCGGGCGCCGAGCGCGCCGACCAGGCTCGACGGCGCGATGCCGCAGGCTTCGATGTAGCTGGCAAATCCGATGCCGCGCATCTTGCCCTTGGCAACCGAAGCCGCCTTGCGGGCCGGGAAGCCGGCGTAGTCGGCCATTTTCAGCGCCGCGGCCATCGAGGCTTCGTAGTCGCCGATGTCATAGGTCAAGGCCACCGGCGTCAGGTACGGGAACTGTTCCTTTTTGATGAAGTTCAGCCGGCGGAACGCCGCCTGGTCCATCTTCAGTTCGCGCGCGGCCTTGGTCACGATCCGCTCGAGGATGTAGGTCGCCTCGGGGCGGCCGGCGCCGCGATAGGCATCGACCGGAACGGTGTTGGTGAACATCGCCTTCACGTTCACGTAGATCGCCGGATGGGTGTATTGGCCCGCGAGCAGCGTTCCGTGCAGCCAGGTCGGTACGCACGGCGCGAACGTGGACAGATAGGCACCCATGTTGGCGAGCGTGTCGCAACGCAGGGCCAGCATCTTGCCATTGGCATCGAGAGCAAGCTCGGCATGGGTGACGTGGTCGCGGCCATGGGCGTCCGAGACGAAGGCTTCCGAGCGATCGGCGGTCCACTTGACCGGGCGCCCAATTTTCTTGGCCGCCCAGGTCACGAACGCTTCCTCGGCATAGTGGAAGATCTTGGAGCCGAAGCCACCGCCGACATCGGGGGCGACGACCCGCAACTTGTGCTCGGGGATCGAGAGCACGAACGCACCCATCAGCAGCCGGATGACATGGGGGTTCTGGCTGGTGGTATAGAGCGTGTGCTCGTCCATGCCGATGTCATAGACGCCGATGGCCGCGCGCGGCTCCATCGGGTTGGCGACCAGGCGCTGGTTGACGAGATCGATCTTGGTGACGTGGGCCGCCTTGGCGAAGGCGGCGTCGGTCGCCGCCTTGTCGCCAAACTCCCAATCAAAGCAGATATTGTCGGGGGCTTCGTCATGCACAGGCACACCACCCTTGGAATGGGCGGTCTTCATGTCGATGATGGCGGGCAGTTCCTGGTAATCAATGGAGACCAGATCGGCGGCGTTCTTGGCCGCGTTGAGGCTCTCGGCGATGACCGCCACTACCGGGTCGCCGACATGGCGCACCTTGCCAGAGGCCAGGATCGGGTGCTTGGGCTCCTTCATCGGCTTGCCTTCCTTGCCGGTGATCAGCCAGCCGCAGGGCACCCCGCCAACCTTGTCGGCATCGATGTCGGCGGAGGTGAAGATGGCGACGACGCCCGGTGCGCTCTTGGCCGCCGAGAGGTCGATCTTGCCGATCTTGGCGTGCCCGACCGGCGAGCGCAGGATGTAGCAATAGGTCTGGTTGGGCTGGTTGATATCGTCGGTGTACTTGCCAATGCCCTTGAGGAACCGGAAGTCCTCGCGCCGCTTGGTGCTGGCGCCGATGCCGTCTTGTGCCATGTTGGTTGTGACCTTCCCTGGGATGAAGGAGCGAGTAGCGAATGGTGAGTAGCGAATAGGGAAGACCAACTTGATCCCTTCACCAGCACCGTTCGCCGCACCCCTTTTATCTATTCGCTATTCGCTACTCACTATTCGCTTCTTCTTGCCTACGCCGTCGGCTGCCCGCTCGCGATCTGCACTGCCTTGACGATGTTATGGTAGCCCGTGCAGCGGCAGATGTTGCCCGACAGGCCCTTGCGGATTTCCGTCTCGGTGGGCTTGGGGTTCTTCTTCAGCATGTCGACCACCGTCATCACCATGCCCGGCGTGCAGAACCCGCATTGCAGCGCATGAGCCTCGCGGAAGGCGGCCTGGACCGGATGCAGGTCGGCCCCGCTGGACAGACCCTCGATGGTCGTCACCGTGGCCGCGTTGGCCTGCACGGCCAGCATCGTGCAACTCTTGACGGCATTGCCGTTGATGTGGACGACGCAGGCGCCACATTGGCTGGTATCGCAACCGACGTGGGTTCCGGTCATCGCCAGGTCACGGCGCAGGAACTCGACGAGCAGCGTATTGGGCTGCACCTCGCCAGAAACCTGTTTGCCGTTGATGGTCATGGAAATCTTGGCCACGCGCGTCCTCCTTCGGTTTGTCGTGTTTGTTGATCGAAGCCAGTCTGCCGCTTGCCGGCATCAATGGGACCTTGCGAAGAGATAGTACAGAGCCGCCAGAACCACGGCGGCCAGGAGCAGCCAACCCCAGACCGGCACGCCGCCTGATTTGGCTGAGGCTGCGAGCCGCCCAGATGCGGCAACCGAAGCCGCCCCGGCCGGCGCGGCCGGCGCCAGCTCGGCGGCAAAATTATCAAAGAATTGTCCGGCCAGTTGCGCCGCCGCGGCATCGATCAGCCGCGCCCCAAGCTGGGCCATCCGCCCCCCGACCGTGGAATCCACCTTGTAACTCAGCAGCGTACCGCCGTCCTTGGGGTCCAGAGTGACATCCGCAAATCCACTGGCAAAGCCAGCGGGGCCCGCCTTGCCGGAGCCCGACAGCCGATAGGACTTGGGCGGATCGAGATTGCTCAACTGCACGTCGCCATTGAACTTCAGTGCCATCGGCCCGAGTTTGACCGAAACCACGCCCTTCATGTTGGTGTCGTCGGTCTTCTCAAGGGATTCGCAGCCAGGAATGCAGCGTTTCAACGTCTCGGGATCGTTGAGCTTGCGCCAGACCTCCGCCTGGGGGGCGGCGATTTGACGTGAACCTGACATTTGCATGGACTGGCATTCCAAAATAACTGCCGCGGGGCCCGCGCGATCGGCGCCGCACGACCAGACTGAAACTCGGGCGCGATCTTGGCCGAGGCAATTGGCGGCGTCAACCGTGGTCGGACCAAGGTCCGAGGCCGCCGCCTGGTGGCGGCGCCCAGGTGCGAACAGGAGGCACGCTCGTGTGCGCTCGCGGTAAGCATTGTTTCCATTTGCCACAAAGGCTGCTATAGCGGCGCCGTCCGGAGACGTGGCCGAGTGGCTGAAGGCAGCGGTTTGCTAAACCGTCATACGCCGTCAAGGCGTATCGGGGGTTCGAATCCCCCCGTCTCCGCCAAACGGGTCTATTGGGATGCCCCCCTCAACTCACGGATTAGCATAATGTTGCAGTTTTGCAACAGGATGCCGCTGGCCAGCGTCCTGCAAAGCTTCATGTCTGGAAGGGGTCTCTCGTCGGCTCTGTCTTTGACACGGGATGATTTGCGCTAAATCGCAAAACGTCGAAGTGGGCCACATAACCGGACGGGCACCTCACAAAAATGAAGAGCGTTGGTTGCATTCGCGCAACACAAGCGGCCGCCGCTCGCATAGCCGATGGCCGTGTTCTGAAAGCTGATGCAGGGGTGGTAAGTTTCCAGAAGACGACAACACGGCAGAGGGCTCAAGCCTGTTGCTCGTCCTTGCCGTACCGCAGGCCCCGAACCCACGGTTTTCTTTGCGTGATCTCGCTCATGTTCTCAAGCTGAGTTCCTGCTTTCAAGTGGCGAGGGTTGGCGCATAGCTTGTTGTCGCACTGGTGATTGATCTGTTGATCGGTGATGCCGTACTCAGCCATGTAGGCGACGCGATGAACATAGATCGCTTTCCCGAGCGCCTTGATGACACCGTAGCCACCCGCGTTTGTCCCGCCAGTCCACGACCAGCATGGTGACCATTCCTGACCGTCGAGCATCATCCCCACTGCTTCAGCGATGTGGATGCGGCTGCGGATGGTGTCTGCGAACGGTGCATATAGGTTCGGGCCGTTGCGTCGCTCTTCCTCGATCTCTCGTTTGCAGCGTTCGCAGATAGCCATGGGGACGTTCCTTGGGATAGAACGCCAGCACACGCCGAGACGATAGATGATTCGCTGTCGTTAAGGTACAGAGCAGCGACCAAACCTACAAAAAAATGGGATGCAAGCAATGTCGAAAACAGAACGATCCACGGCGACCTTCATTGTGAAGGAGAGCGGAGATGCCGGAACCTCACTTGAGGTCCATCTATATGACGGCTTGCCGAGCTTGAATCGCGGCAATCTCTACCTCGAATTGAAAAAGGCAACGACCGTTCAACAGGCTCAAGAGATCGCCGACTACCTGAACGACCGCGTCACGCATGCGACGTTCCTGCCCTAAACTCCAACGGCGTTGCAAGATGCGGGTTTGTCCGAACCGCCTGCGAGTGCGCTGTTCTTTTGCGAGCGAGCCAAGGTGCTGCAAAGAGCCTGCTCGAACGGTCCCACGGCCCTTGGGGCGTTACGGACACAGCACGTCACAGCCCAGCTACAATGCTGCTCAGGGTCAGGCGCGTCGATTGGGCCGGTGGCAGCCGATGCTCGAAGCACCGCCAGCAACCGACATTCTGCTGCGCCGTGTCATCTGTAGCGACGGGCCAAGGGCTGCCATCGCGCGGTCGCCGGCGATTCCGTTGCGGTTCGTCTGGTTCTGAGTAGGCCAGCGGACAGTCGGGGCGTCGAGAGAAAGGCTGAGGTTGACCCATCATGTCGTCGGACCTGCACCATTGCTTCTCCGGCGAAGGCGACCGCACGTTGGAGCCAGCCTACCCAAACGGCGTCGACGGTCAGCCGCGGCATCTGCTGGCGCTGGCGGACGGGCGCGTGATGTGCACCTGCAGCATACCGGTGTCGGAGTGTTCGGTGCGCAAGGATGGGGGCCAGACGTGGTGGCTGGATGATGTGGTGCGGGTGCGCGGCCGGCTAGTGAGTCGGGATTTGGGGTATCCGGCGTCGGCGGTGGTGGAGGCAGTGAGGTGGTGGGTGTGACCGCTTTGGGCGCAGTTAGATCGGCGGCAACATCGAACCAACGCAAGTGAACCGCAGCTTCCATCCGCCGAAACAGCAACAAGATATGCAATCATGGACATTGGTAACCGGCTCAGCGGACGGTCTCCATTGCAAGCTTGATCCTATTGTGCGGTCCTTGTTGGCGGATTGAAGTAGAACTTATCAGCGACCGGAAAACCACGCTCATCTGGGATCTGCGGCACGGCCAAGTGTGGGCTGGTTTCTTTCCGCACGTCCTCTTTCACACGTTCGAACAGCTGCTCCAAGTCGAGACCAGAAACTGAAAGCTCGGAAACGAAACTCTTGGCGAAGGGGCTAACGTCGCCGGGCGACCCGTCCCACGAATAAGTACCGGACGAAGTGGCATAAAACACGACGTCATGACCGAAACCAACACCCGTTGAACGGTTTGCAGCATCGCTCGCCCCCTTCTGCCGCTCAAGCATCCGGTTGAAGGCACTGACAACAGGATTGTCGCGGCAGGCGTCGTAGATCACAAGATGCAGCTGCTTGGCCGCTTGCAGGCGCAGAACGACATTCTTCACACCGACAGCATCCTCCTCGATATTGGCTTCGCTCGTAAGCTCCATATCTTTCGGCACCAGAACATCGGTTGGCAGCATGAACGGACCATTGGGTGTTTCGGTTCCGTGACCAGAAAAATAAACCAAAGCCCAGTCTGGGGGATTGGCGCGAATGTTCGATTCGAAGTCGCGAAATGCTTCTTTAAGGCCCCTTTGATCGAGGTCCAGCTTCACGGTCACGTCAAAGCCAAGCTTGACCAGTGCCGCCTCGACCGCGGCGATGTCGCGCGGCGGGCTGTCTAACGATCTGATGTTGATATATTTGGCGTTAGCAACTAGCAGTGCAACGCGGCGCAGCGAAGCCTGCGGGTGCGAAGCTGTTAGTGGGCTTTGCGGGTCAGGAGATGATGCGGCGAGCAGCGCCTCGAGAGCCTCCTTGGCCTTGCGCCGTCGACCTTGGTTCCAGCGGTCCTGTTTGTCGGGGGATAGGGTCTGCGCCGTGGCATAGTCGCTCGCGGCGTGCAATCGATTGCCCTTGTGCAGATAGGCGAGACCGCGGCCAAAATAATAACCAGATTTCGTCTGATCCAGGCCGATCGCCTGATCGTAATCCGCAATGGCGCGATCATAGTGGCCCTTGTCGTCATAGGCGACGCCGCGATTAAAGAACGCAGCGGCATAGTCTGGCTTGAGCTTGATCGCCTGATCGTAATCCGCAATGGCGCGATCATAATCGCCCTTGTCGTCATAGGCGTTGCCGCGATTAGAGAACGCGGTGGCATAGTCTGGCTTGAGCTTGATCGCTGTGTTGCAATCCGTAGTGGCACTATCGTAGTTTTTGAGGTTGTCATAGGAGACACATCGGTCCACCAATGCCTCAGCACGGTCTGCCGCGCTCAAGTGACGTCGCTGCAGAATCTGCGTACACGCAGTAACGGCTTTAGCATCGTCATCCCCGCTGCAGACAGCCCAGTCAGGATCAGCACCTGCTGCTCTTGCTCCGCTCGTGCCGATTGCAGCGAGCGCCGCCACCGCCAGGGCGCTGGCCCATCCAACGACTAACGGTTTCATCGCTCCGCCTCCTTGTGCATGATGCATGCCCCCAAATACTGGTCTGCTGCGAGTGGTACTTCGAGCATCGACCGCGAAGGGGCAGAACGACGTGGTTTGGCCCAGTCCGTCTTCGTTCTCTTCGTCTGCATCGAACGGCAGCGGACGTAGCCTGTCAACACCTCGCAAGACGGACCGATGGCAGAGATGGGTCTTGGTCGTGTGAAAACGCTTTCGTCGCCCCGGACTGCGGCTTCGACGGGCCAGGATCAGCGCGCGGACCCGCTTTGTACCAGTT
>Ga0075021_10001520_pt1 | contig 11922 bp, 12 predicted proteins | sample ColStrG_CSR_2012_FD_72749 | JGI IMG/M metagenome (GOLD analysis project Ga0075021, IMG submission 72749) | Freshwater sediment microbial communities in response to fracking from Pennsylvania, USA - Cold Stream Run_MetaG_CSR_2012 | ecosystem: Environmental > Aquatic > Freshwater > Creek >...
CCACCCAATGGCCGAACGCGCCAGCGTGAGTCAAGTAGATTTCTTTCTTGACTCTGCCGTGGATGTCGCGCTGGACGGGGAAGTTGCTACGCTCCACTGCGAGGGCATTGACGTTCTGCCCGCCGCCCTTCGTGTCGTAATATAGAAAGTTCGAGAAAGTTGTTAGGCCATGAACGTGAAAGTGAGTAGTTCGCCGACTCCGCAAGATGCTTTGCGGGTTGCGGGTCGCAAGTTTGCTTTAATTGTGCTGATTGCAGGGGCGTTTGCGGGGGTCTGGTACCTGGGCAAACTTCGCGGCCGCCAAAGAATCGACCGTTTCGCGCAGTGCCTGACGGACAAGGGTACGGAAATGTATGGACTCTCCTGGTGCCCGCATTGCCAAGACCAAAAAGAACTGTTTGGCGCGTCGTTCCGCAATATTCACTACGTGGAATGCGGAACTCCGGATCACAAGGAAGTGGAGCAATGCGCGGCGGATGGCCTCAGGGATTTTCCGACCTGGAAGTTTGCGGATGGCGAGCGCCATGCTGGCGCACTGTCGATGCAAGAGCTGGCGGCGAAAACAGGATGTTCCGGGCAGTGAAGGGAAGCCGCTATTTTCTGAGCGTTGCATTGTGCGCCTTGATCGGCGCAATTGTTTCAGGCTTGGCCTTGCAGCATCACTTCCGGAGGGATTCGGCGTCGTTCTGCAGCATCAACGCTACCTTCGATTGCGACGTGGTCAACCGCAGCGCGTACTCGACCTTCGCTGGCATTCCTGTGGCGCTGATCGGATTGGCGGCTTACATGCTGATGGCTGGCCTGGCCTTGCTGCAAAAAGACAAGCCTGAAACACCTCCGCTGCTGCTACTTCTTGGTCTCGCCGGCAGCGGGATTTCTCTTTACCTTACCTATGTCGAAGCGGCCGTGTTGCGCACGTGGTGCCTATTATGCCTAACGTCGCTTCTCATGATTCTCTTGATCACACTTTTCTCAGGAATCCGCGTTAGAGCCGACTTGAGAGGACCTCGCGGCGCCAATTAGAGTCTCGGCCTCTTCCAACCATGCGTGAAATTACCCAAAAGCTGTCACGAACCGACTCGGACGAATTTGGCGAGTTGCGTTTTCACGAGCACGCCAGCCGCGTGTTTAAAAACACCCGGCAGCTGCGCGTATGGCTACCTCCGGGGTACAGTTCGCCGGAAAACGAAGGGCGTCGTTATCCGGTTTTCTACCTGAACGACGGCCAAAACATCTTTCAGCCGGAAACCTCATTCGCAGGAGTGGATTGGCACGTAGGTGAAACGCTCTCGCGCTTGATCCAGGAATCGGTGATCCCGCCGGTGATCGCCGTCGGTATCGACAACGCAACGGTGGAACGAATCCGCGAATTCCTTCCCTACAAGTCGATTTATCCGCCGGTTCCGAAGCCGCTCGGCAAGCACTACCCTGAGTTCCTGATCGACGAAGTCATGCCGTTTATCAGTCGGACGTACAGGGTAGCGCGTGGCATGAAGAATACAGGGCTGGGAGGATCGTCGCTCGGAGCGTTGATCTCACTGCATACAGTCATTGCCCGGCCCGGGATTTTCGGGAGACTGCTGCTGGAAAGTCCTTCGCTCTTCGTCTCGAACAAGCAACTCTTGAAAGATAGCCGAGCCGCGGCGACATGGCCGCAGAGAATCTTCATCGGCGTTGGCACGCGGGAATCCGGCAAGCCGGATCGTGATCAGCGGATTGTGGATGACGTGCGGGCCCTGGCTCACACGTTGCACCTTGCGGGATTGCGCGAGAAGCGGCTGCGGTTGTGGGTCCAAGAGGGCGCGACTCACTGTGAAGCCGCTTGGGCAGAGCGGTTTGCCGAAGCAGCAGCGTTTCTTTTCTCCGAATAGCCGCGATAGCAAGAAGGGCAGTCCTCCCCAGGCGCTGCCCCCCTGGTGCCGTTCCGCCGGTCCCCCTAGTTCCAGATGGGGTTGCCTTTCTTATCACGGAACGTCACAGTCTCGGTCCCGTGTTTCACCTGGCGAGCCAGAATCGCATCTTTACCCTGGAATACGAGTGCAATGCCGGTAACTTCCACTTTGTCGCCCGTCCGAAATACCATGTCAAACTCCTTGGTGAACTTCGCCGGAGCAAGATGGACCTCATAAACCTTGCCGGTCTCCGTTTCCAGCATGAAGTGCGCTCCCAGAGTTCCGCTAACCGGGCATTGCCGCTCGTGTACCGAGACAACTTTTCCCGTGATCACACTCTCCGTGGCCGGATCATACTTCGGGGCGGAAGCGGATTGCGCTGCGGCGCTCGTGGCTGCCAAAAGAACCAACGCGGCGATTGCGATGGTGGTGAGCGTGGTTTTCATGATCGGTTCCTCCTGCTGAATTCCATTCGCAGGCCTAGTGTCGCCTCAGTGAGTCCGGGACGCGGTGATGCGGATCACGTTGGGACGTGAGCGAGCATTCGCAGCTCTATGGGGCTGGCTTCGAAGAATATGGCGCGAGGGTAACCGGCTTCCGGTCGGGATTCAGATTCCAGACTTGGCGGCCGTGAAAGTACTCAATCAGTGCGCGATTTTGGGCCCCCCCCATATCCCGGGCCCAGACCACATCGGAGGAATCGATATCGGCCCGGTTGTAAACCCACTCCTGATTTACATCGTGATCCGATGCGTAGGTGACAAAGACCAGATGGCGTCCGCCGGTTTTGTTAAGCGTTTCGGCAATGTGCGCCCGCACGAGATTGCCCCGCGGCCAGGGCGGCTCGATGGGGACGTGTAGCGTAGCGGCAGCTACCCGAAGAACGATCATGGCGGCGAGCACGACAGGAATGACTGGAACTAGCGCTGCTCCGAGGAGATCGGTCTTTCGGCGCCACACTCGGAGATACCGCATACCTTGAACAATGAATAGAAAGAGTAGGCCGGCGGCAGGCGCGGCGTAGTGAGACATCGTCCAAGTCTGCGGAAGTAGACCGAGTACGAACACGCCAGTAACAATCAGCGGTACCTTCAAGCGTCGGCTTCGCAAGAGGCACCTCAACGAGATCAGCAGCGCGACGCACGGAAACGTCAGGGCGCTGGAAAGATAGAAGAGCCAGAGGTCATCGACTTTGAGCAAGAGATGTTTCAGGAAACCAACTGCATTCTGCTCTTCCCGGAAATCCCTCAGTTCGCGGTCTTGATAAAAACGCCGCATCTCCGCGTTGTTGTAGGCAGGAGCAGGGCGCGGCGAAAGCATGAGGAAATAGGGTGCCTGCGCGTACGTCGCGCGGTTCACTTGATAGGGCATTCGCAGCGCGTTGCCAGTGACGCGCCAGTTGTAGAAAGCCATTCCCGATGCCGCGACCGCAAGCAGCGCGGTAATCGGCAAAGCAACGCCAAGCCATTTGCGCTGCTGCGGTTTCCCCTCTGTTGAAAGTAACCAGACAAACAAGCCAACCGCCAGCGGCAGGCTCAAAACCAGCCCTTCGTAGGGGCGGATGTTGGCCAGAATCACAAGCCCGAGCGCCATGAGCGCTGCGTGCCTCAGTTGCGCAGTACGCAGCAAACGCGGCCACGCGCCGAGAACCAAGGTCCCTCCTAACGCGGGCAACGAGCCCGCGAAGTAGGTATTCATCCAATAGCTCAGGATGCCCAGCCGCAATACGGCGATCAGCCCGCCAAATAGCGCCCAGCGCGCCGGCACCCAAGCTTGCAGCATCCAGCAGATTGCGCCGCACATCAGTCCCGTTACCAGCCACTGCCCCCACCATGGATTTCCTGTCAACCATTGGCCCAAAGCCAGTACGAGGCCCTCTCCGGGCGGATACATCGACATGTAGGTCGGAACATGGATGATGTGGAAGCTCTCGAAAAACCTCCAGAATGGGTGAGTCGGGTTGGTGAGGCGTCCGGAAGCAAAAGTATCCGCCGCCAGCAGGAAGCTGAATTCGTCGTGAAAGCGCGGCAGGGGAATTCCCAGCACCGGAATCAGCGCGGCGCGAGTCAGTAGCGGTAACAATGCGACCGCCAGCACGGACACTCCGCGGCTTCGCGCAAGATTAGCGAACCGCTCCGACTGATGCGGCGGCATCTTGGAGCGAGAGCGTCGTCTGACACGCCAAGCCTGCGCCGTCAATGCTAGCAAGAGCAGCGCTTCCACGGCGGATAGGAAGTGCAGCGGGAGTCTTCCTGCAGTCTCGGGCATGCTGGCTAGTCGCGAAGCAGACAGATTATCAGGTCAGCAGCAACAAAAAGCCCTACCGTTGGAGAAACGGTAGGGCTTGAGAACGGGTGCGATTGTGGGGCCTTACTTGGCGGGCTTGTCCAGGACGCCTTCAGCAACCGACATCAAATCCTGATCCACGCGACGGTTGGAAGCAACGGCCTCCGCCAGCGGAATGGACGTAATCTTGTTGCCCTTCAGCGATACCATCTGCCCGAACTTGCCCTCGTGCACCAGATCGATCGCTCCCAGACCGTAGCGCGTGCCGAGCACGCGGTCAAACGCGCTGGGCGTTCCTCCACGCTGTATGTGGCCAAGAACGGCAGCGCGAGTCTCATAGCCAGTTCGCTTTTCGATCTCCGTAGCCAGCAGGTTGCCGATGCCCCCAAGGCGCGCATGTCCGAATTCGTCCACGCCGCCCGCCGCCAGTACATTCGCTTCGCCCCCGGAACCTGCGGCGACCTTCGCGCCTTCCGCGACCACGACGATGCTGTAAAGCCGACCCCGATCATGTTGTTGTTTGATCGTGCTGCACACAGCGTCGAGGTTGATGGGTCGCTCCGGGATGAGAATCACGTCCGCGCCACCCGCAATACCCGCGTACATTGCGATCCAGCCTGCATCGCGACCCATAACCTCAACCACAATCACCCGATTGTGGGATTCCGCCGTCGTGTGCAGCCGGTCGATACATTCCGTGGCGATACCGACCGCCGTGTCGAAGCCGAAAGTGAAGTCGGTGCCCGCTAAGTCGTTATCAATAGTCTTAGGACAGCCAACGACCTTGACTCCGGCGTCGTTGAGCTTCTTAGCGACGCCGAGGGTGTCGTCGCCGCCGATGACGATGAGAGCATCAAGGCTTTGGATCTTAAGGGTCGCCTGAATGCGGGCCAACCCGTCCGGCTGCTTGGTGGCATTGGTGCGGGAGGTGCGCAGCATGGTTCCGCCGATGGGCAGAATCTTCTCGACTGCAGCCAGGTCCAGCGCGATAGTTTTGTTGTCGAGCACGCCGCGCCAACCTTCGAGAAACCCGACAAACTGGTCGCCGTAGTAGTTCGTACCCTTGCGCACAACCGCTCGAATGACCGCGTTCAGTCCGGGACAGTCTCCGCCGCCGGTAAGTAGGCCGATTTTCATTCCGTTCTCCTTGAGAATGTATAAGCGCTGGAATCCGTCGCTTGCCCTGAGTTTTCGACAGCTCCCAGCTTAGTGAATGCAGCCAAGTAGATTATCATTCACCGCATGCCCAAGCAGCTTCGAGCATTTGTTTGGACCTTGATAGCGTTCACCGGAGCGGCAGCACTCTCCGTGATAGCCCTTCGTCGCGGGGAGACGATTAGCGCTCTCTGGCTGGTGGTGGCTGCGGGCTGTTCGTATGCCCTCGGATATCGCTTCTACAGTCGGTTCCTGGCCATGAAAGTACTGGTTCTCGACCCGGTCCGGGCGACCCCGGCGGAACGCCTCGAAAACGGCCGCGATTTCGTGCGCACCAACAAATGGGTCGTCTTTGGACACCATTTTGCAGCGATTGCGGGCCCTGGCCCGCTGGTTGGTCCAGTGTTGGCGGCGCAGTTTGGGTATCTACCTGGGACGCTGTGGATACTGGCCGGCGCGGTCTTCGGCGGTTGCGTGCAGGATTTCGTGATTTTATTGTTCTCGGTCCGCCGCGACGGCAAATCTTTGACCGAGATGGCGCGCGAGGAAATTGGTAAGGTTGGCGGCGCTATCGCCTACGTTTCAATTCTGGCGATTATCGTTATCTTGCTCGGTGTGGCGGCGCTCATTGTTGTGAATGCTTTGAAGGGAAGTCCTTGGGGCACCTTCACCATCGCCATGACTATTCCGATCGCTCTACTTATGGGGCTCTACCTTCGCCGGATTCGCCCGGGGAAAGTTCTGGAGACTTCAGTTCTGGGATTCGTGCTGGTGGTGTTGGCAATACTAGGCGGCCAGTGGGTCTCACAGAATTTGGTCTGGGCGCAATGGTTCACGCTCTCGGCCTCAACGCTGGCCTTGGTCATAATTTTCTACGGATTCGCTGCTTCGGCGTTGCCGGTCTGGCTCTTGCTCGCGCCGCGTGACTATCTGAGCACGTTTGTGAAACTGGGCGTGATCTTTCTCTTGGCGGCCGGAATTTTGCTAGTTCGCCCACAACTGCACATGCCAGCATTGACGCGATTCATCGATGGTTCGGGACCAGTGTTCGCCGGCAATATTTTTCCATTCGCCTTCATCACCATTGCCTGCGGCGCGATCAGCGGGTTCCATTCGCTGATTTCCAGCGGCACCACGCCAAAGCTAATCGCACGGGAGACAGAGGCGCGCATGGTCGGCTATGGCGCGATGATGGCCGAATCCATGGTTGCGATCATGGCGATGATCGCCGCTTGCGCCATGCAGCCCGGAGTTTACTTTGCGATTAGCAGCCCGGCAGGCGTGGTCGGCGCTGCTCCCGAGGCGGCGGCCACCACGATCTCCAACTTGGGCTTCCATGTCACTGCGTCAGACATGGCTGCACTGGCTCGCTCGGTAGGCGAGCAGACACTCTACAACCGCACTGGAGGCGCCCCGGCATTCGCGGTTGGCATGGCACAGATATTCTCCCGCAGCCTGGGCGGAGACGCTGTAATGGCCATCTGGTACCACTTCGCCCTCATGTTCGAAGCTCTGTTCATCCTGACCGTCCTCGACGCCGGTACGCGCGTCGGCCGCTTCATGGTGCAAGATGCCTTGGGCCACTGGTGGAGGCCGTTGGGCCGCACGAGTTGGTATCCCAGCATCCTGGCGACGAGCGCGCTCATTGTTGGCGCATGGGGATATTTCCTTTGGCAGGGCGTTAAAGATCCCCTCGGCGGAATCAATTCACTATGGCCCCTCTTCGGCATCGCGAATCAGCTTCTCGCGATCGTTGCTATGTGCGTGGCGACGACCATTCTGATCAAAATGAGGCGTGCGCGCTACGCGCCGGTCACGCTGGCCCCCCTGTGCGTTTTGGTCCTTGTGACTTTCACCGCCTCATGGCACAAGATTTTCGACGCTAATCCCCGCATAGGTTTCCTGGCGCATGCTCGTTTGCTGACCTCGCAAATGGCCTCGGCGCCGAAGCCCGGTGACTTGGCGCGCCTCATTCTGAACGACCGCATCGACGCGCTCGTTGCCGGGGTACTCGTGTGCCTTGTGTCCCTTATTTTGCTGGAGTCTGGTTTAGTGTGGTGGAGAGTTCTATCGGGTCGCAATGAGGCTAGCATAAAGGAAAGCGCCTTCGTCATGAGCCGATTTGTTGGGGAGGAAGCTTAATGCGTTCTGCGATCGACTTCTGGAAAACGGCACTCGCCGTCCTGCGTGAGATCTTTGACGAATCGGCCTATGCGCGGTTTCTCGTACGGCGCGCTGTTCCGTCGTCGACCGCAGCCTACGCGGAATTCCTGCGCGAAACGGAACATACCCGCGCCCGCCGACCGCGCTGCTGCTAAGGCTAAAAAGACTTGACCATTTTGACTACCGGCAGCGCCGCCCCGTTCGGCAGTGGGACGTTCACAAGCTCCTGCTCTTCGTAGCCTCTCAATCGATAGAGCCGCACTCCCGTTAGCGTCGAACCCATTTCCAATCGACGAAAGCCAGCCCTCCGAGCAGCTTCTTCGCAGTGATGCAGAACGAAACTCCCGAGTCCCCGGCGCGCCCAATCAGGATGAACAAAGATCGCACGAATTTTTGCAGCATCGGTCTTCGGGTCGAGTAGTTCCGCCTCGCGACCCGGGCCGTGATCGCTTCCGAAGAGAGTTTTCCGATTGCTCCACCCACCGCAGGCGACGATGACTCGCTCGCCCTCTACAGGTTCGGCCACAAAATAAGTGGCGTCCTTGATGAGCTGAGTGTCCAGGCCGAGCGCGTGTCCCAGCGCCCCCTCAATCTGTTCTGGTGTGTAGTCGTCTTTTTGGAGACGTCGAACCGAGTCTTCTATCAAAGCACGCAGGACCGGAACATCCTCCAGCGTTGCCGTGCGAATCTCGAAGCTCTGACTCGGAGATGGGTCGCGCTGTGGGTTCATTCCTTCGGCGCACCAACGAATTCATAACCGACACCTCGCACGGTCAGGAGATGCTGAGGGTTGGCGGGGTCGCGTTCGATATACCGCCGCAGCCGCACGATGAAGTTGTCGATGGCGCGGGTGTCAGTATCTTCGTGCAGGTTCCACACTCGTTCCAGAATCTCCTTGCGTGATACCGGCCGCCCAACGTTCGCAATCAGGAAGCGAAGCAGATCGGCTTCCATCAGTGTCAATTGAAACGTCTTGTCACCAACTTGCAGTCGCAAATGCTCGAAATCGACGAGCTTGTCGTCGAAGCGAAAGGTTGTAGCCTGATTTGGGACGCTGGTCGTCGACTCCGACTCTTTCGATTGCAGCCACTGCCTGCGTCGCAAAAGACTTTCCAGCCGGGCAATCAAAATGTCGAGATTGAAAGGCTTCGGCAAATAGTCATCCGCTCCAGCCTCGAATCCAGTTAGCACGTCTTCGGGCCGCCCGCGAGCTGTCAGGATCAGAACCGGAACAAAGTTGCGCGCCTGCCGCAGCTCCCGAACCACGGCAAAACCATCCTTGCCGGGCAACATCACATCCAGCACGACGGCGTCGAACTCCCGCTCCGGCTTGCGCAGAAGCCCTAACGCAGCTTCGCCGTTGTCCGTAACTTCCACGGCATGGCCCTCGGCCTGCAGATTGAACCGCAAACCCTCCGCAATGTGGGCCTCGTCTTCCACAATCAGAATGTGGCTCATGCGCGATGCACCCGCGGCAGTTTTATTCGGAAAGTGCTGCCTTTGCCAACACCGTCGCTCTCCGCCGAAGCATCTCCTCCATGTTGCCGCGCGACGGTGCGGACGATGAACAACCCAAGCCCCGTGCCCTTAACTTGTTTGGAATCGGCGTGGCCGTGGCCCGGAGGATACGCCCGATAGAAGCGTTTGAAAATGCGTTTCAGCTCGTTACGCGGAATACCAATGCCGCGATCTTCAACGCTAAGCGCAATCGTATCGAGGTTGGGACTGCGCAGGTCCACCAGGATGTCAGGTTTTTCACCGGAGTACTTAACAGCGTTGTCAAAAAGATTCCCGACGGCAGTCCGGAGCTGCTCGGCATTTCCACGCACCAGCAATTCCTCGGCCGGCGGCGAGGTAAACCGAAGCACGTTGTCCGGCAGGTGGTTTCGCAGAATGGTCGATGCCATGGTTTCGCGCACGATGTCTGTGAAATCAACTTCCCGCCACTTCGCGCGCAGCCGCCCCTGCCGAGCTTCTCCTGCCTGCAACACCTGCTCAATGGTGCCGAGAAGCCGCTCCGTATCCTGCAGCATGATGCCGTAGAACTCGCGCCGCTGCGGCTCGTCGAGTTGCCGCCGTTCCAGGGTTTCAAGATACAGGCGAATTGACGCCACCGGGGTTTTGAGTTCATGAGTAACGGCATTGAGAAAACTATCCTGCTGCTCATTGCGGCGAATCTCGCGCACCAGAAAGATTGTGTTAAGCACCAGCCCGGCGATGATCGCGACAAAAAAGACAATGCCTAAAACCAGCGGCACGACGCGCCGCCAGTTCAAAACAATCCAGCCCACGTTGAGTCCCACGGCAAATAGCACCAGGACAACGCCCAGGGTAATGAAGAAGGCAATCGCTTTATTGGCGCTGATTCTCCGCATCGGTTAGTGGTCAAATCATAGTGGATCAGGCGGCACAAACAGAAACCGCGACCCCCGGGGGGGATCGCGGCTCACGGGCAACGATCACGTGGGGGCTGGCGCCCTCGCCTGCCCGGCTAAACATTTCGATAGGGCGTCAGTCCCCGGCCGCGGCACTCACCAGAGTCTCGGGCACAAGCGCTTGTGCGTCGGCCAGAATAGGCGCGTCCTGCACGATCTCTTTCCCCGGCAGCGGCTTCGGCATCTTGATGTCCCAAGCCAAGCCCAAAGTGCGCAGCACTGCAATGCCGTACCAGTTCACGTCGACCTCATACCAGGTGAGGCCGTGCCGCGCAACCTGCGGAGCGGCGTGATGGTTGTTGTGCCAGCCCTCGCCAAACGTGAGGATCGCGACCCAGAAGCTATTCGTCGAGTCGTCGCCCGTCAGAAAGCGCTGCGAACCCCACATGTGCGTCGCCGAGTTCACCAGCCAAGTGGCGTGCAACCCGATCACCATGCGGAAGAAGATGCCCCACAGGAGAAACGGCAATCCGCCGATGGCCAAAAGCACAACGCCCAGCACAGCCGTCGGAACCCAATGCCACTCACTAATCCAAAGATGGAATTTATCTTTGCGGAGGTCCGGAACGTACGGCAGCAGCTCATCGGTTTTAGAGTGCATCGCCTTACCCGTCATAATCCATCCCATGTGCGCCCAAAGGCCGCCATCGCGCGGCGAGTGCGGATCGCCTTCCTTGTCCGTGTTCTGATGATGCTTGCGATGCGTCGCCACCCACGCGATCGGGCCGCCCTCCATCGCCAATGTTCCGCAGGTGGTCAGGAAGTATTCCATCCACTTCGTCGTCTTGTAGCCGCGGTGCGTGAGCAATCGGTGATAGCTCATGCCAATACCCAGGCTCCCGGCCACCCACCACAACAACACGGCGACGGCGTAAGCCTTCCATGTAAAGTAAAACAACGCCACGACCGCGAGCGCATGAAACAAAATCATGAAGAGGGTCGTGGTCCAGATGATGGGTTCTTTGAAGGTGCGATCGTTGTTGAGAATGGCCATGGTGGCTGGTTTCCTCGTTGTTTCTGTCTCTATCGACAACGCTAGCAGAGAACGAAACTTGCTTCTGTAATAGTTCTGTAATCCCTGTGCAGGCACAGTTACCAACGTAATTCGTGTTGTGCTCGGAAGTCTAAGAAAGGCCGCAATTTCACTGCTTTTTTGACTCGCTACGTTCTTCTCCGTTAGCCTTAGGCTTCCCGAATGGACACGACCTCCCCAACTGTCTTCGTCGCTGGCCTCAAGAAGTCGTATGGCGACAACGAGGCCGTCAAAGGCATTGACTTCGAAATTCAGCCCGGAGAAGTTTTCGGCCTGCTTGGGCCAAACGGTGCAGGGAAGACCACGACGATCGAAATACTCGAAGGCCTTCGTCCCCGCACCGCGGGACGCGTCGAGGTCTTAGGCTACGATCCGGACCGGCAGCGCGACCAGCTCAAAGACCGCATCGGAGTCTGCCTGCAAGCCACCAACCTCCCTGAGAAAATTCGCGTGCGCGAAGCCATGCAGGTCTTTTCTTCGTTCTATTCGCGCAATGTGGATTCAACTCAACTCCTCAAGCGCTTGCAACTCACGGAGAAGCGGGATGCCTTCTACGGCACGCTCTCCGGTGGTCAGAAGCAGCGGCTCGCGCTGGCCCTGGCGCTCATCAACGATCCGCAGCTCATCTTTCTCGACGAGCCAACTTCCGGCCTCGACCCGCAAGTCCGCGCAGAAATTCACTTGCTGCTCGAAGAGCTGAAATCCGAGCGCCGTACCATCCTGCTGACCACGCACTACATCGAAGAAGCCGAACGTCTCTGCGACCGGGTGGCCATCATCGACGAAGGTCGCATCATCGCCATCGATACGCCGCGCAAACTGCAATCTCAAAGCCGCAATGCCTCCAGCATCGTCGTAACCTGCTCCGCGCCGTTCCCTAAGGAACTTCCATCGTGGACGGAAGCGACGCAGAGTGTTCCTGACGAAAGCGGCAAAACCCTCACTGTCTATTCCCGCC
>Ga0075021_10001521_pt1 | contig 11920 bp, 13 predicted proteins | sample ColStrG_CSR_2012_FD_72749 | JGI IMG/M metagenome (GOLD analysis project Ga0075021, IMG submission 72749) | Freshwater sediment microbial communities in response to fracking from Pennsylvania, USA - Cold Stream Run_MetaG_CSR_2012 | ecosystem: Environmental > Aquatic > Freshwater > Creek >...
GCATGGTGAACACCATCACGTCGCCCTTCCCGCCCAATTCTTTCGCCAGGCGCCGCCCGCCCGCCATCCCAACCTGGTAGTTATTCGTTCCAATAAAGAAAAGCCTCTTGCTGGCCGGAGCATCCGAATCCAAGGTAATCACAGGAATCCCCGCCGCCACAGCCTTGTCAATGCTGTCTTGCAGCACCGCCGGATCCGTCACCGCCAGCAGAATCCCGGTTGCCTTCCCCTTCACAGCCTCGTCCAGCGCGTCGCGCTCCGCTTTCGGATCGTATGTCTTGGGTCCGACAAACTCAGTTTTCACCTTCAAAGCCAGCCCGGACCGCCCAAACCCCGCCTCAGCAGCCTCCCAATAAGGCACCGAAACGTTCGCCGCAACAAACACGTAATGCTCGTCGGAATCATGTGCCGACCCGCAGCTCATCCACACCGCAATACAACCGAGGCACGCCGCCACCAGCCAATTACGCGAACGGAACATAGTATCCTCCCTACGGGCCAGCCAGACCCACGGCCCAAAGCGTACTCCTAGCGCCAAAAATTGTAAACGCCCAAGCCCGGGCTCGGTAGGGGCGGCCGCCCCCGGCCGCCTGTTCTTCAATCTACCTCGCCCCCAACAAAATCGTCTCCACCCGCCCAGCATCCTCCAACGTATCCACTCCCACAGTGTCAAACGCAGTTTCTCCCACCCAGATCTCTGTTCCATTCTCCAGAAACCGCAATTGCTCCAACCTCTCCGCCTTCTCCAGCGACGACTCCGCCCACCCCACAAACCGATCCAGCGCCGCCCTCCGATACGCATAAAACCCCAAATGCTTGAAATACTTTGGCGAGGTCCCATCCCGATCATGCGGCACAGTCGCGCGTGAAAAATACAACGCCCGCCCCGCCGCCTCACACACAACCTTCACTGCATTCGGATTCGCCACATCCACCGCCGGACACGCCACCTTCAACGTCCCCACCTCAACGCCCGGCTCCCGCATCACTTCTAGCAGTGAGGCTATATGCTCAGGCCGCGTCAACGGCTCGTCCCCCTGCACATTCAAATACACATCCGCCTCCACCGCCTGCGCCACTTCATGCACCCTCTCGGTCCCACTGCGATGCTTCGCCGAAGTCATCCGCGCAGTCCACCCACTCTTCTCGCAAAACGAATAAATCTCCTCCGAATCCGTCGCCACAATTACCTCAGCCAGCAACGACGACGCTCTTACCCCGCGCACCACATGCGCCAAAAGCGGCTCTCCAGCAATCAGGTGTAACATCTTCCTCGGCAACCGCGTCGACGCCAGCCGCGCCGGTATTACAGCAATCGCTCTCACCTGCACCCTCCGGTTCGGCACCCATCCTACCACCCGCCGTCATCTCCTCTCACTATCACAACTGACGGTCGGAAAAGTGTTCGCACCCGGCTGAGGCGAGGGTTCGTCTCAGGGCACGGCTTCAGCCGCTGAGGCCGGGGGATCAACCGAAATTTCCCAGAAGCCAAACTGTAGGGAACAGAGAACCCTCAGCGCGGAGCTGGGCATTCACAGGGTTCAGATGGACGTGAGCCCCTGATTGCGCTTAATGCTGCACGACGCTGATGCTGAAGGCCGTCGCGAAGTGGGTGCCGTTCGTGACCGGCACGATCGATAATTTGCCATTTAACAATTGGGGCTTCTCTCGGCAAGGCATAGCCAATGGCCAAGGCCACACAAACAAGTTGGGAGTTCGTATGAGAAGGGTCCGCGATGCCAGACCGAGGTTGAAGTCGCGCTTAGCTCCACGCGCGGCCGCAACAGAATAGCGGGTGGGCACTTTGCCCCCTCACCCCTCGTGTACAATCAAGAGTCAGCCAAGCGCGGAGCAAGTCCCCTTGCCCTCCGCCTGTCAGCACGAGTCGGAAGCCTCTGCATAATCTGTAAGGAGCAATTCTCAGTCATGTCAATTCCTGCGACCCAAATGCGCCCGGGCATGGTGATCAAGCACGAAAATAACCTATGCTCGGTGTTTAGCGTCGAACACCGCACCCCCGGCAACTTGCGCGCTTTTATTCAGGCCAAGCTTCGCAACCTGCGCACGGGAGCCATTTTCGAGCACCGCTTCCGCTCCCCCGACCCCATTGAACGCGTTATGGTCGACGAAGAAAAGATGGAATACCTCTTCAGCGACGGCGATTTCTACACCTTCATGAACACCGAAAACTACGAGCAGATGCAGCTCGGCCGCGACATCCTGGGCGACGCCGTGGAATACCTGACCCCGAATCTGCAGATCACGATCGAGTTCTTCGACGGCAAAGCCGTCGGCATCGAACTGCCGCAAACCGTCGAGCTGAAAGTGCTGGAAACCGAGCCAGGCATGCGCAGCGCCACCGCCAGCGCCGTGACCAAGCCGGCCAAGCTGGAAACAGGCCTAACAGTCCAAGTCCCAGCCTTCATCAACGAAGGCGACACCATCCGCGTCGATACAGCCGAGGGCGTCTACTTGTCGCGCGCCTAAGGTTGTGTGGCGCGGGCGCGCCCAGTTGATTCGATGGAGGCACGGGCGTCTTCGCCCGTGCGGGCCCAGAAACCACGTTTCAGAGTAAAATCTCGCAGGCATGACCGATCCAATCGAAGCCCGGCGCTACACCGTGCGCGGACGCGTGCAGGGCGTCGGATTCCGCTGGTTCGTCGAATCCGAAGCGCACAAGCTCCGCATCGCCGGATGGGTGCGTAACACCTCAAACGGCGCCGTCGAACTCCTCGCCATAGGCACAAGAGCACAGTTATCAGCGCTGCAAGGCAAACTCTGGCAAGGCCCAAGGGCAGCCCGCGTCGATGCCGTAGACGAGCAAACAGCCGACCCTGAACCCGGCTGCACAACATTCCGCATCGAAGGAACTTGGTAGCTTAAGAACGAAGAGTTGAGAGATATCGAAATGACTTCCGACGAACTGAAAAAAATGATCCGCGAAATCCCCGACTTCCCCAAGCCGGGAATCCTCTTCTATGACATCACCACCCTCCTGAAAGAAAAACTAGGCTTCGCCACGCTGGTCGACCTGCTCTCCGAACACTACATAGGCCGCGACATAGACCTGGTCCTGGGCATGGAAGCACGCGGGTTCATCTTTGGGCCGGCTGTGGCTTATCGGTTGTCGGCTGGGTTTGTGCCGGTGCGGAAGCCGGGGAAGCTGCCTGCGGCGGCGGCTAGTGTCAGTTATGACCTGGAATATGGAAGCAACACCTTGGAAGTGCATAAGGATGCCATCCAAAAGGGGCAGCGGGTGATTATTGTGGACGACTTGCTCGCCACAGGCGGCACGGCTGAGGCCACCGTCAAGCTGGCGGAGTCTTTGGGGGCGGAGATTGTGGGTCTGGCGTTTGTGGTGGAGTTGGACTTTCTGAAGGGCCGGGACAAGCTTAAGGGGCGGGAAGTGTTTTCGCTGCTGAACTACGATAAGTAGTTGGTGGGAGTATTGGTCTGCGTAGAAAGAGCCACAGTAGACCACGCGGGCGAGGGCGCCCGCGCCACACTTGCTTACCTCGCGTTTATTTAACTAGGGAAGCGGTTGTGTTAATTACGGCGGCCCAGAAACTTACGCTGACGAACACGGCAGCGCCTAGACCTACGATCGCTGTCCAGTTGACCCGGACGTCACCTAAGTCCTTGATTCCATTGACAAAATCACGCATTTCTAACCTCCACGGGGGACCTGGGGGTCCTTGTAGCGTTTTTTTAATGTTATGCACGAGGCTGGCCAGTGTTGCAAAGGTGTGAATTCCTTGTCAAGTCAATGACTTGGAATTTTCGCGGCGCGACGAGAACGGGCGATACCGGGTAAGAATTCCCACATCTACAGGAAATTTCGTACCAAAATGGGTTAAATAACCGATTCCGTAGAGACGACGAGCGAGACCACCAGGTGGGCGCCCTTGGGGAGGTAGCCTTTGCGCTGGAACCAGTCTTCCATGGCATTGCGGAGTTCGTCCTGGGGGACGGCCGTTCCCACCTCAAGACGGCCGTCGGCGACGGGCAGGGTGTCGTCGAAGACGGAGGCGTTGGTGAAGCTACGCATGGAGAAGCTATCCAGCCACTTGAGCGGGCAGGGGTGAAGCTGGCCGTCGGCCTCGTAACTGATTTGGAGCTTGCGGGCGAACATGGTTGAGTCATGGTACAGGATGGGGTAGTTGATCGTGGGTTGTTTCGATGTTCTCGGCTCAGTGCTTGTCCGTTTGTTTGCTTATAAGTTTAATGCTTACCCGCGGGAAGGAATGGTCTGATGGTTTTCGCGAAGCGCCTGCGCGAGGGAGTTGTCCGCGGGGATATCACTTGCAGCGTCCGGATTTGGACGCGGCCCCATGTGACGGTCGGCGCGCGCTATCGCATGGGCGAAGGGGAAATCGAAATCGATTCCATCACTCCGATTGGGCTTCCTGATATTACTTCGGAACTGGCGCGGGAATCGGGATTCTTGGGAGTGCTTGATCTGCTTAAGGTTGCGAAACATGGGAAGGGCGACAATATTTATTTGATTCGGTTTCATTATTTGCCGCCGCGAGGGAAGCGCTGACAAAGTTGGAGCCTCTGGGCGGAGCAGCACTTCAGTGCTGCAACATCGCCGAACGGTCCCTATTGTTAACCTTCTCCCCGGCCTGTTTTGTAGAGTATCTGCCCGGTCTGCACCCCACGCTCACCCACGGCTTACGCCGTGGGCTTTATTCTTGAGCCGCTCCGCGGCCAAGGGACTGATCATGTCCCCAAGTGGAAAAATCTTGCACATCCGGCTGCAGGAGCCTGTACGGCCGACGGAGGTAAGTCTTTTGTTTGCCACCGATAGGGGCATCTTCGCTGGTCGCGCCGTTTGGCCCCAACCGTGCAATGTCCTGTGGTGTAATTATGTCTATTAATGTAATAGGATATATTGGATTTCAGACACGGGAGACTCGCCCATGAAAGTTTCGCAGAAAGGGCTTTACGCACTGCAGGCGCTGATTATGCTGGCACGCCACTCGAGCCAGGGCGCGATTAAGATTCGCGACATTGCCTACGAAGAGAACCTGCCGGAAAAGTTTCTCGAACTGATTCTGGTGGAACTGAAGAACGCGCGCATTGTGGACAGCGTGCGCGGCGCCAAGGGCGGCTACCAGCTGCGGCGTAAGGCGACTGACATCCGGCTTAGCGAAATCATGCGGCTGATGGATGGGCCGCTGGCGCCCTTCGGCGATGCTGACTCGCTGCGTGCCCTGATCGAGAACGATGGCAGCCATCGCGCGCTGTATCAGGTGTTTCTGCAGGTGCGCGATGCGGCGGCTTACATTCTGGACAGCACGACTTTGGCGGATATCGCGCGCATGCCGTCCGGGGCACCGAAAAAGTCAAAGCCAACCGGCGTCGTGAAAGTGAAAGCGCCCCGCAAGAGCCACAGCCGGATCCCATCCGGTTCCGCAACTATTCTGATGATTCCCAAGGATCGCATTTCATGAATTCGAAAATTGGATTTTTGGCGGCGGTAGTGCTTCTGGCCGGTGCGGTGAACTCGGCGGCCGGTCAGACCGTGGTGCGCATTGGAGCGTTTCCCAACATCACGCATCCTCAGGCGATGGTGGGTAAGGGGGAAGGCTGGTTCGAGAAAGCGCTGGGCAGCGACGCCAGGATCGAATGGAAGAGCTTCAACGCTGGACCTTCGGCGATCGAGGCGCTCTTTGCCGGCGCGCTTGACATTACTTACATTGGGCCAAATCCCGCGATTAATGGTTATGTCCGCTCTCATGGCGAGGCGCTTCGCGTGGTTGCGGGGGCGACCAGTGGCGGCGCGGCGTTGGTGGTGCGTAACGATTCTGGAATTCAGAAGCCGGAAGATTTCCACGGCAAGCATGTGGCGTCGCCGCAACTTGGCAACACGCAGGATGTGGCTTTACGTGCATGGCTGAAAACTTATGGCATGAGGTCGGCGGATAAGGGCGGCGACGTCATGATCATGCCGCTGGCCAATCCCGACCAGCTCACTTTGTTCCAAAAGAAGGAATTGGACGCGGCCTGGGCGCCTGAGCCGTGGGCCACGCGGCTGATCAAGGAGGGCAATGGCCGCCTGTTTCTGGATGAGCGCGATCTTTGGCCGAAGGGGCAATTTGTCACCGCGCTGGTCATTGTCAACACCAAGTTTCTGCGGGAGCATCCGGATCTGATGAAGAATTTTATCCGCGCGCATGTTGAGCTCACCGACTGGATCAACAGCCACCTGCCGGAAGCCAAGAAGGCCTTGAATTTGCAGATTCAGAAAGAGACGGGCAAGGCGCTTTCTCCGGCCGTGCTGGATGAGGCTTTCGGGCGGTTGGCGGTCACTTACGATCCGCTGCGGGCTTCCCTGCTGACTTCGGCGCGGTCGGCGTTTGAAGCGGGATTCCTGGGCAAGACGCAACCGGATCTTTCGAGCCTGTACGATCTGTCTCTGTTGAATCAGGTATTGGCGGAGAAGAAATTGAAGGCCATTCAGTGAGCGCCGTGCCGGGGTTGGTTGGGGATGTTCTACAACAACAGCAAGACCACGCGGGCGGGTGCGCCCGCGCCACGCTGGATTTGGCCCCGCCTAAGCTTTGCTTGCAGGATCTGTCGCTGAAGTACAAAACCAGCAGCGGAGAAAAGCTGCTTGCGCTGGACAAGATCAACCTTCGGGTCGCCGCCGGAGAGTTCCTGTGCATCGTTGGACCCTCGGGTTGCGGGAAGAGCACGCTGCTCTACCTCATCGCCGGCCTGCACGAGCCGAGTTCCGGCAGCGTCTTGATGGACAGCAAGAAAGTGGTCCGGACCGGTACCGACCGCATCATGATTTTCCAGGAACATGGCCTGTTCCCCTGGCTCACGGTGGAAGAGAATGTTGAGTTTGGAATGAAGATGAAAGGCGTTCCTAAAGCCGAACGTCGCGAGCATGTGCACGAGTACCTGAAACTGGTACATCTGCAGAAATTCCAGAAGAGTTACATCCACCAGCTTTCCGGCGGCATGCGGCAGCGCGTCGCCATCGCGCGCGCCCTGGCTACTGAACCCGACGTTCTGCTGATGGACGAGCCTTTCGCCGCGCTGGATGCACAAACTCGCGACCTCCTACACGATGAACTCGAGCGCATCTGGGCTGAAACCGGACGCACCATTGTCTTTGTCACGCACAACGTCCGCGAAGCCGTGCGGCTGGGAGATCGCGTCGCGGTGTTTACGTTCCGTCCGGGCCGCGTGAAGCGCGAGTACAAGATCGACTTGCCGCGCCCGCGCCAGCTCGAGGACACCGCGGTCGCCGGAACGGCCCGCGAAATCCTTACGGACCTGCGCGAGGAAATCAACAAGAGCCTGGAAGAGGAATATCAAGCGGAGAGGCAACGATGAAAAACGTGGCTAAAAGAATCGGCAGACAAGTTGCGTTTTATGCCGTGCTGATTGGCCTATGGGCCCTGATCGTACGTCTCCACATTTGGCCGACTTATATTTTTCCGCCACCGGCGGATGTCTACACGGCCCTCCGCGACGGCTTCGAAGACCACAGCTTCTGGATCGCTATCGGGGTCAGCATGCGCCACATGCTGCTTGGTTACGGCATCTCGGTTGTGCTGGGAACCGTACTCGGCATTGGCCTGGCGAGCAATCGTTTTCTGGAACAGACGGTCGGCGGGCTGCTGGTCAGCCTGCAGAGCATGCCCAGCATCTGTTGGCTGCCTCTGGCTGTTCTGTGGTTCGGCCTCTCGGAAAACGCCATCCTTTTTGTCATCGTTATGGGATCGACCTTGTCGGTGACGATCAGCATGGAGACCGGGCGCAAGCAGATGCCAAAGATCTACAGCATGGCGGGCCGCAATCTGGGCGCGCGCAAGTGGAAACTTTTTTACTACGTGCTGCTCCCGGCCAGCATGCCGTACATCATCACCGGGCTTAAACAGGGATGGGCGTTCGCTTGGCGCTCTCTGTTCGCCGGAGAAATGCTGTCCGCCACGCTCGGCCTCGGTCAAAGACTCAACGCCGGCCGTGACAACAGCGACATGCCCATGGTGATCGCAGTGATGATTTTGATTGTTGCCATCGGATACCTGGTGGATGGAGTCCTGTTCCGCGCCGTGGAGCGACGGATGCAACATAAGTGGGGGCTCTTGGCGTCGACGTAGGCGCCAGGCCCGAACTTCGTCTTTTACTCAGCAACTAAAAACCTGAAGGAGCCCAATACCATGATTCGCGCCTCATTGTCTATAATGTCTACTATAGTAATAGTTATACTTCTAAGCTTACCAGCCCACGCCCAGGTGGCTAAGAAGAAGCGCGCTGTTGCCAAACCCGCAGCCAGCGCCCAGCAGCTCGCCGTCCAGCAGCTCAAAGACCTCGTCTCTTCCCAGCAAAAACAAATGGAGGCGCAGCAGCAGCGGTTTGATCAGCAGATGGAACAGATGAAATCGCAGCTCCAGCAACTCGCCGACTCCGCCCAGCAAGCCAATACCGCCGCGCAGAAGGCGCAGACCACCACCGACCAGGCGCAATCCGCCGCCACCCAGGCCGAAAAAGATGCTACGGAAGCGCAGCGCCTAGCCGATCAAGCCTCGGAAAACGCGGTCGAGGCCAAGACCCGCCTCGCCCTCTTCAAAACCGCCGAAACCGACAACGTGAAGCGCCTCGGCTTCCTCGAAGGCATCAACAACCGCTTCCGCTGGACCGGCGACATCCGCGTCCGCGGCGAGAACTATCAACAATCCTGCGCCGCCTGCGTCGACCGCAATCGCGCCCGCATCCGCGTGCGTCTCGGACTCGAAGGCAAACTTGGCGAGGACTTCACCGGCGGCGTTGCCTTCGCCACCGGCTCCCTCGGCGACCCCACCACCACTAACGAAACTCTCACCAACTTTTTCGATCGCAAGACCATCGGCCTCGACCGCGCCTATATCACCTATCAGCCCGTAGCTCACCCGTGGCTCCAGCTCACTGGAGGAAAGTTCGCTTATACCTGGAACCGCACCTCGGCCACGTTCGATCCCGACATCAACCCGGAGGGGTTCGGCGCCAAGCTGAATTTCGACCTCAAGACTCCCGTAGTCAAGAACTTCGCCGTCCAGGGCATCAACCTGCTCTATAGCGAGAACACCAACTCCAAGCTCGCCTACGCAAATACGCACGATTCCTTCGCCGTAGGTGGACAGGTTTCGAGCAAACTCGACTTTGGCTTCATGACCAGCACGCCGTCGTTCCTGATTCTGAACTGGCGTAACGTGGATGCCATCCTCAACGCCTCCGCCTTCGCCGTCCAGGCGACGACCACGGCAAACTCGCCCACTTCGCCGACGCCAGCCACGGGCTTGCCCACACCCGGCGAGGGTCCTGGATGCTCCGGCGGCCTGAACCTCCCCACGGTCGCTCCCTGCGCCTTCGCCGCCAACGGCATGACGAACGCCACCACGGTCGACGCCAACGGCGCGGCCCATTTCCTGAGCGGCTTTCTCTACGCCGACTTGATTCTCAACAACCAAATCAAGACCGGCCTGTCGCGTCTACCGCTCAACGTTCTGCTCGAATACGAGAACAACCTCAACGCCGCAGCCCACCCGCTCGACGCAAAAGGTAACCCCACGACGCTGGGGAGCCAGTCGCACGCCTACCTGTTCGACGTCAGCCTGGGCCAGAACAAGAACAAGAACGACGTGCAATTCGGCTACGCCTTCGAGCGCCAGGAGCAGGATTCCATTCTGGCCTCGTTCGCAGAGAGCGATCAGCGCGCCCCCACCAACATCCTCCAGCACCGCATCTACGCCCAGTGGCGCCTGCGGCAAAACGTTTCGGCCAACTACAGCTACTGGATCGGCCGCACCCTCAACAGCAACCTGGAGCACTCCGTGCTGGCTTCAGGCACAAAAGCCGGCACGCAGGAGCCCTACCTGCGCCGCATGCAGTTCGATCTGATTTACTCGTTCTAAAGCTTGAATCTACAAACAAATATGCCCCACGCAAGCCGTCGTCGGGCTCGCGTGGGGCATTTCCATGACAGCGCCGATCTATTGCGCGTACATCACGTGAACGTACGTCCCCAGCCTCACGTTGTAAGCCAAATACCAGCCCACGTGATCCGGATCCTCGTAGATCACCACCTGATCCGAGTTCCACAGCCAATCGTTGCAGAAGCCAAAGTCATACGGAGCCACCGTGAAGTAGAACCCGCTAAACCAGAACCGCTCCCGGTTTCCGCCTTCGAGGTGCCACACGTGTTCCCGCCCGAACCCGCCGGTAAAGCGGCCATGCTCCCAAGGATGCTCCGCGCGATAGTGATCGTCCCTGCGTCCAGTATCGTGGCCAATCCATTTATCGTTGCCATGCACGTGCGGCGCTTCCGGGTGTCCACCGCGATCCTGATACCCGTGCGCCTCCTGCGGCGCAGGCCGCGCATGACGCACCGGCGCCGGACCATGCGAAGGAATATGCCCGCCGCCTACCGAGTTCCGCCCGCCACCATGCCCGCCGTGATCATGCTGCGCCATCGCAGGCAAAGAAAACACCACCGCCGCCGCCGCCAACCAAAAAAGCTTTTTCATAATTGTTCCTCCCAAGAATCGCGCCCTTCCAACCAGCCAGACGCGACTCGCACGCCCCGCTAAAGGAAATAAAGTTCGGAGCGATGCTACTGAACCTAACCCTCGCAGGCAGGCAAAGTCTCGCTTTTACATAGCTTTACCATTCCACCCGAGCAAAGCTCGACCCTCACATCGTGCTCAGCCGGATATACCGCCAAATATCCTTCGCTGAGCCCAGAACAATGTAGGCAGCGAAGAGCACGCCCACCGTCCCCACCACATCCACCACGTATCGCGCCCACCGGAAGAGAGTCACCCCTCTAGCATCCGCTCTTTGCCCGGCACAGAATGTTCAAAACTGCTCTATCGTCGAGCAGAGCTTTTGGGTGGCGCAGCGCTTCAGCGCTGCAATAAAACCACCCATCACCTCGGCTTTAGCCGCTGAGGCCTCTGTCTACATAAAGAGAGTAGTCAAATGGATTCGTCGGCCCGACAGACTGCCAGAACAGACTGCTAGAATGGTCGCGGTCGCGCAAGCAAGCACATGGCACTCAAGGCCACAATCTACAAAGCCGAGCTGCAGGTAAACGACATGGACCGCCACTATTACGCGACCCATCAGCTAACGCTGGCTCAGCACCCGTCCGAAACCGAAGAGCGCATGATGATGCGGCTGCTGGCGTTCGCGCTGCACGCCGATGGGCGGCTGGAATTCGGGCGCGGCCTGGGCACCGACGACGAGCCCGACTTGTGGCGCAAGTCCCTGACCGGCGAGATCGAGCAGTGGATCGAACTCGGCCACCCCGACGAACAGCGCATCCGCAAGGCCTGCGGGCGCGCGCGCCAAGTCGTCGTCATCACCTACAGCGGGCGCAGCTCCGATGTCTGGTGGGACAAGATCGCGGCCAGCCTTGCGCGCTCGAAAAACCTCACCGTGATCGACATTCCGGCAGCTACCGTGCAAGCGCTTGCAAGTCTGGCCGATCGCAACATGGAATTGCAGTGCCTGATCCAAGACGGCCAGACGCAATTGATGAGCGCGAAGGCGAGCGAGAAGGCGAGTGCGACGATGAGCGTGTCAGTGGCACCCGTGCTGCGCATGGCGCCGACGGCGCAGGTGTATTGAATATATCGGTTGTTGTTTCGCATCGGAAGCCTGGATTGTGGTTTTTAGCCCTTGGTTCTGCCAGCGAATTTAAAACCTGGGCCCCCCGCCTGAAAGTGGCGACGAAAGGCTTTTGGGCGGCGCAGGGCTTCAGCCCTGCGGTCATCCCGCACCGCAAAGAGCGGGCTTTAGCCCCCGAGGTAAGGTTTCAACCAGCGACCATTGATGAGACTAGTTCTAACGAAAGGCACAAATTGAATTCTCCCACCCCACCTCACGCCCAGGCACAACAAAACATCGCCGCCTCCACCGC
>Ga0075021_10001522_pt1 | contig 11920 bp, 11 predicted proteins | sample ColStrG_CSR_2012_FD_72749 | JGI IMG/M metagenome (GOLD analysis project Ga0075021, IMG submission 72749) | Freshwater sediment microbial communities in response to fracking from Pennsylvania, USA - Cold Stream Run_MetaG_CSR_2012 | ecosystem: Environmental > Aquatic > Freshwater > Creek >...
GCGTTCCTTGCCGTTGTCGTCGATGACGAACCGCGGCCGGCGCTCGCGGAATTCGGGATCGATGTACCGGTCCCAGAGGTCGAGCGGCTCGAGGATGTGGCCGTCTGCGTCGATCACATTGTACGCGCGCGTCATTGGCGAACCCTCCTTACTTCGCGGCCGACGGGAATGCCGGCAGCTTGCCGATGTCGCGCATGTCGTGCTGGATGACGACGGTCGCCTTGAGATTTGCGACGATCTGCTTCACGCGCTCGATCGAGGCGACCGTCGCGGCGCGGTCGAAGTTGAAGCTCGGCACGCCGCCACTCTCGTAGTTCTCGCGGAAGTGGACGAGGTCGCCGGTGAGGAGTACCGGGCCCATGTCCGTCAACCGGACCAGCAGGGAGCTATGCCCCGGCGTGTGACCCGGCGTCCTGAGAACGATCACGCTGCCGTCGCCGAACACGTCCTTGTCCCCGGTCAGGGGCTCGATCTTTCTCTTTTCGTCGATCCAGCTCTTGAAGCCCGCGACGTTGGCGCCCTGCATTGGCGGCGTCGCGGTGACGCCGTCCCAGTCGCCCTTGCCGATGAGCAGGGTCGCGTTCGTGAACGGCGCGAGCTGGCCGGTGTGGTCGCCGTGGAAGTGGCTGATGCCGACGAACTTGACCTGATCCGGCGTGACGTTGACCTCCTTCAGGCGATCCACGATGCCGACTTTCGGCGCGTTCGGACTCCCGCCGGGTGCGAAGCCGGTGTCCCAGACCATGTATTCGTTGCCGTGCTTGATCAGGTAGCAGCTGAAGGTGAACGTCAGGTTGAGGCCCTTGTAGGCGAACGAGTCGTTGAAGCGCTGGCCGACGTCCGTCGGCGTGGCACCGGTGCCGCAGTCGATGCGCGCCAGGGTGACTTCGGCCGGCGCTTGCGCCATCGCCGGCAGGCCGATGAGAACGTTGGCGCAGAAGCCGACCGCGAAGATGATCGTCGCTTTCAGCATGATGTCCTCCCCATCGAGAATGGAAGTGTTGTTGACTAGGCCTTCTTCGGAGACCAGCCGTACGCCTTGGCACACGCACCGCCCATCAGCATCAGGCGGTCACCGTCGCTCAGGCGGTTGGTCTGACGGAAGGGCTTGACGGCCTGCTCGTAGTTGACGACCGCAAAGGCGCGGGTCCAGTCCGTGCCCCAGAGGCAGCGCTCGAATCCCCAGGCATCGAACACGCGGGCGAGCGGGTCCCAGATGTCCGGGAAGGGATAGGGTTCCCGGGACAGCGTGCAGGCACCGCTGACCTTGATCACCGCGTTCGGGCGCCTGGCGAGGTCGAGCACCTTCGGCAGGTCGGCCGAGGGCTGCGGAGGGGCGGGCGGCGTCCGGGGCTGCATGATGGCCAGATGGTCGATGATGAATCGCGTGTCGGGATGGCGGTCGATCAGCGCCGCGCCGGCGTCGACGTTGCCCCAGCAGAGCATGTTGACGGGGAAGTCGTACCGGACGGCCGCGCGCAGGATCCGGTCGAGGCCCGGGTCCTTCGGATCGCGCCCCGCTTCCTTCGTCATCATGATCCGGATACCGACCGTGCCCGGCGTCTTCTTCCAGTCGGCGATGACATCCGCCACCGCCGGATCGTCCGGATCGACCGGCTTCACGAGGGCGAGCCGACCGGGATGGGCCCGCTGCACTTCCACGGCATAGCTCGCGTCGTAGCGATACATGGAAAAGGCGGAGATGAAGATCGCGCCGTCGACGCCGACCCTGTCCATGGCCGCCACCATCTCGTCGCCGGTGGCGTGATCGGGCCAGTTCGGGACGCTGTGCCAGGGCCGTTTCGGGGTGTTCGCGTCATAGCAGTGGACCTGGGAATCGAGGATCGGCATCGGGAGGTTCCTCCGTGCTGGACTCCGCCTATTTTGGTCCGAACACGTCGATGGCGATGCGGCCCGCGTTGACCGCGCAGGGCCAGCCGGCATAGAACGCCACGTGGGTGATCAGCCCCTTCAGCTCGGTCTCGGTTACCCCATTGTCGAGTGCCCTCTGCATGTGGCCCCGCATCTCGTCGGTCCGGTAGAGCGCGGCCAGCATGGCCACCGTGATCAGGCTACGGTCACGCTTGCTGAGGTCGGGATGCTCCCAGACGTCGCCGAACAGCACGTCGTCGCGGAGCTGCCCGAGCTTGGGAATGAATTCGTACACCGTCGGCTTCTTCTGAGCCATGGGTCGATCTCCTCGTGGATGGGTCAGTGCTCGATGGCCAGGTCAGAGAGTAGTCGGCCGGATGAGAGCGGTCAAGGAAGCTGGAAGGGGGCCAGAAGGGAGCCTCAGGCGAAAGCATCCCACTGGTCGGGTCCGACGACCTTTCTCGATGCCGCGAGGTATTCGGGCGGTACGCCATCCACGATATCGATGGCGGCAGTACCTCGCACCAGCAAGACATGCGGCGGGAAAGCGTTCGTATCGAGGGTGAGTACAGAGGACGAACTGACCGCCGTTCCAGTGGAAGCCGATCGGGATCGCCGCCTCCCTTCCGTTCTGGGTCGTGGTGACTGTACCGAAGGTTTGCCGAGAAGAGGAGGGGGCGTAGCCAGGCGCGATACGGCCGCGCGAGGGAAACCGAGGCCTCAACGCGGTGACGGATTGATGCGCTGAAGCGGGACCTCCTGCCAGTGTTGCCCATTCTGGTTCAAGGCGCGCAACATCGGCTGCATGCTGTTCGCGTTCACGTCCCATCGCGCCTGCGTCTCCAACCGCTCGATGCTGGTAACTCCCTGCAGGAGCTGACCCGCGGAGTAACTGCGATTGGCGGCTGATCGCTGGGCGTCCGCGCTCACACCTTTCCACATGTTGTTGATCTCGCGCATGTTGGCGAGCTCTTCATCCATCCGGGCACGAAACACCGCCGGATTGATGCTCCACGACTTCCACATGGCCCACATGGTGGGGAAGAGATCCGCGAATTTGTCCTCGTCGGCAAGAACCACCGAGAAGTACAGCTGCCAGTGGTTGTAGTCGACCGGACTGCAGAAAACCAGCGCCAACCCTTCGCGGGCAAACTCCCGGCTTCGGTTCTTGTAGTGCACGTAGGCCGCCTGGCCGCTCTGCGTCGGCGTCGGTCGTTCCTCGATGATGCTCATGCGGGCCTCGCCGCGGCTCAGGGCTCCCCGCATGTTCGAATCCGTCAAGGCCATCAAGGCTTGACCGGGTGGCAGCATTGGCCCGTGGAGCCCGGGGAATCCGGGCAAGGCATTGACGGGAACGGTGTAGCGGACGCCGAGAGCGATGTTGCCGCCCTGCCCGTAGGCCTCCACGGTGGCGTTTCGGTAGCTGGTGATGGCCCATCCCTCTGGCAAGCCAATGGTTCCAGAACCGTCGGGGAACCCAACCTGCCGCAAGGGCTCGACGCGGGGCGGCGCGGCTGGCCGCCGCGCACGTTCGCCTCCCCCCATCATTTGCTGGAGCATCGGCCCCGAAGACTGGGCGAAGCGGTCCGGTCGATCGAACAACAACAGAGCCGAGCCGCGGCCACCGGCTGCGAACACCGCCAAGGTCCCCCGGACCTCCTGCCCATGATGGACGGTCTCGAAGAATGCGTGGACCTGTTGGTCCTGTGCGTCGACGATCGCGCCGTTGAGCATCAGAGGGCGATCGAAGTAGCCGGACACCCAGCGGATGACTTCAGGGAGCAGAGCGCGAGCCGACGCGGGAGCCGGAAATTCATCACTCAGCAACGCCTGCCCAAACGGGCCGCTCTGGCTGACGAGATGGAGCCCTTCGGGCAGGGGCTGCGCGCTCGAGGCCGAGACGGTGAGCAACGACGATATCATCGCGATGAATGCGAGGTGCAGCGCGCGGGAAACCCGAAGGCGAAGGCCGACCATCTCGTACCCCCTCGGAAAGAGTGCGATAGCGGACCGGTGACCGCTTCCAAGCTCGGACCGGTCGTGCCCGGGAACTTAGACCAGCGTCCGTTGGGGTGTCAAGCACGGACGCAAATTGCCTTGGATACGGGAAGTCCTTGTGCGCTCACATCGGCCTTGCTGGGAGAGGAAATCTCTGATCGACTTGTGTATGTCGACGAACTGGCTCACGACGATCGCCTGGCCTGCTCCCGCTCCATATCCGGAAGGAATCTCGCCAGCTCCCTTTCCAGCCGCGTTTGCATTTCCGGTACGGAGTAGTACCTCAGAGACTCCGCATTGAAGGCGGTCAGCCAGGCGAGGTGACGATAGGCGAGCTCTTTTGACTGTCCGTATCGTCGAGGTAATCGCGGCTCATTATTCCCCAGGCCCGGCTGCCGCTTAAGATGTCGCCCCATATCTGTCGCGCTTCCCCCAGAACGACCAAGACGTAGATGTCCCTTCGCGTCCAATCGAGGAACTCGAAGAGTCGGTACGATTGTCCGGTGTGCATGGCGGCGGCTCGCTCAGCGGGCTTTGCGGAACGCGCGCTCGAAGCCGGGCAGCGCGCGGACCACGGTGTCGCGTTCGACGGTGAGCGAGATGCGGATGTGGCCGGGCATGCCGAACCCGGAGCCGGGCACCGTGAGCACGCCCTCCTCGGCCAGCAGGCGGACGAAGGTCACGTCGTCCGGAATGGGCGTGCGGGGGAACACGTAGAAGGCGCCCTGAGGCTTCACGCACTGGTAGCCGATGCGGGTGAGGCCCTCGTACATCAGGTCGCGCTTCTCCCGGTAGGGGGCGACGTCGATCGAGAGGTCGCCGACCTCGGCCACCACCCACTGCCAGAGCGCCGGCGCGTTCACGAAGCCCAGCACCCGGCTGGTGAAGGTGCACGCCTCGAACAGCTCGGCCGCCTCGGGCATCCGGGGAGAGAAGGCCAGATAGCCGATGCGCTCGCCCGGGATAGCCAGCGACTTGGACCATGAAGTGGCTATTACCGCGCGGGTCAGCAGGGGCGGGACCTCGGGCACCGCCACGTCGTCGAAGACGAGCGTGCGATAGGGCTCGTCGCTGATGACCACGATCGGCTGGGCGGCGCGGCCGAGCATCGTCTCGATCTCGACGTAGGTCGACGCGGGATAGACGACGCCGCTGGGATTGTTCGGCGAGTTCAGGATGATGGCGCGCGTGCGCGAGGTGATGGCCGCCTCCAGCCGGGCCACGTCCGGCGTGAGGTCGGCCTTCGGGGGCACCACGATCAGCCGGCCGCCGTGGTTCTCCGCGTAGAAGGTGTACTCGACGAAGAACGGCGCGACCGTGAGCACCTCGTCACTCGGGTTGAGCAGCGCCTTCAGCACGGTGTTCAGCGCCGCGCCGGCGCCCACGGTCATGAGGACGTGGCCGGCCGTGTACGCCAGGCCCGTGGCGGCGCGCAGCCACCCGGCCACCGCCTCCCGCACGCGCGGGTGGCCGGCGTTGGGCATGTAGGCGTGCAGGTGGGGCTCCCGGCTGTCCAGCACCCGGCGGGCGGCGGCCAGCACGGCCGGGGGCGGCTCGATCTCCGGGTTGCCCAGCGTGAAGTCGAAGACCTTGTCGGCGCCCCGCTCCTGCTTGAGGCGCGCGCCCTCCTCGAACATCCGGCGGATCCAGGAGGCCTTCGCGAGATTGGCGGCGACCGCGTCGGCGACGATCATGCCGGGGAGTATAGGCCATCCGGCGAGACGGGCAGGACCCGCATACCGGTGAGGGCCCATCCCGCTCGAGCGTCCTCGAGCGGGCGGAACTGTTCGGGTGAGATCGTGGCGCCCTGATGTAGAGTGCCAGGGCGGCGGCGGGAGCGAGTTGCGGTTCAGCTCAACGAGGGGAGGGTATGGACAAGTCGGGCTGGGTGATCGGGGAGGTGCTGGCCAGGCAGGCCCGCGCACGAGGCGACCGGCCTTTCCTCACGTTCCAGAACCACCCCGACGTCAGCTACGCGGAGGCCGATGAGATCGCCCACCGGGTCAGCCGCGGGGTGGCCGCCCTGGGGACGGGGCCCGGCGACCGGGTGGGCGTGTGGCTCCCCAACGGGCCGGAGATCCTGCACGCCTCGTTCGGCATCTACCGGGCCGGGGCCGTCGCGGTGTTCGTCAATCCGGGCTACCGGGGCATCTTCCTCGAGCACGTGCTGAACAACGCCGGAGCGCGCTGGGTCATCATGGCGGGCGAGTATCTGTCGCGCCTTGCCGAGAGCGAGGCCAACCTGCCCGGCGTGGAGCGGGCCGTGATCGTGGGGCCCGTGCCGCCCGATGCCCCTCGGCCCCGCCGGATCGCGATCCAGTCCTGGGACGAGCTGGTGTCCCACCCGGCCGACCCGCTCGGCGTTCCCGTGAGCTATCGGGACGTGGGGGCCATGATGTACACGTCCGGGACCACCGGACCCTCCAAGGGTGTGCTGATGCCCCACGCCCACCTGTACCTCTTCGGCCAGGGCGTGGTGGACAACCTCCGGGTGACGGCCGACGACGTCTACTACATCTGCATGCCGCTCTTCCATGCCAACGCGCTGTGCATGCAGCTCTACGGCACGCTCATCGCGGGGGCCCGGGCCGTGATCGCCCCCCAGTTCAGCGCCAGCCGCTGGCTGGACGAGGTGTGCGCGTGCGGGGCGACCGTCACCAACACCCTGGGGGTGATGACGGAGTTCATCCATCGCCAGGCGGCGCGTCCGGAGGACCGGCTTCACCGGCTGCGCCTGATCTGCGCCGTGCCGACGCCGGCGGAGATCGCCACGAGCTTTCGCGAGCGCTTCGGGGTGCCGGTCATCGAGGGATACGGCATGACGGAGGTGAACATCCCCCTCTACATGCCGCTCGAGGCGCCATACCGCCCGGGAAGCTGCGGAAAGGTCTACGCCCGCTACTTCGAGGTCCGGGTGGTGGACCCCGAGACGGACGAGGAGGTGCAACGGGGCAGCGTGGGCGAGATCGTCGTGCGACCCCGGGAGCCGTTCGGCTTCATGCTCGGGTACAACGCCATGCCCGACCGGACGGTGGAAGCGTGGCGCAACTTCTGGTTCCACACCGGCGACGCCGGGCGCCAGGACCAGGACGGCTATTTCTACTTCGTGGACCGCATCAAGGACACCATCCGGCGCCGAGGCGAGAATCTCTCCTCCTACGAGATCGAGCGCGTGCTGAGCGAGCACCCCGCGGTGGCCGAGGTCGCCGCCGTCGCGGTCCGCTCGGAGATCGCGGGAGGCGAGGACGAGGTCAAGGCGTGCGTGGTGCTCACGCCGGGGCAGGCGCTTTCCCCGGAGGCGCTGCTGGACTTCTGCCAGACGCGCATGCCCCACTTCGCGGTGCCCCGCTACGTGGAGTTCCTGGCCGCGCTCCCCAAGACGCCAACGGCCAAGGTGCAGAAGGTGGCCCTGCGCCGGAGCGGGATCACCGCCGACACCTGGGATCGCGAGGCAGCCGGCTACCGCCTGCGGCGCTGACGCTATCGATTTGACGGAGACGGCTCGTACGCGCGAGCGTGCTCGTCGCGATCGGTGGGCGCCAGCTCGGTGGCCGGATCGCCCGCCACGCGGGTGTGGCGCATCACGCGCGCCTCAGCGTAGTCGTAGGGCCGCGCCCGGTGTAGCACGCAGCGGTTGTCCCAGATGACGACGTCGCCGGGCCGCCAGGAGTGAGCGTAGGTGCGCGGAGGCCGGCAGGCGAAGTCGACCAGGTCGGCGAGGAGCTGCTCCGACGCGGCTGCGTCGAGCCCCGGGATGCCGTAGGCGTGACGGCCGATGAAGAGGGCCGGGCGGCCCGTGACCGGATGCATCTTCACCAGCGGCCGGAGAGGCGCTCCCTTCGTGTGGTAGCCGTATCCCGCGCCCGTCTCGACCATGTGGCCGATCTGGGCCTGCGAGTGATAGAGCGAGTGGTGCGCCGAGAGGTCGGCGATGCGCCGGCGCGTCGCGTCGTCCAGGGCATCATACGCGGCGCGCATGTCGGCCCATTCGGTCTCGCCGTCGGTGGAGGGGACGACCTGTGCCGACAGGCACGAGGCCTTCGCCGACAGCGGCATGTACGAGCTGTCGGTGTGCCAGCCCTCGTTGCCCCGCAGCGCCTTGTAGCGATGCTCGTCGGCGCTCATGATCGTGCCGTCCGGCTTCACGTTGCTGATCGCCACCGCCTTCTGCTCGGCGCTGGGAGCCAGGAGCTCGATCTCGCCGAAGCGGCTGGCGAAGGCGACCTGCTCCGCCTCCGTCAGGTGCTGCTCCGGGAAAATCAGGAGCGCGTGGGCCAGGAATGCCTGCTCCACCGCCTTCCAGGTCGGAACATCCATCCGGGCGAGCGCGAGCCCGGTGACTACCGCACCCAGAGTGGCATTGGTCGGCGTGACGGTTGGCGCCATGGGGGTCTCCTCCTTGCCGGGCAGCATGCGTCCCGGACGTGGGCGCGGTCAAGGCGAGGGTGTTCGAGGGCTCTTGGTCAGCGGGAGAGCTTCTCGGCCCGCACGCCGATGAGACGCAGCTTGCGGCCCCGGGGATTCTCGCGGGCGTCGAAGAACGGCAGGAGGAGGTCGAGCGCCGCCGTCCACAGGGCCTCCTCGCTGGTCCACGCCTCCCGGGAGGTTCGCGAGCGGGCGAAGGTGATGAAATTCTCGAAGCGCACGGTGACCGTGACGGTCTTGAATGCCCGGAAGCCGTGGCCTTCGAGCCGGCTCCAGACCGTCCGGGCCAGGGCCCGAGCGCGCTCCTGCACGAACGCCGCGTCCAGGCTGTCGACCTCGAATGTCTCCTGCTCGCCGACGGACTTGCGCTCCCGGTCGTTCGACACCACGCTCTCCGAGAGACCGCGGGCCTTGAGGAAGAGATCTTCGCCGCTGCGGCCAAGCCATTCCGCGAGCTGATCCCGGTCGAGACCCCGGAGGTCGGCGACGGTCCGGATGTGACGCTCGTGCAGGAAGCGCTCGGTCTTGGGGCCGATGCCGGGAACCACCCGGATCCGCAACGGGTCCAGGAACGCCCGGACTTCCTCCGGGCGCACGACGGTGAGCCCGTCCGGCTTCTGGAAGTCGGAGGCGATCTTGGCGACGAGCTTGTTCGGGCCGATGCCCACCGAGGCGGTCAGGCCTTCCTGGCCGACGATCTGCGCCTTGATCTGTCGGGCGCGCTCGACGGCGGCGTCGAAGCTGCTGAGCGACGACAGCTCGAGGTACGCCTCATCGACGCTGGTCTTCTGGAACGCGTCGCCGGAGGGGGCGAGAATGGCCATGATGCGCGCCGAGACGTCCCGGTAGAGCGCGTGATCGTCGCGGACGAAGATCGTCTCGGGCTCGCCGCGGCGACGGGCGGTCTCCGCCAGGCGCCAGGCCCGCGATATCGGCAGGGCCGACCGGATACCATACCGTCGGGCCGCATAGCTCGCCGCCGTCACGACGCCCCGGCCGCGGCCCTCCTTGGGATCGGCGCCGACCACGAGAGGCCGATCCCGCAGGGCGGGATCCCGCTGCGCCTCGACCGCGGCGTAGAAGGCGTCCATGTCCACGTGCGCAACGATCCTCACCGAGCCTCCCGTGGGTGCCCGAGCGGGCAGGGGTCGACCGCTGCATAGAGTAGCGCACGAGGACCGCTGGAGCCGGGCGAAGAGGCGTCGCCGATGCCGGCCTTGGCGTCGAAGTCCGCCGGTTGACTTGACAGGTCTCGGTCGAAGGCCGTATCACCACCGTACGTGCCGTCAACCTGAAGCTCCGGAGGGCGACCCCGGCCATGACGAGAATGCACCTGATGTGGTTCTGCGCGTTCAGCCCGCACGCGGGCTTCGGCCTCGACGGCTGGGCGGGCCCGCGGACGGCCGGCTACGAGTGGACACGGCCGGAGCTCTGGCGGGACATGGCGGTGGCGCTCGAGCACGCCAAGTTCGATCTGATCATGCTCGGGGACAGCCTCGCCGTGCCGGGGACCTACCAGGGGCGGATGGACGCCTATCTACGCTACGCCGAGCACGCGCCCTTTCACGATCCGGGTCCCCTCGTCGCCATCATGGCGGCGGCGACGCGCCGCATCGGCCTCGCGGCCACGCTGTCGACGACGTTCTACCCGCCGTTCCTGCTCGCCCGCCTCATGACGACGCTCGACCACCTGAGCCGCGGCCGCGCCGCCTGGAACGTGGTGACGTCCTACAAGGTCGAGGAGGCCCAGAACTTCGGGTACCAGGAGCTGCTCGACCACGACCAGCGCTACGACCGGGCCGACGAGTACATGGAGCTGTGCTATCGGCTCTGGTCGAGCTGGGATCCGGACGCGGTCGTCATGGACCCGCGCACCGACACCTTCGCCGATCCCGCGAAGGTGCGGGCGATCGACTTCGAGGGCACGTACTACCGCTCGCGCGGCCCCCTCAACGCCACCCCGTCGCCGCAGGGGCGTCCCGTCATCATCCAGGCCGGCGCCTCGGACCGGGGGCAGGACTTCGCGGCCCGCCACGCCGAGGCCATCATCGTGTCCCGGGAGACGGTGGACGAGATGAAGCAGTACTACGATGCGTTCAAGGCCCGGGTGAAGAAGCAGGGGCGCGACCCCGACGAGTGCAAGGTCTTCTTCCTCACCAAGCCGATCATCGGCGATACCGACGAGGCGGCCCAGGGCCGCGCCGACGAGCTGTACGCGAATGCGCCGGTGGAGGCCGGGCTGGCGTCGCTGTCGACCATGCTCCAGATGGACCTGTCGACCTACGACCTCGACCAGCCGCTGCCTGCCGCGATCCAGACCCGGGCCATCCAGGGCATCCGCAGCCAGCTCGATCGCTTCTACATGTCCGGGCGAACGCCGACGCTGCGGGACATCGCCACCCGAAAGGTCAGCATCGACTCCAAGCCCTACATCGGCACGCCGGAGCGTGTCGCCGACGAGCTGGCGCGTACCATCGACGCGGTGGGGGGCGACGGCTTCGCCATCCGGCAGGGCATCTGGCCGGGCTACGTCGGGCCCTTCGTGGAGAAGGTCATCCCGCTGCTCCAGCAGCGAGGCGCCGTGCGCACCGAGTACACGGGCACGACGCTGCGGGAGCACCTGCGGGAGTTCTAGCCGGCCACGAGCCGCTACCGGCGCGGCGAAGGAGCGGCGCCTGGTGCCCGGGGGCGGAGCGCCTCCTGCTCAGGCGGTGGCGGGCGCGACCGCCACCCCGTTCACCGTGTCGGTCGTCTTGTAGTGACCGGGCGCGGTGATCTCGAGGATCTCGACGTCCTCCGACCAGCCGGTCACGGTGTGCGACAGCCCCGGCGGGATGATGTGGCAGTCGCCGGCCTTCAGCTTGTGCTCGCCGTGGCCATGGTAGTGGAAGCTCATCCAGCCCTTGAGGACATACACGAAGAGGAAGTCGAGCTCGGTGTGCTTGTGCTCGGCGATCGGTGGCTTCGAGCCCGACACCCCCTTGATCACGTGCGCGTCGTACGCGCCGCCGGTGGCCTCCTCGACGCCGAGCTGCCGGTAGAGGAACTGCGGCCGGGGAGCGCCGTTGTTCGCCTCGATCGGCGCGAACTTCGTGTCCTCGAGGTGCGTGACGAGCAGCGACTGCTTGAACTCGGACTTCGGCATGGCGAGCCTCCGGATGGAATGTGATGGCAACCGCACCATGGTACTCCCGCGCCGCTACTTGCGCAGTGGTCTGAGTCCCGCGCGAACCTCTTCGCAGAAGGGGGCCGTCTGCTCCCAGGCCGCGAAGTGCCCGCCCTTGTCGAGCTTGTTGTAGTGGATGAGCTTGGGGTACGCGCGCTCCGCCCAGCTCCGCGGAGCGGGACAGAGGTCGTCCGGGAAGACGCTCACCGCGACGGGGATGGCGACGCCCTTCGGGGAGAAGAAGGCCAGCTTGTTCTCCCAGTACAGACGGGAGGAAGAGACCCCCGTATTCGTGAACCAGTAGAGCGTGATGTTGTCGAGTACGTCGTCCCGGGTGAGCCCCTCGGATCGGCCGTCGAAGACCCGTGCCATGAGCTCGTAGCTGCGCCAATCGTGGTCCAGTATCCAGGCGGCCAGGCCGACGGGTGAATCTGCGATCCCGTACAGCGTCTGGGGGCG
>Ga0075021_10001523_pt1 | contig 11916 bp, 9 predicted proteins | sample ColStrG_CSR_2012_FD_72749 | JGI IMG/M metagenome (GOLD analysis project Ga0075021, IMG submission 72749) | Freshwater sediment microbial communities in response to fracking from Pennsylvania, USA - Cold Stream Run_MetaG_CSR_2012 | ecosystem: Environmental > Aquatic > Freshwater > Creek >...
GGCTATGACTTCTCGCTGAGCGGTGGGTGGGAAATTGATGTCGGCTCTGGTGCGACCAACGTCACTATTCAAAACAGCAATTTCAAAGTCGGGGTGAACGGCGGCATTCCAATTTTCGCCGATCTCGCGGGCTCGATCAATATCCTCCACAACAAATTCGACGGTGGGGCAGCGAGCGGCGCGGGCGTATCGTCAATGATCTACACGGGAGCAAGTGCGGTTATCCAATACAATCAATTCACCAATTTCCCCAACGACGCGATCGATCTTGTGCGCTCAGGCAGTTTCACCATTCAGTACAACCTCTTCGACACGATGAATTTCGGCGTGTATCACACTGATTGCATTCAAACATACGACACGACCGGCGCAGGGCAAAACATCGGCAGCCTCCTCATTGAGTACAACACGATGTACCAGCCGCCGACGTGGGCTGGACAAATGAATTCATTTAGTCGCGTCGGTGATCAGGGTGTCGGTGTCGTCAACAATGCCATTGCCGATCACAACACGATCGTATTTCCAGCCAACACTGCCGGCGGCAATACTTCAAGCGTTTTCAACTGGGGGCTTGGTGGTGGCGCCGGTACCCTCGTGAATCCTTCAATTCACGACAACTTTGTCGATGCCACGGGCGTGCTCTACCAACCGATTTCCACGTACTACGAAGATACGGGCATCAAGAATCCGATGTCGTACGGCAATTGGAATTTGCCGAGCAACAAAGGACTCTTTAACGGTCCATATGAAAAACAAATCTCAGACACAGCGTTTTATCCGACGAGCGCACCCGCTGCTCCGGTGATATCGAGCGCAACGCCAAATGGTAGTACGGTGCAGATCTCCGGCACCGCGCCCTCTGGGACGACGATAGTCATTCTCAATCAGGCGACAGGAATTCCCGTCGGCTCTGCTCTAGTCAATGGCACGTCATGGTCATTTACGACCCCATCACTCGCGAACGGTTCGTACACCGTTTTCGCTCGCGCCAATGACACCAACATCAACAGCGGTGCGATCTCAAATGCGATGAGCGCTACCGTTGGCGGCGGAAGCACCGACGCAACTCCACCAAGTACACCGAACAATCTTTCTGCATCCGCGCTTTCAAGTTCACAAATAACTCTTTCGTGGACAGCGTCGACCGACAATGTCGGGGTGACCGGCTACCGCGTCTTCCGCGCCGGTGTGCAAGTCGGCACTCCGACCACGAATTCATATTCCGACACCGGACTCAGTGCTTCAACGAATTACTCGTACACGGTGAAAGCAATTGACGCGGCAGGGAATCTTTCCGCAGCAAGCGCTGCGGCGAATGCTACGACACAAGCCGCAACCACAGGTGGTGCATGTCCAAAAGGCAGTGCGTACCCAGACGGCTGCGCAGCCGCGCCCGTCGGTGCAGCACCGCACCCGACGCTATTCAATTCGTACTCTGTGCGTCCGCCATGGAATGTCGCGGGAGTGGAATATGCAGTCGGTCCGACGATCACGACATTTAAAATTCCCGGCGTGAATGCGGCTCCTGCATGTGTCACTGTCGACAATGTCAACAAAGATTTCAATATTAATTCCGACAATTGTGTCATTGACGGGTGGGACTTCACCGGTGGCGGCGGGTGGCAGATCTATGGCCCTGGCATGAACAATGTAACCATCACCAACAACAAGTTCCTGATCGGCTCACTCGGTCAGATGTCCATCAGACTTCTCGGTCAGGGCAATGGCTTCAGCAAAGGCGCGGGCGTCACAATTGTGAACAACATCATAGATGGTGGCTCGGTAAATACCGGAGGCAACGCCCCACTCTTCCTCTCGATTGATGGTCCCACCCTCATCGAATACAACTGGATCAAGAATGCTGGCGCAGATCTCATTGATGGACCCGGTGGTTCAAGCATTATCAAATACAATATTCTTGAGAACGACGCTCAAGCAGATGGCATCGGCGGCGCATCTCTGCATCCAGACTGGTATCAGACTTACGCCGGCAATAGCTACCCGAGTACCGTCATCGACTACAACACGATACTGCAAACACAATTCCCCGGAGGATCAGGTGGCGGCGGTACGCAAGGATTCACACTTGACGGCAACTCCAACCCCCCGCTCGCAACCTTCGGCAACATAGACGGTTCCAATAACACCATCGTCATTACCGCTTTGCCGCAGGGCAATACAGGGTTCGCATTCAGGTACGCGCTCGATCAGACTACTGGTACTGTCTCATTCAACAACAACTACGTTGATGCAACAGGATTGAGCATGCCCGGCGCCGGCCAGCCGTCTGATGCGGTGATATTCAGAGAAAGTTCGAGCGGTCTCAAGGTTACCGGCACGCTCCTTAAATCCGGAAACACGAATCTCCTCAATGGTTCACTCTATCCTTCGACGAGCGGCGGAGGAGCCGACACCACGCCGCCTGTAATCACAATTACAGCACCAACTGGAGCACTTGCAGCAGGCACCACTCAAACAACTCTTTCTGTTACGACAAATGAAACAGCCACTTGTGCATGGAGTACTACCGCCGGCACCGCATTTGCTTCGATGACGACACTCTCTACTACTGGTGGCGCGTTGCACTCAACTACTATTTCAGGACTTACCAACGGTTCAAGCTACACCACGTATGTGAAATGCAAAGATGCAGCAGGAACTATTTCGGCGGATTCCTCGACATCGTATTCCGTCGCAATTGCTGGTGGAGGCACAACACCCGTCTCATATATTTCTGACGCAGACAAAATAGATCAAACAGGTACGAATGTAGATTCATTTACATCCTTCGCCGTTTCAGGCACCAAGCCCACCATCATCGTCACCGCAGCTCTCAGTAGTGCGACCGGCAACGTGAGCTCCATCGCACTCAGTGGCGGATTGACCGGAGGCACACCCTACCTTTGCAAACAGCAGCGCAACGGCATCACCGATCTCGAGGTTTGGGCCATTCCTGCACCCTCAGGCACGGGCACCATCACCGTCAATTATTCCGTTACCGCAGATCACCAGAGCAATGCCGCACTCCTGCAGGGAGCAAACCAAACGACTCCGTGTGTGACCACGGACTCCGCTGGGACGACCGGCAATAATGTCACGCCGCTTTCTGTTACTGCCACCAATCTCACTGCTAATGACATGGTCATATATGGCGGAGCACAGACCGTAACCGGAGACGCCCCACACGCAATCGTCGGTACGGAGATATTCTACGGCAATAGCACGGCTACCAATCTTGCCGTTGGATACCACGCAGGCACTGGGGCAGTGACCGCTACCTGGAGCCAAACGGCACCCACCGAAGCAATGATCAGTGCTCGGGTGCAGCCATAACACTCGCCGCGACGCTCAGTGTCCTCTAAAGGGTCTGCGCATATGGTAGTATTGATGCATGGCTCTTAAAAGAAGCATATTCTTTTTAGTTGTCTGTTCTCTAGCACTTTTTTCTTCCTTAGCATTTCCTTCACGTGTTCATGCGGCCATCGCTCTGGATGCGACTAGTAGCGCCAGTTTGACACCGATACTGAGCACATCGCTCGCGTTTAATCATACTGTAGGCTCGAATTCAAACAGACTCCTCATCGTCGGTATTGTCACTGGCCAGTCAGGATGTCCGGCATTGCCTACCGTTACTGGGGTGACATTTGGTAGTGCCCCCCTCACTCGTTATGTCAGCCACGACGTTGCGGACGGATGTGCCGTCGGCACGCACACAGAATTGTGGTATTTGCTAAACCCGACGCCCGGTATCGACAGTATCACGATAACTTTAAGCGGGACACAAGCAGGGTCGTTTATGTTAAGTGAAGCAGCGTCATTTTTCGGCGTAAATCAAAGTACTCCTCTACGCACGAGTGCTGTAAGCGATGACAATGGGACTACCGGAATTGTAGGCTCGGTAACGATCGCAAGTGCGCCAGGCGATCTCGTCTACGATTTTACCTGCCATGGAACCCAAATCGATGCTTTAAATTCGCAGTCCGGCGCGCAAACATTTTTAGATCGGTTAGTCGGTGGCTCCTCATACAGCTGTGACAACATTGCCGCGAGCATGAAAGCGGGAGCTGGGAGTGCAAGCATGCACTGGGACTATTCGGGTAACGACTACTGGACCGATTTCGCTTCATCAATTGAGCCCGCCCACGGCACCATATTAAAACCACCCAACAACCTCGGCCTTGTCGGCTACTGGAGCTTTGATGAAGGAACCTCGACCACTGCGCACGACTTTAGTGGCAACAAAAACAACGGCACACTCACTGGCTCTACTCTCCCGGCATGGGTCAACGGCAAACACGGCAAGGCACTGTTCTTTGACGACTCTGTGTCGGGGTATATTCCGATCGGTGGTTCAAAAGCCTACGCACCGTCTACAAGTCCCTTCACGTTTTCAGTGTGGGTCAATATCAACAAATTCACCGCCGCAAATAGCTACTTACCGGAAATCGCAACATTGCGAACTGACACGACAAACCCGTTGTACATTTTGATCGGAGGACCTTTGGCAGACACACGTTACACGGGCATAACTGTGTGCAACGTGGCCAGCGACGCGGCGTGGACTACCGGATTTCATAGCAATGTGGACCCGACGCCCCTCGTCGGGAGTTGGCATCATATCGTACTCACGTTCAATGGCGCCAACGCTACTATGAACGGTAACTTCACCACTTATCTGGATGGTGTCACACAACCTAGCACGGGCACGTCAGGATGTGTCGCCGACCCAGTCGGGGAGGAGACGGTGATTGGCTCCTACAATAATGGGGCCAGCGCATGGGACGGTAAGCTCGACGACGTGCGCATATATAATAGAGCGCTCAGTGCGAGCCAAGTCGCCGGATTGTATCAATCAGGCGCGGTAAAGATAAACACCTCTTCCGTTAACCTCCAAAGCGGTTCTTCGCTCGCAAGTGGCCTGGTGGGCCTGTGGACTTTTGATGGCGCTGATACGACAGACAAAATATATGACCGCAGCGGGCAAGGGAATAATGGGTATTTCGTCGGCGGTGCTACGTCGAGTGCAAAGACGATCGGCAAATTGGGTCAGGCACTGAACTTTGATGGAGCTAATAATTTTGTTGATGTAGCTCCGTCGGCGTCTTTAAATAATATTGCGCAACTTACATACAGTGCGTGGATAAATCCGAGGTCATCCGGTTCGAATGATAAGGGAAGAATTATCGATAAGAATCATCTCTCTGCGGACGGGGTGACGTTTTTGGTAAATAATAACGACTGCACAAAATGTCTTGAATTTAACATGGGTGCTAGCGCCGGCAATACTGTCGATGTATATACATCGGATAATGCCTATGCCGTCAATGCAGGATGGCAACACGTCGTCGTTACATGGGACGGGACGTACTCGCTCTCGGGGGTGAAGTTTTATGTAAACGGAGTATTCGTGCCTAATAATTCAGGCATCAGTGTTGTTACCGGTTCTGGTGCACGGGACGACTCTACGATTAGTTTGGATATTGGCGGATTCAATGGTGGACCGCGTTATTTTGACGGAAAAATCGACGACGTGCGGGTATATAATAGAGCGCTTTCGGCAAACGAAGTGCAGCACCTCTATCTGTTGGGCGGAACGCGCATCGTCAAGTAGCTTTTGTCCATTCCCCATACCAATCCAAAGAGCGGCATCCAGACTGAAGGCACTATAATAGAGCCATCCAACCTGTATGAATTTCTTCCACCGTGATCGACCCTCAGCCTATCAATATTACTGGAGCCACTAGCATTACCTTAAAAAGTGGCGACCCCACGTTTGAGGGCGCAGCAAGCGAGGCGTATTTCGTCGCCCACGGCAACGTCTAGCAAATTGCTACGTACACTCGAAATGACTCGCTGCTGAAGAGCATTCTCGTTTCATGGGCGTTTTTCTACTTTCACTCAAGGTGGACCACGCAGCAGCAATAGGATGTGTCCGCGGAATCACGCTTTGTCCAGATGATGCTATTCCGGCATCATGTGATCTCCTTTTGTGTTTCCTTCTGCCAACAAAAAGCCATGACATATTGTTTAGGTAAGACTATCTTGCTGCTAGGTTTGAAAGCCAAAGGCTCGCGTGTTGCAGAAATTGCCAGCGACGAAGTTACCAAGTCCCACCGACAGGCACGTTGGCCGCCGCGTCCGCATGCGCCGTAAGATGCTCGCAATGAGTCAGACCAAGGTAGCAGACGCGCTCGGTCTTACGTTCCAGCAAGTTCAAAAATACGAGAAAGGGACGAACCGCATTAGCGCTAGCCGATTACAGCAGATAGCTCGCGCCCTGCAGGTTTCCATTTCTTTTTTCTTCGAAGACCCGCTCAAGCCATCTGGCTCATCGACAGACGAGCGACGGTCACCCTCCTCGGATTATGCTTCTCAATTCCTGACCACTACCGAAGGGCTTGCCCTCACCAAGGCATTCATGCGCATCAAGGAGCCTGCAGTTCGCCGTAGCATCGTCCGCTTAGTTGAGACGATTGCGGGCGAAGACTGAAAGTCATCTACTTATTGACGGACCTGAACTGCCGCGACCGATCTTCGTCGAGCGCCGATGCATTCTATAGCGGTTCTTGGCGCTCTGAGGGGCCGTCGCCTACCCGCGGCGTTCAGCGGCCCATTTGCCCGAGCACGTACCCCTATTTCCTTGACCCCGCCAGACGCCGCCGCCGGAATTGCTTGACAACCGACCGGACCCGCTGGCCGATTGGCCGGCCGCCGACACACTCACACGCACCATCCCCTTCGGCGAGACCTGGCCATTCATGTTGAAGCCGCCGGCCTCGGAAAAGATAATGCCGTTCCTGATTTGCACGCCTGACCGAAAGGCTGCATCGCAGGCGCCGCTCCGCGTTTGGATGACAACGCTCCAACTGCCATCGAAAGCGGCACCGGCGACCGCCGTGCCGGCAAGGGAGGCGACACAGATCGATGCCAAAGCACCGGTGCGGAGAAGATGACTGGTCATAGATGCCTCCTATTTCACGCCAGATGCCCGCCGGAATTGGCAGCACTCCGTTGGATTACAGTGGGGGTCGAATGCTTCGCCGATTCATGGATGGGGGGCGAGCCGCCGCAGCAACTTTACGTCGCCACGCTACCTATAGTAGCGCCCAAAATGAAAAAGCCCCAGCGCCGGAAGGGAGCGGGGGGTGGCGCTGGGGCTCAAGGTACCGGGGAGATCCTGAAGAGAGGAAATATTCTCCAGAAGCTCGACCGCTTTTGTACCACTGAAAATGTTGCCTCCAAGCACAAACATAGGTCATGTGAGCACAATTAGGACAGTGTCAAAAAAGGCCGCGAGTCCATACTACGCAAATGACGTCCGACGCGCGTGTTGTCTTGGTTCTCAACTGTCCGAAATGCGGCCGAAGCGGAGAAGCGACAATTTCGGACAATGTTAGACCGGCTGCGGGGCATCCCGACTTTATTTTTCATACGATTTCTCCCGAATTTAGGGTCATTGATGCATCCATTCATTGGCACCGGATTATGATTCGTTGCGCCTGCGATGAGGCGTTTGGGGTCATTCGGCGTCCAAAGTCCGCGACGTAGGGTGTCGAAGCGTATATGATGTATCAATGCGTCCCCCAACAATCACCTCTGGCGGCGACTTCTTCTGTCGACACTGCGGAGCGCAATATTTTGTTCGCTATACTAAATTGCCTATAGCTGATAGCGGCAGTGTTTATTGTGATGTTTGCCGACGTCAAATGGTCCAGTGGAACTCTTCCCAAGAACCATCCTACAAACTCGTTAAGCGACCCGACCCAAAATGACCAACAGGCCCGTGGGTACCCCATGGTGTCCTTTCGACCCGCGAGACGTTAAGCGCCTTTAGCTGTAGAGCAATAAGGAAAGACAACGAAGGCCGCTGCCGTACTGCGCGCGACCGCAGGAAACCTGGCGAGCACAATGACCGGCGCCGAATCCAAAGCCCTAAAGAGGGGCACCCGCGTCTATTGGCGAGGCGACCCCGCTGATAGTGGCATTGTCACTGAAACGAGTTGGGATGCGGTCACGATCGCCTGGGACAATGGGCAAGTGGCCATCGTACATCACGGGGACATGCGCGAAATTCAGCGACAGCCAACAAAGCCCTATACTGTATAACACCAGCCGCAAGATCGCTGCTCCACCGACCGCCTCTTCCCCCACCACGGTATCCGCAACTGAAGCCGCTCCCACCGCATGGGGACCAGCTCGCGCTTTCCGTTGAGCGAGATTATGGTGTCGACCGTCAACCTGGGACAGATGTTATAGCGAGGCTGCGAATTCGGCGCTGATGGAAAAAGGTTTTACATCTCCCAAATGTGCCACCACGTGTAATACCGAGTGAACTGCCCGCACATGATAAGCGAATAATCGAGGGTGGCCGCAACTAGCAATCAGTAACCGCCAGCAGGAGCACTACCATGACGGCGCCAAAGTTCACACTGATTCCGCGGTTAACGGTGATTGGTTCGGAAACTCTAGCGGGTCCGAATGGGACCGCAACACTTTGCCTTCACACTCGCGAGTTCGGACAAATTGCTCTCGTGGTAGACGAGCGAGCAATTGCGACCATTCGGAAGCACTTAGATAAAATAGAACTGTCTTTTCGCAATCCAAAGAGACGGGCGTAGAAATGGCGGACATGGCTGAAATCCACAAATGAAAACAGCATTCAAACATTCATGGGGGTAATCGGTGCCCTCCTAGTTTCGTGGGGGTCGGATCAATCTATAAGGCCATCACGCTGCCAATTCTTCCAAAACCGGTGTCGTGAATTTCAACCACCACTTCATCTTCACTCAAGTTCGACCGAGCCCTCGATCTCGAGCGTGAGGTCGATCCCGCCGACGGTCAGCTTGACCTTCGCCGGCAGCACCTCGTTCCCTTTGAGCTGCCCGCTGCTGACGGCCAGGCGCACCGCATCCTCAATCTCCCGCTGCGAAGTAATGCCAACTTTCTTGAGGAATTTCCGCACACTCATGTTGAGCATGTCTTCGTTCATGACCCCCTCCCAAAAGTGTCTACACGGACACATAATAATTTCAAACGAAGCAGACCCGCGTTGTCCCACACGCCCTCTACCTCTGATCCCCAGAACGCTTCGCTTGCCCTCGCTTCTTCATATTCGCCTTCACCCGCGCCCGCAAAATTTGCGACTTCATGACCAAAAGTCGTGCGTCCTCGCATAATTTCTGCGAGCGCTCTGAATCCTCGGCGCTTTTCAGGAGCAGCCGCTTAAGTTCTTCCATAACGACGCTCTACCTCTTCCGAATGCGCTTGCCTTTGGCAGCTGATTTTCTCTGCTTCCCCGTTGCGACTTTCGGTTCGAGCTCTTCCGGCTCCGGTTGCCACAGTTTCTGCACCAGCTCGCCGAATGACATGCCGGCACTGCTGGCACTGCTGGCACCACATTTCCGCTTGGCCTTCTTTCCCCGCGTCTTCATGCGCTCAAGTCATGATACTCAGCTGACCGTCGCCCGTATTGAATATGTGCATCGATCCCCGAGCTTGGCCAGCCCTTTCGCGCACCGCAACCAATCACGCCCCCACGCATTCATCCCGCACCAACGTCGCAAATCTGCGTCCCTCGCCGCACCCCTTCCCGCCCAAGACTCCGTAACATCATAGAGGCTTGTCCAAGAATTCCACCATGTCGTATAAGGAGCCTATGGAACCGCTAGACCCCGACCTTGGCATCCGCGATCCTGCGGCCTTCAAGGCCAAGATCGCAAAGTACGAAGGTAATCCGGGCAATTGCACCGCCCTGGTCCAGCTTGGCATCAGCAATGAGAGCTTATTCGCTTCTGACGAGACCGGTGACCGCTTTGCAAACCTCTTGAGGTTTGTTCGTGATGCTGGTGGCCCACAGTGGCAGGAGAGATGGCACTTCAAGAAACTTCCGAAGGCAGCACAAGAGCGGACACGGCCACTCGCCGATGAGGTATGGGCTGAGTGGTGGAAACTTTCCGATCCTAAATAGTCCGTGTCCTCACCTCTATCCTGCATTTTCAAGAATCCATATCAAGTCGCCTCGCTCTTCTGCGGGGTTGCCCCATTCCCCTCCCCTCTCTGCTTCTCTCTTTGCACATCGATTTTCTTCGATACACGCATCGTTCCCCCTGAGCAGCTTGCAGTCTCCGTAAGGGTTATGGCTTTGTCTTGGCGTCAACCTGCGACATGAGATAGCTTGCAAATAAAATCAGCTGTGCCGCCGCCGTACGTTCGATCCCCACGGTCCGATGGCTGGACGGGTTCTTGCAATAACCGATTGCGCCGGAGAACAGGTCCATCAGACCCACGCGTTCGCCTTTGTCGATTGAATTATCCGTTAGCGGTCCGTTGTCTGGATTAAAAGCAGCCTGCATGAGCTTCCTGGTTATAAGGCTATTATCATACTTTCCAGCCGCTCTAACCGCCTCCTCGACCCGAATGAACGAGCGCAGAACGGCATCATCGTAATCGCCTCGTAGGAACATTGGCCGAATATCTCTGAGGGTCGGATGCACGAGCGAGTCTGGTAGCAAGTCGCTTTGCTTGTACGTCTCGATGTCAAGAGCCCGCAACTCCCGTCCTTTGCGCGTCACGCAATACCACCCGTTCGGCTGATCGGGGGCCACCATCATCAATCCTTCATTGAGCAGCCACTGCCAAGCTTCGCCGATAGCCCGCGCGACTTCGTTGTTCTTTTGAATTGGAAATGCTGGCGGCCCGACAGTTCGCGGCGACATTTCTATGTTGGAGAGCGTGAGATTTCCCTGCCCTTGTTTCCTGCATAGGTCTAGGAGGATCATGCCAAGCTCTTCCGTCGAGACGGCCAGCAATGCATCCGCGCTTGGCAGCAAATCGGGCAGACCCGGCATTTCAACCTCCTTAGCCTTGACTCGCGGGCCGCGATGTTCGCACTTTGTTCACTTGCCTGTCCATCCCTCGGAGAAGCCTGGAAGCTCGGTTGGCGCGTCCGCGCCGCTGCCTCTGGTCGGTCCGCACCACAAGCGCGGGCCACCGGGACGGAGTCCGCTGCGACACCACGGCCGAGCTGGACATGATGACCCTGATGTGGACGCGCGGGGAGCGCAGCCGCTCGACCTCCTGGCCGAGCCGCCTGCGATGCCCCCATCTGCGGCAACCGGAAGATCCAGGTCTTCTTCGACATCCCGAACAACCCGAGCGTCAAAAAGGCCGCTCGATGACCCGTCTTGGAAATTCACCCCGAATAGCCTAAGTGTCCCTCCCGGCGACACGATCGGTCGCCGCTCGACGCGAGAGGCTATTCAGAGGCTAGGAACTTTTGCAGAACGGCCCAAGCTTTTGAGAGATCACGGCTTTTGGGGGATCGTCCAATGGTAGGACTACGGACTCTGACTCCGTCAATCTAGGTTCGAATCCTAGTCCCCCAGCCAGATTTTGTCTTGATATATCAATTCGTTACAAGCATATGGGGGACTAGGATTCGAACTCGCGGAATCGCCGGTACGTTCGATCGCCGTCCGTAGCCGACCAAGTCAAAAACAACAATTCGGTAAAGTCAGCATTCCATAACGTTCTGATCCGCGACCCACCGGGCTGAGCCATGCACGCCAGTGCGGGCTCTTGGTGTTGCCTATGTTCGTGATCGGCGCACCGCCAAACTGTGGCGGACCCGGCACCCCCAGAGCGCCATCACGAGCTCACGCACACCATCGGGAGAATTTCGCACGACGGGGCCATGTGATCCGGGAAATGTCGGGCATCGGCGGCAAATTGCCGGTCGGGTCGCGCATGGCGCGCGATCAACACTGCGCGGCGCGCGCGCTGAGTTCCTATGCGAGTTCGCAGTTCAAGTGCTCGGGCGTTCATGCTTGGCGCTTGCCGAATGTGGAGCGACCTATGGGCTCCAGCGCAGGCTCGCTGCTTGGCGCGCCGACCGGCGCGTCTTCGACCTTGAACGCG
>Ga0075021_10001525_pt1 | contig 11912 bp, 9 predicted proteins | sample ColStrG_CSR_2012_FD_72749 | JGI IMG/M metagenome (GOLD analysis project Ga0075021, IMG submission 72749) | Freshwater sediment microbial communities in response to fracking from Pennsylvania, USA - Cold Stream Run_MetaG_CSR_2012 | ecosystem: Environmental > Aquatic > Freshwater > Creek >...
GATTCACGGTCTGGGTGACATTCGAATTCCGGGCGGTGCCGAGCGTCCTGGTCCCGGTTCGTAGCTGGAATGCTCCGGAATGACCGCCGCTCACGACTGTGGCCGAGCCGACCTGCAGCCATGGAGTGGCGACTCCGGTCTCGAATCCCCCGTTGATGATCAGGCCGGTGCCCGGCGCCGTGACAGTTAGCGGAATTGAGACGGCGTGTGTCGCCGCCCCCGCGGCGCCGGTCACGATGACGTTCGAGCTACCGATCGGGGCACTACCTGTCGCCGTCAAGGTGAGTGTGCTCGACCCCCCGGCGGTGACCGTCGTCGGAAGCAATGATCCACTCACTCCTGACGGAAGTCCGGAAACAGAGAGGTTGACCGTCTGGGCCGATCCACTCACGACTGTCGTCGACACGGTCGTGTTCGACGTCGAGCCCTGGGCGACCGAGACCGAGGATGGAGTAGCGGAAATGGCGAAGTCGTTTGCGGGCGATGAACAGGTTGAGAACTTGAACGTTCCTATCCGGGTTGCCCAGTTGAACGAGCCATCGGCCGGAATGTATTCGTTGGTGTACCAGAACGTACAGTCATCGGAAGGATCGACCACCATTTGGGAGTAGTCACCCCAACGGGTCAGTGTGCCTGTCTGCGATCCGCCGCCGGTGAAGAGCGTGAGTTCGGGCTGGGTCAATGTGCCCGACGGATCACCCGTCTGACGCCCGGTGATCCTGATGCTCGGATGGTTGCTGGCGCTCGATTGGCTGTAGCCGACGGCAATGTTGCCAGCCCGGTCCATGGCGACCGAACCCATCCATCGTGACGATGCGTCAGGGGCATAGGTGCCTTGTTGGAAGATGCTCGGCACCGAGCCGGCACCGAGGCGGAGTTCATACCAGCGAACGCCGGTGCCGGTGCCCACCGTGACCGAATGATTCACGATCAACGACTCGTGGCCCCCGATGTTTCGGTAGACCAGTCGGTTCATCAGGCGGTCACCGAGCGAATCGAGCTGGTTGGTTGTTCCAGCTTGAGGAATACATGTCCCGCCACCACTGCACGCGTAGGTGTACGCGGCCGTGTTCAGTACTGTCGGGCCGGTGACAGTCGTGCTCGCCGGTGTGGTCCAATCGACGTGGAACTGGTAGGCGGCGAGCGTGCTGGCAGCCGCCCCCAGTGCCAGTACCGTCTCGGGTTCCCCCGTTGGCGGCGGAGTCGTTCCGTCCAGGTTGGCGGCCAGCATGCCTCCGATACTCGACCCGGCGTCGAAGCACTGCTGTGTGGCGGCGAGTCCGGCCAGCATTCTCACCTTGTCGTAGGCGCAGACTTTCCCGCCCGTGAAAGTGGAGCCGGCGAACATGTTGAATGTCATGTAGTACGCGTCAGACCAGACTCCGAGTTTGGGGTAGTCCGGAAAGCCGGTTCCATAGGAGAACGAATACCGGTTGTAGGCACCTGTCGGATCAGGCGTCTGCGATACCGCTACACACTCCAGGTAGGGGGTGGTCGTGACCGAGAACTGGTGGATGATCCAACGGTTCACCAACGGGTCCCACTGGACTCCTCCGTCACCGTCGTTGTTGGCCTGGCAACCGCCTCCGAAGCCCGCCCAAAGAGTGTTGGTCTGGACCGGGCCGTACAGCGCCGTACCGGACTTGTCGAAGATGGCCAGGCTGGAATTCACCACCTGCACGTAGTTGTTCGGACCGACTGCACCTGTGGTATCGGGAGGGGCACCACTGACGGAGAATGCGCCTTGTGGTCCAACGAAGCCACTGCCCAAACCATTGAAACTCAAGCCGGCGGCAACCAACGATCGTGGTTGAGGCGCCGACGGTGCCTGCAATGCGCCGATTCGCCCCGCCGACGACCCCACAGGTGTCGGCAGTGGACGCAGGGCGCGCAGGCGTCCGAGGCCGCTCGTCGTCGGACGTGCCGGATGCAACTGACGCAGTGGAATCGAGCGGTCGAAGTGCGCAGCCCCCATGACACTTGCTGAATGTTGCCCGGAAGCCCCCGCCGGTGCAGCTGCAACGCCGACCGTGGTGAACAGCGTTCCGGCGACAAGGGCGACGATCGCTGAACGATTGCGCATTGAAGAACCCCCATGGATTGGTGCCTATCGCGTCCAAACGAGGCGTCGCGCCGGCACGGTACTTTCTCAACGGAGGACGGTAACATGGGACGTCCGTGTACGTACTGGGCCGTCGGCACGGATTGATCCGGAGGCTGGTTGGGAATCCTCCGTGTGACCGCCATCGGGGCGGCAGTTGAACCGCCTGCTCGTCGTGGGGATTCTCACGGAGCTTGACTAGTCTCCACGCGTGCCGGATCTGGGGATGATTCGGCCGAATCTGATTGATCACAGAAATCCCGACGGAGGCATGCACTGATGGAACACCCGTTGATCGTGCCGATGCCGCCGGTGGCGGAAGGATTCGCCCTTCCGTGGGACGCACCGGTGACGGATCCGGTTGGATCGCTGGCCGAAGTCCGCCAGCAGATGGGTGACACCTTCGTGGTGGACAGCGGTGATGACCGCTACCTGTTCACGTTCTCTCCGGCAGGTGTGGCCTCCTTCTACGCCCTGGCCGAGGAGGCGGCCAGCAAGGGAGTCGCCGACTGGCGAATGTTGAAGCGCAAGCTTCCCGACGAGATCTTTGTGGGGAGGCGCACGCTGCCCCATCAATTGTTCGGCCGCGACGACGTGAGCCGATACTTGGCCAATGTCGACCGGGCGCTGGACGACACGCTCGACGAACTCGGTGATCGGGGAATCGTCGACGCCTTCGACTTGACCCGGCGCCTCGGCCACCGGGTGGGACTCGCTTCGTGGGGTGGGCCTGGCGCGGCTGCCGGGTCTCGGTTCGAGGCATTGGTGGCAGCGTTCGACGCGTTGGACGGATCGGAATCGTTCGTACATCCCGATGCGATGGCCGCCGTGGCCACTTCGAACAAGGAAGCCGAGGTCGAAGCACTCGCTGGTGTGACGCACTACATCGGACTGGGACTTGCGGAGCTGCCGGGCCATGAAGCGGACCATCCGCTGTTCGCCCGAATGGTGTCGGAGTGGGCGGACGCACCCGCGGAAGTGGCAGCCGCTGGAGTTGCAGGTGATGTGGCCCTGATCCATGTTGCATCGATGTCGAACCTGTTCGCCGCTCTCGGGTGGTCGTTGGTCGACCTCCTCGGTCACCCTTCTGAGGTAGCGGCGGTTGTCGGCGGAGACCGGTCGATGACCGAGGCATGCGCGCTCGAGTCGATCCGTCTGGCGCAGCGTTCGATCATGGCCCGCTACGTGCTGTCGCCGGTCGCCTTCGATGTGGGGGACGCCGTTTTGGGGATCGAACGAGGCACGACGATAGCCACCTTGCTACCGCTGACCAACCAATCGTCCGCCCCGGGGTATGACGAGTGGGACCCCACCCGTTGGAAGGGGCGCAGGCTGGCTGATCCGTCGACGTTGGCAGCGGTCGAACTGGTAACTGCGTTCGGACACGGGCGCCACAGCTGCCCGGCCCAGCCGTTTTCGTTGGCCGCCATGACCAGGTCCTTGAACCGGCTCCTGACCAACTTCCATTTCACCCCGGTCTGGACGGACCGGCCACGACCGGTGCGGGCACAGATCGGTGGTGTGGCCCGTGCCGCTGGTCCGTGTCCACTCTCCTACAGTCGGGAAGATGCGACGGACGGATCAACCGACGGAATCAGTGGTCGGTAGAAGCCGGTTCGTCACGCACGCGGGGCCAGCCGGCCGGTCTGGTCCAGCCACTCCAGTGTGTCGCTGAACGTGTCGAGTGTGGGCCGGTAGGCGACTCCGAGGTCTCGAAGTGTCGCTGAGTCGTCCGCCGGCTTGCCGGAGTTCATGACGACGGCAGCTTCGACCGATAGCGGGGGCAGTCCTTTCTGGCCGGAATCCCGCATCTCGTCGAATCGCCTCCCCAGATCGATCATCGTCTCGGCCGACACCTCGCTGAACGGGACCGTCCGACCGGCGGCCTGGCTCAGGATCGCCGTCCATGCTTCCCACGTCACGTAGTTGCCGGTCACCAGGTAGCGCCTCGGTCCTTTTCGGGGTTCGACGCAGGTGGCAATGACCTGGGCCACATCACGGACGTCGACGACCCCGAGTCCGCCAGGGGGCGCCACCATGCCGGCCTCCAGCGAGCCGAGCAGCGCCGCGAAGCTGCCGTTGAGGTGTGGGCTAATCGGCCCGTAGACGCCGCTGATCACCAGTGTCGTGACCGGGGCTCCTTCGGCCTGGAGGTTCCGGACGAAGTGGTCGATCGATGCCTTCTGGGCGCCATAGGTCGAGAGGGGCTGAGCAAAGGGACTTGCCGGTGTGACGATCGGATCGGGGCACGGAAGGTGCACGGTGATCGACGAGGTGTAGACGATCGGGTCGATACCCCGCGCCACGGCTCCGCCGATCACCAACCGGGCGCCGTCGACAGTTGCCGTACCCGATGGGCCCAGCCCACCTCCGATTCCGATCTCGGCAGCGCAGTGCACCACAGCGTCACAACCGTCGAGGCCGGCATTGACCGAGTCGGAATCGGTCATGTCGCCCACGACGATCTCGTCCGCTTCGAGGCCGAGGGCACCGAGCACGACCGGGACCTTGGACGCATCGCGGGCCAGGACCCGGACAGAGTGCCCGGCGTGCTGAAGCGAGCCCACGGCATGGGATCCGACGAATCCGGTGCCCCCGGTGATCAGAACATGCACGATTAGCTTTCGGTGCGGATCAAGGACTGCCCGAATGTCTGGAAGTCGATGGTGATGAAGAGGACCTCGGTCGAGGCGACCACGTTGCCCTCTGCCATGCATTCGCCCGTCACCCGGAGTTTGCGACCTTCGTGGCTGACGATCCGGGACCGGAATTCGAGGGGTGCCTCGATCGGGACCGGGCGGTGGTATCGGACCGTGATCTCTCCGGTGTAGGCGGCGGTCTTGGCCAATGGAAGGACGAATGCGGTGAAATCGTCGAACAGGGCGGCGACCATGCCGCCGTGCGAACGGCCGGGCGCACCTTCGTAGGCCGTACCCAGTGTCGTGCGCACTACCGCCTCTTCGCCCACGATCTCCAGTTCGAACTCGGCCGAAATCGGGTTCGTCGTGCCGCCGACCGCTCGGTCCGTCATCGGGTGAGCCGGAGTCGGGAGGATGTCACCATCGTCGACTCCGCCGAATACCTCATCGAAGTGGGCGGCCAGGAGTGCGGCCTTGTCCCGTCGATCGCCGGTTCGCAATTGGTCGATCGCGTCGTACGCAAATGCGGCGATGCTGCGGAGTAGTCCGTCTTCGGCTTCGTGGCCTACGAACGCATCGTTCAGTTTGCGGAGCGCTATGGCCGCCTCAAGTCTCCGGTCGTTGTTCAGGTCGGTCATCAACCTTGATTCGAGCACATCGCGCACCCCCCGCACGACCCGACGGCCATGGTCCTTCAAGTCCTCGAGGGTCGAACGCCGTAGATTCGATCGGCTCAGCCTCCGTAGAGCGCGCGATTTTACGACGCCGGGTTGCCAAGGCGGCTTCGACCGGGTGCCCTTGGGGACGCTTCAGGCTCGACAGACTGGGCTCACCCGCCAGGTTCCGGTGCCTGCCCTCCGTGGTCGGAGGTCGGATGGACCGGAGGAGCCTGAGGCTCAGGAAGAGGGGGCGGCATGGGGGACTGCATCGCTGGATAGGCGTTGGGCGCAGGGTAGGCCGGGGCCTGCGGGTCCCCGAACGGTGGCGACGGTGCATACTGCGGGGGTTGGCCGGGCCATGCCTGCTGCGGATAGCCGGTCTCGGGGTAGGCGCCTGGATAGGGCGGCGGCGGCTGGCCGTAGCCCGGCTGCGGTGCAGGTGCCCAGGCAGTGACCGGACCGGCACCGCCGACCGCTGCCCCGGCACCTACCAATGCGTACTCCGGTTGGCCTATCTGCACGTCGCCGTTTACTCCATCGTCACTGTCTTCACCCTGGCGTTTGCGGAAGACCAGGAACAGTCCCGTTCCGGCAACTGCGATGGAGACCACGACTATGGCCAACGAGGCCAGGCCCCTTTGGTCAGCCAGGTCTTGACACTGATCGATGAACGTCTGCCACTGGCGGTGGGCGGTGATGTTGGACTTGGGTGGTTGGGGACCGGCACCGATCGAGCCCGGCTGGACCAGGGCTTCAAGTGCCGTCTCGGATGCCGTGCTCGGCCCACATGTGCCACCGATGGCCGGGGCGGGCAAGGCGGTGAGCATGCCGGCCGCGCCGTAGGCGACACCGAAACATCCGAGGAATACGAGGACGATGATGAGGAGGACTCGGGTGGGGGACTGCTTCATGTCGGGATCCTTTCGAACTGGTGCGATGGTAGCCAGCGAGGGACCGAATGGGACCGCGGCCCGATCGGATCGTCGCTGACCGGCCGTGTCGCCCGGTTGATGGCCACCGTCGCCCAGATGACGGTCAACGGATCCGGTCCCGGTTTCGGGGCCGACGGGGGACCGGGCTATCGTCGGTTCCCGCAGGGCCGGGCCCACGGGCCGATCCCCGCCGACCCGCAGGTGCACGACAGGAGATCCATGGACATCGAGCAGTTCTACAGTGCCGACGAACGCCGTCGGCAGTCGGCCGAGGTCGAGTTCGGAAACAACTGGTTCGACGCCAAAGGCAGTCGCTACGAGCTGAGCTGGATCGAGGACACGGGCGAGCTCTACGCCATGCTCGAACCAGTTCCCGAGGCCGACTCCTGGACGCCGTTCGGCGACATCGAGGTCGAGGACGTCAAGGTAGACACGCTGGCGATCATCATCCTCGGGACGATTGCCACTCGGATCGAACTCGAACAGTTGCTCGACGGTTGGGCTGAGCACATGGCCGGGCCCAATGGTGTCGAATGGGTGGCCGGACGGCTGCAGGCCGGCGGCATCGCCCGGCCGAATTCGGACTGAGCGGAACGCAACCGTGGATGTAGTCGTCGATCTTGGCTCTGGCCTGGTGGCGCTCGAAGGGTGGGAGACCGTGACGACACTGGCCGTTCTTGTCGACGGCGGACCCATTGGTGGACCGGACGAGTCGGATCCTACGGACGAGATCGCACTGGCGGCGGTACTGGCCGAGGCCGGCATCGGCCGCGACGGTACGACCGGTGCCGCCATGCTCCCACCTGGAGTCCTGAAGGCCCTGGCATCGGACGCAGCGGCCGCGGACGGATTTGAACTCGACGCCGGTTGGGACGACGGGTTCGCGGCGATGCTCGCCTATGCCGACTCTGAAGGATGGATCGATGACGATGGAGCCGTCCGGGCCCACGTCGAATGGAGGGATGCCTGATGCGGTTCTCGTATGCGGAATCGATGGTCGACCCGGCCTTCTACCTGCCCCTGGCTGTGGCTGCTGAGGAAGCAGGCTATGACTCCATGGTTGTTCCGGACAGCCTCTGTTATCCCGAGGTGTCGGACTCGACCTACCCGTTCAACCCCGACGGAACGCGCGAGTTCCTTGACGACAAGCCGTTCCTCGAGCCGTTCTCACTGATACCGGCCATGGGAGCCGTGACTGATCGGCTGCGTTTCGTCACCTTCGTGCTCAAGCTGCCGATGCGCCACCCGTTGATCGTCGCCAAGCAGGCCACATCGGTTGCCGTGCTGACCGACAACCGGCTCGTCCTCGGCGTAGGCGCCAGCCCGTGGCCTGAAGACTACGAACTGGTCGATGTCCCGTGGGAGGGAAGGGGTCGACGTATGGACGAGGCCATCGATGTCGTCCGGGGGCTGTCGGCCGGTGGCTACTTCGAGTTCCACGGTGAGTGCTACGACATTGACTCGGTGAAGGTGAGCCCGGTGCCGTCCAAGCCCTTGCCCATCATGGTGGGTGGCCACGCCACACCGGCGCTTCGGCGGGCGGCACGCTCGGACGGGTGGCTCCACGGCGGAGGCGATCCGGCCGACCTCCCCGGACTCCTGGCCAAATTGAACCAGCTGCGTGAAGAAGAGGGCACCGCCGATAAACCGTTCGAGGTCCACGTCATCTCGCTGGATGCTTTCACTCTCGATGGCATCCATCGACTCGAGGAGCAGGGAGTGACCGACGTCATCGTCGGCTTCCGCTGGCCCTATGAGGTCGGTCCCGACATCGAACCGCTCCAGGCCAAATTGGATAACTTGAAGCGCTTCGCCGACGACGTCATCGTCAACGCTGACCGATGAGTTCCGAGACGTCCGCAGTACCGACCGACCGACCGACCGCCCGCCAGCTGGGCCAGGCGTCTATGGCCGCCGTCGAAGCGGGGGACCGGGAGGCATGGCTCGCCCTGTTCGCGGACGATGCCCTGGTCGAGGACCCGATCGGACCATCATCGTTCGACCCCGAGGGGACGGGCCACCGGGGGCGCGAGGCCATTGCCGCCTTCTACGACAACGTGATCGGGGCAAACGAGTCCATCCGCTTCGCCATCCGCCAGTCGTTCCTGTGTGGTGACGAGGCGGCCAATGTCGGTACGATCCGGATCAATTTTGCCGGCGGGGGTGCGGTCGAGGTCGACGGGGTCTACTGCTATCGGGTGTCGGCTGACGGAAAGCTCGGAGGTATCCGGGCCTACTGGGAAGCCGACCAGATCCGGAGTGTCGAGTAGCCGGTCACCGAGGACGGTCCGTCAGGTCTGCGCGCCGCGCACCGACAGGGGAGCGCTCCAGTCGGGCATGGCCATGACCATCTGGACATCGCTGATGTGGCGTTCGAGGAAGGCTCCCTCGCAGTAGCAGAGGTAGAAGTGCCAGAGGCGCTGGAACCGGGTGTCGAGGCCCAGGGCCGTGACTTCGTCGGGGTGGCCGACCACCTGCTGGTCCCAACGTCGGAGTGTCTCGGCGTAGTGGCGCCCGATGTCTTCGATATCCACTACGACGAGCGGCGACGCTCGTCGTAGTGATCGGGTGATCGCCTCCAACGAGGGCAGGCACCCCCCGGGAAAGATGAACTCCCGGACGAAGTCCGTTCCATTTTTGGCACGTTCGAAACTGCCGTCCTCGACAGTGATGGCCTGGATGGCCATGAGCCCCTGGTCATGGAGCAGGCCCGCACAGGTCCGGAAGAAGGTGTCGTGTTGTCGCCAGTCGACCGCCTCGATCATCTCGATCGAGACCAATTTGTCGAAAGTACCGTCGAGGTCCCGGTAGTCACTGTTGAGGACCGTCACCCGGTCAGCCAGACCTTCCTCGACCACCCGTTTGGATGAATACCGGAATTGGGCATCGGAAATTGTGGTGGTGGTCACCCGGCAGCCGTAGTTGGCGGCAGCATGGCAGGCGAATCCACCCCAGCCGGTGCCGATTTCCACGACATTGTCCTCGGGACCGAGGCCGAGCTTGATACACAGGCGGTCGAGCTTGACCCGCTGGGCCTCGCCCAGATCCATTCCCGGCTCGGTGAACATGGCTGCCGAGTACATCATCGTCTCGTCCAGCATGAGAGCGAAGAAGTCGTTGGACACGTCGTAGTGGGACTGGATGTTGTTGCGGTCGACATGCTTTGTGGGTGGCCGCAGTCGGCGCAGCCAGTCGGTGGATGCTCCCACGGCCTGACCGACCCGGTCCTGGACAGCCGTGACAGGCCGGAGACCCCGATTCAGCACGCGGGTGAGCAGGGTGAGGTCGTCGCAGTCCCACAGTCCGTCCGCATAGTCCCGACCGAGCCCGACCGAGCCTTGGAGCAGGGTGCTCCAGTACACGGACTGGTCGTGAATGACCATGGTGACCTCCGGGAGGCCACTGCCGAACCGCCGCGTCCCGGTGTCGTCGACGACCACCAGGGATCCGCCTCGCAGACGGGAAGCCATGAAGCGGAGGAATCGCGCCGCCACCGGCGTTCCGGCCTTGGGACCGATCCAGCCCATCGGAAGCTCCGCCATCGTCAGCGCTGCATTCCGTCGGTCGACGAACCTTCGGCCGACACCGATTTCTTGTCCGGGTGTGGGTGGAAGGGTACGCCCTTGCGGCGCAGGGCGAGTGCCTGGCGATAGATGCCGAACGATACCCGCAGGGTCATGAAGGGAAACCGCCACAGCAGTCGGCCTTGGGCCTTGCGCCCGGCCGGATGCCGGGTGAGGGCCAATGAGGCGCCGAAGACCCTTTCGTCCCCGTCGAAGTCGTCGATGACCAAGGTCAGATGTCGGCCCGGGGAACCGATGGTGAACCGATGGGTCAGTCCCATGGGCAGGAACGGCGAGACATGCATCCCCTTGGCCACCTGGTGGATCCCGGTGCCATCGAGCACATAGGCCGTTCGTTCATGCCACGGGGTGTTGGTCACCTCGACCACGGTGGTAGCGATGGTCGTGCCTGTCTGGTCGTAGCAGTAGTAGGTGGTGATCGGGTTGAAGAGCCAGCCCCAGGTGCGTAGTTGGGTGAGGACGCTGATGGGCCCGGTAGGACGGATCCCCGAGCGCTCCTCCACCAGATCCCGCACGGCGGTGTCGAGCGGGATCGACGGGTCTCCCAGATAGTCGGCCCGATGGAAGCTCACTGCGTTGCGACCGCCATGGCTCCACAGGGGATGTAGTCGGCAGACGGCATCGATCTCGCTCAAGTCGAGGAGTACGAGAGCGATCCGGTAGGTGAAGCGGTGGTCGACCGGGGTGTAGCGGTGGTGAACCACCTGGCCCTCGTAGATGCCGCTGCGCAGGCACTGTGCGCGTCCGGTGTCGGCGCGCGCCGACACTTCGTCGGTCGAGACCGCGGGGGTGGTCACAGATCCTCGTTGGCCAGTCGGCGGCACACGACTCGTGCACTCTCCACGCCGTCCTCGTGGAAGCCGTATCCCCAGTAGGCCCCACAGAACCAGGTCCGCTGCACCCCGTTGATCTCTTTCTGTCGCTGTTGTGCGGTGATGGCTGCCACGTTGAAGATCGGATGGGCGTAGTCGAAAGTCCGTAAGATCCTTGCCGGGTCGATGGCATCGTCCCGGTTGAGCGTGACCAGCAGTTCGTCCGCCGACTCGATCCCCTGGAGACTCCGGAGCCGGTAGGTGAGCGTGGCCTCATCCGGATGTTCGGGAAGTCGGTGATAGTTCCAGCTCGCCCAAGCCCTCCGGTTGGCCGGCAGAAGCGAGATGTCGGTGTGGAGGGTGGCCCGATTGGATTGGTAGCCGATGGCACCGAGTACGTCCCGCTCGATCGGACTGGGATCAGAAAGCAGATCGAGGGCCTGATCGCTGTGGGTGGCTATCACGACCTGGTCGAAGCGTTCGGGTCCGTGTACGGAGTGGATTTCCACCTCGTCCGACCGCCGGGTGATCTTCATCACGGGGTCGTCGAGGCGCACCGCCGAGCCCAGTGGGCGCAGGATGGCATCGACGTAGTGTTTGGAACCCCCGTCCACCGTCCGCCAATCGGGTTGGTTGCCGTAGTCGAGGAGCCCGTGGTTGGCGAAGAACCGGGCGAAGCTCACCGCCGGCATGTCGAGGAAGGTGGACGGGTCGGCCGACCATATCGACGACCCCATGGGGATCAGATACCAGTTGAGGAACTGAGACGACCATCGACCCTTGTCGAGCAGGTCACCGAGGGACACCGTGGCATCGTGAGGTGCGTCCAGTAGGTCCCGGGCCATGCGGTTGAACCGGACGACGTCGGCCAACATCCGGAGGAAGTCGGGACGCACCAGGTTCCGTCGCTGCGAAAAGACGGTATTGAACGAGCTTCCCTTCCACTCGAGCCCGCTCACTTCGTCGGAGACACCGAAGCTCATGTCGCTCGGCTTCGTGGCGACCCCGAGATCGGCGAAGAGCTTGATCAACCCGGGGTAGTTCTGATCGTTGTAGACGAGGAATCCGGTGTCGACGTCGTGGGGTCCGTCATCCAGATCGACCGTCACCGTGTGAGCGTGCCCACCCGCTCGGCTGTCGGCCTCGAACAGTGTCACCTCGTGTGAGCGCGAGAGCAGGTGTGCG
>Ga0075021_10001526_pt1 | contig 11911 bp, 7 predicted proteins | sample ColStrG_CSR_2012_FD_72749 | JGI IMG/M metagenome (GOLD analysis project Ga0075021, IMG submission 72749) | Freshwater sediment microbial communities in response to fracking from Pennsylvania, USA - Cold Stream Run_MetaG_CSR_2012 | ecosystem: Environmental > Aquatic > Freshwater > Creek >...
GTGGCATCGCCGATGGTCGTGGGCTAGCGGCGGCGCTGGTGCTAGGGGCCGACGGGGTCGTCGTCGGCACCCGCTTTTGGGCGTCACAGGAAGCGCTCACCCCGACAGCCGCGACCGAGCGGGCCATTCGCGCCAGCGGTGACGACACCGTGCGCACAAAGGCCATCGATGCCTTGCGTGGTGTCCGGTGGCCCGGAGAGTTTTCGTTCCGTGTCATCAAGAATGCACTCACTGACGAGTGGGCCCAGCGCGAAGCTGAGGCGGCTGCCGCGTTTGGCAGTCTTGCCTCAACCTACGCTGAAGCCAGGTCGCGCCAAGACCTAGATGTGGTTGCAGTCGTGGCTGGCGAATGTATCGGCCTCATCCACGACCGGCCCAGCGCAGCCAGCATCGTCGAAACGATGGTGACACAAGCCGAGTCACTACTTGGTGTGCAGCCCAGGGTATGAGCGGGAGCGCAAAACGTTGCCGTGCGCGCACGCGCTGTCGACATACATACTTCCCACTCGATGCAGGACGATCCTCGGACAATGCCTTGCGTCGTAGCCGCCTTGACGTATATCTGGGCTTGCTGTAGTGTCCCTTTCTCTTAAGGGAGGTGGTGCGTGTCGCGTTTCAGGCAAATCATCTCGCCGCTAGTGGTCGGTGCACTGGCAGCCGGTCTGTTTGGGCTGCCTGCTACGGCTGCCTCGCCATTTGCGCCGGTGATCCTGGCCCAGACACAGGCGCGTTTTGACATTTGCTGGACGCTCACGGATGCATTGACTGGACAATTCAACGTCGAGTCGCTCCAGGTGCAGCGCGACGGCTTTGCGGTGTATTACACCTCACGTTGCTCCGATGACGCTGAATCGATGACATCGGGCGAGGGTTTTCGCGTGTTCCGGCGCGGCATGCTTGCCTGGCAAGATGTCGGTGGTCAGGATATTGGCTATTACGATGCGGGTTGTATGTTGCCATCGGTCAGCGGACAGGCGGTCTGTTGCACAGTGAGCGTGGACGAGGACGCGCAATACACCGCCGTGTTTGGCCGTGTGCTCAAATCCAGAGCGTTAATCATCGAGGTGCAGTTTGCAAACGGCGGCACCAGCCGCATGCGCCTGGTAAAGGACAAATTTGCCGTCGTCACGCCTGCCATCACCTCCAGTGCCACGCTGCGGTTGTATGACCAAGCTGGCATCTTGCTGTATCAACGCGCACTGGATCTCAATACGTCGGCGCGCAGTTCTGGTAGCACTGGCTGCGTGCCCTAGCCCCTAGCCGGCCGTGTTACAGGCCGCCTCAGGTTGAGCTCGGCCGTTGGACGAGCGCCAAAAACACGCTGGATAAACGCTGACCACGCACAATCTTGGGCAGGGGGAATCTATGTCCAGCCTACAACCGCTATTTGTGTTCTTGTTGTTGGTCGTGGCTGCCACTGCTGTGCTTGCGGCGATTGCCTGTTTGTGCAAAAAGGTGGCTGTGTTCTGTCTGGCCTGCGGGCCGGCTGGTACGGTGGTCTTTAGTCCTATCGTGCTCGCCGGTGTGGAACCGCAGGCGCTTGTTGTGATTGGTCAGCCCGACTTGGCGCAGATCGTTTTTGGCCTGAAAAACTCGGTCGCTCACTGGTATTGGGTGCCGCTGTTATGTCTTTTTGCCATTTATGTGCTGTATATCCTGTATGGCGGCCAAGTCAGATTGAAGGATGCTGGCAAGGATGACCTCTACAGCAATCTCATCGCCCGCCAGAGATCGGTGTGGCTGGTGTTTGGCCTGCTGACGACAGGCGTCGTGTTATGGCTGACGCAGTTCTACATCGCCGTTGATCAGCGTTTGACGGGTATGCGCGCCACCCGCCAAAGCACCATCAATACGCTCGTCGAACTGAACTTCAAAGCTGATCAAGTTGTTCGGGGCCTGGACGCTTGGGCCCTTCGTTTAGAGAAACCAATCTCGTCCTCCACGACCTTGGCCAAAGCGGCGCAACAAAACGGTGAGATTGTGGCCGAGTCAGTGAATGATCTGACGGACAGCGCAGATAGCTTGAAGACGCTGCTGGCTGAACTAAGGTTCACCGCGGCCGATGACCCAATCGTGAACTCGCAAGGGCAAACACGCACCAATGAGTTAACCCTCACCGAAGCATTCGTCGTGAACCAGGTCGATCTCGCAATCACCCGCGTGTTGTCGCAATCGGTGCGTATCAACAGGTTGCTCGTGGACACCACGGATAGGACCAAAACCAGCAGTGCGGTCGAAGATGCGTATGTCGATGAGGCCCATATGGTAGCCCGTATGCAATTGATGGCTGTCCATGTGCACGACACTATCAGGGATGTGCAACCAATCGCGCGTGTGCTCACGCCGGATCACTCGACGCCTCTCTCGATGACAGCCATTCTGATAGGGGTGTTCTTGCTCTTGCCATGGCTGCAATACCTTTCATTCGTCGTCAGTAAGCGTGGCAGCATCACACGCAGCAACCGTCGCGTGCTGGAGGACATGAACTTGCTCTCCAAGGTGATACTCAGTGCCGAGAACACATCCGACAGACGCGAACCGTTTGTGCGGCTACTGATCGATGACGTCAATCGCTTCGTGCGAACGCTTCAAGAGGTGCATGAAAAGGATCTCCAGATGGCGTGTGTGAACCCGGTAGAAATTGTGAACTCGCTGAGTGTCAGCACATGGGTAGCGCGTTGGTGCGAAACGATCGATAAGAACATTGACGACGCGCGCATCCAAGGGCTGATCATGGATTTGCAGAATCGCATAGAGTCTAAGACCGCGTTAACGGAGTTTTTGGCTGCGGTAGGCGAATTGGCGGATGGACTGATTGAGCTTTTGCTCGAATCGCGCAGTTTCTTCAGCCGCGAATACATCATCCCACTCGTCATCGTGACCTTGCTCACTGCCGTCGGGTGGTTCTACATCTTTTTTCCCGATTCGCAGTTTGGTCTGATCGGGTTAATCGTGGGCGGCGCAACCATCAAACAAGCCACGGTTTACCTGACGCGCAGCATCACGCCCTTTACCATGTGCTTTGCAGGCGCTTGGCTGCTGACGACGATCATGCTTACCTTCCGCTGGCTGCAGGACGACCTGTATCCACGCGCCTTCTTTTATGCCTCTGTTCGCCTGATCTGGTCGATATTGATGGGCCTGGTATTCACCCGGTTGTTTTGGGACGCGAATGCTGCCCCAAATGACAACCGGGAGGTGCTCATTGGCGCATTTACTATTGGCGTGTTCCCGCTTGAGTTTGCCCGTGGCCTGTTCCGTTTGGGTGCCCGGTTTTTGAAATCGGTCGCCGATACGGCTACAAGGATAGGCCCACATCTACCCGTGACGCAGGCGATTTTCGAGGGCGAGGCCGATAGCTTCGAGTTTGCGCCGAAGGACTGGTCGAGCAAACTACCGCTGACCGTGCTAGAGGACTTGACACTCTGGGATGACACGCGCTTGTATCAGGAGGGTGTGCAAAACGTCAATGCACTCGCAACCGCTGACCTAGACGCACTCGTGCTGAACACGCCGTTCCCCTCCAAACAGCTCGCTGATTGGGTGGATCAGGCGCTGTTGTATATGCACGCTGGGACGCGCTGGCAGCCGCTGCTCAACCGGGTTGGTGTGCGTTCGGCGACTACGCTATTGGCCATATATGCACGGGGCTCTGAACAGTGCCTCGTGGCTGACGTCAACAATGCGCAGAGCAACGACTATGTTGCTGACGACCCACGAGCGAGGGTGCTGTCGGCCACGCATGACCTGGAGAATGCGATCAGTAAAGTGGTGGCCGTCGTCAAGAACATCACGCCCCCATTGGATGTAGCCGATTGGACGAACTTGAAGGAAAGCATCGCCGCTGACGGGTTAGACAAACCAGTGACGGACGCCGGAACACAGATCGGTGACGTGCTCGGACGGCTGGACAAACTGACCGCTTCACCCAATGTGGTTAGCGCGCGCACTGGCCTCACAAAACTTCGGCGGCAACTTGAGGCGATCGCTTCAAGTTCACAGGCTGTGCAGAGTGCAGTGGCCGCAGCGGTAGGCACACCGGCCAGCCTCCTGGATGCAGACAAGTGCCTGGCTGGACTCATGACTGCGGCGTCACCCATCAAGCAGTTGGGGTTAGACGGCGTGGCCCTGACTGAGCAGGCAGCGATGCCGCTGTTACTCACGTCCACGACCTTGGCAGCGATCCGGACCTCTCTTGACGGGAATCCTAATACCTGGCACATCCACGCATTTTTCACCAAGCGCGCACAGGCGGCACGTGATAGAGCCGCTGTGAACGCGCCAAAGTCTGCACCAGCGCCTTGCCCAGCGCCAGCACCTGTGCCGGCCCGATGAGTCTGGCAGATGTGTTGGCCGCCGCACAATGAGACAAGTGAGTCATGCGAAACGCACGATAAAACGTCGGGGACTACGTCGGATGCCAGATTAAGCGTTGTGGAGGATAATTTGCGCCTACGAGAAGCGCATGACACAGACACAACGCGCGTCGTCGCACCTGCTCGCAGTTTTACCTGATGCAGATCCGCAGTCGCTGGCCGAGACGTTGGTGGCCATGGCCAACTCTGATGGCGGCACGGTGGTGCTTGGTTTTGACGAGCGCGGCAAACCCATCTCTAACATCCTGCCCGAGGACGTCGAGAACGCGCTACGCGAAGCCGCCTCACGCACGTCACCGCCCGTGCGCGCGCAACTTGAACAAGCCGCAGGCGCTGGCGCAAGCACGGGTGCCAGCACGAGCGGTGGCCCAGCGCTCCTCATCCGTGTGCCGCGCAGCATCGATTTTCATACCCTGACCGATGGCCGGTCGTTCGTCCGGACTGCCGGCGAAAATCGCTTGTTAACGGGCGACGAGGTCCGCAATCTATCAACCAGCAAAGCTACTGGTGACTATGAGGCTGAGACGATCGCGGGCGCAACGTTGGCCGACTTCGATGATGACATGGTGGCGGAATATATCGCCAAGCGCGAGATCCGCACGCGGCGCAAGCTTGATCTCGAAGCACACGATGCGGTCCATGCCGCCAGTTTGCTAAAGGACATCGGCGCACTCGACCAGCGCGGTAACCCGACTGTCGCTGGCGTGCTCATGTTCGCCAAGAACCCCCAGGCGTTCTTGCCCCATAGTGGCATCGTGTTTGTCAAATTCCCCGGCGTTGAACCGCGTGGCGAAGCGGGCCGGGTAGGATATGGCCGGCGCGAGGAGATCAACGGCCCACTCGCCCGCGTGATCGAACGCACTTGGCAGATCATCTTGGAAGAGATGCGGGTGGGCGCGATCGTGAAAGGACTTGAGCGCGAAGAGGTGATGGAGTATCCGGAATTCGCCGTGCGCGAAGCGCTGGTCAACGCGGTCTGCCACCGCGACTATCGTCTGCGTGGCCGGCGCATCGAAGTGCGTAAATATGCCGACCGGATGGAGATCATCTCGCCCGGTGGCTTGGCCGGCTATATCACCCTCGACAACATCATCGAGGAACACTTCTCGCGCAACCCCAGACTCGTGCAAGGGCTGTTCCAGTGGGGCTATATCGAAGAGCTTGGCCTCGGGATCGACCGCATGATCGAAGATATGGTCGCCGCCGGTCACCCCACGCCGAAGTTCAACGCGACCGCCTATGGTTTCACAGTCAGCATGTCAAACGTCAAAGAGCGGCGAGCCATGCAGAACATCGTGCTCGCCCCGCAGCCACAGTCGAACATGCATGGATCAATGAGCGCCGAAGTGACCACGGCCAGCGGCGTGCAGTTCACCGTCAATGAGCGTCAGGCGCGCGCGCTTCAATATGTGCGCGATCATGGCCGCATCACGAATAAGGATTTTCAGTTGATTTGCCCCAACGTGACACCAGAAACGCTGCGCATGGACCTAGCTGACTTGGTCGACAAAAACGTGCTCATGCGCGTGGGCGAGAAGAAGGGCACGTATTACATCATCAAATAGTGGTGCGCCTGGGCGTCACGCGCGGCTCAAGGGCCTGCTCGGTCGTGATGGAGTCGCCGCGTCAAGCAGCGGCATTCAGCGGACGCTCCGGGTGACCGGGTGTGTGCGTAGCACCTCATCGGCTACCCGGAGCGCACCCAGAGTGACGCCGGCGGTGCTCTGACCGGGGAAGATGGAGTCACCCACGAGCCAGGCATTAGGCAGGCCAGTCCACGGCCCACGCGCCTTGAACAGGTTGGTAAAGGGGAAACCACCAACGCCCCCGCGGTGGCGGCGGGTAAAAAAGTTGAACGTCACCGGCGTGCCTGCGAGCTTCAACCGGATGCGCTGACGAAGGCCGGGGAAGGCTTTTTCGGCTTGGTCGAGCATGCGTTCGGAATACAGCGCCACGCGCTCGTCATATTCGTGCTGCTTACCAGGCGTGTTACGCAGCGCCCACCAATCGGCGGCGCGGGTATGGGTGCTGATCGTCAGCGCGCGCTGCCCAGGCGGTGCACGGCTGGGGTCCTGGGCTGGCGAGAACGACATGAAGATCGAATTCGCCTCGCCCAGCGGACGGTCATAGTCACCGATGACTTGTATATGATCTGGCCGCTCGGTGCTCGAGCTGTCTGGTTGATCTGGTTGACCCGCTCGAGGCTCTGGTGACCCGACTGGTGGCAGGCCGCCTTCGACGCCAAGATACAACGTAAACGCGCCCCATTCGTCGGCCCGGGTGTGGGTTTCGCGCCCGAGTTTGGCTGGTGAGGCCTCCCCCAGCAACCGGGCCAAATCCCACGGGGTGAGATTTGCGATGCACACATCGCATTCGACCCGCAGCCCCTTATTCGTCCGCGCAGCCACGACCCGCCCATCTTTGGTCTCAAGGTGCGTGACCTCCTGGCGGAAGTGCACCGTGCCGCCAAATCGCTGGATCGCCTCGACCAGTTGACCGCTGATGCCCCCGATGCCGCCGGTAGGGTGGGTGACGCCCTTGCGTGGTAAATCGGCGGCGGCTGCGCCAAACAGGGCACTCGCATCAGCACTAGTGGTCTGGGCGCTGATGAGCAACTGGGCATCGAGAAACGTCAGGGCAGCTTTGTCCGTCACGCCGCTCCGCCGCGCCCATGCGCCCATGGTTTCAAACAGGTGGGGAAGGGCGATGAGCGTTTGCGGCCGGAGCGCCAAAGCGCTGCGCATCAGGTCACCGATCGACGCGGGTGGCCAGGCTGGCCGGTGCGCGGCAAAGTCCCATACGGCGTCGCTCACCCGCTCGCTCTCCTTCACGAATCGCAGGATATGCCCGTGCTGGGGCGAGTTCCTAAACGCCCGCGACAGTTCAGTGTGCCAGCGCTCAGGGTCGGCATATTGCGTTACACACCGGTCGGGCAACAACACCTGCCAGGCTGGGTTCACCGGTGTCACTTGCCAGTCGATGCCAAGCCGTTCACCCACGATCGCGTGCGGGCCACCGGGCTGAAACCCGCCCGCAAGCGTCGCGCCCGCATCAAAGCGATAGCGCTGGTGATAAAAGGTGCCCGCGCACCCGCCTGGATAGATGTGCGCTTCAAGCACCGTGACGATATGCCCAGCCTTTGCAAGAAGCGCCGCGACCGTCGCACCGCCCACACCCGCGCCCACGACCAATACCTTTGCCATACACACCTCGATCTCGGATGCTATGCGGGCCGAATGTGTGTATGATGAGAGACCGGGTGTGATCGCAAGCTGCCTGGGGGCGTCCGCGCTCGTCTGCCAGAGCGAGCGTCATCGCGTCATCGCGTCATCGCATGTCTATGCTCACCACCTTGCTCGCCGTCGCACGCCAAGCGCTCAATCGGCAACTGGTCTATCGCGCCGCTAACCTGGCAGGGCTTGTGACCAACGCGTTCTTTGGCTTCTTGCGGGCATCGGTCCTGATCGCGCTGTTTGCGGCAAAAACGGCACCCCGGGTGGGTGGACTGGATCTGCGCGCGGCGGTCACGTATACCGGTGTTGCACAAGCGCTGATCGTGTGGGTGGCGCTGTGGGGTTGGTGGGACTTGATTGACGCCATCAAGACCGGTGACATCGCCTCGGACTTACAGCGGCCGCTCTCGGTTTTTTGGTATTGGTGCGCCCAGGATGCCGGAAGGGCGGTTGCCCAGTTGGTCATGCGCAGCCTGCCGATCATGGCCGTGTATGCTGTCCTATTCCCGCTGGCACTGCCGCGCGACGTCGTACAGTGGATCGGCTTTGGCACAGCGATAGTCATGGCTTGGCTGTTGTGTTTTGCCTGGCGCTTTTTGTATAGCCTCGCCGGTTTCTGGCTGACCGACGCCACAAGCATTGGCCGAGCGGCAGCTTTCCTGATGACGTTCCTGTCGGGCTTTCTGATGCCAGTCGGTTTCTTCCCGCCCTGGGCGCAGACGCTGATGTTACTCACGCCCTTCCCATCGTTTATCAATACCCCAATCGAGATCTTTGTCAACGTCGCGACTGGGCCGCATATGCTCGCGCTCTTGGCGATCCAGGCGTTTTGGATCGTGGTGCTCATTACCCTGGCGCATGTCGTGCTCTACGCTGGCCTGCGCCGGCTCACGATGGAGGGCGGGTGAGCGGGTGATCAGTCACTACTTGAAACTTGTGTCGGGTGTGCTGCGCTCGCAGCTTGCCTACCGTACCGCGTTTATCGTAGACGTGATCACCGTTGGCATGTCCAACGCGCTCGAGTTTGTCGCGTTTGCGCTCGCCTTTGCTGGCTTTGGACATATCGGCGGCTGGTCCTTGTGGCAGGTGGCGTTTTCGTGGGGGCTGAGCGAGGCAGCATTTGGCACGATGGACATGATCTTTAGCGGCTTTGACCCGGCTCGTTTCGCGCAGCACATCAAGCGCGGCACCTTCGATCAGTTTCTTTTGCGCCCGGTCGGCTTGGTAACCCAGATCTTTGCCTCGGACTTTGCCCTCAGGCGCTTGGGCCGAGTAGCGCAGGGGCTTGCGATCTTTGCCCTGGCCAACGCCGGCGCGGGGGTGATCTGGACACCGGCCAAGCTAGCGTATTTGCCGCTGGTCTTCGTGGGCGCGGTCGCATTCTATGGCGCGCTCTTCGTATTTGGCGCGACGCTGTGTTTTTGGTCGACCGAGGGGCTCGAGATCGTGAACCTGTTTACATATGGCGGCACGACGATGGCTTCATATCCGATGCACATCTATACCGACGTGGTGCGGCGCCTGTTCACGTTTGTAGTGCCGACGGCGCTGATGATTTACTATCCGGCCCTGTTCTTCTTCGACTTGCCCGACCCGACTGGTTTGCCAAAGATCGCCCAGTATCTCGCCCCACTGGTGGGCTTCGGGGTGCTGACGCTGGCGCTTGTCTCGTGGCGGGTCGGCGTTTACAAGTATCAGGGCACGGGCAGCTAAAACCGCTCCTGTCGCCAAGACCGCCCGCTGGCTAGTTGCCTGGGCATTTGCGAAAACCATGATTACCGTTGAGCATCTCGTCAAGGAGTTCCATGTGTTCGAGCGGCGGGGCTGGCTGCGGCGTCGCACCCGGCTCGTGCGCGCAGTAGACGGCATCTCATTCACCATCACCCCGGGTGAACTCGTGGGCTACCTTGGCCCAAACGGCGCGGGTAAGAGCACCACGATCAAGATGCTGACCGGCATCCTGGTGCCCAGCGCTGGCGTTGTGCAGGTGAATGGGCGCGTGCCCTGGCGCGAGCGCGTGGCCCACGTCGGGCGGATCGGCGCCGTGTTTGGTCAACGTAATACCCTATGGCCGGATTTGCCGGTCGCAGACTCATTTGACCTGCTTCGGCACATTTACCATATCCCGCCTGACCGCTACCGGGCCAACCTCCAGGAGTTCCGCGACCTGCTTGGCCTGGATGACTTTATGGGCTTCCCGGTCAGGACGCTCTCGCTCGGCCAACGGATGCGGGCCAATCTCGCGGCCGCCTGGTTGCACGACCCTGACATCGTATTTCTGGACGAGCCGACGATCGGTCTGGATGTGGTCGCCAAGGAGCACATCCGGGCGTTTTTGCAACGTGTCAAGCTCGAGCGCGGGACGACGGTCATCCTGACCACCCATGATCTGGCCGATGTCGAGCGGCTGTGCGAGCGGGTGATGATGATCGACCACGGCCAGCTCTTGTTCGATGGCAAATTGGCCGAACTCGTCGAGCGCTTTGGAGGCGAGCGCGAGTTGGTCGTCGATTTCGCCGAAAGCTATGCAGATGTAGCGGTGGACGGTGCCACGGTCACCCAGCGCGAAGGTCTTAGGGCAACCTATCGTTTTGCCAGAGCCAAAATCACCGCCTCGGAACTCATCAGCCGCGTGTCGGCCCGATACCGGCTGCGGGACCTGTCAGTGCGTGAACCAGAGATCGAGGCCACCATCCGGCGCATCTATGAGCAGAAACTCTTGTAGCCCTGAAGCCTTTTGTGTTCACTGGTTGGCCTTATGGTCCGCGATGGGCCCGATTCACCTTGATATCACCGGCACATATACCGCCCGCCCTGGCACGACGAGAAAGGCCCCCTCGGCCCAGGGGCTGGTGCCAAACGCGTTTGCCGCGCGCACCCGCCAGTGATAAGGTTTGTCAGAGGCAGCAAGCGCGCCCGGGCTGCGCTGGGTAGCGTTAGCCCACGTGAGCGTGCGGGTCGCGCTCAGCGCGCCGCCGCTGACTTCGACGTCGAACGCGTCGCCGCCGCCTTGCCATTTGAGCACTACGGGGGTGCCGCTCAGCACGACCGCGCCGCCGACCGGTGACTGCAAGGTCGGCGTCAGGGGTGCAGGCAGGCAGGCTCCGGCACAGACCCGCAGCGAATTGACATTACCGAGCAGGCTTGGGGACAGCGTCGTGAGCGACATGATGTCGGTTGGGCCGAGCGCCCGGGCGCAATCGCCGCGCAGGTTTACCTCGGTGCACAGCACGATGCCGACGTTTGGATCGAGTTTGAGTGACTGAGCCCGATTGGCAAAATTGACAGTCGTGAGATTCGTGATGGTCGCGCTGCCGGTCAGCACAGCGCCCGCGAAGTTGGGCTGGTCGAATAGGGTATAGGTGCCGGTGATGGCCGTCTCGATGTGTATGCGGCGGGTGGCCCAAGCTGCACCCACGCTACTGGCGCGCACGCTCCAAAACACATCTTGGTAGTTCCAGGACGGGTTGATCGTGAGTGTCTGCGAAGGCGTTTGCGTTTGACCATCGAACAGCACCGCCCCGCCTGAGTCCGGGTCGCTGACCGTTTTGACCCGCACCCCAAAGGTATCAAATGTGCAGTTGTTGGGGGCTGACCAGGCAAGTGTCGTAGTCGACGCGCTGATGAGGGCGCCATCGGCCGGGGTTTGAAGCGCCGGCGCCATACAGACTGTGGCTCCCGGCGCATTTTGCGACACATAGGTGTTGCCGTTGACGATGGCCGCCCAAGACACCTCATCGAAGTCCGTGGGCGCCAGGCTATTGTCCGCGGACCAGGGCGCGTCGTTTGGGTTGACGGGGTTGGTCCAGGGCGTGTGGTCGCTTGAGACCATGAAGTGCACGTGCGTGCCGCACGCAAAACCAGTCGTGCCTTCCACACCGAGTTTTGTGCCAAGCGTCACGGTGTCACCAACATGCACCGGCACACTGTAATAGGCCAGGTGCACATACCAGGCATATTCACTGGGCGCAGTCTGCACGACCACGATATTGGCCTGCTTCCAGGCGCTATATGAGCACGCGCCGCTGTTGCTGCTTTGTTTGGCGAATACGACCGTACCCGGCTTGTTGGCGAGCACATCACCGGTCAGCGCCAAGCCGCCGATGTCAAAGTCGATTTGGCTGATGTGGCCCGGGCCATCTTTGTTGAAGGCATAGCCGATCAGCCCCTTGGCCCACGGCAGCTTATAGCCCTTGAAGTTGGCCGGCGCGGTCCCGCCCAGCGGGCCAGTCGCGCGTGTCTTGAGCGGTTGGCTGAGATAGGCCTTGGTCGCCTGATCCATCAGTGTGCTTGGCATAGCGG
>Ga0075021_10001527_pt1 | contig 11904 bp, 11 predicted proteins | sample ColStrG_CSR_2012_FD_72749 | JGI IMG/M metagenome (GOLD analysis project Ga0075021, IMG submission 72749) | Freshwater sediment microbial communities in response to fracking from Pennsylvania, USA - Cold Stream Run_MetaG_CSR_2012 | ecosystem: Environmental > Aquatic > Freshwater > Creek >...
ATCGCCGGGCGGTTGAAAATCATGACGTAGGGCAGGATCACGGCATTGGTCAGCCCATGGTGAGTATCGAACCACGAACCCACCGGGTGGGCGATCGCATGCACGGCGCCAAGACCTTTTTGAAATGCAGTCGCTCCCATCGAGGCTGCCGCCAGCATGCCCGCCCGAGCATCCAGATCTGCGCCATTCGCGTACGCACGCGGCAAGTATTTTTGAATCAAATACATGCCTTCCAACGCAATGCCGTCCGCCAGCGGATGAAAACCCGGAGCGCAATAGGCCTCGAAACAATGCACGAAAGCGTCCAATCCGGTCGCGGCCGTCAAGTGACCGGGTAGTCCGACGGTGAGCTCGGGGTCTGAAATGACGATCCCAGGCATCATTCGAGGATGGAAGATGATTTTTTTCTGATGGGTCGCTTCGTTCAAGATGACGCTGGCTCTTCCGACCTCGGAGCCCGTGCCCGCCGTCGTCGGCACCGCGACCACCGGTGCGATGCCCGCAGGATCAGCCCGGGTCCACCAGTCGCCGATGTCCTCGAAGTCCCACATCGGCCGCGCCTGTCCGGACAGGAATGCGATGACCTTGCCTGCGTCGATTCCTGAGCCACCGCCGAAGGCCACGACGCCATCGTGCCGTCCTTCTTTATACGCCGACAGGCCGGCCAGCACATTGCTTTCCGTCGGGTTGCCTTTGACGTCGGAAAACAAGGCCGCGTTCGGCAGGCCTGCGCGTGCAGCCTGAATCATCGGGCTCGATTTCAGACCCATGTCCGTGACGATCAGCGGGCGATTCATGCCAAGTTCCTTGCAAGCGCCGGCGAGGTCCGCGATTCGGCCCGGTCCGAACAGAATGCGGGTCGGATAATTCCAATTCGTGCGTACAGCAATGCTCACAGCGCCACCTTCAAGTGATAAGACTTCGGCCGCGTCATTTGTTCATATCCCACGCTCGACAAGGTGCAGCCACGCCCCGAGTCCTTGACGCCGGTCCACGCGAGGGCCGGGTCCAGATAATCGCAACGATTCAAGAATACCGTTCCGGTTTCAAGCTGATCGCCGAGGGCCTCCGCGCGTTCGGGGTCCGTGGAGAAGATGGCGGCGGTCAGACCGAAATCGCTGTCATTCATCCAATTGACGGCCTCAGCATCAGAAGCCACACGCATGATACCGACCGCGGGACCGAAGGTCTCCGCGCGCATGATCGGCATCTCGTGGTTTACATCCACCAATACCTGCGGTGCGAGATACGGGGAATCGGCCTCGTCGGCGGCAAATAACTTCATATCGACGACCTGGCGGGCACCCAGCGCTACCGAGGCGCGGATCTGTCCGCGCACGGCCTCGGCGGCCGCGGTTCGAACGACGGGACCCAGCGTTGTTTGCGGGTCGAGCGGATTGCCGAGCCTGTAGCGATTCGTGAGGTCGGTGACGCCGGCGAGAAATTCCTTGTAGACGCGCGCATGCACATAAATGCGCTTGATGCCGCAGCAGGACTGTCCTGAATTGAAGAACGCGCCGTCGGTGAGCACTTCGACGGCGTGCGCGATGTTCGCATCGTCGCGCACGTACGCGGGGTCCTTGCCGCCCAATTCCAGGCCGGCGCTGGCAAATCCGCCCGCCATCGACGCCACGATCGCGTGGCCGCCCTCGACCGAGCCTGTAAAGCAGACCGAATTGATCCGGCGGTCGGCGACGAAGCGCGCGGTGTCGCCGTGCGACAAGTGCAGAAACTGGAACACGCCGTCGGGGATACCGGCGAGATTCAAAGCCTGCGCAAAACGCTCCGCGCACAGTGGGGTCTGATGAGAATGCTTCAGCATCACCGCATTACCCGCAACCAGCGCGGGCCAGATTGCATTGACCGCGGTGAGGTAGGGGAAATTCCAGGGTGCCACGACCGCGACGACGCCCACCGGCACGCGCTTGATTTGGCGTTTGAATCCCGCCTTGGGGGCCGGCACGACCGGCGCCAAAGCCGCTTCCGCGATCGAGATCATGTAACGGGCGCGTTCTTCGAATCCGCGCACCTCGCCCGGTGAGTGACTGATCGGCCGACCCATCTGCCAGGTGATTTCCGACGCAATGGCCGCTTTGTTGGCGACGAAATTCTCCACGGCGGTCTGCAGCAGGGCGCAGCGCAGGGCGAGGGGTTGCGCCGCCCAATCGGTTTGAGCGCGCATAGCGGCGTCCAGTGCTCGGTCGATCGCGCCGGCATCGGCGAGCTCCCGCTCTACGTAGACGCGGCCATCCACCGGGCTGATGGTTTTTAGGTGTGTTTTCATGGTTACGGCTCTTAGATGATTTCAAAGTAGCGGGCGAGTTCCCAGTCCGAGATGGTCTTGCGGCATTCGCGCTCTTCCCATTCCCGAGTTGCGGCAAAATGTTCCACGAATGCGTCGCCGAAAAGGGCGCGCGCGGCCGCCGATTGTTTCAGACGTTGAGCGGCTTCAAACAGCGTGGAGGGCAACTGACGCGCCGCGGGGTGGGTTTGATCGTAGGCGTTGCCGATGATCGGGGCATCTGGTTCCATCTTATTCTCGATGCCCCACAGCCCGGATCCGATGGCCGCCGCCAACGCGATGTAGGGATTGATGTCGGCGGCGGCGATGCGGTATTCGACGCGCTGGCTGGATGGGCCGCCCCGGATCACGCGCAATGCGGTCGTCCGGTTCTCCACACCCCAGGTCGCCGACGTCGGCGCCCAGAAGCCGGGAATCAACCGCGAGTAGCTGTTGACCGTACAGGCGATCATCGCGAGCAGCTCCGGCATCAGCGCCTGCTGTCCCCCCAGGAACCACCGCATTTCATCGGACATGTCGTGCGGCTTGCCCGCATCATGAAATACCGATGAACCGTCGGCACGGCGCAAGGATACGTGCAAATGACCGCTCTGCCCGGGATAGCTGTTGGACCACTTGGCCATGAAAGTGGCCATCAGACCGTGCCGCTGCGCCAAAGCCTTGGTGAACGTTTTGAACAAAGCCGCCCGATCCGCCGCTTCAAGCGCGTCGGTGTAGGCCAGGGCCGCTTCAAGCACTCCAGGGCCGGTCTCGGTATGCAGGCCTTCGATCGGGAAACGCATCCGCGTCGCAAGATCGAGCAGTTCGTGATAGAAATCCGAATGAACCGAGGAACGCAGAACCGAGTAGCCGAAAAAGCCGGGCGTCAGCGTTTTGAGTCCGCGGTAGCCTTTTTCACGCACGGATTCGGGTGTTTCCGTAAAGATGAAGAATTCAAACTCGGCGGATGCTTTTGCCTTGTAACCGAGATCATCCGCACGCTTCAGAATGCGCCGCAGCAGCGCGCGCGGGCAGACAGTTTCGGCCGGGCCGGTAAATTCCGACAGAAAGAACAAAGTCTGCGGTTCGAACGGAATTTCACGGCAGGTCGAGGGCAGGAGCCGCAATCCCGCATCCGGGTAGGCGGTATGCCAGCCGGTATATCGGACATTGTCGTAAAGCTGGTCGTTGGAGTCCCAGCCCAGCACCACGTCGCAAAAGCTGAAACCCGAATCGAGCGCCGACAGGAATTTTTCGCGGCTGATGTACTTGCCGCGAAGAATTCCGTCGATGTCAAAGACGCCGATCTTGATGTATTCGAGATTTCGCTCGGCGACCAGCTTTCTGGCGGTTTCGACGCCATCCACGGCAATATGTTGCATATAATTTCCCGTTTACATCTGTAGAGCGGCACATAGGTTCTCAGGAAGGGTCATCAATGCGCAAGCCGGGCGTTCCGCCACCGTTTGCGAAAATGACATAGGCTATGCTTGAACGAGTCGTCATCAAGCTGGGGGAGATTGAAAGACATGATCCGCGGAATCCATCACATCGCTCTGAGCACGTCGAAATTCGATCTAATGGTCAAGTTTTATCGCGAGGCGTTTGGCTTTGCTCCCGCGACCGATGAGTTGCGATGGGAGGGAAACGCCACAATCGATCGGGCGATTGGCGTCAAGGGTTCCGCTGCCCGCACCGTCATGCTCAGGGCCGGAAATTGCCACCTTGAAATCTTCGAATACTTTGCGCCGGAAGGCCGCAATGATCCACCGTTGGCTCCCCAGGACCGCGGCTACACGCATTTTTGTGTCGACACGACCGATATTGCCGCCGATTACAAGCGCCTTGCGGCCCTCGGGATGACGTTTGCGCACCCGGAGCCCGTGGATTTCGGCGCCATCAAAGCCGTGTACGGCAAGGATCCCGAAGGACGCATCATCGAGATTCAGCAATGCGCACCGGATTACGCGTTCGCGATCGAACAGTTGGGCACCGTCAAGTTCAAATGAGGCCTCGTCGTGTCTTCGGAGCGTTCGCCAGCGTGGTGATGGACACCGCTGCGACGGAATTGATGTGGGATGCCATTCTCGCATCGGCGCCGGATGAGCCGACGGCGACCTACACAACCCTAAGGGCCGTCAGCATTCGGGCAGGCGTTGCCACGCATCGACCAGCGCACGATATTCCCCATGTTGTTGGTTCGTATCGTCCAGTTGCACTTGAGATCATCTTGCTGTTTGACAAACGCATATTCGCTTCCGTCCTGCACCGCGGTCGTTTGCGTTGGTGTCAGGCCCCAATCGGACATGAAAGAACCGATGTTCCAGCCTACGTAGGACTGCATCTTCTTGATCAGCTGAGCATCGTGCTTCGCTTTGGCTTGCACAGCCGGATCCTCCCGGGAACGAGGCCCCGCGGTGCAGGCAAGGAGCATCGAGACGGTGGCGGCCGCGAATGCGCCTGAACGGATTCGTAAGTTCAGTCTCAAGATGCCACATTCTTGAGTCCTCCGCGGCGGCGGTCAAGGTTCTTTGCGCAACCTCGTTACCCGCCCGGATTGGTGTATCTTTCCAGGTTTCCGAAACGCCGGGTTGGCGGGGTCGATGTTCGCTAAAGTCGCAATGGCTCTCATTTTGTCGATCGGTGTCGCCCGTCTTTCCCAGGCGGGCGTCGAGCCATCCGAATTTCTGGATGAACGCACGGGTGCGACAATCACGGTTGCTCATGATCCGTTGGTGTTCCCGCTGGAGCAAACGTTTGGGGCCAATAACGTGCGGCGGGACTTCATCAGCCTCACCGCCGTTGTAGTTGACCGCAGCGGCCAGTTGCAGCTGTTCTTGATTGGATATTCCTGGTCGATGACCGATCGCTTGACGAAATCCCTGCTGCTGCGGACCGATGAGCGGCAACTTGAATTGGCTTCGCTGCGGGAGTTTCCCGGGGAGTTGCTCGATGATCGAAAATTGCATGCGCCCGCTTTTTCGCGCACACAGCGCGTTGCCTATCCGGTCACGCGTGAACTGTTGGCCGAGCTTGCGGGTTCCAAGAGCTTGAAGTTGGTATTGAGTCCGGAACCGGCGGATTCAGAAGGAGAGCCGAAATCCTTCGAGGTATGGGGAGGCCGGAAATCCTTGTCGGCGCTCGTCGATCGCATCGGCGCAGGTCAGTGACTATCGCTTCCATCAGTCGATGCCTCCGTGGGTGCGTGTTAGCTTGAAAACGATGACCGACGAACTTTTCAAGCCGCTGCGCGTCGGGAACCTGACGCTTCGAAATCGCATGGCTCTGGCGCCATTGACCCGACACCGCTCGACGCTCGACGGTGTACCGACCGATCTGAACGTGGAGTACTACCGTCAGCGTGACGGCGCCGGCTTGTTGATCACGGAAGGCGTGTATCCGAGCGAGATGGGAAAGGGCTACCTTTTCACACCGGGATTGGTGTCGCGCACGCACGTGGCGGGATGGCGCCGGGTGACTGATGCGGTTCATCGCGATGGCGGTGCGATCTTCTGCCAGTTGATGCACGTCGGCCGGTTGTCCGATTCGTTGATTCTTCCCGGCAATGTGGATCCGATCGGCGCGTCTGCGGTTCAACCCGACCCGACCGCCCGCCACTACACGATCAATTGTCCGCGTCCGAAGCGTCCGTACCCATGCCCGCGCGCGCTGACACCCGCGGAAGTGGTGTCGGTCATCGATGAATACAAGCGCGCGGCGCTGCTCGCCCGCGAGGCGGGATTCGATGGCGTGGAAATTCATGCGGCGAGCGGTTATCTGCCGATGCAGTTCTTGTCCACCAACACCAATCTTCGCACTGACAAATTCGGCGGCAGCGTGGAAAAACGCGCGACCTTTCTGCTCAACTGCGTCGATGCGGCGATCGAGGCGACGGGATCCGGCTTCGTTGCGGTCAAAATCGGACCGGGCTGGACGTTTCACGACGTGTTCGACGCTGATCCGATCGCGACCTATTCCCACGCGACGCGGGAGTTGTCGAAGCGCGGCATCGCGTATCTGCAGGTGGGCAATTACGGCATGGACTGGAATGTTCACGGAATCTTGAGGCCGCTGTTCGAAGGCCCGTATATGGTCGTCGCCGGATACACCAGAGCCACCGGCTCTTCTGCGATCAGAAGCGGTTCGGCCGATCTGGTTGCCTTCGGTCAGGCATACATTGCCAATCCGGATCTTGCTTATCGTTATCGGAACGGACTGGGAATCAACCGGCCGGATATCTCGACCTATTACACCCAAGGGGCGGCCGGTTACACGGATTATCCGACGTTCGATCAGGCCGATCCTGCACGGCTCTTGCCCGTCGATTCCGCACCGACGCCGATTTCGGCGGAAACGACGGGCTGAACCATCGAAGCGAGGAGCAATGCGATGAGCGTCAAAGTGCCGACCGGGTCCGATTGGGCGGCGAAACAAGCGATTACCGAAGTGATCAACCGCTACTGCCGCGGCATGGACCGCATGGATCGCGAATTGACCTTGAGTTGCTGGCATCCGGGCGGGACCGATGATCATGCGCCCCTGTACAGCGGGTCGGCCGAAGGCTTCGTCAAATGGCTGTGGCCCGTGCACGCCGCCATGGTCAGCACCCGGCATGTCGTCAGCAATATCTTGATCGACGTCGACGGCGACAAGGCGGTCAGTGAGTCGTATTGGACCGTGACGCTGCGAACCACGGGGCCGAAGGGTCTGGTGGACATCGTGGGCGGCGGCCGGTATTTGGACCGCCTGGAATGCATCGGCGGAGGTTGGGCTTTCCGGCATCGCCAGTCGGTGCATGATTGGGATCGCGTTGATCCGGTCGGCGGCACAATGAGTGATTCGAGTGCCGTTGCGCTGATCCCGCCGAACAACCCTGAAGCGCCAATTTCGAGTTCGGCGCGCGATCGAACCGATCCTTCCTATCGGTATCTGACGAATCTCGGCTAGCAGACCGAATGTTCGATTTTTCCAATCGTGTGGTGCTCGTAACCGGCGCGACCAGCGGTATTGGCCGCGCGGCTGCGATACAGCTCGGAGGTCTTGGGGCGAAAGTCATCGTTTCCGGGCGGCGCGAACCAGAAGGCCGGCGGACCGCTGCTGTCATCGCGGCCAACGGTGGCGATGCCCGCTACTTGCCGGTGGACATCGGTGACCGGAACAGCATCGCCGCGCTGTTCGCCGCGATCAAGGCCGGCTACGGGAGGCTCGATGCCGCGTTCAACAATGCCGGTATTGAAGCGGAGCACCACCTCTTGCCGGATACACCGGAGGATCTGTATGACAGCGTGTTCAACACCAATGTCCGGGGAACCTGGCTTTGTCTTCGTCACGAAATGAGCATCATGCGCGCCCAAGGAAGCGGCGCGATCGTCAATACGTCATCGATCGCAGGCGTGATCGCGTTCCCGATGTCGTCGGTTTACACGGCAAGCAAACACGCGATCGTCGGCATGACAAAATCAGCCGCCTTGGATTTTCCTGACAAGGGAATCCGGGTCAATTGTCTCTGCCCCGGCGGAACTCGCACGCCAATGGCGGAGCGCTGGGTCGAAAAACTGCCGGGCGGATTCGCCACAATGGAGGCCACGATCCCGATGAAACGCCTGGGAACCGTCGACGAACTCGCGCAGGCGGCAATCTGGCTGATGTCCGATGCGGCCAGCTACGTGACCGGCGCGGTGCTGGTGGCCGACGGCGGATTCAGCCTGTCATGAGCGAAATCGCAGTGCCGTTGTTCTCGCGGCTGATCGGAGATTCGGCGCCGGGCGCGGGTTTCTCCAGCAATGATCTGATCGCGCTCAAAACGAGCCCGACGTCCACCGGTTTTGGCAGTATCCGCTCGGCGACTTGCCGGGCTTTCTTGAGTTGCCGGTCGGCAATGACGCCGGTCAGCATGATCGTCAGCGGTTTGAAACCGAGAGAAATGGCGATTTCGGCGACGATTTCGTCGCCCGTGCATCCCATTGGAAGATTGAAATCACACAGGATGATGTCCGGCCGAAGGCGATTTTCGCGGATGTGCATCAGTGCTTCATCGCGGCTGGACGCGCTGATCACCGCGTATCCTTCGAGCTGCAATACCAAGGCCATGGATTGAGCCACGCCCGGGTCGTCCTCGATGTGAAGCACTGTGATGTCGCCGACCGGCGCGTGCGAGGACTCAATCGGTGCGTTGGGGGATTCTGCAGGTTTTCGCTCGATCCCCACGCCCGCCGGCATCCGCACGGTGAATGTTGAGCCTTCCCCGACCCGGGATGTGACGCTTACCGTGTGTTCAAGGAGCCGGCACACGGTCTGAACGATGGACAGTCCGAGGCCGACGCCGCGCCGTTGGTCGCGATCCGGGTTGTTGATCTGATAGAAAGCATCAAAGAGGTGGCCCAAGTGCCGCGAATCGATTCCGGGTCCCGTGTCGCTGATGTCAATGCATAGGTCTGACCCCTCGGGTCTGACCCGCAAGCGAACATCGCCGTGCTGCGTGTATTTGATCGCATTGCCGAGAAGGTTGCGTAGGATGACGGGCAGGAGCATGGGATCGCTGCGTGCGAAGACGCTGGTTTCCTCGATATCGAGCAAAATTGACTTGCTCGCCGCCGCATACGCAAAATCGGAGCGCAGGCGAGGCAAAATCTCGTCCAACGAGAAGTCGCGTACAACCGGTTGAATGGCGCCCCTTTCCAGACGATTGATGTCGACGAGTTCGGACAGCATGTAATCCATGTTGCGCACAGCCTCCTCGAGGAGACTGAGCTGGGGCGCCAACCCGGCGCTGCCGATCGCCCGTGACAGAAACGCTTGTATGCTCCAGATGGTTTGCAGCGGTTGCCGAAGATCGTGGCTCGCGGCGGCCAGGAACCGCGATTTGACTTCATTGGCCTCGATGGCAGAATCCCGCGCAAGCTTCAATTCGTCCTCGAGCCGGCGCCGATCGGTGATGTCGAACATGACTTCCCGGCTCATCAGAAACCCACCTGATGCGTCTTTGGCCGTGGTCGCCGATAAAAGCACGTGGCGATGACGGCCGTTCCGGCTCACCAATTCGAATTCGACGCCCTCGATGTGGCCGGTCTGAAGGAATCGCCGAAAGACATCCTGAAACTGAATCTTGGCTGCATCGCTAAAAAAGTCCCTCGGGCTCAGTTTTCCGATCACATCTGCACGTTGGCATTCAAGCCAGGCAAGTTCCGTGTCATTGATCTTCAGGTACGTCCCGTCTTGGTCCAGCGAGTGATATCCACACGGAGCCGAATTGTATAGATCGTCGTTTATTCGGGCCGTCGCACTCAGTTGGTCTTCAAGGGATCGATGTATCGTAATGTCCCGGATCGCCGCAGCGACGAGAAGCCGGCCCGCATCCTCAATCGGGCTCAAACTCACCTCGATCGGGAACGTTGTCCGGTCCTTGCGGCGGCCGATCAGCTTCAGTTCTGCTCCCATCGGTCGAATCCTGGGATTGGCGAAATACTTGTTGCGGTGTTCGACGTGCTTCGAGCTGGCTTCATCCGGCATGAGGCCCTCAATTGCATGGCCCAACAGCTCCTCTCTTGGATAGCCGAATAACTCGACGGTGCGAAGGTTCGAATATCGAATGATGCCCTGCGTGTCGACGATAAACATCGCGTCGGGCGCCGCTTCAAGCGCCTTGTAAATCAGCAGCGATGTCAGTTCCAAGACGCTCACCATGACCGTTGTATAGCGTTAGGCCGTTGCGATATCGGGATCCCCGCCACGCATCATTGCCGCTTCAGGATGACGTCGAATTCCCTAATTCTCCAAATCCGGCATCAACGCACATGCGGCGTAGATGTCGGCGTAGGCGAGTTCCGGGTTCAACAGCAAGACGTGGGAAAAGACGCCCACGCCCCGCGCCAGCTTGTCGAGATTATCGATCCCGGGATTGACCTCGCGGCGCTCCAGTGCGCCAACGTAGCTTCGCTTCAATCCACAACGGAGTCCCAGATCTTCCTGGGACCAGCGAAACAACGAGCGCGCCGCCCGAAGATTGGCGGCCAGACGGATGCGCGATGAGATAGGCGGAGTTTTTTTCGCCATTTCGACTGATAATGAAATCCACAGGGAAGTTCGGCGATCCCCGATATCATGCAGTGCACCATGAATTAATGGTATTTCGATCCCCGAGACGGCCAGACTGCGCGTACTCGGTTTGATCGGTCTGCCTGATGACAGGCAATGAGTATGCGCTTCCCTGAGCGGCAATGTCAGGAAGCTTTTGGGGCGTTTGATCCGCGCGCAGCCAAGTGCACGATGATTCCGAATACCGTCATGACCCACACGACGACCGGACTCGAGGGCAGGTCCATGATACTCGACAGCGCCAGCCCGACCACGTAGCTGATCACGCCGAGTGCATAGCCGGTCATTAGCTGCCGGCCGACATTCAAGCGGTACGTCGCCAAAGCGGGCACGATCAGGCTCGTGAACACCAGATACACGCCTACCAGTTGCACGGAGACGGTAACCATGACGGCGAACATCACGTAAAAACCGGCCCGGCCTATTTTTTCCCGAAACCCGAACCACGTGATCAGGAACAAGCCCGTCAGCACCGCAGCACGCCACAGCTGTTGCGGCGACACCCACAATATCTGTCCGGCCAGAAGATCCTTGAGATCCTCGCCGCCGTGCGGATCGTTGGCGAGCAGAAGTATTTGTGCGGTGGAGGCGAGAACGAACAGCACACCGATCACTGCTTCCTGAACTTCAGGCCGTTTGCGTTCCGTCCACGTCAGCAACAGCGCGCCCAGAAGGGCCGCCGACACCGCCGCCGCTTGCGTCCACCAGCCCAGCGTTTCAAGGCCGAATGCATGCGCAACGATGACTCCGAGACCGGCGACCTGCGCAATGGCGAGGTCGATGAACACGATGCCGCGCGCCAGCACTTGCTGACCCATGGGTACGTGCGACAGCGACACCAGGATGCCCGCGATCAAGGCGGGGAACAGGATGCTCAAATTCTCGGCCAGATTGCTCATTTTGCGGCGCCCAGCAAGCGATTCACCGTGTCATCGAACAGGCCGAACAGATCCTTTGCCTCCGGCGTTCCGCCCACGGTGTAGGGCAGCGTGACGACCGGTGCATGCACCCGCTCAGCCAGCCAATCCGCCGCCTTGGAATCGTTGTAGGCGTTGCGCAGGATCATTTTGGGCGGTGCCGAGGAAAGCTTCACGACGAGTTGGGCCAAATATCCGGCCGTCGGCGGCACGCCGGGCTTGGGCTCGATCGCCGCCAGTTCAACGAGTCCCAGCCAGTGGCACAAATACACCTGGTCCCGGTGAATGACGACGACGCTCACGCCTTTCAGTGGCGCCGCGGCGCTCTCCCATCTTGCCGTCGCCGCCTGCCAGCGATTCAGGAAGTCGGTGCCGCGTGCCGTGTAGTAAGCGGCATTCGGCGCATCGACCACGGCCAGGTGCGCAGTCAGCGCCTTGGCCACGAGGGCGATGTTGTGCGGGTCCAGCTGCGCATGCGGATTTCCCTGCGGATGAATATCGCCGAGCGAGCGATCGATGCTGGTCGGCACTTCGAGCAATCGCAAAACGGATGTCGCTTCGAAGTAGCCGTTGCCGCCAGGTTGAATACGCGCGTTGCCGGACTCCTGCAGC
>Ga0075021_10001528_pt1 | contig 11900 bp, 11 predicted proteins | sample ColStrG_CSR_2012_FD_72749 | JGI IMG/M metagenome (GOLD analysis project Ga0075021, IMG submission 72749) | Freshwater sediment microbial communities in response to fracking from Pennsylvania, USA - Cold Stream Run_MetaG_CSR_2012 | ecosystem: Environmental > Aquatic > Freshwater > Creek >...
TCGAGCTCGGCGTAGTTGATCGACGCGCCGTCGACGTGCTCGAGCGCGATGACGTCAGGCGTTGTCGCGGCCCACCGGGCCACTGCGTGCGGGGCCAGACAGGTGGAATCGAGCATCGGTATGTTATAGACGACTGTATGGATCTCGATCCGACGGACGAGCAGCGTTCGATCATCGACGTGTTCGGCGCGCTGGCCGACCGCACCTGCCCGGTCGAGCAGTTGCGCGAGCACGAACCGCTCGGCTTCTCCACGGCCCTCTGGGAACAGCTCGTCGCGGTGGGCGCGCCGGCGATGGCGGTGCCCGAGCCCGACGGCGGCGCGGGTGCCGGGATCCTCGACCTCTCACTCGCGGTCGAGTCGCTGGGACGACGGCTGGCGCCCGCGCCGCTGGTGGAGCACGCGGTGACCGCGCGACTGCTGGCGCGGGTCGGAGCGCTGTCCCCGGACATCGTCGACGGCGCCGGCATCGCCACGCTCGCGCTGCGACCGGCCCGTTCCGACCACGTCGCCACGCTGGTACCTGCCGGCGCGATCGCCGAGCACGTCGTCGCACTCGACGGCGACGAGCTGGTCCTCGTGACCTCGCCACCCGGCGAGCTGATCCCCAACCTCGCCTCGGCGCCACTGGCCGATCGCACGCTGGCCGGCGCCCGGGTACTCGCGTCAGGTGACGACGCGCGCCTGCTGCACTCGCAGGCCGTCGACGAATGGCGAGTGCTCACTGCCGCCGCGCTCGTGGGTCTCGGGCTGGGCGCGCTCACCATCGGCGTCCGCTACGTGACCGACCGCGAGCAGTTCGGCGTGCCCATCGGGTCGTTCCAGAGCCTCCAGCACGGATTGGCCGACGTCGGTGTCGCCCTCGACGGCGCGCAGCTGCTCGCGCGCAAGGCCGCGTGGGCGTTCGACGCCGCTCGGGCCGACGCCGCCAGGATAGGAGCGATGGCGTTCCTGTTCGCGGCCGAGCAGGCACAGCGCGCCTCGGAGCGGGTGCTCCACTACCACGGCGGGTACGGGTTCATGGAGGAGTACGACATCCAGCTCTTCTACCGGCGGGCCAAGGGCTGGGCGAACGTGCTCGACCAACCCAGCCGGGAATACGCGCGACTCGCCGATCTGCGCTACGGCCCGGTCGCGGCGACGGCTGTCTGACGTGGACTTCACGCCGTCGACCGCCGCCGTGCAATTCGGCGCCGAGGTGCGGGAGCTCATCGCCCGTGTGTTCACCGACGACGTGCGTCAACGCGCGCACGACACCGGCACGATGCACGACTGGGGATTGCACCGGGCCATGGCCGGCCAGGGCTGGATCGCGCAGACGTTGCCCGAAACGCTCGGCGGTGGCGGCCGCGGACCCGAGGAGCTCGCGGTGTTGTTCCGGGAGCTCGAGCTGGCCGGCGCGCCCTACGACGGACTCAGCATCTGCGCCATGCTCGCCTTCGTCATCGCGCACGTCGGCAACGCGATGCAGCAGCGTTTGGTACTCCCGAAGCTGCTCGCCGGCGAGTCGCTCATCGCGCTCGGCTATTCCGAACCCGACTCGGGATCCGACGTCGCCGCGGCCCGCACTCGCGCGGTGCGCGACGGCGACCGCTGGCGCATCAACGGCCAGAAGATCTTCACCAGCCTCGCCGAAGAGTCGGAATGGGTGTTCCTCCTCACCCGCACTGATCCTGACGTCCCGAAGCATCAGGGGCTCACGTTCTTCCTCGTACCGACCTCGGCGCCGGGCTTCGAGCTGCAACCGATCCACACGTTGTCGGGGAAACGCACCAACACCACGTTCTACGACGACGTCATCGTCGACGACGAATGGCGCGTCGGTGACGTGAACGGCGGATGGAAGGTCATGCTCGTCGCGCTGGCGTTCGAGCGCGGCGTCGTCGGCGGAACCCGCGACGCGGCCCGCCTGCTCGCCGTCGCCGAGACGCAGCTCCGCGCCGCGACGCGTGACGACGGTTCGCCCGCGCTCGCCGATCCCGACGTGCGTCGCGAACTGGCGCGGCTCGCGATCGACTGCGAGGTCGCCGACCTGCTCGCCGACCGCGCTGCGTGGGTGGCGGCGACGGGACAACTTCCCGGTGTGGAGGGCGCGGCGACCAAGCTCTTCGCCAGCGAGGCGTTCAACCGCGGGACCAATCGGCTGCTCGACACCGCCGGCCCCGCCGGCCTGGTGCAATCGCACGATGTGACGGCGCTCGACGGCTTCTACGAGTACTGCTACCGCTTCGCGCCCGTCACCACGATCTACGGCGGCACCAGCGAGATCCAACGCAACCTCATCGCCCAACGCGGGCTCGGCCTGCCGCGCGCACGCTGACGGGCGCGACGGCTTGCACGCGCTCCCCGACCTCCGCCTGTCGCGCGAGCTCACCGACTTCCGGGCCGAAGTTCGGGCGTTCCTCGACGACGCGATGGCGCCCGCGCGCACGGCGGGACATCGTGACCCCACCGACCTCACCGGGTGGGACGCGAGCTTCGAACGCGCGGTGGTGCGGGCCGCGGGCGACGCCGGACTGCTCGCAGTCGGCCTGCCGGTCGCGCTGGGCGGTCGTGGGCAGCCGCCGAGCTGGCAGGCGGTGGTGAGCTTCGAGGCCGCGTACCACGACGCGCCGCTCATCGACACTGCTGCGGTGCTGGTGGCGCCGACCGTCGTCGCCTTCGGTACCGACCATCAACGCGCCGCGTTCGTTCCCGCCGCGTGTGCCGGAACCATCAACGCGTGCATCGCGTACACCGAGGCCGGCGCAGGGAGCGATCTCGCCAACATCGCGACGATGGCGCGCTCGACGCACGACGGGTTCGTACTCGACGGTGAGAAGGTGCTCGTGACCGGCGCCCACAAGGCGGACTGGTGCTGCACCATCGCGCGCACCGACGCCGAATCACGTGGGCGTCGCGGCCTGACCATGTTCCTCGTGGACATGCAGACCCCGGGGGTCGAAGTCGCGCCCGTGGCGACCGCGAACCGGTGGACGTTGTCGACGGTGCGCTTCGACGGTGCGGTCGTCGGCCACGATGCCGTGCTCGGCGAGATCGACCAGGGTTGGCGCCAACTGACCGGCGCGTTGCTCGGAGAGCGGAGCGGCGCCGCCTGGCTCGGCTGGGCGTCGCGCACGATGCACGCGTTGCTCGCGCACTGCACCGGCACGCGCGATCGTCGACTCCGCGCCGCGCTCGCCGACCTCGTCGCCCGATGGTTCGGCGCACTGCGCCAGATGGAACGTGTCCTCGCACTCCAGGACGCGGGCGTCGCGCCGGTCGTGGAAGGCGCCATGAGCAAGGTGTACGCCACCGAGCTGCTCCAGCGGATCGCGCGCGTGGGTGCCGGCGCGCTCGGTCCGGGTGCGCTCACGACGCCCGGCCAGTTCGGCGGGCCCCTGCCCGGGTGGATCGCCTACGAGGTGGTCGAGCGGCTGCACCCGACCCTGAGCGTCGGCGCCAACGAGATCCAACGGACGACGATCGCCGACGTCGGCCTGGGCCTCCCGCCCGAGCCGCGGCGTTGAACAACCGCGTTGAAGGAGGAACCATGACGTACCGAGTGGTGGGGTGGTCGACCGGCGGGGTCGGATCGCTGGCGATCCGTGCGATCAGCCGTCGTCCGGACCTCGAGCTGGTCGGGGTGTGGGTGCACAGCGCGGAGAAGGACGGCGTCGACGCGGGCACGCTCGCCGGGATCGCTCCGCTCGGCATCGCCGCGACCACCGACGCGGAGGCGCTGCTGGCGCTCGCGCCCGACTGCGTGTGCTACTCGGCCTCCGGTGAGGCAATGGACGCCGCCGCCGTCCCCGACATGGCGCGAATGCTCGCCGCCGGTGTCAACGTGGTCACGGTCTCTGCTCCCGGCCTCGTGCACCCGGCCGGGTACAACCCGGAGTGGCGCGCCCAACTCGAAGCCGCGGCGCACTCCGGCAACGCCACGCTGTACGCGTCGGGCATCGAGCCCGGCTTCGCCGGCGATCAACTTCCGCTCACGCTCATGACGATGAGCGACACCGTGCGGTCCGTGCGGATCCAGGAGATCTTCCTCTACGACGCCTACCCGGTCACGTTCGTGATGTTCGAGGTGTTCGGCTTCGGCAAGCCCGTCGAGCACCAGGCCATCATGGCCATGCCGGGCGTGCAGTCGGGAACCTGGGGACCGCCGGTGCGCATGATCGCCGACCGCCTCGGCGTCGCGCTCGACGAGATCCGCGAGACCTACGAGAAGGTCGTCACGCCGCGCCCGCTCGAGGTCGCGGCCGGCACGATCGAGGCCGGCACCGTCGGCGCCGTGCGCTTCGAGACCATCGGTGTCGTCGACGGTCGGGACGCGATCATCATCGAGCACGTCAACCGGATGGCCGGCGACCTCGCGCCCGAATGGGCGACTGCGTCGCGCGACGGTACCTACCGCATCGTGATCGAAGGCAACCCCGACCTCACCTGCGAGCTGGCCGTCGGCCAACCCGAGACCGCGAGCGACGACGGCATGGTCGCCACGACGATGCGCCTCGTGAACGCCATCCCGTACGTGTGCGACGCACCCGCGGGCCTGGTCAGCTCCCTCGACCTCCCCCTCACCACCCCGAAGTTCGTCTTCGAGTGACTCGTCGCCCACGTGGTGACGGGGTCAGGCGGTGCTGAGCGGGCCCGCGTACGCGGCGGCGATGGCGGCCGAGAACGCGGGATCGGTGAGCGGGTCGGGCGAGTCGGGCAACGCGAAGCCGCGCTCGTCGCAGTCGGCGCGCCAGGTCGCGAGGACGTGCTCGAACGTGATGTCGTCGAGGTGCTCGTCGAATACCCGGGCATCCTCGGCGTCGTGGAAGCACTCGGCCTTCCACGAGATGCTGATGCGGATCTCGTCGCGGCCGAACCCACCGAACTCGCGGTCGCCCTTTGTGATCCGCCACCGACCTCCGTCAGCCTCCGCCCCGAATGAGAGAAGCGAGTCGATGGGCACCATCGCGACGCGGCCGTCGCCCACTGCTTCGACACGGTGGTACATGAAGTCGTTGTCGCCGACCACCGCGGTGTTCGACGGCGGCTTGATGGTGACCGCGGGCTCGGCGGCGCCGGCGGGCCAGTAGCTGAAGCCGCCGTTGGGACCGTCGTAGTACCACGCGACCGCGGTGGCCACCTTCACCCGCCATCGCTCGAAGAGTCCCGACGCCGCCATCGCGCTCACCACCCACGCCGGGTACTGGGAGCGCTCGACGCCGCGAAAGGTGGGAACGTCGGTGTGCTTGCGATTCTGCGGCATCGGTGCGGTGAGGTTCGAGAACACGATGAGCGGCCGCACGACCTCCGCGTCGAACACGCGTTGCGCGGCGGTGATGAGGTGCTCGTTGTGGAGAATGTCGTCGACACCGGGGATGTGCACCGCGCCCGACGACACCCAGTCGCCCCGGTAGATCGGCATGGTCATGAGCTCGTCGTCGACGAGGACGCCGACTGCGTCGCGTGAGCCGGCGCGCGCCGCCTCGCGGTAGGCGTCGAGTGATGCTGCGAACTCGCGCTGCATCAGCACATGGGGGTACGGTCCGTTGGCCTCGCACAGTCGCCACGCGAGCTCAGGGTCGTCGAGCACACCCGTGACGGTGACGGGCACGCGCGGGGCCATGTCGGTGGTCGCGGTGGTCGACATGACCCGACGTTATCGGCTCACCCGGTCGCCAGATCGAGCTTGCGGGTGACGACGTTCTTGGGTGAGCACGAGTAGGTGCCCGGCTTGGTCGGGTTGACCCGCACGAACTGGCCGTGCTGCACCTGCATCGTGACGTCGCACTGCGAGATCTTGCGACCGGCGAGGTCGATCGTGCCCAGCATGCCCTCGGCGTCGAACGAGTGGATCCTGCCCAACGCGGCCAGGATCGACTTCCGCGTCACACCATTGACGCCGCTGGTCTTGACGATGTCGTTCACCGCGTCGCGGAACGCGATCCCCGCCGCCCACGTGTAGGCGCCGAAACTCGCGGCGTTGGCCGCCCCCGTGTACTTCACGAAGTTGTTGGCCATCGTGTTGGCCTTGCGATCGGCCGCGCTGAGGAACGGCAGGAACGTCGTATCCACGTACTGGCCCTCGACGTCACTCCCGCCCGACGCCAGGAACTTCTGGTCGTAGCACGCGCTGCCGCAGTCCCAGACTTTCACCCCGGTCAGCCCCTGGAGCGAGGCCTCCTTGCGAAGCAGCACGGTGCACGGGAACGACGACGTGCACTGCCCGTAGTTCGAGCTCTTGTTCTTCATCGCCTGCACGATCTCGGTGTACTCGCTCTGTGTCGCGCGGGCCGAGCGGTCGAAGTCGCCGTCGGTCGTGATACCGATGTCGCGGACCGCGGCCACGGATGCGAACGTGGCGTCGCGCGCCGCCTGCGAGTCGTTGCCGAACACGTAGATCCCGTGCAGACCGGTGCCGAACTTCTTCTGGTAGTAGCGGCCCCGACCGACATTCGCCCGGTACGTCTGGGGGTGTGCGTCCTTCGTCGAGCAGATCACGGCCGCCGGCGCGATCGGGAACGACTCGGTCGAGCACTGGTGGTCGATCGAACCCGTGTAGAACGGGACGTCGGGCAGCCCGGTGACCGCACCGGCCGAGTCCTTGCAGTCACGCATCTCCGCGATCGTGTTCAACAGCGCGGCCGACGTCCCGACCATCGCCACATCGCTCTGGCAGGCGGAGATCTCGGCGTCGCGGGTCTGCTTCGGGTTGACGTGCGAGTCGTAGAAGTCGACCACGAGCTTGCGCCCGGCCAGCCCGCCGGTCGCGTTGATGTACTTGGCGACGCCCTTGACGCCGTCGACGGAAGCCTTGAACAACCCGGGCGCGAACGGGTTGTCGACGTCGGCGATCACCGCGATGTGGATCTCGGTCGGCGTGATGCCCACATCGGTCGCGGTCGGCTTCGCCTTGCCTCCCGTCTGCGCGCTCGCCGCCGCGGTCGTGCCCACCGAGCCGAGCGCGAGCACCACGCCCAGCGCCAACCATCGAAGCTTCGTCATGGCCGTTCCCCCCGTTGCACCTGGTTGTCTCAATCGTCCGTTCGATCGCCGTCGCCGTGCATCCGCGCCAAACCCGCCGTGATGAGGCTCACCTGGAGGTCGAACAGCTCATCGGCCTCGTCCGGGGTCACGCCGGCGGGATTGCTCCCCGACAAGCGGCCGCGCCGCGCACGGGGCGCGTGCTCGCTCGAACCCTGCTCCATGGCCACGAACCCGACCGTCGCCCACATGAGGAGGCGGCACGCCTGCACCGCGGCTTCGGCCGACAGCCCGCCGGTGCGCATCGCCGCGATCAGCGGGCGCGACGCCTCCACGTAGGCCTCCCGCGCCGCGCCGAGATACAGGCGGCTGTCGGGCGTGCGCTTGAGCCCGCGGCGCAGCTCACGGCACCAACGCTCGGCGTACTGCGGCCACGCCTCGTCGGCCGCGGCCGCCGGCGCGAGGTCGCTGAGGAGGTGATCGGCGACGGCGTCGATCAACGCGGCCTTGTTCCCCACCCTCGTGTAGAGCGGCATCGGCGAGACGCCGAGACGGTCGGCCACGTTGCGCATGCTCACCGCGTCGAGGCCCCGCTCCCGGAGGATCACGATGGCGGCGTCGACGATCTCGTCGGCGTCGAGGTCGAGGTCGTTGGGCCTCGCCATCAGGAGCTCCCCATCTCGCGCGTCTCCACGATCGCGGTGGCGCTCTCGAGCAGCTGGTCGGCCTGGCGACCGAAGTACTCATGGATCGGCTTCTTCGACTCGCCGCGCAGGAACTTCGCGTAGCTGCCCTCGAGGACGATCGCGAGCTTCCAGCGGGAGAACACGTCGTACCAGTCGATGGCGCCCACATCGCGACCAGAACGCTCGCGGTAGCGATCGACGAGCGACGCGCTCGTCGGGACGAGCGCGCGGTCGAACGCGGAGCTGCCGGCGACGCCGAGCGGCATCGTTCCTTCGGCACCCGGGTGGAAGATCATGGCCCACGCCAGGTCGACCAGCGGGTCGCCGATCGAAGCCATCTCCCAGTCGACGACCGCGAGCAGCTCCGGTGGTGCGGTCTCTGCGAACAGCACGTTGTCGAGCTTGTAGTCGCCGTGGGCCAACGCGGGCGGTTGATCGGGTGGGAGACGGTCGGCCAACCAGTCGCCGATGCGTACTGCGGACGGCAACGATCGCCCGCCGTACGAGTCCAGTTGTGCCAACCAACGCACGATCTGGCGTTCGAGGTACGGCCCCGTGCGCGCGAGATCGCCCAACCCGCACCGCTCCCAGTCGACCGCGTGGATGGCCACCAGCGCGTCGATGAGCTGTTCGAGTGCACGCGCCTGTTCCGAGGGTTTCGCCGTCCACGCCTCGGGGATCCCGTTGCGCACGGGCACACCGTCGATGCGCGCCATCAGGTAGAAGGGCGCACCGAACACCTCGGGGTCGTCACACGCGAGCACGGGCCGGGCGATCGACACCGACTCGTCTTTGATCGCGTCGAGGATGCGGAACTCCCGTAGCACGTCGTGCGCGGTCGCCGAGCTGGCGTGGCTCGGCGCCTGGCGCAGGACCCAGCGTTCGCCCCCGCGGGTCACCGCGTACACGTCGCACGATCCCCCGCCGACCATCGCCTCGACGGTGATGTCGGCGCGATCGCCGAGCCGTTCGTCGAGGAACTCCCGCAGGGCTGCGACGGACCCGTTCATGCGGCCGAGGCCCGCTCGACGATCTCGACGACCTGGCCGAGGCACTCGACGACGAAGTCGGGCGATCCGTCGGGCGCACCCGGTCGCGCGTCGGCGACGAGCAGCGCAGTGGCCATTCCCTGCGCCCGCGGGCCCGCGACGTCGTGATCGGGGCTGTCGCCCACGAACAGCACGTCGGCCGGTGTGCACCCCGCGGCGTCCATCGCGACCTGGTAGATGCGCGCGTCGGGTTTGCACGATCGCGCGCCTTCGGAGCTCGTCCACGCGTCGATCTCACCCTCGAGCCCGAGTCGCTCGACGAGTCCCTCGATCTGCTCGTCGTCGATGTTGGAGACGATCTGGACGCGCAGCCCCTGCGCGCGGAGCGCCCGCAACGTGGTGATGCAGTCGGCGCGCAGCTCGGCGGCGTCGATCGTCGCCTGGTACTGGCGGTCCACCGCGTGTTCCACGCCGGCGGCGTTCAGCTCACCCCCGAGGTCGCGCGCCATTGCCGCGAACGCCTCGCCGAACAGCTCCCGGTGGAGGTAGTAGGGCCGCGTGGCCACGGCGCGGTACGCGATACCCATGCCGCGTCGGTAGCTCGCGCGCAGTTCGTCGTCGGACGCGTCGGCATGCACGGCCTCGCCGACCGCGCGCAACTGCGCGAGATGGACGTCACGGAGCGACCGCGCGCTGAACAGTGTGCCGGCGAAGTCGAAGAACACCGCCCGCGGTCCGTTCATCCGACACCCGCGGCACGCCGCAGCTCCTGCCACTTCTCCTCGGCCGCGGCGCGCCGGCTGGGGATGTGTTCGGAGGGCCATCCCTCGACCGGCGTGTAGCCCTTGAGGATGGTGCGCGCGAGCACCGACTTGTGCAGCTCGTCGGGCCCGTCGCCGATCGGCCCGAAGCGCGTCGAGCGGTACCACTCCTCCACCGGGAGATCGCTCGAGTAGCCGAGCGCGCCGCACACCTGGATCGTGCGGTCGAGGACGGCCAGCACCACCTTCGAGACGTGCGCCTTGATCATGCCCAGCTCGGCGCGCACGCGGCTGGCGCCGTACTTGTCCATCTTCCATGCGGTCTGGAAGGTGAGGAGCCGGGCCGCGTGGATCTCGGTGTACGAAAGCGCGACGTAGTCCTGGATCATCTGGTGCTGGGCCAGCAACTGGCCGTGGGAGCTGCGCGATACGGCCCGCTCGCACATGATGTCGAGGGAGCGTTGCGCCTGGCCGAGCCACCGCATCGCGTGATGGATGCGCCCACCGCCGAGCCGTTGTTGCGCGAGGACGAACCCGTCGCCCGGCGCACCGATCATGTGGTCGGCCGGGACGCGGCAGTCCCGGAAGATCACCTCGGCGTGGTTGCCCGGGCGACCCGGCACGGGGTCGGGGTGGGCCATCGTCCCGATGTCCCGCACGATCTCCATGCCCGGCGTGCCGGCGGGGACGATCAGGATCGACGCGTGCTTGTGCGGGCGGCCCTCCGGGTTGGTCTCGGCGACGACGAGCGTGATGTCGGCGACCGACGCGTTCGTGATGAACCACTTGTGCCCGTCGATCACCCACTCGTCACCGTCGCGCGTCGCGGTGGTGCCGATCACGGTCGGGTCCGAGCCCGCGAGGAAGGGCTCGGTGAGCGCGAACGCGCTCGAGATCTCCCCACGAAGGTTGGGCCACAACCAGCGCTCCTTCTGGGCGTCGGTCGCGCCGTGGGCCAGCAGCTCCATGTTTCCGCTGTCGGGTGCCTGCACGCCGAAGATCGTCATCGACATCATGCAACGGCCGATGATCTCCGACATCAGCGCGAGCTTGAGCTGCCCGAAGCCCGGGCCACCGAGCTTGGGATCGAGGAACGCGCCCCACAGGCCGCGCGCCTTCACCCGCTCTTGGAGATGGGCCTTGACCGGTGCCCACTCGTCCGGTGCGAGGCTCCCGAGAATGGGTTCGAGCGGAATCAGCTCGGAGTCGATGAAGGAGCGCATCCACTCCAATTGCTGTTCGAACTCGGGGTCGGTCTCGAAGTCCCACGCCACGGTCAGGGCCCTTCGGTGGGGAAACCCGCGAGGATCCCGTCGAAGCGGGTCTCGACGGTGGGAGCCAGGTCGCGATGCGTGATGATCCAGAACTCGCGGTTGCGGATCGCGTCGAGCACCCGCGTGGCCACGTGCGCGGGGGTCAACCCGGCGGGCCCGGTGAACCCGTCGCGGATCATGAGCCGCACCGACTCGGCCATCTCCGTACGGCGCTCGACCCCCAGGCCGGCGGGACGTCCGCGCTCCGACTCCATGACCTTGGTATCGACCGCACTCGGGCAGAGCACGCTGACGCCGATCGGCGACTCCTCGATCGCCAGCTCCTGGGCGAGCGTCTCGGAGATCGACACCACGGCCACCTTCGTGGCGCAGTAGGGCCCGATGAACGCCACGCCGCTCAGCAGCCCCGCGATCGACGCCGTGTTGACGATGTGGGCAGGCGTGCCCTGCTCGCGCATGATCGGCACGAACGTCTGCACGCCGTGCACGACACCCCAGAAGTTGACGCCTACGACCCACTTCCAGTCGTCGAGGGTCTGGTCGCGGAACAGGTTGAACGTGGACACGCCCGCGTTGTTGCACAGCACGTCGACGCGCCCGAACCGCTCGAGCGTGCTCGCCGCCAGGCGCTCGACCGCGGCGGCATCCGACACGTCGACGGCAATCGCCTCGGCGTCGCCGCCACCGGCGCAGATCCCCGCGGCCACTGCCTCCGCCTCGGCGACGTCGAGATCGGCGACCACCACCGCCGACCCTTCGGCGGCGAACCGTTCGGCGAGGGCCCGCCCGATGCCGCTCGCGGCGCCGGTCACGACCGCAACCCGCCCCGCGCCGATCACACCGCCATCGGTTGCGTCCGTCATGTCCCCGGCTCCCATCTCATCCGCCGTCGAGCAGGATCAGCTCGCCGGTCAGGTACGACGACGCGTCGCTCGCGAGGTACAGCGCGGTGCCGACGATCTCGTCGGCCGATGCGATGCGACCGAGCGCGATCCCCGCAGCCATCTGCTTCCGGAGCTCCTCGGACGGGAGCGACGCGTGCAGGCTGTCGGTGTGAAACGTGCCGCACACGATCGCGTTGACCCGGATCCCTCGCGGCCCGAACTCTTCGGCGGACGCGCGGGTGAGCGCGTTCAACCCGGCCTTTGCCGCGGCGTACACGACGGTGAACGACGACGGATGCAGCGAGGCCTTGGAGCTCACGTTGATGATCGAGCCACCAGCCGCC
>Ga0075021_10001529_pt1 | contig 11899 bp, 8 predicted proteins | sample ColStrG_CSR_2012_FD_72749 | JGI IMG/M metagenome (GOLD analysis project Ga0075021, IMG submission 72749) | Freshwater sediment microbial communities in response to fracking from Pennsylvania, USA - Cold Stream Run_MetaG_CSR_2012 | ecosystem: Environmental > Aquatic > Freshwater > Creek >...
GAAATGTTCGAATGTCAGGGGCGTGGCAAGTTCGGCGTAGGCAACCAGATCGCGGAAGCCGGGGTGCTGCCTCTCCACGATGTCCAGCAAGGCTTGCGTGATGCGGTCCTTGGCCGAATCGTAGTCGGTTCCGCGGCGCCGCCAGGGCTCCTCGCGAAAGGCTTCCAGGGTGCGATAGGAAAAGGGGGCAACGATTTCCGCTGTGTGGCTCTGCGCGCGCGGATCTTTCAACGAAGGAAATGACAGGTAGGCCATCGTGGGGCGCCCGTTCAATAGTTCATCCCGCCCGGCGCACATCTGCTGGTGATCGAACGTTGAAAACAGCCAATAATTTTCACCTTTGAAACCCAACTCGCGAGGATCTCGCTTCAATCCCAAAAACAGCTCGACGGCTTCCAGCCCGTCGGGAGGGGTTTGCAGTTCGGCGCGGAACGGGACGGCCTCGGCGGGCAATAAGCGCGCGAAGGTGTTCCATGCTCCTGCATCGGACACAATCAGCGGCGCTCGAAACTCCAGCCGAGGCTGATCCGCTCCCTTTTGGGGCTGGACCTCCACTCCTACAGCGCGTCCATCTTCCAAAATAATTTTTGTTACTTCGTGGCCGACTAGAAATTTTCCGCCCGCCGCCTGAATCACGGAGCTTGCCGCCTTGGGAATTTCTCCTGCGCCTCCGGATGGATACCATGCGCCATTCAGATAGTGGTTCACGATAATGGCATGTGCGACGAATGCGCTGCGGGCAGGAGGCAATCCGTAATCGGCCCATTGCGAGGCAAGCACGGCGCGCAGGCGCGGATCGCCAATGTGGCTTTCCAGATATTGCTGCGTGGTTTGCAACGCCGATTGCTCGGAAAAGCGATTGACGGCCTGCACGATCCAACTAATAGGTTGCGGAGTTAGTTGCGACATCATGCGCCGGCCGAACCAGTTTGCGGCGCGCTTGATGTCGCGGAAATATTGGCCGATGGCCTGCTTCTCCGCTGGAAACACTTCCGCGAGGGCGCGCTCGAAATTCTCGCGGCCCTTGGGCACTTTCAAAGTGAGGCCGGGATAGACGAACACGTCGTACACATCCGGCAAGGGCGACCAGTCCACGCCGCCGTCGGTGACGAAATCGAAGAGCCGCCGCGCCGTCATGCCCTTCCCCATATCGCCCACGTAGTGGACGCCTACATCCCAGGTCCAGCCGCCTGGCCGGCTGAAGGTGTGCGTGAATCCGCCGATCTTGAAATGGCGCTCCAACACCAGCACGCGCCACTTGCGCAATTGGGCCATGATGCTGGCAAACGTCAGCGCGCCGATGCCGGAGCCGATGACAATGGCATCATAGGAGCGGCCATTGGGGTTTGCGTTTTGGGATGCGCTGCCCTGCGGCATAAGAACCTCCTTCGTGAATCAATGTGGACACTGCCAACATTCTAGCGGATCGATGTTGCGTTTGTCAACATGCGGGCGTAAAATACTTTTCGGCCCATGCCGCCCCGCCCCTACCATCACGGCAATCTGCGCGACACGCTTCTGCAGGGAGCGGTTCGCGCCATCGCTGAATTGGGGCCGACGGCGTTCACTCTTCGCGAGGTGGCGCGCCGCGCGGGAGTTTCACACAACGCTCCCTACCGCCATTTCCGCGACAAGGACGCCCTTTTGGCAGCTGTCGCCGCGCAGGGATTCCGCGAACTTACCGAGGCCATGCGCGAGGCGGGCCGGCGGCAATCCAAGAGCCTGGAAAAGTTGAAGGAATCCGGCCTGGCATACGTTGCCTTCGCCATCCGCAGGCCGCAACACTTCACGGTAATGTTCGATGCGCCTGTATGCAGCAACGATGACCCGGAATATGTGCAGGCATCGCAAGAGTCATTCAACACACTGCTAACGTTCATCCAAAATTGCCAGGAAGAAGGCCAGCTACCGGCTGGCAACACCATGGAGCGCGCCTTGTATGCCTGGTCTCTGGTGCACGGGATCGCCAAGCTGGCTGTCGCCGGCCGCTTCCCTTTCCGGACCAAAACAGCCATGCTGAACTTCGCCAAGTTTGCCATCGATGAGTCGGTCCGCGGCGCATGATTGGCCAGGCTCTCCGTTGCGCCGCCATCGGGCGGAATTGGCGGCGCGGAGTTTCCAATCTAATTTTTCTTTCCTCGCGCCAAAAAGCCTGAACCTTTGGCTTGACATTGAGAGACCCGCTTTGCACGGCGATTGCCGGACAGGGTACAATTAAATTTTGAGCGTGGCTGCGGGATGCCCTCCTACCGCGCGCAGCTGCATCTCATACGCAGGGCCTTTGAGGTCGCCGCTGGAGCAGGAAATTTATTCCGAAGAACACTGAAGGATTGTGATGCGAGTCGATACCTTGATCGACCGGGTGGTTGCCCGGTTCATCGGCACCAAGCACGAGCGCGACCTGAAGCTGATCCAGCCGCATGTTACGGCCATCAATGCGCTCGCGCCGGAGTTTGAGAAGCTGAGCGATGCCGAACTGCTGGAAAAGACCATGCAGCTCAAGGCTCAGGTGCAGGGACGGCTTGGCGACTTGCCGCTCGACGATCCACAGTTCAAGGAGCGCTGCAAGGAGGCTCTGGCGCCCGCGCTGGTACCGGCATTTGCCCTGGTGCGCGAAGCGGGGCGCCGCAAACTGGGCATGCGCCATTTCGACGTGCAATTGATCGGCGGCATCGTCCTGAATGAAGGCAAGATCGCCGAGATGAAGACCGGCGAAGGCAAAACGCTGGTGGCCACGCTTCCCGCGGTTCTAAACGCGCTGACCGGGCGCGGCGTGCACATCGTTACCGTGAACGACTACCTGGCGCGGCGCGATGCGGAATGGATGAGCCCGATCTTTCGCACGCTGGGCATGACCGTCGGGGTGATCGTTCATGATCTGAGCGACGTCGAGCGGCGCGCGGCCTACGGCGCGGACATCACCTACGGCACCAACAACGAATTCGGCTTCGACTATTTGCGTGACAACATGAAATTCGATCTGGCCGACTGCGTCCAGCGCGGCCATCACTTCGGAGTTGTGGACGAAGTGGACTCCATCCTGATCGACGAAGCCCGCACACCGCTGATTATTTCAGGCCCCGCCGAGGAATCCACCGACAAATATTACCGCATCGACAAAATTATTCCCAAGCTAATTCAGGATATCGATTACATCGTCGAGGAAAAGCACAAGACCGCCACGTTGACCGAAGAGGGCGTCAGCAAAACGGAAAAGCTGCTGGGCCTCGGCAACATGTACGACCCGGAGCATCTGGAAACGATTCACCACGTTTATCAGGGACTCCGCGCGCACACGCTGTATAAGCGCGATGTTGAGTATGTGGTGAAAAACGGCGAAGTCGTCATCATCGATGAATTCACGGGGCGCGAAATGCCCGGCCGCCGCTGGTCGGACGGCTTGCACCAGGCCGTGGAAGCCAAGGAAGGCGTAAAGATCGAGCGCGAAAATCAGACCCTTGCCACCATCACGTTTCAAAATTATTTCCGCATGTACAAGAAACTTTCCGGAATGACCGGAACGGCGGAAACGGAAGCCACCGAGTTCAACAAAATCTATAAGCTGGATGTTTCGCTGATTCCCACCAATCGCAACCTTCGCCGCGAGGAATTCTCCGACGTGGTATACCGCACGGCCGCGGAAAAATATGAAGCGGTGGTCAACGGCATCATGCAGGAAGACAATTCTTACGCACACGGTATCCGTCAGCTTCACGAATCGGGCCAGCCTGTGCTCGTGGGAACCATTTCGATTGAAAAATCGGAGCATCTGGCGAATCTGCTGAAAAAGGCGGGCATCCCGCACCAGGTTTTGAACGCCAAGCAACATGAGCGCGAAGCAAAAGTCGTCTCTCAAGCCGGGCGCAAGGGCGCGGTCACGGTTTCCACCAACATGGCTGGTCGCGGCACGGACATCTTACTGGGCGGCAATCCGGAAGCCATGACTCGCGAGTATTGCCTGCACGAACGGCTAGCGATTCCCTATCTTGCCGCGCCCGCCGTGATCGGCGCGGATGGGGCCGAAGCCGCCGCGGCGACCAATATGGTTTTGTTCCAGCAGGAGGGCAAGATTTATCAGGTTCCCGCGGATCAATGGAAACCCATGTACGACAAATTTGTGGAGCAATGCCGCGCGGAGCACGACGAGGTGATCGCCCTCGGCGGCCTGCACATTCTGGGCACCGAGCGCCACGAATCGCGGCGCATCGACAACCAGCTGCGCGGGCGCGCCGGACGCCAGGGCGACCCGGGCTCCTCCCGCTTTTTCCTTTCACTGGAAGATGACTTGCTTCGCGTCTTCGGCGGTGAACGCGTCAAGGCATTGATGTACCGGCTGGGGATGACCGAAGGAGTCCCCATTGAATCCAAGCTGATTTCACGGCGCATCGAAAACGCGCAAATGGCCGTGGAAGCACAAAACTTCGAGGCGCGCAAGCACCTGCTGGAATACGACGACGTGATGAACAAGCAGCGTGAAACGATTTATTCGATTCGCCGCTCCGCACTCGAAGGAAAAGAACAAAAAGATTATGCGCTGGGCATCGCGGAGGATATTGCCCGCGAATTCGTGGAAACTTACTGTCCGGCGAATGAGCATCCCGAAAAATGGAATGTCACGCAGTTTGCCGCCGAAGTGCAGGGCCAGTATGGCATCGACGTAAAAGTTGCCGGAATCGACGCGACCAAGATGAATCACGGCGAACTCGCGGATACGCTGGTGGAGCGCGTGACGCAACGCTACACCGAAAAGGAAACCCTGTTCGGAGAGAAAATGATGCGCTGGCTGGAGCGGCGGATCATCCTGGATATCGTTGACACGCAGTGGAAGGACCACCTGCTGACTCTGGATCACTTGAAAGAAGGCATTGGCCTGCGCGGTTATGGGCAAAAGGATCCGCTGGTCGAATTTAAGAAGGAAGCCTTCATACTCTTCGAGGAAATGATGGGCCGCATAGACACCGAAACGGTCCGCTATCTTTTCCTGGTGCAGCCGGCGCGCCCGGAAGACGAAGCCAGGGAAATTGAGCGCCGCCAGCGCAAGCAGCAACAGGAAATGCAACTGCAGGCCGGGGCCGCTTCGCAGGCCGAACCGCCCAAGCCGGTGCGCGCGGGTGCTAAAGTGGGCCGCAACGATCCATGCCCATGCGGAAGCGGGAAGAAGTACAAGAAGTGCCACGGCGTGGCGGCTTAGCAGCACAATCCCTGCGCTCCGCCGCCCTATCCGCCCTTTCCCGGGAAGAAGCGTTTCCACGCCACAAAATCAAGAAGCCGGCATGCAGCGAAATTCCCCGCCGGACGCCGGCCAATAATAAGATCCCTTGAAGGTTTGACTAAAAGTTGAAAACCAGTCCGGTTCCGATGGAATAATTCGGCGCGAGTGTAGGGCCAATATTTGTCCCAATGTAATCGCCCTGAATGCGCCAGTAAAGGCGTCCGGACCGAATCTTGTAATCGAGTCCGCCACCCGCCATGAATCCCGCATGTGAATTGGAGCCATAGCCAGACGATTGCGTAAAGCGAAAGTGCTCCCAACCGACGATCAGATGCGCCCAGGGCTCGAAGTGGTTGGTGTTATAGATGGAAATGTGCGCCCCTCCGCCCAAAAACAGCGACTTGGCAGTAATGGCGGGGGCGCCATCTGCGTTACCGAATCCTGCAGTCACATTTCCTTCAACACCAAACCAATTGTTTAAGTACCGGGTCACAGTGGTCTGATACCCCAAATCGTGAAATTTCAGGCCCAGCACATTGAAATGCAAATATTGAAACCCCACGCCGACTTGCCAGGGATCGCGGTCCGCGGGAATGAGCGACGCGGGAGCCGCGGGTTCGCTCGCGGGGCTGGCGGCGTCAAACGACGCCCCGGAATCCTGTGCTGACGCCGTGAGTGACAGGCAGAAAAGCGCCGCGCATAGAATCGATAACTTACGCATACTGATGAACCTCCTTACATCCCAACTTAATACTGCATTGGCCCACCCATCTTCACGCTGCGCGGTGGAGCATGTCCACGCTATTTCGCAAGGGAGTTTCCCGGCAAGTCAATACTTCCCGCTGCGAACCAAAGGGGGCATGGGTATTCCAAGCTGGCCCTTCCGGTTGATTTCGTGAGCCAACACTGGTTCCACAGGGAGGATAGTTTCTACCCTCAAGGCCCTAACCGGGACCCGCTTCCGGGCGAACTTCGCCAATCGCTTCCATAAAACAAGGCATTTAGAGGGTACCTCAGGGTTGGAACGGATATTGCTCCTCAGTAGTTGTCTTGTTCCTGGTAGAACGGAGGCATAACTCATGCAAACATGCATCCAAGACAGTTACATCCCCGATCGCTTGCCCGGCCCTTCTTCAAAGGCGGCAGGTTCCGCGGCGCGGATGGGCGAATACCTCGCCAGAGCCACTCAAAGGTTGGCGGCAATCGCCGAAAGTATAAGCCGTGGAGAATCGGTTGACAGGGATTCGCATGAATGGATGCTGGCTCAGGTGGACTTTCTTTCCGATTCTTTTGCGGATGAAACCCTGGAATTGGGCGATGAAATGCATTCAAGCGTGTTGCAACTAGTTCTGGCCATCGCCAATTTGAATGAGCAAATTCGCCATCGATCTTCGTTACGCTTGTAGGGACGCGGAGGGGGTGCCCACGCGGAACGCAAGCTGCGCCCTCTGCTTGTCACGGTTGGCCCTACGGGCCAAAATGATGTTTGGAAGTCTTGACGGTGGCTCAGGCTGCAAGCCCTCTCATGCGCGCCTAACGAAAGCGTTCAGCCACGCAAGATGAAACCACGTATGCCGATTGAACTTAATTCCGACGCCTCGGCAAATGCGCAGCAGCCTTCGGCGCACTTCGAGGTAAGTTTACCCGCCGATGTCACAGCCATTTCCCCGGTTGTGGGCTGGGTGATGCGGCTGGTTGGTGAATTGGAATATGCGGCAGGCAAGGAATTTGAAATTGAGCTGGCGCTGCGCGAAGCCCTTGCGAACGCCGTTCTTCACGGGTGCAAGGGTGACGCCTCCAAGAAGATCGAATGCTCGGTGACGGGCGATCGGGAGCAGGGCATCCTGATTGTAGTTCGCGATCCGGGCAGTGGCTTTGACCCTGCCTCCATCCCGTCGCCCACGGATGAATCCAATTTGCGCGCCGATCACGGCCGTGGAATTTTACTGATCAACAAGCTAATGGATGAGGTAAAGCACGAGTGCAACGGCACGGTGATCCTCATGCGCAAATTCAAATAGCCATGGCCGCCAAACTAACAACAAATGCTCCGGAATCGGATATCGCAACGCCCGTGGAGAGCAAGTTCAAGCCGTTTCAGCCTGAAATGCCGCAAATTCCAGGCGTGACGGATGGTTCCCGCCACGCGAAACATGGGTTGGATGCGCCCGAAAGACAACGGTTTCCACAGATCGCGATCGCTGCGGCAATCCTGGCGCTCATTGTCGGCACAGGTTTTTGGTGGTTCAAGGCCAAATCGCGCGCCGCTGCCGCTGCGTCCGCTGAAGCAGAAATTGCCGAGCATGCAGCAACCACATCCGCGCCACCCCTTCCTAGTCCCATTGCGCCGATTCACGAAGGGCCTTCCCGGGCCGCAACAGTTGAAGAGCTTTCCAAACCATGGTCCGCGAAAAAATTTAATTTCGTCAGGCCCATCACGCAGGAAAACATCGACGCCATGGTTATCCGGCTGCCGAGCGGAGAGCTTTGGGCGTTTTCGCTGCAAGGGCCGTTTGGTAAGTGTGAATTGGAATTCGTTCCCGATTCGACTGTGCTGGCATCCAAATATCATTTCAACGCCAACCATCCCATGGTGGTGAATCCCTGCGATAGTACGGTTTACGATCCCTTGAAGCTTGGCGCAGTCGGAGGCAATACCTGGGTGCGCGGACAAATCGTGCAGGGCAGCAGCCTGCGGCCCCCGATTTCCATCGATGTGAAGGTGCGTGGACGGTCGATTGTTGCTGAGGGGATTGAGTGACTGGCTTAAGAGGCTAGTGATTCGTGAATTGCCGACGCACAATTGCGCCCCTTCTCCTTCTCGGGAACCGTCTTCAACTGTTCGTATTCGAAAAGCGCGGGCGGGAATCAGACACTAAGAAACTATTCGGTTTTCACGAATCACCGCCTCACTTCTGCGGAAGCTTCTGATTGCGAATATGCGATCGCCACTCAATCAATTCCGCCAGCAACGCTTTCTCGACTGTGGTGGCGACGCGCAAAACGATGGACCAGGTCTCGGACAATTCCAGCTGCTTGTCCCATTGCAAAAGCATGCGATGCATTTCGCGGTACCGGTCTCGCCGGCGCACATAGTCGTACACGACCACCAGAGATCCTGCCACGGTGGCGGTTTGAAACAGGATGGCAACCGATAGCGCCATCTCCGGCCTCAAGCGGGTTGAAATCCAATGGTTCAGGCCGTGTGCGTTGAGCAGCAACCAAAAATCGAGCACTACGGCAAGCGAAGTGATCACCCAGGTAACCACTCGATAGATTCGCGCGCGTGCGGCCGCATGATTTGCGTGGCGCGAAAAATATGCGATCTGATCCTGTACCCGGCTTGCCCGATAGACTCGCTTGAACTCATCGAGATTATTTTCGCGTGACGCGCGGTCCGAAATTTTCAGAAAATTCAACGAAGTCAGCATTCCCGCCAGGTCCGGCACCACCTCCGGACCGACAACTTCGTACAATGTAGGTGTGCCCCACAGCGCTAGGCAGGATCGGCAAATCTCCGCCGCAGTCCGCATTCTGGTCCACCCAACCTGGCGTCTCCCAAGCCTCATCACCGTAGGCAAACAGGCGGCCGTGATTCCCAGCGCCGTTCCCAGCCACAACCAGGCCACACTGCCGCCGACAGTCGCGGACTTCCCGCTCAGCACGGCGGCCAGCGCGGTGCAAAAGATGGGAATGGCAGCCATTAGACGAAATTGCGGAGCAACCCGGCTGGCATTCTCATCCAATTTTGTAAACCAGGCTTTGGCGACATCGTACGGAGTGGCCAGCGGCATGGCTGACTTGGGATCTGGCAATTCATTGAGAAATCGCATTTCTGGATCGTTCAGGATTTCCGAGCTCTCGTTCAGAAATTGAACATCGCCGGTTGCGCTGTGAATCCAGATGACCGGGCGTCCTTGCTCCTTGGCAAAGTAAACCATATCCGCCGTGCCGCCCAATCCCTTGCTCACCTTTCCATCCCACAACGCGATCAGAAGCCGGCTCTGCTGCACCGTTTCGATGCCGCACTCGTAATAGCGCTCCGTCAATTCCTCTCCGGCGCCGGTGACTTCCACGGACAGTGCACCCTTAAAAACGCGTTCGGCACGTGACCATGTGGATTCATCAAAATCGCTGCGGAATTGCTCCCTGGGCACTGGCAAAAAGATGCGAACCGGAATATTCAATTCGGCGCAGGTTTCCGCAAACAACAAATCGCCTCCGGCTGCAACCGAAGTGAGGCCGTAAACCACTCCGGGAACTTTTGCCTTCCACTCCGAAAGGACTTTTCGAATGGCCTGGCGGCACTTGCTTTCATCTGGAAGATTCCGATGCCCGGTAAATCCGATGGCCAGGGTGGTGGGCAGCCGAACGGAAGGTGAGGGTGGATGGGTCATGAAGGCTGTTCGATAGCCTAATAAAAACTTCCGATTCCCAGCAGGATTGCCATGCTCGAAATCTACTTAATCTGCAAACGCGACTGCATCAGGACGACAACGTATGGGTTCCCCGTCGATAAGACATAGTACAAGGTAAGCATGGAACCTTGCACCTTTGTCCATCGCTCCACAACAAAGGGAGCATAGGCGCCACCTCTAACTTCATCGGCGTTGTCCTGGTTTCTCGGACCCATAACAGGTCCGGCGAGTCCATCGTCGTTTTTCCTGCGCGGGTTGTGTATGAATTTTCCAAGAGCATTGTCACGGACAGCATTGAAAATAACCTGAGGCTCGCTCCACGGTCCCCACGGGGTGCGGGAATAGGAAAATGCGGTGCCGATCGGTTGCCCCCGCCGGTCATAAGTCATGAGCCACAAGCCAAGATCCTTGCACCAGGTTACCGACAAGTTCCCGATGGTGCCATCTTTCACAATCGGAGACGCTTCCGATTCCTTGTCGCTCCATGTGGGAGAGTTTGCCGCGTCCAAGCCCGCGAAGTAGCGCGTTCCTTTGCCGGCCTCGAATTGTCCCGCGGGAACGATGGACAGATAGGCATCGCTCTCACGAAACTTCCCTGTTCCCCATGTGAAGACGAATGGCCCTCCAAGGGGAAGGCCCGGCACCGGACCGGGCTGCGCGTGCATGGACATTCGGATAAATCGCCCGTCGGGAAGTTGAGAAATTGTGCGAAGCGTTTGAAATGTGGATGGAGCGGCGAACCTCGTCAGAATGGAACGATCGTTGGTGTGGTCCTTGCTGACATTGGTGTCGACGGCCACGTAAATTTGTCCGTCAAGGCTAATACCTGCGGCAGGCATATCCAGCAGCGCCATGTTGATATCGGTGGGCTGCACGGCAATGTAAGTCCCGCCACTGGTCAGGAAGTCCAGATGCACGCCCTCCTGTGGATCGGTTGTGTCAGACATCGCAATTGTGTCGGGTTCTCGCTGCTGGCGGCCCACGGTCGGTCCGAACAGAAAATAGGCATGACCCTGATGTTCGAAGGAGTAACCCAGCTCAGTGCCCTCGATGCCAAATCGCGTGAAGGTCTGCGTACCTGTTGGTTTGTGTCCAGCCTTATCCTGATCCCCGATAAGTTGTTCGAGCTTCACCGTTGAATCAGAAACATATTGCAGCGCAACTTCACGTGCTGGAGTCGCAGTGGGCGCAGATCCCGGAGGCATAGAAGGAGTCTTTGGAGCAGCCGCCGGTGGAGTCCTGGATAGAGTTGTTGAGGAAGATGACGCCGCAAGGGCGCTCAGCGGCGCGGCGGGCTGCTTCGGCTTGTCCGGCGTAGGCAAGGCAGGTGGGGCCGCCACCGGGGCAGTAACGCTTGAAATGGGTTGGGCTGTTCCGCCATTTCCTTGCGACTTCGAACGGTAGGCTAAAAAGCCGAGAATCACAACAATCAGGCTCAAAGCCCCGATAATGAAATAAGTCCATCTGGGCCGCGCGGGAGCGTGGGCGGCGTACACGGGAGCAGTCGCCGCGGGCGCGATCTTGGAGGGAACTGCGGGAATATTTGCAGCGCTCGAGAGGGATTCCGTCTTTGCGCCGCCCCGTGAAAGCAGCGTCTGAACGTTCGCGGAAAGCCTTTGCAAATGCGCTTCCAGCGGCGGCGTCAGAGCATCCAGCCAGTGCACGCTGCCGATAAAATAATCCAGCGATTTGCCCGGGGCCACATCTTCAATGCGCAACGGCATGACGGTCACGCCCTGGCTGACTGCGCGTTCAATCTCCTTGGGAATATGGGGGGACAGGTTCGCCTTCGAGGAAAACACCAGGACCATGATGCGGCATTCATGGATGGCATCGATGATGGCTTCGCCATAGTGAATGCCCGGGAGGACATCGCGGGGCGCGATCCAACAGCGTATGCCGTGAGACTCCAGCGTGGCGCACACAGCGTCCGCTACGGTCTTATCCCCGGAGGCGTAGCTGACAAAAACATCGTGCGCCATGAGCGATCACTTCCTTCATTGGGGTGCGACGCGATGGAAACGTGAAGCGCGGATTCTAGCACGACCGTGCTCGATTTGGAGAGAGTATGCGGCGGCCTGCAGGTTGTAACGTGAATCCAAACGTGTTGTGTTTCTCGCTCCCGGTGGCAGGGCAAAAATGGAGCGGAGGAATGCACGTAAGCCGGGGTGCATGATATAAAGGAAGTGCGCGGCTGTAGCTCAGATGGATAGAGCGCGTGCCTCCGAAGCACGAGGTCGGGAGTTCGAATCTCCCCAGCCGCACCATT
>Ga0075021_10001530_pt1 | contig 11899 bp, 10 predicted proteins | sample ColStrG_CSR_2012_FD_72749 | JGI IMG/M metagenome (GOLD analysis project Ga0075021, IMG submission 72749) | Freshwater sediment microbial communities in response to fracking from Pennsylvania, USA - Cold Stream Run_MetaG_CSR_2012 | ecosystem: Environmental > Aquatic > Freshwater > Creek >...
TCCAGAGCCCGTCGGAGCACAGCACGAGGCGGCCGGCCGTCGGAGGGACGAACGTCGTGACCCGGGCGCGTTGCCGGGTGCGTCCTCCCCCAGCCAGCGGGTGATCGCGTGCGCGTACGGGTGCCGTTCGGCTTCGTCCTGACCGAGGACGCCGGCGTCGACCTGCTCCTGCACCCAGGAGTCGTCGGTGGTGAGTTGCTCGACCGCGTCGTCGCTGATCCAGTACCCGCGGCAATCGCCGGCCGCGCCGATCGTGATCTCCCGGCCGTCCCACGTCGCCCCGAGGAAGGTGCAGGCTGGCGCACCCCGACGGCGGGTACGGGTCCATGCCACCTGCACCACCGCGTCGAGCGCGGCGGTCATCGCCGTGCGCATCACCGCGACGGGATCAGAGTCTGCACCGCCGAGCGCGGCGGCGAGGACGGCCGCGCCGGCGTCGGCCGCGACCCGGGAGGCGTCGGCCGCGGCGGCCGACGACGACACGCCGTCGCACACGATGGCGAGGACGCGATCGCCGACCCTTGCGACGTGCATGGCATCCTCGTTGCGCCGATGCACTCGACCGCGGTCGGTCACACCACCTGCGGCGCCGTCGTCGAACTCTTGTCGGTCGGGTGCATCGACGACGACGCCGGGAGTCAAGGGCGCGCCGCACGCCTCGCAGAAGCGGTCGCCGACGTCGAAGGGCTGGCCGCAGACGCGGCACGCCGTCGCGGTCTCGTTGCTCACAGCACGGTCCGGGGTCGGAGCCGGTTGGCCTGGTCGACGAGCGCGATGCGCTCGGCGCCCGCCGGGGACTGGAGCGCCAACCGCCGATAGGTCGCCTCGAGCCCGAACCGAACGTCGGTCTCGTTGAGCGAACACCCCAGGACCACCGGCAGGTCGTCGTCGCCGTCCGGTGACCCCGCCTGCACGATCTCGAGCGCGGTACCGAGCACGCGTGCGGTGAGCCGGGCGCGGTGTTCGCTGGCGAGCGGCAACCGATCGACGACGGCAGCCGCCGAGACGACGTCGTCGATCGACACTGCACGGCCCCGAGTGTCCAGCAGCGCCTCGGTCTTGGCGATCTGAGCATCGACGTACGAGCTCGACGTCGGCGGGATCCGCTCGTACGCGCTGATCGCGCCGCCGATGTCGCCGAGACGCGTGTGGCAACGCGCCAGGCCGAAGACCGCGGTGGTGAAGCTGGGATCGGTGTTCGAGACGATGTCGTACCAGTGCGCCGCGGCGGCTTCGTCGCCGGCGCACTCGGCCGCGTAGCCCATCGCGAGCTTGGGCGCGAGCTCGCCGGGCAGCGTTGCGTACACGCTGCGGAACTCGGCCAGCGCCCGGTCGTGATCGGCGCGTGCGAGCGCGGTTAACCCGCTTATCCACGCGACCCGCCATTCCCAGGGATCGGCGACCGCGATCTCCGAGAGCAACGTGTCGGCGTCGTCGAAGCGGTCGACGTCGATGAGCGCCCGAGCTTCGCGGAGTTGCACTTCGACGGTGCGTTCGGGGGCGAGCGCGAGGACCTCCAGGATCTCGTCGGGGTCACCGACGGCGACCGTCAGCGACGCGAGGTACGCCGCGGCCGGGTCGTCGACGGCGATGAGCGGCGCCGGCAACGCCCGCCAGTCACCGAGCTCGACCGAGCCGGAGCGAAGCTCGGCGGTGAAGGTCGTGCTCGGCTCCGGCCACGGCGCGCCCTGGTCGGCGGCGACGATCTCGCGCAGCACACCATTGAGCTGCGTTGCCATCTCGTCGGCCGACTGGAAGCGGTCGTCGGGGTCGGCCGCGGTGGCCCGCACGAGGAAGCGGTAGAGCGACTCGTGCTGTGCGAACAGGGGAACTTCGGTCGGCGGTGGGAGCGAGCGTGCGTACGTGCTGTGAAAGCCGCGCATGTCGGTGCAGAGCATCGCCAGGGTGCGCCCAACCGTGTAGAGGTCGGAAGGAATCGTCGGGCCGGTGTCGGCGATCTCCGGCGCCTGGAAGCCCGGCGTCCCGTAGATGGCGCTCGTGGTGTCGCTGACGTGGTACACCGCGCCCATGTCGATCAACTTCACCGACGACTCGGTGCGGATCACGTTGTCGGGCTTGAAGTCGCAGTACAGGAGTCCCTGCCGGTGCAGGTAGCTGAACGCAGGCAACACCTCGAGGATGTGGGTGATTGCGTGCGTCACCGGCATCGGATCGGCCTCGCCGTTGTTCGCCGCCTTCCGCGATTCCAGGGTCGAGCGCAGGGTCGAGCCGCGCACGTACTCCATGACGATGTACGGATCGTCGTCATGCTCCACGAAGTTGTAGACCTTGACGATGTTGGGATGGTCGACCTCCGCGAGGTAACGGAGCTCCGAGCGGATCACGTCGATGTTGTCGTTGCTGAGCAGTCCCTTCAGCACCACCCAGAACCCGACGCGATGGTCACGCGCGAGGTAGATCCATCCGAGACCGCCGTGCGCGAGGCAGCCTTCGACCTCGTACTGCCCACCCACGAGCGTGTGCGGCGCGAGCTTGGGCGAGAACGAGAAGGGATGTCCACACTTCGGGCAGAAGCCCTCGGTGCGACCGGGCTGTCCGTCGCGGGCGCGCCCGACGGGCTGTCCGCACGACGGGTTGCCGCAGAACCGCTTGTTCTCGGGAATGCTCGGGCTGTGGAGGACCGCGTCGGCGACGTCCTGGATCTCGGGTGGAGGGAGCTCGACCCTCCGCCGGCCCCCTGATCCGGTGCCGGTACCGGTGCCGGCCCCGGCGGCGCGCGTCGTGGAACTCCGCCGGGTGCCGGTGCGTGGACCTGAGCTGGCGAGGTCGCGCGGCGCGGCCGTCGCCGCGCTGAATTCGGCGACGGGGGGTGACCCGCAGCGGTCGCAGTACCCGCCTTCGATGTCGCCGGGGGGATCGCACCACTCACGCGTGCACTTCATCGCCGAGCCTCCGGTTCGTGGTTGGCCGAGAGCGCGCGCTGGTAGCGAGCCACCCGTTCGCTTGCATCGCCGAGATCGGTCGGCGCGGTATAGAGCGCAGCCTGCGCGGCCTCGTGCAGACGCGTGAGCTCGGGGTCTTCGTCGAGCCCCAGCGCGTGCGCCTTGGCGCGGTACGCGTCGAGGCGCCCGCGCAGCTCGTCCCGCGATGCGATGCAGCTCCGGCTTGCCATCGCCGACGCGTCCGCGGCTTCGCCGAAGGCGACGACGGACTGCATCCAGTGCGCGAGCGCGTCGTCGGCGTCGCGCCACGCGGCCCGGTCGGCGAGCGCGCCGATGCGCGCGAGCTCGCGCGCGAGCTCGGGACCCAGAACCGGAAGATCGGGGATCACGGGATCGAGGATCTTTGCCCGTGCCGTGTCGTATGCGGCGCGCGCATCACGCAAGTGGTTCTCGGCTGTTCTGAGCTCGGCGCGCGCGCGTTCGAGCCGCGAACCGAAGCCGTCGCGCAGCTGACGGGCCGCGGCAGCCGCCTGCACCACGCCACTGACTTGGCGCTCGAGCTCCCGGATCGCATCGTCGGTCACCGCCAACGGATCGGTCACGAGCTTCTCGCCCAGCGCGTCGGCGTGACGTTCGACGGCGGCCAGGTCGACCCCCGCGAGGTTCGGCAACGCCGCCCGAACTGCGGCGAGTCGCGGCGTGAGCTCGTCCCACGCGGTGCCAATGGCCACGACCGTGTCCTTCGCCCGCTGGAAGGCGTCGGACATCAGTTGGAGCAGCTCGTCGGCCGTGCACCGAGTCGTCGACTGCCGCTGTTGGAGCAGCTGGCGATCCCGCAGCGGGATCTCGTCGTTGGTCAGCTCGATCGACGGCTGGGTCATGAGGTCGGCGAGCTGCTGCTCGCGCGCCGGCGTCAGGCGCGCGCGTGGCGAGTCCCGCAGCGCGCTCGCCTGATCGAGAAAGGTCGTGAAGCGGGCGAACCAATCCCAGATCGCGCCCAGCGCGGTTCTCGCGTCGGCCCAGGCATCGGCGGTCGCACCGATGATCGGCGCGGTGTCGAGCAGCTGCCGATTCGGGTCGCGCTCGAGCTCCAGCAGGTTGGCGCTGACGGTGTCGGCTGCGCCGCGGTAGCGCGCGAGCTCACGGTCGATGTCGGTCAGGGTCAGTGTCATCGGCCGTACACCGCGGGGGGAGGTGGCATGTTCTGGTGCAGCCAGGTGTCGTACAGCGTGGTGAGGCTGCCGTCGGCGCGCATGCGATCGAGCACTGCGTTCACGAACCGCACGAGGTCCTCGTGGTGCTTCTGCATCGCGATCGCGTAGGGCTCGACCGACAGGGGGTGACCGAGCGTGCGGGTGTGCGGAACCTGCTCCTGCGCCTGGAAGCTGGCCAGGATGGTGTCGTCGCTGGTGACCGCGTCGACCCGACCGTCCTGGAGTGCCACGAGGCAGTCGGCACGGGTGTCGACCGGAGAGATCTTCGCGGTCGGCACCAGGGCGTGCATCCGCTCGAGCGAAGTCGATCCCCGCGTCGCGCACACCGTCTTCCCCGCGAGATCGGAGGCCTCGGTGACCGTCGAGTCGGTCGGGACGAGCACGTCCTGGTGCGCGTCGTAATAGGTGGTGGAGAAGTCGACCTGGCCCCAGCGGGCACAGGTCGCCGTGAGCAGGCTCGCGACCATGTCGACCTTGCCGTCCGCGACGGCGGAGACGCGCTGCGCTGTCGTCAGCGTCTTGAACTGGAGGTGCGCGTCGGGATCACCGCCGAAGATCGCTCGCGCGATCGCCCGGAGAAGGTCGACGTCGAGGCCGTCGATGTTCCCGTTGCGTGGGTCGCGGTATCCCCAGTCGAGCGTTCCCTGGTCGACGCCGACGATCAACATGCCGCGATCCTGGATGGCGCGGAGAGTGCCCGCCGGCATGTCGCCCGGCACCGGGAGGGGCTGGTCGGGCCGGAAGCTCTGGGTCGGATCGGCACAGCCCGGGGGCGTCGCGGTGGTCCTCGGGGTCGTCGTGCTGGTGGTCGGCGGGATGAGCGCACGCAACGCTTGCGACTGAGCGTCGTTCGACGGCGACGAACACGCCGCGGCACCGAGCACCACGAGCGCCGCCAGGACAAGGCGGTGCCGGCTCATCGGTATTCTCCGATCCGGCGTTCGAGTCCGAGCAGCACCAGGAGCCCGGCGAGGATCGCGAGGAGCGGGACGGCTACTTCGAGCACCCCGAAGCCGGCGCGGGCGTCGTGCGCCGCGGTCGCGAGCCGTGCCCGAGCGCGGGTGATGTCGGCTCGGAGGTCGTGCTGGAATCGATCGGCTGCCTGGAGCTCCTGACCTGCCCCTCCCACCGAGGCGAGCGTGGACTGCACGTCGGCGCGGCTCGTTCCGACCGACAGGCCGACGGCTTCGTTGTACTTGCCGTCGTCGTCGCGCTTGCGAACCTCGTCGTGCACCTTCTGCAACGTTGCGAGTGGAGTCGCGAGTGAGCGCACGCGCGTGCCGTCGCCGGTTCGGTCGGCCAGACCGGCCGCGTAGCCGAGGAGTCCTCCCGTGCCGTCGCGGCCGCCGAGCTGACGCACGAGTCGATCGAACTCCGCGACGTAGACGTCGCCGGTCCCGCGCTCGATGAGCGCGAGGTTCTCGTCGTTCTGGGCCCGGAGGGCCAGGATGCGGGCCGACGAGAGCACTTCCACCGAGTCGGAGCCGCGCTGTTGGGCGCGGCTGAGCGCGTCGTGCGCGCTCGAGAACCTGACGAGTGTCCATCCGAAGAGCCCGATCACCAACACCGTCGCGCCGACGAGCCCGACGTTGAGGAGGCGGTTTGCCCTGCGGCGAACGAACACCTGCACCGCGATGAGCAGCGCCAGCATGGCGAGGCCCGCGGCCACGACGGCTCCCAGGGTCAGCGACGACGTGCCCGACTGGTAATTGTCGTTGAGGTGGAGCGCGGCGTCACGGTACAGATTGGTGGCCGCGGGCAGGATCTCGTTGCGCATGGTGGTCGATGCCTTGCGCAGATACGCCGCCCCGACCGGATAGCCCTGTGCGTTGTTGGCACGCGCCGCCTCGACCAGGCCGGTGTACGCCGGGAGTTGCTCTGAGATCGTGCCGATCGCGCCCTGGGCCGCCGACGATGCATACAGCGTGCGCGAAACTTCGGCGAGGTGCTGACCGGCTTGCTGCACGTCGTCGAGGTAGCGCGTGCGCAACTCGTGCGGCTCGAGTCCGGCGCGGAGGAAGATGGTCGACGCGGTGGCGTCGGCGTCGGCGAGGCTCGCGTAGAGGTTCTCCGCCGCGACCAGCTCGGGCGCTGACTTCGTCTCGACCGCGCCGGCGGCCCGGCTCCGCGCTTCGGTGGCCAACGTCGTCACCGCCGCAAACACCAACAGCCCCACGACGAGGATCGCCGACGCGGCGCGGAGGCGACCGGGGGTGGTCGTCAGCCAACGGCGCCAGGGCATGCCCTGCACACGCAGCCCTCGGCCACTGGCACCCGGCATCGACGGCGGCGTGACCGTCACGATGTCCCCCTCCACGTCCGAGGGTGGGGCGATCGCCGAGGCGACGGCACTGCCCGCGGTGATTGCGCCATCATGGCTTCCGTAGGCCGTGAGTTCCATCACCAGCGACCTTGGCATCGCCGCGTCGAGCACGACATCCCTGCGCTGCTGATCTCACGGCCCGCACAGGATAGGGAGATCTTGCCCGCGGGTGAGGTCGCGCGCGGGACCGCGTGCGCTTGACTGTCAGCGAGCAACGTCGTCGCGCATCGATCGACGGAAGGGGACGACGATGGCTTTTCTCCTTGGGAAGGATGGCCGAATGGTGGCCGACCTGCAGGCCGGGCGTCTCACCATCGGTCGTCGGCCGGAGAACGACATCGTGCTCGAGGACGACGCCGCGGTCTCGAAGCGTCACGCCGAGCTCGAGCTGGTCGCGGGTTCGTGGTTCGTGCTCGATCTCGACAGCACGAACGGCACCTTCGTGAACGGCGTGCGGATCGCGGCCAAGAAGGCGCTCCACGTCGGCGACGAACTGCGGGTCGGGGACACGAGCCTGTGGCTCCAGGGTGCGGTCACGAGCGAACCGATGGCGACCACGTCGCCGGCCGTCAAGCCACCATCGCTCACGGTGAAGCAGCGGCAGGTACTCGTGGAGCTCACTCGGCCGCAGGCGAATGACACTCGTGCTCCCTGCAGCACGACCAAGGAGGTCGCCGCCCGCCTGTTCGTGGGTGAGGCCGCGATCAAGGCTCACCTGAGCGCCCTGTACCTGAAGTTCGACATCCCAGAAGAGGGTCTCCAACGCCGGGCGCTGCTCGCCAAACGCGCGTGGGAGACCGGCGCGGTACAACGGCGCGACTTCGAGGACGCTCCCATCCAGTAACACCCACTTCGCGGTCGATTCCGCTTCGCCGTCCCGCCCTCCGGGCAACGGCTCCGCTGCATCTCCTGTCCCGCGCGTCAGTTTTGCCTGGCGCGGAGGGGTGGCACTCCGCGCCGCTCGGGAGTTCCACTCGGCGTCGGCCTCTGCGAACGTCGAGCCATGGCCGACCGAGAACCTCCGAGCGACGATCGCCGTGTGCGGCACGGGTGGTTGCTGCCACTCGCCGTCGCGTTCGCTGCGGTGTTCGTCGTACGGACGGGGCTCGACGTCGTGGCCCGCGTGGTCGACGTCGTGTCTTCCCTGGTTCTGCTCGGCAGCGTCGCCGCGGTCGGCCATCACCTCGTCGTGCGCAGCCGGCGTCGCCGGAACCGTTCGTGAATCGGAGGATCATCATGTGGCAGTCGTGGAAGCGCTGGTGGAAGTACCTCGGCATCAAGCTCCGAGTCCTGCAGGAGGAGCGGGCCGACCCGAAGGTGCAGCTCGAGCAGGCGATCCTCGAAGCGCGTGCTGAGCACCGCCGGCTCTCCGACGCGGCCGCAATCGTGGTCGCGCAACAGAAGCAGGCGCAGGACCGCCTCGACGCCAAGGTCGAAGAATGTGAGAAGGCGAAGGCGTCAGCAGGTCAAGCGCTGCTGATGGTCGACCGTGAAGTGCGCCTCGGTCACGCCGACAAGGTGACGACGTTCTCGACCGCAGCCGAGAGCTTGGCGGGCCGCGTTCTCGGACTCGAGCGAGAGATCCGCGAGCTCGATGAGCATCTGCTCGACGCGACCCGCGCCGCAGAGCACGCGAAGGATGCAGTGGTGCAGAACTCGAACGCACTGCAGCGGAAGCTCGACGAGAAGGAGAGCCTGCTGTCGGTGCTCGACCGCGCCAAGATGCAAGAAGCGCTCAACGGCGCCCGTTCGCAACTCGACGACGTGATGGGGGCCGACGTCCCGACCTTCGTCGACGTCGAGCGCAAGATCCACACGCGCCACGCCGTCGCCCAGGCGCGGGGGGAGCTGAGCGCGCTCCAGGCCAGTTCCCGGATCGATCCGGGGATGGTCGAGATCGAGGCGGCGCAGCGCCGCGCGGAGGCCCAGGCGCTCCTCGCCCAGATGCGATCGCGGTTGGGGTTGTCCGCGCCCGAGGAGCAGCCCCGCATGCTCGAGCGCTGATCTACCCTGGGGGCACACGCGCGAGCCACCGGGGGAGCACTCATGGCGAACGAGATGGTGATCAGGGGCGGCATGGTCCACGACGGCACCGGCGCGCCGGGAGTGCGAGCCGACGTCGGCATCGCCGGCGACCGGATCACCGAGATCGGCGTCAACCTCGACGGTGATCGCGTGCTCGACGCCGGTGACTGCGTCGTCGCGCCCGGCTTCATCGACATCCACACCCACTACGACGCGCAGGTGTTCTGGGATCCTGCGCTCACACCGTCGTGCTTCCACGGCGTGACGACCGTCGTCGCCGGCAACTGTGGCTTTTCGATCGCGCCCACCCGCGCCGAACACCAGAACCTGATCGCGCGCACCCTTCAGAACGTGGAAGACATGGACGTCGCTGCCCTCGAAGCGGGCATCCCATGGGACTTCGCCACGTTCCCCGAGTACCTCGCGTCGGTCGGCAACCATGGGGTTGGTATCAACTTCGCCGCGTACTGCGGTCATACCGCACTTCGATTGTTCGTCATGGGCGACGACGCCTACGAGCGCACCGCCACGCCCGAGGAGATCGGCGCGATGCAGCGGGTCTTGCGCGACGCGATGGATGCGGGCGCGGCCGGATTCGCCACCAGCTTCGCGAGCCCACACCGCGGGATCGACGGCAAGCCGGTGCCGAGTCGGTTCGCCGATCGGGCCGAGCTCGAAGCGTTGCTCGAGACCATGGGCGAAGCCGGTCGGGGCGTGGTGTCGATCGCGCCGGGCGAGCAGTGTCCTCCCGCCGACATGTTCGACCTCCAGATGAAGGTGGGCGTGCCGTTCACGTGGGGAGCGCTCCTGACGTCGCCCACGGGGTATCACCGGCAGGCGCTCGAGGCGAACCGGGCCGGGTGGGAACGGGGCGCCGAAGTCTGGCCGCAGGTGACACCGCGGCCGCTGACCTTCCAGTTCACACTCGACTCGCCGTACCCGCTGGCGGTGAACGAGCACTTCGCCGCGTTGCAGAACGCGTCGGTCGAGGAACGGACGCGCGCTTATGCCGATCCCGCGTGGCGCTCCCGGATGCTGGAGGGGATGGGTGGCGCCGGCGGCTTCGGGCTGCGGTGGGACACCTACACCATCATCGAGAGCGCTTCACACGCCGAGCTCGTCGACCGCAGGCTGGTCGACGTGGCCGCCGAACGTGGCGTCACCCCGATCGACTGCCTGCTCGACCTCGCGGTGGAGGAACCCGGGCTCGCGCTGCGCGTTCGCACCGTGATCCTCAACGACGACGAGGCGGGCGTCGCCGACCTGCTCGTCGACGAGCATTGCGTGCTCGGGTTGAGTGACGCCGGCGCGCACGCGGGCCAGCTGTGCGACGCACCACAGGCCACCGACCTGTTGGGAAACTGGGTGCGGGACAAGGGTGTCCTGCCGATGGAGCAGGCGATCCGCAAGCTCAGCGGCGCGCAGGCCGACCTCTTCGGCTTCGCCGACCGCGGCTACCTGCGCCCTGGTGCGTGGGCCGACGTCGCGGTGTTCGATCCGGCGACCGTCGCGCCCGGCCCCATCCGACGGGTGCGGGACTTCCCGGCGAACGCGGAACGGCTCACCGCCGACCAGCCCGTCGGCATGCAGCACGTCGTCGTCAACGGCACGCCGATCCAGGTCGACGGCACGCGCACCGCGGCTGGTGACGCCGGGAACACCGGCCGGGTGGTGGCCCCCGCCGCTCGCCCGTGAGCGACTCGCCGGTCATCGTCGAAGCCGCCATCAACGGCGCCAATCCCCAGGCGCCGCGCCTGCCGCACGAGATCAGCGCGACCGCGCTCGCCTGTTTCGATGCCGGCGCGGCCGTCGTGCACAACCACATCGACCTCTTCGGCACTGCGGAGGAGGCGGCGGCGCGTTACCGCGCCGGGTGGGAACCGATCCTCGCGGCTCGGCCCGACGCGTTGCTGTACCCCACGATCAACGGCATAGGTCCGGTCGAGGAGCGCTACTCGCACATCACCCCGCTCGCCGAGACGATCGGCCTGCGCATCGGCGTGATCGACGCGGGCTCGGTCAACCTCGGCGCCGGCTTCGCCTACGTCAACTCCGGTGCCGACATCGAGTACCAGTGGCAGCTGTGCGAGCGTCACCGTCTCGTTCCCGGCATGTCGATCTTCGAACCGGGATTCCTGCGCGCCGCGCTCTCCTATTGGCGCGCGGGCAAGCTCCCGCCGGGCACGATGCTGCGCTTCTACTTCGGTGGACCCGAGCTCGAACGCGACGGAGGGTTCTGGTTCGGCCTGGCGCCGACCGAGACCGCGCTCGACGCCTACCTGGAGCTGCTCGGCGACTGCCCGTTGCCGTGGTCGGTGGCGGTGCTCGGCGGCGACCTCTTCGCCACCGATCTCCCCGTGCTCGCGCTCGAGCGCGGCGGACACCTGCGCGTCGGCCTCGAGGACCACAAAGGCCGCGCCGTCGCCAACGAGGAGCTGGTGGCCGAGGCGGTGGCGCTGGCCGACAAGGTGGGCCGCCCGGTGGCGTCGTGTGCCGACACCGCCAGGCTGTTGGGTCTCGCGACGCGATAGCCCGCGCTCAGCGCGTCAGGTTGTTGGCGCGCTCGTCGGTCTCCATCGCGATGGATGCCTTGAGTGAGTAGCCGGTGCGGTTCGCGAAGGCTTCCCAACGCGGCGTGGCGCCGACCGGTACGTCGCCGATGACCGTCACCCGTTCGATGATGCGGCGCTCGGCGTAGTCGGGAACCGCGTAATGCTGGGTGCAGCGGTTGTCCCAGATGCCGATGGTGCCTTCGTCCCAGGCGTAGCGGCACTGGAACCGGGGTTGCTCCGACCACGTGTAGAGGTAGCCGAGCAGCGCGTCGCTCTCAGAGCGGCTCATCTCGACGAGGTGTGACGTGAAGGTGCGGTTGACGAACAACGACCGGCGGCCGGTGTCGGGGTGCGTGCGCACGACCGGATGCGCGACCGATTGCTCGGGGTGCCCGAACGGGGCCGCGTGATGAACGGCCGTCAAGCCGTCGAGCAGGTCGCGGAGCGGATCCGAGAGCGCCTCGTACGCCAGGTACTGGTTCGTGAAGATGGTGTCGCCGCCGCGGGGCGGATTCATCACCATCTGGAGGATCGACGCCATCGGTGGCGTCGGGCTGAAGGTCACGTCGGTGTGCCAGAACTCGGCGCCGCCCCCGGTGGTGTCGATCACCACGATCTCGGGGTGGTCGTCGTCGCGCTTCTGGATGAAGGGGTGGATCTCAGGGGTGCCGAAGCGGCGCCCGAGCGCGACGTGCGCATCGGCGTCGAGCGACTGATCGGGAAAGAACAACACGAGGTGCTCGAGCCAGGTCGCGTAGAGGGCGTCCCACTGCGCGTCGTCGAGCTGGGTGAGGTCGATGCCGCGCACCTCGGCGCCGAGCGCGCCGGTGATCGGGCGCACGTCGAAGGTCGTGGGTGTGGTGATGGTCATGATGCCTCCTC
>Ga0075021_10001531_pt1 | contig 11891 bp, 11 predicted proteins | sample ColStrG_CSR_2012_FD_72749 | JGI IMG/M metagenome (GOLD analysis project Ga0075021, IMG submission 72749) | Freshwater sediment microbial communities in response to fracking from Pennsylvania, USA - Cold Stream Run_MetaG_CSR_2012 | ecosystem: Environmental > Aquatic > Freshwater > Creek >...
GCCGCCGCAGATACACCCACAAGTCTTTGTCGTCGAGCACTCCAAAGTCCGCCCCGCGCCGCTTTACCAGCGCGTTGCACCAGGCATGGAACGTGCAGGTCTGTAGACCGTCAAGGTTCGCATCCTTGAGTTCCGCGTGCACGCGGGTTTTCATTTCGTCCGCTGCATTTTCTGTATAGGTAAGCGCAAGAATTTCGTCCGGCCGAGCATGGCCTTCACGGATAAGGTTGGCGATGAGTTGGATCAGAACAGTTGTTTTGCCGGTGCCAGCCCCTGCCAGCACAAGCATCGGCCCCTGGACATGCGCGATCGCTTCCCTCTGACGTTCGTCGGGAGAGATCTTCGCGGCGGAAACGCTAGCAGGTTTCATTCGCCGGAGCATATCAGAGGATCTTGTGGAAGGCCTGTGCGGACGATCACTAGGACTGGTGCAGAAAGAGCATTTGGGACAGCACGGCTTGAAGGCGAGCCGATCGGATCCGTAAAAAGCGTGCTTCAGCCCTGAGGGCCCGCGCTCTTTGGCTGTGACCTAGCTTGAAACCGCGATTACGAACCTGCGCCTAACGCAGAGCGTCCATCGCCAGCGCCGCTGCCACGATGGCCGCTGTCTCTGCCCTCAGGATCGTGCTCCCCAACGAGGCAGCCACCCATCCCGACTCCCGAAACCACTTGAGTTCGTCGTCAACCCACCCACCTTCCGGGCCGACGGCCAATGCCACCTCCGTCGCACTTGCCTGCAAGGCATCCCGCAACCGCGTTTCATCTTCGCACTCAGCCAGCACAATGCGGCCAACCGTAGCGCCGGCCTCTGGCCGGCCACTCAGCAAAACAGCGCCCATATCCTTTAGTTTCACCGGAGCCACAATCTCGGGCGGCGCCGCACGCCGCGACTGCTCCGCCGCCTGCCGCGCTATACGCTGCCAGCGTTCGTGGCGTTTCTGTGCCGCCGAACCAAGATGCGCGTCGGTGCGACAGGCGATCACCGGAACGATGCGGTCAACCCCAATCTCCGTGCACTTCTCGATCGCCCATTCCATGCGGTCAAACTTGAAGATGGCCAGGACGATGGTCACCAGCGGTGCAGGCCGAACAACCTGTTCTTCGCCCAGAGCAAACTCAACGCGATCGCTGGAAATCGCAGTAATTGCTCCATGGCGGACAGCGTCGCCGGTCGCGATATCGAACTCCTGCCCCACCTCGGCACGCAGGACCCGAGCCAGATGCAAGGCATGTTCGCCAACCAGGGCAGCAGTGTCACCGTTCACTTCATCGGCAATCCAGCGGCGGCGCGTCATACAGTTCGGCTCTGGGCTTTCGGCTCTGGGGCCTGCGAGTGTCGGGGCTAACTCAACCGCAAACGAAGCTAGGCCCAGTGCCTAGCGCCCAAAGCCAAGCGCCTACCTCACGCAAACATATCTTTTACGCGCCCCAGCAACGACCGCCGCTGCGGCTTATTCTCCATCGGAGTCAGCTGTCCCAACTCCGCCAGCAACTCGCGCTGGCGTTTGCTCAGCTTCCCGGGAGTCTGCACGCGCACCTCGACAAAAAGATCGCCCTTGCCGTGACCATTCAGCACCGGCACGCCCTTGCTGCGCACCCGGAACGACGTTCCCGACTGCGTGCCCTCCGGAATCTTCAGCCGGTGGTCGCCTTCCAGTGTTGGAATCGTCATCTCAGATCCCAAAGCCGCCTGCGGAAACGAGATCGGCACCACGCAATACAGATCGTTGCCCTCGCGCTCAAAAAACGGATGCTCCTTGACGTGCAGCACCACATACAGATCGCCCGACGGCCCCCCAAACGCGCCCGCCTCGCCTAGTCCTGCAAAGCGAATCCGCGTGCCGTCCTCTACTCCCGCCGGAACCTTGGCTTCCACCATCCGCTCCCGCAGCAATCGCCCTTCGCCCTTGCATTTTGCACACGGGTCGTTAATCACGCTGCCTGACCCTTGGCACGTCGGGCACGTCCGCGCAATGCTGAAAAAGCCCTGCTGATACCGCACCTGCCCTCTACCATTGCACGAGCGGCACGGAACCGGAGCCTTGCCCGGGGCCGCGCCCGACCCGCGGCAAGCGTCGCAACCCTCGTGCCGCCTCACTCGGACTTGCTTTTCCGTGCCGAACACAGCTTCTTCGAATTCCAGATTCAGATCTTCGCGCAGATCCGCTCCACGCTGGGAGCGGCTGCGTCGCCGCCCTCGTTGCCCGAAGATGTCGCCGAAGCCAAAAAACTCGCCGAAGATGTCCCCAAAGTCCTGGAAGATGGCTGGATCAAACCCTGCCGCCCCGCCGCTGCCACCCACGCCCGCATGTCCGAAACGGTCGTAGAGCGACTTCTTCTCAGCGTCGGCCAATACTGCGTAGGCTTCCGTGATCTCCTTAAACTTCTCTTCCGCATCGGGATTGTTCGGATTGCGGTCTGGATGATACGTCATCGCCAGCTTGCGATAGGCGCTTTTGATCTCCACATCCGTGGCCGTACGGGTGACGCCCAACACCTCGTAGTAATCGCGTTTGTCGTTGTTGGCCAGAGATTACCCTGCGCTTTCCAGTTTGAATTACTAGGGTTGTCATCCCGAGCGAAGCGAGGGATCTGCAGTGCGCTGCAAATGCAGATCCCTCGCTTCGCTCGGGATGACAATTCGTGAAACGCGTCGCTCAATCCACCATTTCCTGCCACTTCGCGACGCCCTACCGTACTTCTGGCTTGCTGCTTTCTTTCGCTGCTATCACTGCTTCCCCGTATTCCGCGCCACTCTCACCATCGCCGGACGCAGCAGCCGATCCTTGTACTTATAACCGCGCTGCAACTCATCTAGGACGTGGTGATCCTCCACCTCGGTCGTATCCACCATCTCGATCGCTTCGTGGACCCGTGGATCGAAAACCTGCCCCACCGCAGGAATCGACAGCACGCCGATCTTCTGCAGCGCATCCTGGAACTGACGGTAGATCAGCTCAACTCCATTGCGGAAATCGCCGGACTCGCCGCCCGCCGCCTTGAGCGCCCGCTCAAAGCTGTCCAGGATCGGCAGAATCGCTCGAATGACATCGGCCGCCGCAAACTCCCGAAACTCCTGCTGCTCGCGCACCGCACGCTTGCGCGCGTTGTCGAATTCCGCCTGCAAGCGCGCCAACCGGTCCAGCAGCGCATCGCGCTCGGCCCGCAGCTTTTCGATCTCCGGCGCAGTGCCAGCTTCGACGGCCGCTGGCGTTGCTCCTGCAGCGGACTCTTCCCCGCCCTCACCCGGCGGCAACTCGTGCTCCAAATCCAGGTTCGCTCGATCGCTCTTCCCGTTTCCCTTCCGCATACTCTCTCAACTACTCCGATTCATTCAAAAGTTTGTCGAACAGCCGCGCGATGTACGACACCGCCGACATCGTGTGCTGATAATCCAGCCGCGTCGGCCCAATCACCGCCAGCGATCCCATCACTTCACCGCCCACCCGCGCCGGAGCGCCAATCAGAACGAAGTTCTGCATCGACGGCAACGTCTCGTCCAGCCCAATCACCACCCGCACCGCTTCCTGCCGCGTATCCAAATACGCGCTGAGCAGCGCCACGACTTTTTCTTTTTCTTCCAGCGTGCGCAGCATGTCCTGCAGCCGCTGACGATCTTCTTCCCCCGTCACCAGGTTCGCCGCGCCTTCCACAAACACCGCCTCCGTGCCTTCGCTCGAAGCCAGCGCCCCCTGCTTGTACAGTTGCTCAATCGACTTCATCAGCCGGTCGTACTCGTTGCGTTCCTGCTCAATGCGGCGGCCCAGTTCGGCTCGCATGTCGTCCATCGTCCAGCCGCGAAAATTTTCGTTGATGTAGCGCGCCGCCAGATCCAAATCCGCCTGCGGAATATCCAACCGCAGCACCCGATCGCGCACCACGCCCGAGCGCGTAACCAGAACGGCCAGCACCTTCTGATCGCCCAGCCGCGAAAAGTAAACATGCTCCAGCGCATTCCGAGGCCCGCTGCTCGCCACCGTCACCCCCACGCTATGCGAAACCAGCGAGAGCACGTGCGAGGTCCGCTCCATGAACTCCTGCACGTCGGTGATGCCCGTCAACGTGTCCTGGATGATGCTCTCGTTTTCGTGCGAAAGATGCGCCTCTCCGCTGAGCTGCTCCACGTAGTAGCGGTAAGCCTCCGCCGTGGGCACTCGCCCCGCCGAAGTGTGCGGCTGCTCCAGGTACCCGGCATCGGCCAAGTCGGCCATCACGTTGCGAATCGTGGCCGCACTCAGCCCTTCGCGGCTGCCGCGTGCCAGCGTCCGCGAACCCACCGGCTCCCCGGTCGCGATAAACGTCTCAACGATGGCGGTCAGGATTTCCCGTTCCCGTCCGCCCGTAGGTCCTGGTGGCATAAGCATCCCAGCGCGAGCCCAACTCTCGTCCCTAAACTCTTTAGATGCAGAGGATTAGAATACAACTCTCGCAGCTTCTATTGCGATTCTAGGGAGCGTGGACGAGGGTGTCAAGGATGGGGCGGGGCGAGCAACACAACCCCCGGGAGAGTTTGGTCCCCACCCGGCGCCACCTCAATTGTTCTTGGGCCGGGCCCTCTCCACGCACCGCTCCACAAGGGGGAAAGGCCCTTGCGCAAGGCCGGATCGTGCTGAAGGCAAACGCCGGATAGATTATGGGCCGTCAGGCGGCAGTTCCTCCAGGAACTTCTCGCCGGGTGCCCCAGGTCTCGCGCTTTTCGAGACCTGGGATTCCACAGTCGCGTCAAGCTTGGGATTTTGTAAGAACACCTACGGTCGTTTCCCCGGCACCACCCGGAACTGCCGCTTTCCCTCGATCCGATAGGTTGCAAAGTCCGCCTGATCAACCGTCAGAATGACGGAAAGAGATTCGCGCTTTGCCAGATACACGAGCGTGGCATCGGCAAAATCCATATTTCGATTCATGCCCCGATCCCAATAGCGCGACATCAACCCGTGCAGCTGCGCCAGCTCTGCCTGTTCGATTGCGCCCAGAACGACCGCACCCGAACGGACCAACTTCCAGGCGGCTTCCATCTCGGAGCGCGAGTCGCCAACCAAATGGAAAACCTCCGTGAGCACCGCCTCAGACATCAGCAACGGCAGTCGCAGTTGACGAAATGCGTCCACGCAGGCGTTGTGCCAGCGATCGCTGCGGTCGAGGAGCGCGAGAATTGCCCCTGTGATCAGTGCGTTAGCGGGCACGCCGACTCATTAGGCGCTTGCGCAGCACATTACGAGCCGTCTCCGCCCGGCGCCGGTTGCCACTGGCGATCCCTCCTAAGCACTCGGCGGCGGCGGCGTGCAGTCTGTGCTGCACCTCGTCTTCCGAGGCGTCCGTATCGCCCTTCTTCAGCAAATCGCAAATGGCGGCCTCCAGCACCGCCGAAACCGTCACCTTGCGCAGGCGCGCCTCCCGCTCCAAGTCCGACTTGAGTTCGCCCGAGGAGGGGGGTACCCATCTAACTCGCTAGTTAGTACCCTCAGAGTAAATAGACTCGGGTAGAGTCCAAGAGTGCGGGTCAGCCACGCGCCGTCAAGGTTTCAATGACGCGAGGTAGGCAGCGACAGAAATCATATCGCTGAGGCTTAGTCTTGCGACGGTCTTCTTCATAAGCCCCGCACCTTTCCCGGCCCTGACCCCGGTCTGCATCTCGTACAGCTGCCTCACCACGTAACTTGGTGAACGGCCAGCAATCGACGGCACCGCGGCTTGGCCTCTGAGGTCCTTGCCGTGGCAGGTAGTGCAGGCCAGTGCTTTCTCGACTCCTTCCCCACTTGCGATGGCGGCGCCCGCGCGAATACTGCCGGTCGGTGCATAGGCGACGAACGTCGCACGCGCGTCGCGACTTTCAAACCGCTCCAGATCCTCTGGAGTCTCGACGATCCGTTCTCCCAGCGGTTCGCTTTCCTTGCCTTCCTGCACAGCCAGGAACCAGTTGGCCACGTACGTCTTCGGCGCCCGGTCGGTCTCCACCACTCGCATGTTCTGTCTTGGCTTCAGCGAAGAAAAGTACCTGGCTGCTTTCCGGATTTCGCCTTCATTGGCCGCCTTGGCCAGCGCCATCATCAAGGCTTGGGGTGCGCGGTTAGGAAGCGCGGTCGATCGACTCCCGTTCTTGTAGTCCGACATCTGCTGAACGATGTAGGCATACGGCAAACCAGCGAGACTCGCATTCTCCGGACCTCCGGGCCCATCCGCCCGATGACAAAAGCCGCATGCCAAAACATCAGGCTTACGGCCATGGGCAACTATGTCCGGCATGTCGGGGTGATCTTCGGGGTGCCAGTCTGGCGCCAGGAATCGGTCACGCAATTGCGTTAGCGTGTACCCAGCGCTGCTGTTCGGGACCCTTCGCATCGTGCCGTCGTCCGGTGCAGGTTTGAAGTCAGGGGGAGTACCTGGATATGCCCACGCTGGAGGCTCCCCAATTGCGGAGGGAGGGGCAGCGCCGACGGGCACTGCCAACAGCCACAACAGGACGACGTAGGAAATCCGGGTCATTGGATCCTCTGGCAAGAAACTACATCCGCTACAATCAACGACACAGTGTAAACCTAGCTATGTCGGTGCCGCAGGTCTCCCGCGTTACGTCGAAGAATTCTCCGCGATATACTTTCGCGAGCATGACCGCCAAACCTCACATCGCTGTAGTCGGTGCTGGCGCATTCGGCGCCTGGACCGCACTCTACCTCCTCCGCGGCGGAGCCCGCGTCACCCTGCTCGATGCCTGGGGCCCCGGTAACTCACGCGCTTCGTCCGGTGGCGAGACCCGCGTCATTCGCGGCGCCTATGGGCCCGATCAGCCGTACACCAAACTGGCCGCGCGCTCCATGGAGTTGTGGAAGGGCCACGAGTCGCAGTGGAAACAAAAGTTCTTCTTCCCCATCGGCGTCCTCTGGATGGTCGAAAGCGATGGCGCATTTGAGAGCGGCTCGCTACCATTGTTGAAGGACGCAGGCATTCCCTTCGAGCAACTCTCCACCGCTGAAATGTCGCGCCGCTGGCCGCAATTCAACTTCGAAAATATTTCCTGGGGCATCTACGAACCGCGCAGCGGATATCTCCTCGCCCGATCGTCCGTGCAAGCGGTGGTCGATCGGTTCGCAGCCGAAGGCGGCGAATATCGTGAGGCAGCAGTCAATGCGCAAGACCTCGATAGCGGCGACTGGAAAGACCTCTCGCTCTCCGATGGATCGATCCTCTCCGCCGATCAATACGTCTTCGCCTGCGGCCCGTGGCTGGGCCCTCTATTCCCCAACACGATCGGTCCGCACTTCGTCTCTACCAAGCAGGACGTTTTCTTCTTCGGAACTCCCGTCGGCGACTCGCGCTTCAACGAAGACAACCTCCCCGTCTGGGCCGATCACAGCGGTCACTTCATGTACGGCATCCCGGGAAACCAGGGCCGCGGCTTCAAACTCGCCGATGACACCCGCGGGCCCGAGTTCAATCCCACTTCAGGCCAGCGCCTCGTCAGCGAAGAGCGCCTGTCCGCTGCGCGCCGCTATCTCGCCTACCGCTTCCCCGGCATGAAAGATGCCCCCTTGGTCGAAACCCGTGTCTGCCAGTACGAAAACTCGACCGACCACAACTTCATCATCGATCGCCATCCCGCGAATCAAAATGTCTGGATCGTTGGCGGCGGCTCCGGCCACGGCTTCAAGCACGGCCCTGCGCTGGGGGAGATGGTTGCCCGCCTTGTGCTGACCCACGAAACCGCGGAGCCGCTGTACCGGCTGAAAAGATTTGAAGAAAAGTAAGCTCGCTGCGAACTCTGACCGAGTTCCCCGTGACTCCTCTGTGATCTCTGTGGTTTACGCCTTTCTGAGAACTGCGAACCGGCCAGTAGCAATTCGCAGCTACCCACTGGTATATTCGTCACGAATTTTCTGTACCGCGGTCACCGACTTCGATCCGCATTTTTGCGAAGGTGAGTTCATCGCCACGCGTCATCCGGCAGGCAGCAACGCAAGTCCGCCGGGAAACAAACGGTGGCACTCGCCCGCAGCGGTTTCCTCGAACCGTTGTCCGTAGTGCCCGACCACAACTGAACTAGGCCGGAGTCCGGCAAAGGCGCTCTCACCCCGGTGCTTGCAGCATACGTGTCTGCGAACCGTCCTGGACGAGAGGCCGGCGCTTGCCCCGCGCCCAGCACGAGCATGAAACGATGAAACAACTATTCACAACCTGCACAATTCTCGCCTGCCTGAGTATCGGCTTCGCGCAGGGATTTCAGGGCAAGGTAACCGTCAGCGGCAACGTGGTTGTCGTCACTGGTCATTCCGTCACTCTGACCTGGAATGCCAGCCAGAACGCAATCAGTTACAACATGTATCGTGGCTCCGCATCTGGGGGGCCCTACAAGAAAATCGCTTCCGGAATCGTCAGTACGGTTTATACCGATGTACAAGTAACCTGCAATCAAACGCTCTACTACGTCACGACCGCGGTCAACGGCAGCAACGAAAGCGGATATAGCAACGAAACTGCCGCGGTGATTCCCTGAAGCTCGGGAGACGAAATGAAAGACTATTTACTGATCGGAATGCTGAGCCTACTGTCTGGAATCTCAGCGGCGCAGTGCACCACCGGCAATCCAGGTACGAGTTGCAGTGGACCGCTGAATGTGCAGCCGCAGGCAGGAAACAGCACGCAATCCGCGATTACCCTGGTGGATCTTGGACTCGCCGTGCCGGCGCCGGCAGTGGGCCAGTACACCCTGTCGATCGCCGGCGGCATGCTCCAAGAATCGGACAACGGAAACAGCTATCACTCCCTGGTGGGTCCACCCGGGCCGCAGGGACCGAAAGGGCCAGCGGGCGCGACGGGACCGGCCGGACCACAGGGCGCGCCAGGTCCCACGGGCCCCCAGGGTCCACAAGGTCCCGCTGGGACTTCGACCGTACCTTCTGATTACAATTTTTCTTGCCCGTCCGGATTCAAGGCGGGCGTGGGCAGTAGCGAAGTCGGGGGATCGCTCAATCGCGACCTGATCGATATGTCGAACGCGACCGCAGTCCGCCTGGTGATCACGCTCGCCACGAGCGTTCTGCCGAGCGGAAGCTATGCGCGGGCAGAGTACTCACCCGACGGAGCGAACTGGTATGCGCTGTCGGGAGAAGCACCTGTAACAACGCCCAGCGGACTCTACTCAAGTGGCTGGCAGGGCCTCCCGACCGGGGCGAACGGCGATTACGTCGTGAGGATTGTCGTGTTCAACGCCGGCGCCAGCGCCGCCCAGGCCGGGCTGCGTCAGTTGCATTTGCAGTTCAAGTAGTGAGCGAAAAAAGGGCTACTGGATCTGAATCACGCCCTCGGAGCTGCTCGCCTTGATCTCTTCGACGCGCGCCACCACTTTGCGCGCGAATTCGTACAGTGATTTCGCGTGCGGCGAGTCTTCGCCCATAAGCACCGCGGGCGACCCGCCATCGCCCGACTTGCGGATCTCGGGATCAAGTTCGATGCTTCCCAGAAAGGCGGCGTCGAATTTCTCTGCCATCTTCTCGGCGCCACCACGTGAAAAAATGTCGATCTCATGATTGCAATGCGGGCAGACGAAGTAACTCATGTTCTCGACTACACCGACGATGTCCACCTTCATCTGCCGGAACATCTCAATCGCTTTGCGCGCGTCCTGCAGCGAAACGTCGGACGGCGTAGAAACAACAATTGATCCAGTCAGCGGTACGGTCTGAATCAGGGACAGCGCAACATCTCCCGTTCCTGGCGGAAGATCGACCACCAAATAGTCGAGTTCTCCCCACTCCACCGACCCCAGGAACTGACGGATGATCGAATGCAGCATTGGCCCGCGCCAGATCAGCGGTTTGTCTCCCGGATTGAGAAAACCGACGGAGATCACCTTGAGCCCATGAACGTTGATCGGCGAGATATGATTCTCGCCCATCACTTTGGGCTGTTCGCTGGTGCCCAGCATGAGCGGGACGTTCGGCCCGTACACGTCGCCATCCAGCAATCCGACTTTGTGCCCCATCCGGCTGAGTGCGATGGCCAAGTTCACGGAAAGCGTGGTCTTGCCGACTCCTCCTTTGCCCGAACCGACCGCAATGATGGCGTTAACACCGGGAAGAGGTTGCGGAGCCGGCGTCTGCTGGCCAGGAGGATGGGAATGAGCGCTCAAGGAGTCACCTTTCGGAATCAGCCGCGAGAAGGCCGGGTGCCCTAATTATACGGGAGTGGAAGGGCAGCAATCCCGGTTGAAGCACTCGCAATGACGGATGGGAGCCGGTTTTCCTGAAGACCGAGCTAGTAGTGCCCTTCCGCAAGTTCCACTTTGCCGCGGAACTTGTGATAGATGAACACGAAGTACGCCACTGCCAGCACGGCGCCCAATGTCCACCAAGCCAGACCGACCGTCAGGCCGTGATTGCCGGCGGCCGTGTTGTAGATAGTCAAGTCATGTTGCCGGTCACGCGCGGGCAGCACGACCGGGTACAGGGCGAAGGCGGCTCCCACCAGCATGGCGACGATGTAGAGACTCGAAGCGATGAACGCAAGCTTCTCTTTGCCCGTGGGATTCGCCCACAGCATCACGCCCAGGCTTGCGAAAACAACGACTGGCACCAGAAGGCCGACGCTGTGCTTTCCATAGTTCGTCATGATTGCGGGCCGGATGAAGTAGGTCGCCACCAACGCGGAGCAAGTGAGGAAAAACTGTAGCGGCCAGCACAGCAACGCAAAGCCTCTGGCGCGACGGCTAAGATCCGCATCCGTTTTGAGGGCGACATAACAGGAACCGTGCGCCGTCAGCGTGACCAGCGACACTGCTCCAATGAGTACCGTGTACCAATCGAGGATGCCCGTCTGCATCCCTAGTTTGAAGTTGACCCAGAGTGGCTCGAAGAAGTAGCCGGACGCATCCAGAGGAACGCCACGCACCACGTTGCCCAGCGCGACCCCAAAAAACACGGCCAGCAAAATACTCGAAGCGCTGAACGCCACATCGAAGAAATTCTGCCACAACGCATTTTCAAGATGAGCGCGGAACTCGATGCCGATCGCGCGCAGAATGAGGAGCCATAGCACCATCATCAGCGGCAGATAGAACCCGCTGAAGCTTGAAGCGTAGAGACGCGGGAAGGCGAAATAAAGTGTGCCGCCGGCTGCCAGCAGCCAGACCTCGTTCCCGTCCCACACCGGGCCAATGGCGCGCAATATCTTGCGGCGCTCATCGTTTTCTTTGGCTGCGACTAGATAAATCGCGCCCGCGCCCAGGTCGAATCCGTCGAGCACGGCGTACGCCACGATCATTGCTGCGACAATCCAGAACCAAACGCTCGCCATGGTCACCTTGCCCCTGCCGCCTGCGCGACCCTCGTTTGGTGTCCAGCGACAGGGCCCTCCTCGATTTCGCGGCGCAACAAGAACAGAAACAAGATACTGAGCACAGTATAGATGCCCATGAATCCGAGCAACGTGAACATTCCATTACCTGCGGAGACAGCTTTGGAGTAGCCGTCCTCCGTGCGCATCAGTCCGTAGATCAGCCAAGGCTGCCTTCCAAGTTCAGCGGTCATCCACCCGGCAGTGTTTGCGACGTATGGAAACGGAGCGGACAGCATCAGTATCCAAAGCATCCAATTCGAGTTGAACAGACGGCCGCGCCACAGCAGAAAAGCCGCAACCGACATCACGGCGACGAAGATCGTCCCCAGGCCCACCATGATGTGGTAGCTGTAATAGAGCAGCGGTATGTTGCCCGGCCAGTCTTGCCTTGGAAAAGCATCGAGTCCCTGTACATGCGCGTTCCAGCGCTTGTAGGTCAGCATGCTCAACATGCCGGGAACTTCGAGCGGGTTATCGATCTTGCCCTGCTGATCGTTCGGCTGACCCAGAATGACGAGCGGCGCTTTGGGTTGGCCCTGAAACAATCCTTCCATGGCAGCCAG